>Ga0315556_1001304_pt1 | contig 15106 bp, 11 predicted proteins | sample SalMarSW160310MG_FD_202112 | JGI IMG/M metagenome (GOLD analysis project Ga0315556, IMG submission 202112) | Salt marsh sediment microbial communities from the Plum Island Ecosystem LTER, Massachusetts, United States - Salt Marsh Sediment SW1603-10 ...
CGACTCGACCACCCGCCGCGAGGCCTACGCCGCCTCCTGAGACCCGGTCCCCGTCCCTGGTTCCACCGACCCAGGCCCGCGGCGCCCGACGCCCACCTCGGGGCTGACATCGGTGCCGACATCGGCCCCGGCGCGGCGGAACGCGTCACCCACGGAGCCGATTTCGACCGGCTGGTCGCGCTCTACCGCCGCATGATGCAGCTCCGCGACCGCGCGCTGGTCGAGACCCGCGTCGGCGAGGACGCGCTGTCGGTCGGCGACGAGCTCAAGGCCACCCAGCACTTCTCGTTCGGCAGTCACTACCGGCGCCGCGCCGACGAGCTCGAAGCCGCGATCCACCATCGAGTGGAGGCGTGGCAGCAGACCCACGGCGGCTGCCGCCTGGCGGCAGAGGCGTTGCGCGCCGCCCGCGAACGGCTGTACGGTTCCCCCGAGGTCGAGAACCGGCCCGAGTTCGTCTGACGCGATCCAGAGCCCGGTGCGCCCGTCGGGCGGGACCTCGAGCGGACGCGCCTGCACGGAGCCATGCGTCCGCCCGCATTCCACGCGTTCGTGGCGCACCTGGACGAGAGCCTGCGTGAAGCCGGCGCGCGGCTAGCCCGGTCGCCCGTAGTGCCGGGGTCGCCGCCCGACGACGTCGGTGGCGTACCGCACGGCCGAGTCGACGGCCGCCATGGTCGTCGCGCCGCGGGCCAGCGCGGCGACGTACGCAGCGTTGAAGCAGTCACCCGCACCCACGGTGTCGACGACGGGCACGCGCGGCGCCGGGCACGTCTCGAGTTCGCCCTCGCGCGCCCAGCTCGCACCCAGCGCGCCGCGCTTGACCACTGCGCGGCCACCGTCCCGCTGGAGACGGTCCAGGGCCGCACCGAGGTCGCCCTTCGCCGACCAGGCCCGAGCCTCCGCCTCGTTCGGCAGGAGCACATCGATCCACGGCAACAAGGCATCGAGCTCGAGGCGCACCGGCTCCGTGAAGCCCTCGCTCGGCCAGCCACTATCGAACAGGACCCGGTGCCCCGCCTGGCGGGCCCGCCGCATCAGCTCGAGCCCTCCCCCGTGGCGCAGCGGCGGCAGCAAGAAGTAGCCGCACACCAGCACCAGCCCCGCCCCGGCGTGCTCCAGCTCCGCGGCGATCGCGTCCACGTCGAGCTCGACCAGGTGCCCGAGGTGGGTGACGAAGGTTCGCTCGCCGTCCGGGTGGCTCAGCCCCACGGAGACCGCCGTGCCGGCCCGCACCCGCTCGAGGTGCTCGCCGGCCGGCCCCAGCTCGCGGCGCACGAACGCCGCGAACGCGTCGTCGCCGATGCGGGCGTGCAACCGGAAGGGCGCGCCCAGCGCCTGCAGCGCCAGCGCCGCCACCCCCGCCGCCCCCCCGACCCGGACCTCCTGACGCTCCACGACGCATTCGGTGCCGGGCTCCGGCCAGGGTTCCAAGGGGCCCATCACGATGTCGAGGTTGACGTTGCCGATCAGGTGGACGGGGAGCGCCCCGCGCCCGTCGCCTCCGGGTCCGGGCGCAACGGCGGAGCCCTGCACGAACTCACGCCCCACCGCTCACTCCTCCCGCGTCACCTTCTCCGAGCGCAGCGGCACCCCCGGTGTGAACCCGCGAGCCTCGGTCAGCGCCACCGCCAGCCGCTGCGCCACCACCGCCATGGGCAGCACGGCATCGAGCCCGTCCGCCGTAGGCAGGGCCATCGTCGTCACGGCGCCGGTCACAGCGCCGCTCACAGCGCCGCTCACACCCGGCGCCCCGCCGGCGTCGAGCAGCACCGTGGGGCTGCCCGCCTCGGCCAGCTCCGACGCGAAGCGCCGCACCAGGTCGCCGGTCTCGCCCTGCGCAGCGAGGGCCAGGACGCCCAGCCGGCCCCCCGCGGCCTCCTTGGGGCCGTGCCGGAACTGCGCTGCCTCCAATGCGGCGCACGGCCGGCGGGTCAGCTCCATGAGCAGCAGCGCGACGTACTCGGCCAGGCCGTGGAGCGGACCGCGTCCGGTGACGAAGATGGCGTCGGCGTCCTGCAGGGTCGCGCAGGCGGCCTCCAGCTCCGGCAGCGGGCCGAGTGCCGGGCGGACCGATTCCGACAGTCCCCGCACGTCGACCTGCACCCCCAGACGCCCGGCCAGCGCGTAGAGCGCCGCCACCGTGGTCGTGAACGAGCGCGTGGCCGCGTAGGCGCGCTCGGGGCCGCCGGGAACCACCGCCGCCCCGAAGCGGCCGAGCGGGCTGGCGACATCGAGGGTCAGGCCGTACACGCCCTCAGGGGGGCGCTCCAGCATCCTCTCGATCTCCACCGAGGCGCCCGACTGGCTGACCAGCAGCAGCGGACGGACCGCCAGCGCCTCGCCGAAGTGCAGCAGCTCCGACGTCGGCAACGCCCAGGCGCGAACCCCCTTCTCCCTCAGTAGCTGCGTCAGGATCATGCCGGCGTGGAGCGAAGCGCCCATGCCGCTCACCAGCAACTCGCCCGACGCCCGCACGTCGGCGGCCAGCGCGTCGAGGTTCCAGGACAGCACGCCGTCGCGCAGCGTCCTGGCGACCGTCTCCTCCTGGCCGACGATCTCGCGCCGCAGCGCGGCGCTCATCTCCAACTCTCGCGAGCGTCGGTCCATGCTCATCCCTTCACGCTACCGGCGGTCAGCCCGGCGATGAGGTAGCGCTGCAAAGCGAACGCCAGGATGAGGGGCGGCAGCGCGGCGACGATCCCGCCCGCCGCGATCAGCCCGTAATCGACGGCGTGGCGCGAGGTGAACTCGCTGATCGCCACCGGCAGCGTCTTGGCCGCCACCGACGAGGTGAAGATGAGCGCGTAGAGGAACTCGTCCCAGGCGAGGATCACCCCGAACAGCACGGCGGTGATCACGCCGGGAAGCGACAACCTAAGGGTGACCCGCCGCAGCGCTCCCACCCGGGTGGCGCCGTCGATCATCGCCGCCTCCTCCAGCTCCACCGGGATGGAGTCGAAGAAGCCCTTCAGGATCCAGGTCAGGAAGGGCGTCAGGAACGAGGTATAGACAAGTGCCAGGCCGATCACCGTGTTGAGCATGCCCAGGCGGCTGAGGATCAGATAGACGGGCAGCAGGATCGCCACCGGCGGCGTCATGTACGTTGCCAGCATCAGGTACAGCAGACCCGTGCGCCCGCGGCTGGGGAAGCGCGACAGCGCGTAGGCGCCGAGCATCCCCGCCACCAGGCTGATGGAGGTGGCGATCCCGGCCACCGCGGCACTGTTGCGCAGAGCGTAGCGGAACTCGCGCCCGTCGGCGCCGAAGAAGATGGTGTGGTAGCGCTCCCAGGTCGCGTGCGGCGGGATCCACCGCAGTGGCCGCTGCAACAGGTCGGCCAGCGGCGCGACGCTGGAGATGAGCAGCCACACGAACGGCGCCAGGATGAACGCCGCCAGCAGCAGTGCGCCGGCGTAGGTCAGCACCGCCTCCAGCCCGGCGCGTCGCCGGCGGACGTCGTACGCCCGCGCGGCGGCCGTGCCCGTGCTCGCCCGGCTCATCCCGCCACCCCGCGCGACTGCAGCAGCCGGAGGTAGACCCCGACGAACACCATGATCAGGGCCACGGTCAGGAAGGCGTCGGCCGCGGCGGTGCCGAGCTTGAGGAAGCTGAACGCCTCCTGGTAGACCATGAACGACAGCGTCTTGGTGGAGCTCGCCGGCCCGCCGCCGGTCATGACGTAGATGATGTCGAACACCTTGAGCGCCTCCACCGTGCGCAGCACCAGCGCCACCAACAACGCCGGCCGGATGCCGGGCAGGGTGATGAAACGCATGCGCTGGGTGGCGCTGGCACCGTCGACCCGGGCGGCGTCGTGCAGCTCGGCCGGGATGGTCTGCAGCGCCGCCAGCACCAGCAGCGCCACCAGGGTGAAGTTCTTCCACACGTCGGCCAGGATGATCATGTTCATGGCCAGACCCGGCGTGCCGAGCCAGGTGCGGTAGCCCGGCAGCAGGTGGAGCTGCGTGAGCAGCGCGTTGAGCGCGCCGTACTCAGGGTTGTAGATCCAGCGCCACATCACCGCGTTGACCACCGTGGGCAGCGCCAGCGGGAGGATCAGCAGGGCGCGCAGCACGCGCTGGCCCAGGAACGGGCGATTGAGGAACAGCGCCACGGCCACCCCCAGCACCAGCTCCAGCCCGATCGAGCCCACCGTGAAGTGCAGAGTATGCACCACCGCGGCGCGGAACTCCTCCGTGCGGAAGGCATGAAGATAGTTGGCAAGACCCACGAAAGTGCGGGTCTTGCCGAGAAGCGGAGCGTCGAAGAACCCCAGATAGAAGGTGCGGAAGAAAGGGTAGCCGACGACGCCGCCCACCACCGCCAGCGCGGGCAGGAGCATGAGCCACGGCAGCGCCGCCCGGCGCAGGCCCCAGCTCCAACGAGCCGGGGCGCGCCGGGGACCGGTCGTGCGGTCGGGAACGTCGGCCACGGGTGGGTTCTCTCCGGGTCCTCTCGAAACGCGTCGGCGAGACGCGCGGCCTCAGTTGAGCTTGCTCTGCGTGACCTGCTTGGCGGTGTTGTCGAGCGCGTCCTTCGGCGACGCCTGGTTCAGGAGTGCGCGGTGGATGTCGGTCTGCAGCCAGGTGCTGAACTGAGGGTACTGGATCAGCAACGGGCGCGGATACATGGCGGCCAGCGACAGCTTGGCGGCCGCGATCAGCGACTCTTGCCCCTGCGCGACGGCCGGGTCGTCGTACGACGCCTTCCAGATCGGCAGCGACAGCTTGGCGTACTTCTCCTGCACCGACCGGCTGGTCAGGTACTCGATGTACTGGTAGGCCACGTCGGGGTGCGTCGAGCCCGTGGTGATACCCAGGCCCATGGAGCCGTTGACGGCCGAGACCTGGGAGTGGGTGCCGTCGCCGGGTGCCGGGACGACATCGACCTGGCCCGCCACCTGCGACTCCTTGGGGTCGTTGGCGAGGTTGTACATGTAGGTCCAGTTCAGCGCGAAGGCCGCCTGACCCGACGAGAAGATGCGGCGCACGTCCTCCTCGAGCGACTCGGTGGAGGCCGGGTTGGAGAGGCCCCGATCGAGCGACTGCTTCATGTACTGCAGCGCCTGCAGGCCCCCGCCCTGGTTGAACATCGGCTGCCCCATGTCGAAGTAGCTTCCGCCGAACGCCGACAACAAGGTGGTGTAGTCGCAGATGATGGCTTCGGCCTGACCCCAGCTCCATACGATCGGGTACTGAACGATGCCCGCGTCCTTGATCTTCTGGGCCTGGTCGAGCAGCTCCTGCCAGGTGGTCGGCGGCGCCATGATGCCGGCCTTCTGCAGCATGTCCTTGTTGTAGAAGAGGTACTTGGTGTCGAGGATCCACGGGATGCCGTAGTAGTGCTTGTCGTAGGTGACGGTGGTCCAGGCGCCCGGCACGACCGCATCGATCATGCTCTGCGGAAGGCGGTCCGTGATGTCCACCAGGACGTTGTTCTTCGCGAACTCGGCGGGCCAGATGACATCGAAGAGCACCACGTCGTAGCCGCCGGCACCGGCCGCGGCCGCGGTGATGATCTTGTTATGCAGGGCCTCGTAGGACACGAACTCGATATCGACCTTGACGCCCGGGTGCTGCTGCTCGAAGGCGGCGGTCATGCTACGGACGTCGGCATCGCTGTAGGCCGCCTGCTGCATGAACAGCGCCCGGAGAGTGACGTTCTGGGCGGCGGCCATGCCGATGAGCCCGGCGACCAGCAACGCCAGTACGAGTCGGATACGTACCATGCGGTTCTCCTTGCGGAACTCGCGGCACGGCCGTGCGGGCGCAGGGCCCGCCGCGCCGACCACGTGTCAACGGCCGAAGGGTCAGGGCCATGACGCGCGGCCTCCGCCCCTCGACACATCGGTGACAGCCCCCCACCCCGTGCGGCGTGACCCCCTCGATCGCGCGGCGCCCGGGGACTCCGGTAGGACGCTCACCTCCTTCGTACCCCTCGACGTGCCTACTCGACTCAGTGATAGACCTCCGCAGGCCACGTCTCCAAGGGACATTCGGCTGTCGGTGCGCGCTCCGAGGACGCGCCGGCCGCGGTCGCAGCCGACTTGGCGGCCGTGACCGCGGCCGTGACCGCGGCCGTCCCCGGCGACCGGCACGCGAAGCCCAAGGGCCGGACCCGCCCGCTGGAGGCGAGCGAACCCTCGTGGGCGCGTCGTCGGTGCTACCGTGACTCATCCAAAGTCGAAAGGGGTGGCGAGGCTTATCGGATGCTCGTACGGATCGCTGGTGGATTCCCTGCCGGCCGCTGCGAGCGGCCGGGTCTGAAGGCTCGGGCGCCCCGAGCTGTCGGCCGAGAACACGGCCGTCTCGGCGCGCCCACCCGGGGGGAGGCCCTCGGGGAGGGAGGAAGCATGGACGCACGCACGTTGGCATCGCACGCCCGCCGCGGTTGGGGGCTGGCCGTCCCCGTCGCCACCCTGGCCCTGCTGGCGGCCTGCTCTCCGAGCGCCGCAGGCGGCACCCAGACGTGCACGGCCAGCGGCCAGGGCGACTTGACCGTCACCGTCACCGCCCCCGCCGGCGTGACGCCGGCGGTTCGCGTGACCGGCCCGGGCGGGTACCAGGTCGACCTCACCGCGACACAGACCCTCACCAACCTGACCGCCGGCGTCTACCTGGTCGAGACGTTGCGCGTGACCCAGGCGCCGTCGGGCGGCAGCCCGGTGGGCATCGCCTACGGGGCCGGCACCGACCCCGTCGTGAGCGCCTGCGTGGGGAACGCCACCACCGTCAGCGTGACCCGGGGCTACGTCCTGCAACCCGGCGCGCACATGCTGTGGGCGGGCAACGAGATCGGAGGGGCACTGGTGGGCTTCACCGCCGCCGAGCTCTCCGCCGGCGGCAGCCAGGCCGCCAGGGTCGTCGACCTGACGGGGTCCACCCTCAACACCACCTATGGCTTCCAGCTCGCGTTCGGCCCGCACGGCGACCTGTGGGTGTCCGATCCGGTGGGCGGCAGTAGCGGCAACGGCCAGCTGTTGGTCTTCGACCAGAACGCGCTGGCGAGCTCCGGCGCACCCGCGCCCGCGCTCACCGTGGAGGCGGCGGCCTTCGCGCGGCCCGGCCAGCTCGCGTTCGATAGCGCGGGGGACCTCTACCTCCTCGACCGCGACGCGAACCAGATCCTGGAGTACACGGCCGCTCAGATCCGCCAGATGCTGGCCGCCGGCGGCAGCCTCGACACGGCCCCGGCGCACACCTACAGCGGGTCGGTGCTGATAGACCCGGTCGCGATGGCGTTCGATCACAACGGCAACCTGTGGGTGGTGGTCGACGACGCCGCGGTGGCGACCGGCGACGTGCAGCTGGTGCGCTACGACGCGGCCGCTCTCGGAAGCGGCGGCACGCTCAGCGCGGCGTACCGCATCCGCGGCACCACCGTCGCGGAGGTCATCGGCTACACGGGGCTGGCCTTCGACGACGCCGGCAACCTGTGGGTGGTGGGCGGCGGCACCTACCGCTACGCCCAGAGCGAACTGACGGGAACGGGCACGACGACGTCGGTGACGCGGACCACCATCTCGGGTTCGGCCATGGGCGCCGGACCCGCCGCCGACGCCGACGCCATCGACGCCCTCGGGAACGTGTGGGTCTCCGGGAGCCAGGGGCGGCTCGACCGCTACCTGCTGGCGTCGAGCACCGTCCAGACCGACTGGCTCACCTCGTCCGACCTCACCTACCCGATGGGGATCGCCCTCTATCCGTCGCCACTGGCGGGAACGCTGCCGTTGCGCTAGCGGGCCGCACCCGGCTCTCCGAGCAGCTCCACCACCGTAGCCTCGCCCTGCCCGACGCCCACGCACAGCGTCGCCAGGCCGTAGCGCACGGCCTCTCCCGCCTGCGACCGGCGTCGCATCTCGTGCAGCAGGGTGGTGAGGATGCGCGCGCCGGAGCAGCCCAGCGGGTGGCCGAGCGCGATGGCGCCGCCGTTGACGTTGGTGATCGCCTCACTCAAGCCGAGCTCGCGCATCACCGCCAGCGCCTGCACCGCGAACGCCTCGTTGAGCTCGACCAGGTCGAGGTCCTCGATCGTCAGGCCGCTACGGTCGAGCGCCTTGCGGGTCGCCCCCACCGGCCCCAGGCCCATCACGCGCGGGTCGATGCCGGCGGCGCCCGAGGCCACCCAGCGCGCCATCGGGGCCACGCCCAGCTCCGCGGCGGTCTCCGCCGCCATCAGCACCAGCGCCGCGGCGCCGTCGTTCAGACCGCTGGCGTTGCCCGCCGTGACGGTCCCGCCCGCTCGGAAGGCGGGACGCAGCTTGCCGAGCGCCTCCAGATCCGTGTCGACGACGTAGCGGTCGCCCTCCCGCCGATACCGCGGATGCTCGTCCACGTCGACGATCCGTGGCTCGCCGCGCCGGCGCGGGAGCGTGACCGGCACGATCTCGTCCTCGAAGCGGCCGCCGTTGATGGCGTCCACGGCCCGCCGGTGGCTCCGCAAGGCGAAGGCGTCCTGCTGCTCGCGGGTGATCTCGCCGCCGGCCACGGCGCCCTCGCGGCTCCGCCGGTGGATGTTCTCGGCCGTCTCCCCCATCGCCTCCAGCGGGTAGAGGGCCTCCAACGCCGGGTTGGGGTAGCGCCAGCCGAGGGTGGTGTCCCAGGCGGTGACGTCGCCGGGAGGTCCGAAAGCCTGGGCGTTCTTGGGCAGCGAGTAGGGTGCGCGGGTCATGCTCTCCACGCCCCCCGCCACGAACACGTCCCCCTCCCCCAGGGCGATGGCACGCGCCGCCTGGTTGACGGCGTTGAGCCCGCTGGCGCACAACCGGTTCACGGTCACGCCGGCCACGCCGTCGGGTAGGCCGGCCAGCAGCAGCGCCATGCGGGCGACGTTGCGGTTGTCCTCGCCGGCCTGGTTGGCGCAGCCGAGGTAGACCTCCTCGATCGACTCGGCCGGCACGCCGGCGCGGGCCACCGCCTCCTTGACCACCAGGGCGGCCAGGTCGTCGGGGCGCACCTCGGAGAGCGCGCCGCGGATGCGCCCGATGGGCGTGCGCACGGCGCTGACGATCACCACCTCGCGGCGGCCGGCTGGGCTCATGACGTCCTCCTGCGGGTCCTTGGCGAGGGCCCCTGTCGCACATCGTTGCGGTTGCGCGCTCCGGATTCCATTCTCGCCGAGCCCCCCGCCCGGCACAAGCGGCCGCCCGCCCTTGGCACGGGGGCCGCCGGGACGTCAGGATGACGTCACACCAGGAGGTGGCCATGCCCGCATGCCCCGTTCCCCCGTCCGGATCCCGCGCCGTCGGCGAAGCGTTCCGGCGGTGACCGCGCCCTTCCTCTCCGGGCGGCGTCTCGCCGCCGCCTACCGATCCGGCGAACTCACCCCGACCGGCGTCACCGAGGCGCTCCTGCAACGCATCGCCGAGCTCGATCCCGACCTCAACGCTTTCGCGCTGGTGCTGGCCGACAGCGCGCTGGCCCGGGCCGAGCAGGTGCAACACGAGCTCGCAGCCGGCGTCGACCGCGGCCCACTGCACGGCGTGCCCGTCGCCATCAAGGACCTGATGGCGGTGGCGGGCGCCCCGACCGGTTTCGGCTCCCGTGTGGGCCGTGTCGAACGCGCCGAGCGCGACGCTGCCGTGGTGGCGCGCCTGCGCGAGGCCGGGGCGATCCTGGTCGGCAAGACCAACCTGCTCGAGTACGCCTACGGTGCCGTCCATCCGGAGGTCGGTCCCACCCGCAATCCGCACGACCTCGGCCGTACCGCCGGCGGTTCGTCGGGCGGGAGCGCGGCGGCGGTCGCCGCCGGCCTGACCACGCTCGCCATCGGCACCGACACCGGAGGGTCGATCCGCATCCCTGCCGCCTACTGCGGCGTCTTCGGCCACAAGCCGACCTACGGCCGGGTGCCCGTGGACGGCGTCTTCCCCCTCTCCTGGACCCTCGACCACGTCGGGCCCCTGGCACGGACCGCCGGCGACGCTGCCGATCTGCTGGTGCTGATGGCGGACGGCCCCGAGGCACTGCGCCAGCGAGGAACGCGTCCCGACGGCGACACGCCGCCGCTGACCGGCCTCCGCTTCGGTGTCCCCCGCGCGTACGTCGACGCCGTGGACCTCGAACCGCCCGTGCGCGCTGCGCTGGACGCTGCCGAACGCGCGCTCGCCGAGGCCGGCGCCGCGGTCATGGATGCGCCGCTGGGTGCGTTGGAGCGTGCCAACGAGGCGCTGCTGGACATCCTCTACCCCGAGGCGAGTGTGCTGCACGAACAGTACATGAGTTCCTCCGCCGAGGGATACGCCGCCGCCACGCGGTCCCAGCTCGAGTACGGATTCACGGTGCCGGCCACGCGCTACCTGCGGGCGTTGGAGACGCGCCGTGCCCTCACCGCGGTCTCCGACGACCTGCTCGCGGGCTTCGACGCGCTGCTGATGCCCGCGGTCAACACCGTGGCGCCGGCCGAGGATCCGGTGGTCAGCGGACAGGAGGGAGCGGTCGAGATGCACTTCAGCGGCCCCTTCGACCTGGTGGGCGCTCCCGCCGTCACCGTCCCGTTCAACGCCCGGCCCGGACTCCCGGTGGGCCTGCAGCTCGTCGCCGCTCGCGGCGCGGACGCGCGCCTGCTCGAGCTGGCCGGCGCGTTGGCCGCACTGGCACCGGTGACGCCACGGCCGGGTCCGCCCTTCGGTCCCGGCTGAGGAACGGCCGCGCACCCGTTCCGCCGGCGACGCGCCCGCGAGATGCCGCCCCAGGCTGAATCTCCATGCGATTGACGGCAACAATTCGCTGTGTTATGTTCCGCCATCACAGTTCGCAGGGCGGTGAACGGGCGCTTCGACGGCCGACCTGTAGCTGGAGAACCCTAGGGAGGTAGGCATGAAACGGCTCACAACGCTCGCCCTGGCCCTCCTGGCCACCCTCGTGCTCGGAACCACGTTCGCGCAGCAGCGTGGGGGACAGCTCGTCTTCGGACGCTACGCCGACTCGCTGTTCCTCGATCCGGTCCTCAACGACGCCAACCTCGACATCTGGGTCCTCACCAACCTCTACGATCCGCTCCTCCAGCCCACGGCCGACGGCAAGGACGTGGCGCCCGATCTGGCCACCGCCTGGAGCTTCTCCAGCGACGGCCTGACCCTCACGTTGACCCTGCGTGACGGCATCAAGTTCGCCGACGGCAGCCCTATCACCGCCCAGGACGCCAAGTGGTCGCTCGATCGCGCCCGCAACCCGGACAACGGCATCTGGAACTTCACCCTCGCCGCCATCGACTCCATCGATGCCAGCGGCAACAAGGTGATCATCCACCTCAAGCACCCGGACCCGACCATCGTCCCGGCGCTGTCCATGTTCAATGCCGCCATCATGCCCGAGAAGCTGTTCGAGGCGGCCAAGGGGTCGACCGACGCGGAGAAGGCCAAGGCCTTCGCCGAGCACCCCATCGGCTCCGGTCCGTTCGTGCTGTCCGAATGGAAGCGCGGCTCCTACATGGTGATCACGCGCAACCCGTACTACTGGGAGAAGGGTACCGACGGCAAGGCGCTTCCCTACCTCGACAGCATCCGCTTCGAAATCGTCCCCGACGACGCCACGCGCATCCTCAAGCTGCAATCGCGCGAGCTCGACGCGGCCGAGTTCATCCCGCTGTCGCGCGTCGGTGAGCTGCAGAAGGACCCCAACATCAACATGGAGCTGTTCCCGTCGACCCAGGTCAACAGCGTGCTGATGAACAACCGACCCACCCTGCCCAACGGCACCCCGAACCCGCTGTCCAGCCTCGAGGTGCGCCAGGCCCTCAACTACGCCACCAACAAGCAGGCGCTCATCCAGGTGGTGAACTTCGGCATCGGCACCCCCATGCAGTCGTTCATGTCGACGACCACCCCGTACTACGTCGCCACCCGCAGCTACGCCTACGATCTCGAGAAGGCCAAGTCGCTGCTGGCTCAGGCCGGGTTCCCCAACGGCTTCACGGTCTCCGCGCTGGCCACCGCCGGCAGCCAGAACGACCTGGCGCTGCTGACGGCTCTGCAGAGCATGTGGGGCGAAGTGGGGATCAAGCTCAAGATCGAGCAGCTCGACGCCGCCACCAAGACCGAGCGCTACCGCAACAACGACTTCCAGATGCGGACCGCCGGCTGGACCAACGACATCAACGACCCCAGCGAGATCACCAGCTACTTCGCGGTATACGAGAACATCCAGTCGCTGCACACCGGCTTCAAGAGCGCCGAGATCGACAAGCTCTTCGCCGAATCGCAGCAGGAGCTCGACAAGACCAAGCGCGCGGAGGAGTACAAGCAGATCCAGAAGATCTTCATGGACGCCGCCCCGATCGTGTTCCTGTACGAGACACCCTACCCGGTCGCGATCCGCAAGACCGTCACGGGCCTGAACCAGATCCCGCTCGGCAACTACATCTTCAAGACTGCATACAAGACGACCAACTGACGTCCGACTCGCCTCCGGGGCCGCTCGCATCGTGCCAGCGGCCCCGGCTCCCCCGGCTGCGTCCGCTCGCGGCCGGACCCGGTCCCGGGAGGTAGCCGACGTGAACCGCTGGCAGTACGCCCTCACCCGGATCCTGCAGATGATCCCCACGCTGCTGGTGATCATGGTCCTGGTGTTCGCCATGGTCCGGCTGCTGCCGGGCGATCCCGCCGTCGCCATCCTCGGCGACCGCGTCACCGATCAGGCCGTCGCCCGCGTGCACAAGGAGCTGGGGCTGGACAAGCCTCTGCCCGTCCAGTTCTGGTACTTCCTCGAACGCGTGGCGCGCGGCGATCTCGGCACCAGCATCAACCTCAAGGTGCCCGTCACCCAGCTCATCGCCGACCGCATGCCGGTAACGCTGTTCCTCACGCTCTACGCCGGCGTCCTGGCGGCGCTGCTGTCGGTTCCGGCGGCCGTGCTCTCGGCCCTGAAACGTGGCACCTGGGTCGACAACCTCATCCGCGCCATCTTCCAGGTCGGCCTGTCGCTGCCGGTGTTCTATCTTTCGCTGCAACTCCTGGGCTTCTTCGGCGCCCGGCTGCACTGGTTCCCGGTGGGGGGCATCGGACCCACCGCGGCGTCGGATCTGTACTATCTGTTCCTACCCGCTCTCTCGCTCGGCTTCTATCTGGCCGCCATCCTGATGCGCAACCTGCGCTCCTCCATCCTGGAGGTGCTCGACGCCGAGTACGTCGACTTCGCGCGGGCCAAGGGCATCCGCCCCCGGCTGGTGCTCTTCAAGCACATCCTGCGCAACGCCCTCATCAGCACCGTGACCCTGTTCGGGCTCTCGGTCGGCCAGCTCATGGGCGGCGCGGTCATCACCGAGACGGTCTTCGCCATCCCGGGGGTGGGCCGGCTCATGGTCGACGCCATCTTCGGACGCGACTACGCGGTGGTGCAGGGGCTCACTCTGGCCTTCGCGGTCGTCATCATGGTGGTGTTCCTGCTGACCGACCTCGCCTACAGCACCCTCGACCCCCGCACGAAGGTGGCCTGACATGGCGCTCCCATCGGCCGTGACGACCGCTCCGCGCACCCGCCGGCGCCCGCTGCGCGTCCGGCCCAAGCCCACCCTGTTGATCGGGCTCGCCATCGTCACCGCCCTGCTGGTGATGGCGCTTTTCCCGCACCTGATCGCCCCGTACAACCCGAGCAAGTTCGACTACGGCGCCATCCTCAAGGGTCCCAGCGCGCAGCACCTGTTCGGCACCGACAACTTCGGCCGTGACGTGTTCTCGCGCGTGATCTACGGCGCGCGCGTCGACCTGCAGATCGCGTTGTTCTGTACGCTGTTCCCGTTCCTGTTCGGAACCCTGGCCGGCGCCATCACCGGCTACGTGGGCCGCTGGCTCGACGCCGGCTTCGGCCGGCTGGTCGACGTCGTGATGGTGTTCCCGTTCCTGATCCTCGTCATCGCCATCGTCGCTATGCTCGGCCCCGGCCTGCGCAACATGTACCTGGCGGTCAGCGTCGTGGGCTGGGTGTACTACGCCCGCCTGGTGCGCGGCGAGACGCTGGTCCAGAAGCAGTCGGAGTACGTGCAGGCGGCCCGCGTGATGGGTTACTCGCCGGGACGCATCGTGTTCCGCCACATCTTCCCCAACGCCGTCACTCCGGCCATCGTCTACTGGATGACCGATATGAGCCTGGGCATCCTGCTGGGCGCCTCGCTCGGCTACCTCGGCCTGGGCGCCCAACCGCCCACCGCCGAATGGGGGGTGATGGTGGCGGACGGCAAGAACTTCATGGTGACCGCCCCCTGGATCTCCACCTTCCCCGGCCTGGTGCTGACGCTCGCCGGCGTGGGCTTCAGTCTGGTCGGTGACGGCCTCGCCGACCTGTTGAGGCCGAAGCGATGAGCCCGGTCCCAACCACGAGCGCCGGGCCGCTGCTCAGCGTCCGCCACCTCGACACCACCTTCCACACCTCACGGGGTCCTCTCAACGCCGTCCGTGACGTGAGCTTCGACGTGGGCGCGGGCGAGGTGCTCGGCATCGTCGGCGAGTCCGGGTCGGGCAAGAGCGTCACGCTCCGCTCGATCCTGCGGCTGCTGCGGCCCCCCACCAAGGTGACGGGCGAGGTGCGTTGGCGCGACGAGAACCTGCTCGACGTCAGCACCCGCCGCATGCGCCAGGTCACCGGCGGCGAGATCAGCATGATCTTCCAGGAGCCGATGACCGCCCTCAACCCGGTGCTGACGGTGGGCGAGCAGATCCTGGAGAGCCTGCGCGAGCACGAGGGGCTGAGCGGCGCCGCCGCCACCGATCGCGCCGCGGAGCTACTCGACCTGGTCGGCATCCCCTCGCCGCGCGAACGGCTCGGAGCCTACCCCCACGAGTTCAGCGGCGGCATGCGCCAGCGCGCCATGATCGCCATCGCACTGGCTTCGTCGCCCAGCCTGCTGCTGGCGGACGAGCCCACCACCGCCCTCGACGTCACCATCCAGGACCAGATCCTCAAGCTGCTGCTGCGCCTGCGCGAGCAGCTCGGCATGAGCGTGATCCTGGTGACGCACGACCTCGGTGTGGTCGCGCAGACCTGCGATCGGGTGGCCGTCATGTACGCCGGACGGCTGGTCGAGACGGCGCCGGTGCGGGCCCTGTTCATGCACCCCAAGCACGCCTACACGCTGGGCCTGCGGCTTTCGCTGCCCAGCGGAGGCGCCA
>Ga0315556_1001308_pt1 | contig 15093 bp, 12 predicted proteins | sample SalMarSW160310MG_FD_202112 | JGI IMG/M metagenome (GOLD analysis project Ga0315556, IMG submission 202112) | Salt marsh sediment microbial communities from the Plum Island Ecosystem LTER, Massachusetts, United States - Salt Marsh Sediment SW1603-10 ...
TCTGTCCGATCTGGAGGCTGTGGCGGTGGCCAGCGGGCCAGGGTCCTACACTGGATTGCGCATCGGCATGGCATTGGCCAAAGGCATCGCGCTGGCCCAGCGCATTCCCCTGATTGGCGTACCCACGCTCGACATCTTGGCCGCAGCCCAGCCTGCCGCCGATTCGCCCTTGCTGGCTCTGATCGTTGCCGGCCGCGGGCGGTTCGCGGCGGTATGGTACAAATGGGGCGCTCAAGGGTGGAAAGCGGACTCCGACCCCGAGAATTGGGGGTGGGACGAATTGGTTTCGCATCTTGACCAACCCAGCATAGTGTGTGGTGAATTGGATGCGTCCCAGCGAACCAAGCTTAACAAAATGAGTCAGGTGACTCTGGCATCTCCGGCGATGAGCGTCCGGCGGCCAGGGTTCTTAGCCGAACTCGCCTTCAAGCGGCTGAAGGCCGGGAAACTGCCTGAAACCGCAAAGTTGACGCCCACCTATCTCGGCGACGTGGAATCGAAAGCCTGATGGTGGCCGTTACCGACGTCATCATCCGTCCCATGACGATGGAAGACTTGAGCTCCGTCCTAGAGATCGACCAGCTTTCGTTTCCTCAACCGTGGCCCGAGAGCAGCTATCGTTTCGAGTTAACCGCCAACCGGGCTTCCATCCTCCTGGTGGCTGAGATCGATGGGCAATTGGTGGGCTATGTTGGTTGTTGGCTGCTGGTTGACGAAGTCCATGTCAGCACCCTGGCGGTCCACCCGGACTTTCGCCACCGCGGCATCGCTCAAAGGTTGTTGAAGGACGTGCTAAACCAAGCCGCGAGCGGTGGCGCCGAGTTGGCCACACTCGAAGTCCGCACCTCGAACTATGCCGCCATCGAGTTGTATGAGAACCTCGGATTTGAAATCAGCGGCCGTCGGCCGCGATACTATCGGGATAACCAGGAAGATGCTCACATCATGACGCTCAACGAGCTACCTGGCAGTTTGAGGCGGATGGAGGTTCGCGATGGGGGCTGAGACCACTCTGGGTGAGATCGCCGAACAGGTGCGTGCCTGTGAGTTGTGCCGTCTTTCTCAATCCCGCACCCAGGCCGTGCCGGGGGAGGGCCCGGCCCAGGCTGAAATCATGTTTATCGGTGAGGGCCCTGGATTCCACGAAGATCGCCAAGGGAGGCCCTTCGTCGGGGCAGCCGGGAAGTTCCTCGAAGAACTCCTCACCTCAATCAGCCTCGATCGAACGCAGGTCTACATCACCAATCTCGTCAAATGCCGCCCGCCTGGAAATCGCGACCCGAAGGAAGACGAACTCGAGTCATGCACCTCGAGCTATCTGGAGCGTCAGATCGAAGCCATCAATCCCAAGGTGATCGTAACTTTGGGCCGCTTTTCGATGGCGCGCTACTTCCCCAACGCACGCATCAGCAGCGTGCATGGCCGCGCCCAGCCCATCAATGGCCGCCTCGTGGTCCCAATGTATCATCCGGCAGCAGCTCTTCATCAACCGGCACTGCGCTCAGCCATTGAGGCAGACTTCCATCGTCTGCCAGAATGGATTAAGAAGGCTGGTGATGTGGCGCCTTCCGACGAGCCGGCCGCCGACGACCCGCAACAGCTCAGCCTGTTCTGATCGGCTGAAAAGAACCTGGAGACAATTCCTTCCGTGACTGAAGATACCCATTCCCTTCCGCCTGCCGCGCAGGCTCTCATCGAACGATTTCAAACCCGCCAGGCGAGGGTTGGCGTGGTGGGTCTAGGCTACGTTGGCTTGCCCCTTGCCGTTGCACTGGCTGAAGCCGGCTTGAACGTTGTCGGTGTCGATCTCGATCCTGGCAAGGTTGCCACGCTGAACCAAGGCAAGAGTTATGTAGAGGACGTGCCCGACAGCCGCCTCGGCACGCTCGTGGAGGCCGGTCGGTTCAAGGCCAGCGCCTCCTATGACGCCCTGGCGGGCGTGGATGGGGTGAGCATCTCGGTGCCGACACCCTTGCGCAAGACCGGCGATCCGGATATTTCCTACATCGTCGCCGCATCCCAGGCCTTGCGACCCCACCTGCATTCCGGCATGGTCGTGATCCTCGAGTCCACAACCTACCCCGGCACGACCCGCGAGGTGGTTCTTCCGGAGTTAGAGGCCGACGGCCTGCAAGCGGGGATAGATTTCTTCCTGGCTTTTTCCCCGGAGCGGGTCGACCCTGGCCGGAAAGACTGGACCACCGAGAACACCCCCAAAGTCATCGGAGGCATCACCCCGGCCTGCACGAAGGTCGCGGCTGCCTTCTACGGTCTTGCCATTCAGAATGTGGTGCCTGTGTCCTCCACCGAAGCTGCCGAAATGACCAAGCTGCTTGAGAACACCTTCCGTGCGGTCAACATCGGCTTGGTGAATGAAATGGCGCTGATGTGTGAGCGGCTGGGACTTGACGTTTGGGAGGTGATCGAGGCCGCCGCCAGCAAGCCATTCGGTTTTATGAAGTTCACGCCCGGGCCGGGTCTGGGCGGCCACTGCATCCCGATCGATCCGCTGTATCTCTCCTGGAAGCTCAAGACCGTTAAATACAACGCACGGTTCATTGAATTGGCCAGCGAGATCAACACAAATATGCCGCGCTACGTGGTGGGGCGAATTCAAGATGCGCTCAACGAGCGGGGGCGCTCACTCAAGGGCTCGAAGGTGCTGGTGCTGGGTGTGGCTTTCAAACCGGATGTGGCTGACACGCGCGAATCGCCGGCGCTTGACGTGATTGGAATGATGATGGACAAGGGCGCAGACGTGAGCTATCACGATCCCTTTGTTGACTCGCTCAGCGAGGAGGACTGGACCCTCACTTCGGTACCTGACCCGGTGGTCGCCTCCGGGGAGGTCGACCTGGTGGTGGTCGTGACCGATCATCACAACGTGGACTACCCGGCCATCAAAGAAGCCGCACCGCTGGTCTTTGACTCACGCAATGCGTTCGATTTGGCCGGCAGAAACGACCCCAAGGTGATCAAACTCTGATGGCTCACTATCTGGTCACGGGCGCGGCAGGCTTCATCGGAGCGAAGGTGGCCTCGCTGCTGCTGGATGACGGGCACACTGTTATCGGCGTCGACAACATGAATCACGCCTACGATGTGCGTTTGAAGGATTGGCGGCTGGCACAGCTCAAGCAGCGCCCAGGATTTTCTTTCGATCAAGTCGATATCTCAGACCGCCAGGCGCTGTTCGCTGCTCTCGAGGGACAGCGTGCCGACGGGGTCATCAACTTGGCGGCCCGGGCGGGTGTGCGGCCGAGCGTGCAGGATCCTCGGCCCTATGTGCAAACCAATGTCCTCGGCGGGCTGAACGTGCTCGATTGGTGCCGCGTACAAGGTGTGCCCAAACTGGTGCAAGCGTCGACCTCCAGCCTGTACGGCTTGGGAAACCCGACTCCTTTTCAGGAGACCGCCGACATCACCCGACCGCTCTCGCCCTACGCTGCCACCAAAGGCGCTTCGGAACTGTTGTGCCACACCTATCATCATCTTCACGGTCTGGATGTGACTGTGGTTCGCTACTTCACTGTCTACGGGCCCGCCGGACGCCCCGACATGAGCATCTTTCGCTTCATCCAGTGGGTCGCCGAGGGTCGCAAACTGAGGCTCTATGGCGACGGCACCCAGAAACGCGACTTCACTTTTGTCGATGACATCGCACGCGGGACGGTGATGGCCCTGGCGCCTCTGGGGTACGAGATCATCAACCTGGGTGGCGATCGGCCCGCTTCGATGAATGACGTCATCGGCAAGATCGAAGCCCTGCTGGGAAAGACCGCTGATGTCGAACGGCTTCCGCCGGCGCCAGGCGATATGCCGGCCACCTGGGCCAAGATCGACAAGGCCGGCCGGCTGCTGGGTTGGGAGCCCGGCACGGCATTAGATGAGGGGCTCGAGGCCTGCGTCGCCTGGTACCTCCAAGAGCGCAGTTGGGCGCGGCAGGTCGAGACGGACGACTGACATATTATGGTCGATCGGCTCCCCACGCCCCTGAGGCAGGCCGCGCAGCGCCTGGTCGCCAATCCCCTCCTTCAGCGCGTCGTCCGCAACACCGGCTACCTGTTCAGCGCCAAGACCAGCTCGGCGGCGCTGAGCTTCTTCCAGAGCATCCTGGCGGCGCGGTTGATCGGTGTCGTCCAGCTCGGCCTGCTGGGCGCCATAACCCAATTCGCGGGCTTGATCAACCGCTTGACCTCTTTCCGCATGGGCGACCTGGTGATGAGCTACGTCGGTGAGTACTCCGCCAGCGACCAGGACGAACATGCGGCAGCTGTCTTTCGTACTGCCGGCCTGGCCGAGGTGGCCACGTCCTTCTTGGCCTATGCCTTGGTTTTGCTCCTGGCTCCGCTGGCAGAACGGATCCTCACCCCCGGCCACGACATGCATGGGCTGTTTGCCCTGTATGGCCTGACGGTGCTCGCCAATCTGATGGCCGAGAGTTCCAATGGCTTGCTCCAAATCTTCGATCGCTACCGGCTGATCGCCGCGATTACCATCGCCCAAAGCCTTGTCACGCTGGCTTTGATCGTGGCTGCGTTCGTCACGGGCGGGGGATTGCGGGCCGTCGTCTTGGCCTACCTGGCCGGAAAGGTCGTCTGGGCGGTGGCCATCTCGGGGGCGGCACTGTGGGAGGCTCGGCGCCAGTGGGGGCCGGGCTGGTGGCGCGCTCGTTACAGCCTGATCGCTCCGCGGCGCCGGGAGATGGTGCGCTTCGCCCTGAGCACCAACATTACCGCCACCCTGACCCTCGTCACCCGCGATTCGGAGATGCTCTGGCTCAACGCGCTGGCCAGCCCGCTGCAGGCGGGCTACTACAAAGTCGCGTTGGCGTTCATGAACATCCTCTTGATCCCGGTGGACCCGCTGATCAGCACCACCTACCGCGAGGTCGCCCGCGAGGTCGGCGCGCGCCGGTGGGAGAACGTGCGCTATCTTCTTCGCAGTGGGAGCCTGCTCTCGGCGATTTGGACCTTCCCGGCCTCGCTTGGGCTGGTCATCCTCGGTCCGTGGATCATCGATCATACCTATGGTGCCACCTTCGGGCCGGCCTATGCCAGCCTGATGGTCTTGATCATCGGGGTGGCCGTGGTCAACGTCTTCTATTGGAATCGCAATGTCCTGCTTCCGATGGGCATGCCTGAGTACCCGACCAAGGTCTACCTGGTGGGCGCGGTGCTGCGCATCGGTGGCATCTTGTGGCTGGTGCCCATCTACGGGGCGATCGGCATGGCAGCCCTGCTGAGCGCGTTCTTCGTCGGGACGGCCGGAACGCTGGTGGCAAAAACATTACGCGAAATCCGTCGCGCCGAGGCTGAACTGGCCCTGGTACCGGGGGACTGACGGATGCGCATCGCCTGCATCGGGATGTCGACAATCCCGTCACGCACTGCCAATTCAATCCAGTTGATGCATGCCTGCCAGGCTCTGGCGGACCTGGGTCATGAGGTTGCTGTGTGGGTGCCGGGGCGGGGCCCAAGCGTGCCGCCGCCCGAGCTTGTGGCTCACTACGGGCTGCACCAGTCGTTGGACCTGCATTGGGTGCGGGATTGGCCGGGGCTTCGGCGTTACGACTATGCCTGGCGCGCACTGAGGCAGGCGAGGCGCTGGGGCGCAGACTTGTTCTACGTGTGGCCGCTCCAAGCGGCGGCCATGGCGTCAAGTCAGGGGCTGCCCACGCTGCTGGAACTGCACGACCGTCCACCGGGGCGCGGCGGGCCGATGCTCTTCCGCCGTTTCTTGGCCGGGCCAGGCGTGCGGCGCTTGCTGGTCACGACCGAGGCACTCCGGCGGTACCTGGCGGAGGTCTATGACCATCCGATGGATCCGCCATTTACCCTTGTCGCGCCAAATGGGGTGGACCTGGCGCGCTACCAGAGTCTGCCCACTCCGACTGACGCTCGCCGCAAGGCCGGATGGCCCGAAGCGTTCACGGTCGGCTACACCGGACATCTGTATGCAGGGCGCGGCGCCAACATGATGTTCGACCTGGCCCAGGAGATGCCGGATATCCACTTCGTCTGGGCCGGCGGAGAGGACGCCGCCGTCGAGCGTTGGCGTAGCCGGGCCGCGGAGCAAGGAGTCGCCAACCTGACCCTGACCGGCTTTGTCGCCCAGGAAACCCTGCCGCCGATCCAGGAGGCATGCGATCTGCTGCTGATGCCATACCAGCGCCGGATCTCTGTCAGCAGCGGCGGAGACACGGCTGCCTTTGCCAACCCCATGAAAGCCTACGAGTATCTCGCCGCCGGCCGTGCCATCCTGGCCAGCGACCTCCCCGTCATTCGTGAAATCCTTCACAAAGACTGGGCGATCCTGCTGCCGCCGGAGGATCGTGAGGCATGGCGGGAGGCAATTCGCGGCCTGCAGGCGGATCCCGGGCGCCGGCGTGAGCTGGGAGAGGCCGCACGCCGCCAGGCCGAAGGACATTCATGGCGGGCGAGGGCGGAAAGGGCGCTCGACGGGCTGGAGGCGGAAGCGTGACGCCCAACGGGGCTGTAGAGCGGGGTTGGGGACCTCCTCAGGTGCGGTGGGGCGTGCTCTTGGCGGCCGTCGGGATCGTCGAGCGCGCAGTCCTGGCGCTGACGTATGCCCCGGTCTCCTATGGCGACTCGCCGTCATACATGCGTCTGGCGGACGTGTTGGCGCGGTCAGGCCTCAAGGGCTACGACGGGACGCGCGTTCCCGGCTACCCAGCGTTTCTGGCACTGCTTGGTCAAGAGCCGATTGCCGTGTGGGGGACGCAGATGGCGATCGGCGTGGCCATTTCCCTGCTGCTCTTCTACATCGTTTCTCGGCTAACCAAGAGTCCGCCTTGGGCTTTCGCCGCCGGATTGCTGTACGATGTGATCGCCGCCCAGGTGCTGTTTGAGGCTAACCTGCTCTCCGAGACGCTGACCACATTCTTCCTGGTGGCCAGCCTGGCCCTGTTCCTGACCATCACGCCGCAACGCAGGCTGCGCCGACTTCTGCTTCTCGCGGCCGGCCTTGGACTGGCGGCGAGCCTGCCCGGCATGGTGCGCACGCTCTTCTACTTTTTGCCTGTCCTCCTCATGCCCTTCATCTGGCTGGCTGCCGGCGGCGACTGGCGCCGCAGGCTGGGGGCCGTGGCTGCTTTGAGCCTGCCGGCCATTCTCATTCTGGGCGGTTGGATCGCCTGGATCCACAACCACTACGGGATGCTGTCCCCCAGCACGATGAGCGGCTACAACCTGGTCCAGCACACCGGCTCCTATTTCGATGACTTGCCGGACAACGAAGCGGCCATACGCGATACCTACATTAAGTATCGGGACCAGCGGCTGGCCGATCGCGGCGTCCAAACCAACGCCATTTGGGACGCCATCCCCGAGCTGACCGAGAAGACTGGGTTGAGCTTCTTTGCCTTGTCGCAGAAGATGGAGATGCTCTCCCTGCAGCTCATCCTGACGCATCCGCTGCGCTATGGGCGGGATGTGGTCACGGGATGGATCGCCTTCTGGAAGGCGCCGGTGTATTGGGATCCCGGCGCGGTCCATCCGGCCGGTCTGAAGTCGGCGTTCGTCGCTTGGGGTTGGCTGGGCCGAGGCATCAGCCTGCTGGCCAACGCGGCCTTCCTTGTAATCAGCTTGCTTGTGGTCGCCAGTGCCAGGCTCCGCCGGCGCTGGGGGATTGATCGGTTCCTGATCCTGATGGCTGGCACGGTCTGGGTTAGTTCGATCGTGCAGACCCTGGTCGATCACGGAGACAACCCGCGCTTTTTGGTACCCTTGCAGTTGTTTGTTGTCACCACGGTCCTCATCGCGATCCGTCGTGAACTGATCGCCAGGCGAATGCAGACGAGGGGTTCATGAGCCGTATGACAGCCTTCTGGCCGTGGGCGGCCGGGGTCGTGGCCGTGACGGCCCTCCTTTCGGGCCTGGATCCTGCTGGCCTGCACTTCTCGGGTTGGTTCGGATACGGTGTGATCAGCGCTGCCTGCGCCGGACTGGTGTACGGCACCTGGCGCTGGGTGGCCGGAGCAGACCGGCCACGGTGGCTGGCGATGGCGTTGGGATTGGCGGTCGGCATCAGGCTTCTCGTCGGGTGGGGACTCGAGGTGGCTCTACCCATCTGGGGCTACGATGAGCCGATCCAACGCGCGGGCTACGTCTTCTACGACGCCAGCAAGCGCGACAACGACGCCTGGGCCCTGGCCGCGTCCGATAAACCCCTGACGGCTGCTTTCAGCCCGCGCTACACCAGCGATCAATATGGCACACTGCTCTTTGTCACCGCCGGGATGTATCGGGGCCTGGGCGAACACGTTCACCGACCCTTGATGGTCGTCGAGTTGGCGGCCACCATCGGTGCTTTGGCTGTGGTGTTTACCTGGGCCTTCGCCGGGATGCTTTTCGGCGCCCGCGCCGGGACCTTCGCCGCCTGGGCGGTGGCGCTCTACCCGGAAGCGGTTCTCCTGAGCGCCTCCCAGATGCGCGAGCCATTCATCATCACTGGTTTGGCGATGGCGTTCTATGGATTTGCGCGGGCCCACGTCGGCGACGGCTGGGGCGCCCTGGCGCCGATCATTGGGGGCACGTTGCTTAGCCTGGCGATCTCGCCTCCCTTCGGTGTGATCTGCCTCTTGCTCCTGGCGGGCGCCTGGCTCTGGGACCGAGGCGGGATCGGGAGCCGGCCGTGGGTGATCGCGCTCCTGACTTTGCTTGTGCTGGCCGCCCTGGCGCTGACCTTTCGCGCCTGGTCCACGATCGGCGGCCTCCCCGGCAGCGGATTCATAGATGTCTTGACGGGGTGGTTTTCGGCGGGGTCCGAGTATCAACTTCGCCTTCTCGAAGGTGCCTCTGGCATCGTTCAATACATGTTCAAACTCACACCCAAGTGGGCGCATCTGCCCTTGGCGACTGCCTATGGGGTGGCGCAGCCATTTCTCCCCGCGGCGCTGACCGATCCGGGTGCGGCCATCTGGCGCGTCATCGCCATTCTCCGGGCTTTGGGCTGGTATGCCTTGATGCCCTTCCTCGCCTACGCCGCCCTGGCATCGCTCGCACAACGCAATTGGCGCCATTTCTCGTTGTACCTGGTCGCCATCACAGTAGTCGTGATCCTGGCTGCGTCGTTCCGGGTGGCAGGCGACCAGTGGGACAATCCGCGGTACCGAACGGCTTTCATCGCACTGCAGGCAGCCTTGGCGGGATGGGGCTGGTCGCATGCCGTTAGCACTGGGAGCCCCTGGCTCAGACGCTTTGCCGTGCTGCTGGGGGGGTTCGTCCTGATTTTCGTTCAGTGGTACGCGGGCCGGTACTATGGGACCCCCAGCCTCAGCCTGTTGGCGACCCTGGCGCTGGAGGGACTCTTCGTGGTGGGTTACATTGGATTGAGTCTGATCCTCGACCGGCGCCGCAGACCACATGAGATCGGCGCGCGGGCGGGTTGACGGGGGCGTTTCCCGGAGTATAATTCAGCGACTGAATTTTGAATTTTCCCACGTCGCGCAAGGAGGGCGCCATGCCCAAGGCCTTGATTACAGGCATCACTGGTCAAGATGGTTCTTACCTGGCCGAACTGCTACTCGCCAAAGGCTACGAAGTCCACGGTCTGATCCGGAAGTCCAGCACGTTCAACACCGATCGGATCGACCATATCTACAAGGACCCACACGACCCGTCCGCCAGGCTTTTCCTGCACTACGGCGATTTGTCCAACGGGGAACAGCTCACCAATCTGATCTACAACTCACGGCCGGATGAGATCTATCACCTGGGCGCGCAATCGCACGTGATGGTGAGCTTTGAGATGCCCGAGTACACGGGTTCGGTGACCGGACTGGGGACGACCCGCATTCTGGAAGCCGTGCGCCGGAGCGGGATCGAAACCAAGGTCTACCAGGCGTCCTCGAGCGAGCTCTTCGGGGACGCCAAGCCTCCGCAGAGCGAGACAACACCCTTTCGCCCGCGCAGTCCTTATGCTATCGCCAAGGCGTACGCTTACTGGATCACCGTCAACTATCGGCAGGCCTACGGAATGCACGCTGTCAACGGGATCCTCTTCAACCACGAGAGTCCCAGGCGGGGCGAGACGTTCGTGACCCGGAAGATCACCCGGGCCGTGGCGCGAATCAAGGCCGGCTTGCAGGACAAGCTGTATCTCGGCAACCTGGAGTCGCGCCGGGACTGGGGTTATGCGCCCGAGTACGTCGAGTTCATGTGGCGCATTGTCCAGGAGGGCCAGCCCGAGGACTACGTCATCGGTACCGGCGAAACCCACAAGGTCAAGGAGTTCGTCGAGCAAGCCTTTGGCTACGCCGGCCTGGATTGGAACGATTATGTCGAGATCGATCCGCGCTACTTCCGGCCGACCGAGGTCGACTACCTGCAAGCCGATGCCACCAAAGCCCACGAGCAGCTCGGTTGGGAGCCTAAAGTTACATTTGACGACCTCGTTCGCATCATGGTCGACGCCGACCTCGAGGCCACCGGGCTGGAGCCGGTAGGGGAAGGGATCAAAGTCCTGAAGGACAAGTTCGATGATTGGCACAGTTGGGATACTGGAGTCACTGCGGTGCTGAGGAATACCGGCAACGGTTTCGATTAGCAGGCATGGGAGCCGACGATGACGGAGACGGACCTGCAAGCCCAATCTGAGCTGACCGAGGCGTCTCGAACCTCCTACTCGGTGACAGTGGTAGTGCCGGTCTACAACGAGGTTGAGAACCTGCCCATCCTCCATACAGCTTTGACCGGGGCGCTGAAGGGGATGACATACGAAGTCATCTATGTTGACGACGGATCAAAAGACGGCTCCACGGCGACCCTGGCCCAGCTGGCGGGAGAGGACCCCGATCACACGCGGGTGATCGAGCTGCGCCGGAATTTCGGCCAAACGGCAGCCATCGCGGCCGGGCTTGACCACGCGGCCGGCGAAGTAGTTGTACTGATCGACGCCGACATGCAGAATGACCCGGCCGACATTCCGCTCCTGCTGGAGAAAGTCGATCAGGGTTACGACGTGGTCTCGGGTTGGCGAATCGACCGCCAGGACACCTTCATCACGCGCACATTCCCTTCCCGAGTCGCCAATTGGCTGATATCGGTCGTCACCGGTGTCCATCTCCACGACTATGGCTGCACGCTCAAGGCCTACCGGCGAGAAGTGCTCAAGGGCTTCCGCCTCTACGGAGAGATGCACCGCTTCATCCCCGCTTATGCCGATTCGGTTGGCGCCAAGATTGTCGAGGTTCCTGTCCGGCATCATCCCCGCCAGCATGGGAAGACCAAGTACGGGCTCAACCGGATCGCCAAAGTGCTCCTGGACCTGTTCACGGTCAAATTCCTGATCAGCTATGCGCTCAAACCGATCTACTTGTTTGGGGGCGCCGGCTTCTTGCTGATTGTGCCCAGCCTGGCCGTGCTCCTCTTCTTGGGGTTGCGGCGTGTGTTCCTGGGCATTTCCGTGCTCGGATCGCCGCTGCTTCAGATGAGCACGATGTTCATCATCTTGGGGTTCCAGTCGATCTTGATGGGGCTGATCGCCGAATTGCTGGTGCGCACCTACCATGAATCGCAGGCGAAACCGACCTACAGCATCCGGCGGATTCTCAACGAGCCTCCAATCGAATGACGTCTGACTCGGAACGATCGGAGGTCTGGCCAACCGCGCTGCGGCTGGCGGGCACTCTGGTCGCGTTGGGTCTGCTGGCATATCTCCTGGTCCAGCTGGGATGGCGTGAGTTTCTGGATGCGCTGGCCCAGATTCCTTGGACAGCCTTCGTCCTGGCTCTGACTATGGTGGCCGTTTCACGGATCGCCGGAGTCAGCCGCTGGTACTTTTTGTTGCGGTCAGCGCAGGTTGTCGTACCGTGGCGTCGCGCCTTCGTGCTTACTTTTGCCAGCCTCTTCGCCTCCAACTTTCTGCCAACCACGGTTGGCGGGGATGTGATCCGCATCGCAGGCGTCGGCCAGGTTGAGTCCCGCCGGAGGACGGCCTACGTCACTTCCGTTTTCGCTGATCGCATCGTTGGGTTGTTGGGGATGGCCATGGCGCTGCCCTTCGGTGTCGGCCTCCTCATCGCCTATGTGCAAGGCGCAGCGGCTGGCAGCCTACTCCCGTTGACGGGCGTCGCTCTCGGCGGGTCGTGGCTCTCTCGGATCCGGGCCCGGCTGCGGCGGGTCGCCCAGGCCGTGCTTGAGTCACTGAGCCTATGGAAGCAGAATCCCGCCAGCATTTTCTGGGCTTTTGCCAGCACCTGGGTGATCATGCTGGGCCGTTTTGGCAGCATATGGGTCCTGCTCCACGCCCTCGATCAGTCCATCAGCCTGGGCACCATTGCCGGCTTGTGGAGCTTCACCTACTTCGTCACCCTGGTTCCGATTTCGATCAACGGTCTGGGTTTGCAAGAGCTATCAATGACCTTCATTTATGTTGCCCTGGGGGGTGTAACCACAGCCAGCATCCTGCCCACAGCGATTCTGGTGCGAGTGATGGACACGCTGGTCAGCGTTCCTGGTGCGCTGATGCTCCCCCAGAGCCTGACCTGGTCCCGCCGGCGGACGATCGGTATGGACGACGAATTGTGATGATTTTCACAAAGCGTATCTTGAGTTGAAGCCCATGGCAGAAGCAGGCCGACCGAACAAGACCCCTTCCCGTATGTGGATCGGATTGACCAGTCTGTGCCTGATCGGGTTGGCCATCGCTCAGGTTTCTTTTGAGACACTGCGCGGCACCGGCATCCTGAGGCAGCCGGCATTCTTGGCTGGCCTTGGACTGGTTGGCCTGACGGGATTGGCACTGTTCATCTGGTTGCTGCTGAGGCGACGATGGGCCGATGCGGCACTTGAAAGCATGGGTGAGTCGCTCTTTGGCTGGGTCGACCGAGGCCCAAGGCTGGCTGCGGCGGTCTGGATCCTATGCCTGCTGGTTCTTCCCGCGTGGATCTCGTCAGGAGCGCTCGAGCCAGCGCAAGGGATCCTTCCACGCCTGGCCGCGTTCTGGCTGCTGACGCTGGTTGGCGCCGCCGTCCTGCCGTTCGGGCGGAAACGTGGTTGGACAGTCAGATGGGCCGTCTCAGCCCTGGCCATCGGGACCGCGTTCGAGGTCAGTACCCTGCTGCAGATTTCCACCGACCGCTTCAGCTTGGGTTGGTCCGAGGCCAGCCGCTACTACTACGCTTCCCTGTTCTTCGCTCCCAGGATCTACGGGGAATGGTTCGCTCTTCCGATCCTCCATCCCACCCGATACTTATTGCAGGCAGTGCCTTTCGCCATACCCGGCACCCCGATCTGGATTCACCGGCTGTGGCAGGTCATCCTTTGGTTGGGCATGACCTACGCAGGCGCCTGGGCGCTCGCCAGACGGATTGCCTGGCGAAACAAACCTCTTACCTTGTGGCTGGTCCTGGGGTTGGGCCTGTTCTTCTTCCAGGGGGCCGTCTACTATCACCTGATGGTGGCGGTCATCTTGGTCCTGGTGGGTTTCGACCCGGCCCGGGCATGGCGTAGCCTGGCGATCGTGGTGCTGGCCTCGGTCTGGTCCGGTGTCAGCCGCGTCAATTGGATCCCGGTGCCGGGCATGCTGGCAGTGGCTCTGTATGCTCTCGAGCGAAAACAAGCGGTGGGGGTGAGCTTTGTGGGCTATTGGGCCCGTCCGGTGATGTGGTCCGTGGTTGGGGCGACGGCTGGAGTTGCTGCCCAATCCGCCTACGTCGCCTGGTCCGGCAACCCTGCATCGGATTTCGGGACGGCCTTTTCGTCGGCGCTGCTCTGGTATCGCCTGCTGCCCAATCCCACCTTCCCGCTGGGGGTTCTGCCGGCGATCTCTCTGGCGGTGTTCCCGCTGGCTCTTGTGGCGGTTTGGGCCCTGCGCCGAGGCGAAGTCCAAGTCCGTGGCTGGCGCCTGGCCTCTTTGGGCGTGATCTTGGCCGTGCTTTTCTTGGGCGGGCTTATCGTCAGTGTGAAGATCGGTGGCGGTGGAGACCTTCACAATTTCGACGCTTTCCTGGTGCTGCTGTCAGTCTGTGGCGCCTATCTTCTGTTTGACGTTCGGGTCGATCCGGCGGCATCCTTGGCCGAGCAGGGCCTACCTGCTGCATGGTGGCAATTGGTGCTCGTGATTGGGATGCCGATGGTGTTTGTGCTCAACGGCGGTGGGCCGATCCCGTCCCACGATCCGGGTCAAGAAGCTCAAGTGCTTTCGGCCATCCAAGCCGCCGCTGACCAGGCGCAATCGGAGGGGAAGCCGGTGCTGTTCCTCACCGAGCGCCAACTGGTCACTTTTGGAGATGTTCAAGCCGGCCCGCTGCAGCCGGAGGACGAGAAGGTCACATTGATGGAGATGGCCATGGCCCGCAATCAGCCCTACCTGGCGCGCTTTCACCAGGCGATACGCATGCAGCGATACGGCCTGATCGTCAGCGAACCTCTGGTGGTCCAAATCCAGGGCAGCTCGCACGCTTTTGGTGAGGAAAATGACGCCTGGAGCGAAGAAGTGGCGGCGCCAATCCTGTGTGCCTACCGGCCCATCTATAAGTCCAGCACGCCGCCGGTAGAGCTGTTGGTGCCGAAAGAGACGACATCGGATTGTTCGCCGTAGGCAGGCCGATTTAGACCGGTAGCCGGTCAACGCGCCTTGACCCAAGCGGGAATGCAGGTAAAATTCAATAGTTGAATATTGAAGGAGAGCTTGTGGACGAGAGCACGGTTGGACTGCGTGAACTGTCTCTGCTGGAAGAAATCGAACGTGACCCTGACACGACCCAGGCGACGATGGCCACGCGTCTCGGAGTGGCGGTGGGGACCGTGAACTGGCATCTCAAGCGCCTGGTCTCCAAGGGCTACGTCAAGGTCAAGCGCGCTGAGCGTCGCAAGCTGCGCTACATCATCACACCTGAGGGCATCGCCTTGCGGGCACGGCTGACGGTCAAGTACGTTGAGAACTCGATGGAATTGTATCGGCACACGCGTCAGGAAGCCCAGGCCTTGCTCGCTCAAGTCAAGCGCCAGGGATTCACCAGCGTGCGCATCGAAGGCGCCGGAGACATCGCTGACGTCTGCCGCCTCACCTGTCTCGAGCAGGGGCTTCAATTATCGGAAGACGGCCTGCAGGATGAGACAGCGGTGT
>Ga0315556_1001309_pt1 | contig 15089 bp, 30 predicted proteins | sample SalMarSW160310MG_FD_202112 | JGI IMG/M metagenome (GOLD analysis project Ga0315556, IMG submission 202112) | Salt marsh sediment microbial communities from the Plum Island Ecosystem LTER, Massachusetts, United States - Salt Marsh Sediment SW1603-10 ...
TGGTTTCCTCTGGTTTTGTCATACACACGCCACTTGTCATACACGAGTTTTGTCATACACGAGTTTAACTGTTCATTATTATCCAAGCAACTACGACTAAACCACAGATTCCAGTAAAGATTAGTATGGCTTCCAACATGTTAGGCCTCCTTTCACACACCCATCATTCACACCACTGCTACTATCATTTCACTATTATTATCTTTATATATCTTTATATATCTTTATACTATTACTATTGTATGACACCATACCAGGTACCTCGATCGACACTATGTTCGACGGAACTTTTCGACCACAATCGCATCGAAATTTTTATTTCGACCGAAATTTTCGATAATAGTAGTATAATAACCTATTTACCCTTCCTCTTTTTCGTCCACAAGGCCCCTTGTTGGCTTAATATTCCTTGTGTATCGTTTGTTTTTGATGTATTGTTGGTTTTTATGTATGACAAATCCCTGGTTTGGGTTCTTTGGTGGTTTCGGTAGAGTTGTTTTGTCCGCGCCGGTAACAATTCTTAGATGGTTGTATCTGTAATGCTTTTTATGACCGTTATCCCATCTTACTAAGTATGATGGAGGTACTGAAGGATGTGTAAGCGCCCGCTCGATAACTGTCCCATAACATTGTAAATCTGAACCCCATACCGGATTAGCTGGGGTCGGAAAATACCCCACTGAGGGAGATAAAAGAACACGGGTTTGATACATAGCAACGTTGTCATCGAACCATTTTATCCAATTTCTCTTGTTTTCAGCTTGTTTTTGCAGGAATTTCTTCTTCTTAGCGGGATTCTTCTCCACTTTTGCATGTTCCAGTAGATTTTTACCCACTGTGTAAAATACCTTATCTTTGGCCATTTTTACCCCTTTTTGACTGAATTTGGCCGTTTTTGGCCGTTTTTGTTGCAGAAATCCACACTATATCCACTTTTTTCTTGTTTTCGCTCTAAATAATAGTAATATAATAGTAATATATCTTTTTTTGTTATTTATTCAATAATATTATACTATTATTAATTATTTTTGTTCCAGCCCTTGACAAATCGAAAATAATGCTTATATTGTATTACAAGAGGGCATCATGGTCGTTTGTCATACAAATTCATCGTGGTCGTTTGTATTACACGTGATGCATAATTATATATAATATGTAATACAAATAGCATCGTGGTCGTTTGTAATACATATTTTCATCGTGGTCGTTTGTCATACAAGCATCGTGGTCGTTTGTAATACATAAACTTTTTATACTCACATAGGGTCAAAAGGACACCTTTTATGCAAGAGGATAATAATAAAATGACAAGTTTCAGGCATGGTGAGTTTCATGATAAAATCATTAAACACGCAATGGATATTAATCTCGAAACTAAATCAGAAGCAATCAGAACTATACTTGAAGAGTGGTTATACTATGTAGCAAGTAAGGAGGATGAGTAATATTATACTTTCTTTTCCCATGTAATTTCTCTTTTTAACATAATAGCCAGAAGTTCACACAAAGCTTGAATAGACTCCGTGAGTTCCTCAACAGCCGCCATAGACTCTTTGTACGTTTTGATTGGTGATTTCAATGTTATACCTCCTAATATAGTAGTATTATACTATTATTAACATCCCTCTCCCAAATCCTCAGTATTATCCTCTGTTAAGTCATACTTAATTCTTTGCCCAACCAGTAGTCTGATGTTGCGCCGCAGTTCCACTAGTTTAGTAATGAAGTCAGCAGATTGTTTTAACCAGAAGTCAAAATCAACCTTGTTAATTGGCATTGGGTTCTGAGCTATGCCTTTTAAGTTCGCTAGCTCATGGCCCATCTTTTCCAGGCTGTCCCATATTGCCCGCCGTTCCATCCGCTTGAGTGTTGACTTCTTTTCCTCCTCCGTAAATTGATCCGGGAAGAGTTCCTGACATGTAGCTTGTGCTTTGTTTATTTCTCTTTGTTTATCAGCACGCTGTTCTGCACTTAATAGTAACTTGTCCATGACAAACCTCCTAGGTTAATAGGACGTTGGTTCATAATAGCTAGCCAACGCCCCATGGAAACAAATTCTGTTTAAATAATTACGGTTTACAACTAAACAAACCAACAATAAACATAAACAACAAAAATACCAGTAGAGTAGTCATAAGTCTCCTAAAAATAAATTCGGGTTTCGAACGAAAAAAATGCTGGAAGCCAGCGCACAATGCGCCAGCTCCCAGCTTGCGAAAGGAGAACTACATGGACCTCACACGGTATTCAGTTAAACACCAGCATTCGCTCCACCAGCGGTCTGCTGTCTGGGGAAGCCGGTTACGGGATCGAGGGTATTGGCGACTTCTTGAACCAGCGTTTGCTGCGTTCCAGTCGTCGGCCGGACACCACCATTGTTGCGGGCAGTGGAGCTCTGATCACCCGGAAGCACCGTACATCCCTGAGGAACGGGCGAAACCTTGGCATATCCGTATGTGGGGCTTACGCCATCATAAAACAGGTTTTTCCGAGCGTCAATCATCGTCCGCCATGCGGCATAGTCCGGAGATGACGGGTTATTCCATCCAGCACCCCTGATACCAGCGGCAATTTCAAGGCCAATCAGTTTTTCACTGTCAGCGCCCCAAGTGAAATCTCGAATGGTAAAAGACAGACTTCGCACCACGACGGGACCGGACCCATCGGGCTGCAAAATGACCGCATTGGCGTTGTTATACACCTTGCGGAAATAGGATTTCGGCGTGAGATAGAAATTCATCTCTTTGCCCTGACTCAACGCTTTGGCGAACATATCGGCCCTGCCGCCCCAAGCAACCAGTTTGTACGCATCCGGCTCTTTGGAACCATACTCATTCACGAGTACCGGAATTTCCAGCCTTGCGGAAACGAAAGACCCATCAGGTTTGGTATGGGCTGGCGTATAGCGCATGGGGTTCTTCTCTGTGGTCGCAATTCTGCAACCGGTCATGTTGACTTTCACAAAACCATTTTTGGTACCTGCCATAATTACACCTCCGTAATTAAGATAAAAAGATTAATGAAAATAAAAATGTAAACGTTTGGACGTCCATATAGACGCCCTCTCAAACACACGGGTCCGAGAAACTCCGAACTTCGTACTCTTCATTCGTCGGGATAGAGAAGCTCTCGTCATCTTCGTACTCCGGCAGTTCTCCTTCCATTTCCGATGACTCATTATTATCGTCCTCCGCTTCTATCTCCGCCTTGGTTTCCGGCCCTTCGTCCTCGACCGCCGGGAGAGGAGAAACCTCCGTAATCCGTGAATTCAGTTTCTCCTTTTCCTCCCAAGTCAAGATTTGTGTGCTTTTGCCTCTTGTGTGGTCCCAAATGACCCACACGAAATCATAAATGTCGAGTTCAGGGCGATGCGCTGTCCAAAACTCACGACCGCCAATGAGTTTTATCTTCATCAGCGGCCGTCTCATTTTGGTTATTTTGCCCTTTATGAGCCCACTCATTATAACCACTCCGCAATGCCGTTTTCGATTTTGTGATACCATTTGCGGAATTTCTGACCATCGGCACCGTCGAACACCCAAGAAATCTTGTTGCCATTTTGGGCTTTGACCGCTGTCTGACTATATCCATTTGCATTTTGCTTGAACGGATTCTGCGCCATGAGCAATCGCTTGCACTCCGTGCCGTTGTTATTAATATAAATCGCATAAAACGGCATGTTGTTGTTCTTGGATATCTTACCAGCAATGATGCCATTAGCAGGGACACGCATTTGTGTCTTGCCGGTAGCGGGGTCATATCTGTCATACGCAATGATGAGTTCGTTTGCTCTCGGGTGTATGTCAGCAATGCTGATAGGTTGCAGGATATTGCCAACCATTGCAGGATTGAATCCATGCGGATTGCCGGTAGCTGCACCACACACCTGAAAACCACATTTTTCGAATATGTGGTTGTGCATGCGCTTATACACTTCCGCAAGAATGGACTTCATGGTAAGTACACCCATGTTCAGATTCGGCAATCCTGTGCGCAACTCCTGCGTGAACTTGCGTCCTTGTCCACCAGCTCCACCTGTCCCAGCGGGCGCTGCTCCACCGATGAACTGATTCTGAACCACCTCTGTGGGTGTCTGTGTCGGCGTTGCTGTATTCGTCTGAGGGAATGAAGGCATCACGAATTCCGGCTGAGTTTTGTCATCAGCAACGAGTTTGCCGCCGCAATGAGGACAGAATTTACCGCCTTTGAGGACGGTGCCGCCGCACAATCTGCAAACTTCGCTTTGAGGCGGCGTTTCCGGCTTTGCTTCTTCCACAGGCCCTTGATATGCTGTGGTTGCAGTGGCCTGCATTTGTACACCCGCTTCGTCGATTGTCGTCTCTGGCGAATCGTCTATAATGCCATCGCCATTCTCCTGAGGAGGGACATAACCACCATCAACGCTCCCGATGCTGTTAGCAACATCGGTCAGCAGGTCTGCTTCGGACATGAGATTGCTAAAATCATTAACGACAATATCTGCGCTTGGCTGCGCTTCTGCAACAGCAGCGACCGTCTCGGCAACAGTTTTCTCATCACCAACGACCATTACCTGTGTAGTAGGCCTCACGGCAACCTCCTTGGATTCTTCAACATTGGCAACCATAACGGCTGGATTAACATGTGCCGCCGGAATGGGATTAATAGCTGTATCCCACATATCCTCATCACCTTCATCCGCCTCATAACACAGACGAAGCCAATCACGCATTTTGCCAATGCCGTCTTTGTCATTTCCGTCATAATAAATCAGATTGCTGTCAACCATGATTTCCTGACGGAGTCCCCACTCTGTCTGAGCATTTTGGATGTTCTTTATGAAGAACTCCATGAACCGTGCGCCAAGATAAGGCTCTTCTGCCAGCGTGCTGGGCTCAACGTCCCATTTCCTGAACAACTCAACAACCATCAGGCTGGTATTGTGCTCTACGTCGTCTTCAATCTCTTTCAGACGAATCGGGTCTGTTGCAGCAGCTTGACAATGTTCAGGTGCAGTGGTCCATGTTATGGCATGAAAACCTTCATGAAGTAGTGAAGTCAGCAAATCATACCATATTGCCGCGCGAAATGACAGATATTTCGCATTAACATCCTCTTCGCTCTGGATGTTACGACAGGTAGCCAGAAAGTGCTTTTGCAGACTGATTGTAACTGTCTTGGTTGCATGCGTATACATGCCGTAACAGCCCTCCGGTTTCTGCGGTGTGACATTAATCAGCTGTTCGGTGAATACGATATTATTAATTTCATATTCTCCGAAGAAATCTGCTGCTGTATACACCATTGCAGTGATGTCGAACAGCCTGTCGCTGATAAGGTTAGCACCGTGAACTTCGATGTTATGTCCACCGATTGCTTGCAAGATTCTTATTTGTGACATAATTTACGTCTCCTTTGTCAATGTTGTTATTGATTATTATTGTCCGTACCACCTCCTTTCTCTCGTTATTCGGGCTCCGAGAAACTCCGTGGAAGTGGGTGCGTGGACACCGTTCAGTGCCCACGCTCATATGTCCGGTGCGGAGCTCGGATGGGTTAGTATCTCCGCCGAACGATTTGTCTTTCACCGACAACGTAGTTTTTGACATTGTAATTTCCGTCGGTGACGAATTGCATCTCTCGTTTGCTCTCAAGATGCTGTGCCAGTTTGGCAGCTATTTCTCCATTAGCACGGAGAACCATTTTCGAAACCCCTCCGTCTTCGTGATTAACCGTTATGGGGATTTCGAGTGTTCCGTTCTGAGGGCGTGCACCCTCTTCTAATGGGCCTGCCATGGCTCCGGAAATGTGTATGCTAACACGACCAATGATTTTTTCGAGCATTTAGAACCTCCTTTGTTTTTTGATTATTTGTTCTTCGCCCTTCGGGCTCCGAGAAGACCGCCTGCGGAGCAGGCACACTATGGTGGGCGGCGCTCTCCGAGCCAATGGTTTATGCCGTGCTAATCATTATCGTATATTACTCATAGTGACAATGCTAAACACAGCATACAAACTCTCAATTTTTGGACCATCCACATCGAACTTATAGGTGAAGTGCTTACCACGTTCCATATCACCTGGCTTGCCTGTAATCGGTCCACAAATGAGCATTATTCCATCGCTATACAGAGCTGGCAAACCAACTTGCATAGGATGTGCTCCCGGAATCGTCATAGCTTGTTCCGGCGTAATTTGTGATTGTTTCTGCCTAATGTTGACCATAGTGTATACCTCCTTTATATATATAATATACCCCCAAAGAAATCTGCACATTCAACACATTTAGCGTCAGCCTTACCGACACGTGGGCAATCAAGGCAATGATAACATCCAGCATGTACTTCGTTGTGGTATAAAACCTGTTGCTGTTCAGTGAGTGCTTCAACGCCTCCAGAATCAACTATGGCAAGCATATCACTGTGCTCACTTAATATTACAGACCAATTTTCCGACTGGTCTATCGGGTTCTTACAGACTGGGCAATAAGGTATTATAATGCACCTCCTTTTTAGTTGAAAAGTCAAATAATATATGCGGTCCAATAAAGCCGTTTCAGCACCGACCTAATTCTCCGGGAGCCGGGATACTTTACCCACCGCAGAGCACACCTCTGGGTTCGTGTATTATGATGGATGTTCTAACTCTCTCTTCAAGGCACATCATACCTCCTTTCACAGTTGAGGGTTAGAAGTAAGCACCACCATTAGAACGGAATATCATCATCCTTGCGCGGTTGAATATCATCAAGACCGCTTGCTCCGGAATCTACGGGCTGGTATCTACCGTCACCAACTTTCTCACTACTACTGCCGAGAAATTGTACATCACGAGCAATAACCTCAGTGATATAGTTGGTATGCCCGTCTTTTTCCCAACTACGGGTTTTCAGTTTACCTTCGATATAGACCTGTCTTCCTTTTTCGAGATATTCGCCGCATATCTCGCCACGTTTGCCCCATACAACAATTCGATGCCAGTCTACACCACTTTTCTTCTTACCAGTCTTGGAGTCCGTCCAATGATAGTTAGTAGCGATGCTGAACGTAGCAACCGGGGTTCCATCGGGGGCGTAACGGATTTCAGGGTCCTTGCCAAGTCTTCCTATCAAGATAACTTTGTTGATTCCCATGATATATCTCCTTTCATCGTTTGTATCGCTCAGTTTATCTCTTCCCACATAAGTGGCGTCTCCCGAGCGTCCGGACGTAATTATGATTGATATTATAGAAGACTACCAATCACAATAGGATTCACACAAGCACATCCATCCTCTGGATAGATAAATTCCCCGCAATCAGGGCAGATATTATCCATTAAGGTATAGACTTCCTGGACATCATCCTCAGTATGAGGACATTCAGAAAAATCTTCGTTACAGATTGGACAGGTGTGCATAATATCTTCTTCCATATTGTACATAATACCTCCTTTCATATTGTTGTTACCAAGGATGCTCAGCTTCTTCCTCTGGATGGTCATCCTCCGCCACGATAAAATCATTTGCTACTACAAAATCATTAGCATTTAGCTGTGCCGGCGCCGGAGTAATATGTTGTGGTCTAACAGTAGTATCTGGATGTTTAGTATGACCTTCAAGAATATTTTCAACGGAGTCAATGAGCTCAATAGAGTTCCTTACATGTCCGTTCTGAACATACCAATCAAGAGTAATCAAATCTTCCAGCACCTGGTTGGATTTACAAAGGCCCTGTTCAAGCTGCTGCATATTGGAGTTCTCATAATGTTCTAAGGCTCCTTCCACAGCAAAGAGATGGTCTTTCATACTCAGAATGGCCTTATTTAACGTTGATAGAGACGTGTAGCTGAGTTTGGTGTCATTTGCTTTTCGTAATTCCATAGAAAATGGTATAAATATAGAATCAATCAGCTCCCTACCACAGATGTTTCTGAGGCCATCATTATCCTTCTTGGCACCTTCTGCCTGAATGAAGCGAAATCTGTCATCAGGAGCATACTCAACGGTATATCTCAGACATTCGGGCGCAGGCCCTTCCACAGAGAATATTATACTATCACCTCGCATACAGGAGGATTTATATCCATGGACACAATGCCCCATATAATCACTCTCAGCTTCCAGCCTTCCTGGTCCTGTAATCTGCTCGAACTTGAAGTTTTCAAATATCTCAGGATAACTGAGCTTAACAAAATGAAAGTGTCCTGGAACATCGAAGAACCCGCCGGTTAGCCGTTGTTGTCTTCTTGTAATCGCAGACAGCTGGTCATGAAAGTCCCACACCTCGTTGAGATTCTTGAAATTATTAGGCCTTACTCGAACTCTGAGCTGACCGGCCATGCGATATATATCATTCCAAGCTCTCCAAGGGATGTTTTTATTGAATCGCCTAACAGTTCTAACCCAAGCGTCCTTAACATTATCTCCGGCAGTAGTTCTACACATATCCAAAACGCTGCCAAATAGATTGTTGAATTCCCCAGGCTCCCACTCATTGACTGCTTTGGGGAGGAAGTGTTGTATACTTTTAGGGGCATCCCGTTTGAATGTAGCAATAGCATGTGCTGAACCAACAGATACAGATTCGAAATCCACATCGGAGATTATCCTTGGGAATAATGGACAATAGGATTCATCCAGCATTACAGCCAAGGCTTTCTTCATGGAGTGGGTTTTCTTCAAAGTAGGAATGAATTGATAGACAGTCTTGCGTTTCTCTGCTGCAATCCGCTTAATCCTTTTCTGCCAAGTCTCATTACTGGTAGCCATTGGCAACGGATCAGTGAGAGACAATCTACTATCAACAAAATCAAACATTGCCATAGATTGCAAATTGTTTATGCAAATAGGAGTGAGTCCCTTCAACCCACGACCAATACGGTGCTGAATGATAAGAGAAATAATTGTATGGGCTTTCTTCTGGCCTGTTTCCAGGACGACATCAGGGACATCATTAGACACCACTTCATGCAGTGCCTCTACAAACTTATCTACGAATTTACTATCAAAACTTCCCAGCGAGTTGGCGAGTTGATGAAAATTCAAAGATATCCTTATAATTCTTTTCTGCCAGGTTCTCTTCTTTGCCAATTTTCCTTTCTTGGTCTCTTTGAATTCAGGAAGTGGTGTAGTAAGATATAGCCCCTTTGTTTTGGTATTGTAAATCAACGATCTGAAACCTCCCTTTTTCTCTGCCATGGAATTCTTATCCCTAACAAAGAAATATGTAATTTTCAATAACCTAAGTTTATCTTCATCCCTCAGGTCCTGGAATTTGTTGACAGTAACAGTAGAAGCGAAGTCCATTCTTTGTGCATCCTCAGTCCAACGATACAGTATATTATCACTTACCCACATCTGAGATCCGGCTCGCAAGAACCGTTTCGGAGGAGGCAATGCTGGGATGGATAAATCCGCTTCATTAGGGAAGTCATTCTTGTCCCATTCAAACCAAAACAAGTTTCCTTCGAGACCATGTGCAAGAAACTGGTCAAACCTATATATATTCATCATCGTAGTCTCCTTTCCTGAAATGGGGCCCTCAAAAAGAGAGCCCCAGATTCAGTTAAACACCTTCATTGGCAACCGCATTCGCACGGTCTTCTTCGACTTTGCGGTTTTCCCATTTCTTGTAAAAGGTACATTTCAGATTACCATTGCCGATGTACCAACGATAGAAGCAGAAAGAGATAATCCATTTCTTATCAGCAGAGATACAGCCGATAAGTGATGGTTTACCACATTTCGGGCACTTCTTTACAGTGGTGGAAGATTCGCCACCAAAAACAGAATAGTTGTTCTTTTCTGCTTCTGCTCTTGCCTTTTTCAACATTTCACTTGTAGCTGTTGCCATAAAAATACCTCCTTATCTTCTGATGAATGCTGCTCCTACACTCTGAGCATATTTGGGCATCTTAATTCCGACACAATAAGAACACTGTCCCGGCAGCATGCCGTGTTTACATCTACCATCAGCCCTAAGGCCTTTTGCGAGTAGTGTGATTGTCTTCATCGTGGCTAATTCAAGTGGAGTCATTCCAGAACAACCACAACAAGCCTCTCGACCGATACGTTTAAATCCTAAACAATACTTCTCACATTCCATAATTACTCTCCTTTCTTATAATGTAATATTAACCATTTACCATCACCTCTGTCTACACGTAACGTACCATCAGGGGAAATAGTATATTGATAATAAGGCCCCATTTTATGGATAGCCTTATCCATCGCCTCTCTGTCTTCAACCAAATCATCAACGGTACAATGATTCTTGTGAACGTACGCAGGTTTATTCACCCATCCTATGATAGCGCCGACTAAAATCAGCAAAGTAATTAGGATGCCTTTAATCATAGATTATCCTCCTTCTTCGTTTATATACCCCTCCTCATGCAACCGGCTTATTATGTGCAAAGCACTATGCATGTGTTCGATGGCATGGTTGGAATTCAGCTCCATATCACAAAGTCTGTTTCCACAAGCGCTGTCTACAAACCTTGGTTCGGAGATAAATGCTCCATATACACTGTGTAGTTCTATAACCAACTTGTTGAGTAATACGGAGCCCTTCTTCTCAACTAACAATGGGTCAATCGGTGTACACATAAAACATTCTCCTTTCATCGTATTATCTATATGCTGATTGGTCCTTGTAATGCGGTACATAAAGAACTTCTCTACCACAATCTAAACAATAGATAGTCCACTTCTTCCTATCAGAGAATCTATGTGAGGTAAACTTAGAGCCTACCTTTACTTTGCGATTGGATTTATCAAACACCATAAACCCACCACATACAACACACAAATCTCCACTTAATTCTCCAGACCTAACTTTAGTAATAGCATGTATAGACATATAATCTCCTTTCATCGTAGTTAACTCCTATTAGAAGCTCTATCATAGAGCGTCTAAGAGGAGAGCCCTCCTGGCCAGGCTCGCCATTACCATGATACCAGGAGGGCTGGGGGCCGATGGTTTATATCATTCCAATCACCACCTTTCGGGTTTTCGGCACTATTTGGCCTTATGGATTGACGTTTGTGCTAAGGGCAATTATTAGACCTTAGCAAGCTTCAACTGGGGAATGAATGCAGTGCGGTGTTTAAGAACAAGCTTTCTGATGCTTTCGATGAATCCGGGTGCATCTTTGCCGTCAAACACGATTTCGACGGCACCGCCCTGGGCCTTGTAGGTCAATCCCTTCGGAGGATTAACAGGAACAAAGCTTCCATGCCCATTGTCGTGCATATGCTTGGATACACGTTTAAGACAAGCATCCACTCCGGAAGTACCAATGCGGAATTCCTGTCCACAGGATTCACAACGAAATACCAAACCAATGATGTTTTTCTTTGTTTTCTTCATAAAACACACCCCTTTCTATTTGTGGCCTTTTCCGGCCCGTTTAGAAGCTTTTAAAGGATTAACTTTGCCTTTTTTGACAGCTTCGGTTTTCTGATTGAAATAACAACCTCCTCTGCGATGAATGGCCTCAGGGGAAGCATACACGGTACAAATACCGTCCTTTACCTTTACGCATTCTGCGCATCCTTCGACTATTGGTCCTCCTTGTGGCATGATACTAATCCTCCTTGTTTAAAGAGTTATCATCATCCTCTAAATCAGGATACGGTTGAATAACAGAAGTAGGCTCTTCCTTGCCTTCTTCATCACGAAGTTCTTCAACCCCAATTCCCCAAGCATCGGATATTCCATCACTCATGGTCGCCCCCTTCCAAGAGCCTCTTGATTGCTTGCACTTCTTTCACAACCTGATTAGCCCGCTCCTGCCAAGTACCATTAAGATGGGGGCAGAGAATGGAATGAAGGGCATCCATACGGGAGCTCATATATGTGAAGTTAATGGCCATTTGGTCAATGCGCTGCTGAGTAGCTTTTTCCCCAAATAAAGGGTCATTCTTCTCAGCTTCCATCTCTTCAATACGAGACAGGGCCTGACTGTGTGAGTCTACCAGCCTGCTGAGTAGATTACAGATTGCCTCTGTATAAACGTCATCAGAATAAGGCAGGTCTTTAATACCTTCCCTTATTTCAATGTATGTATCAAACGCATCTGACCTGGACATGGTGAAGTATTTTAGCTTAGTTTTGTGGCCCTTAGATTCGGCCCCAAGAGCTTCTGCCTCAACAGGATAAATCTCCCTCTTGATTACAGATGTATCAGCAAGCAATGTGTTAAGGTCTTTCTTACTGAGCATCTTGATGTAGGCACCACAATCTGGGTTGCCACAGATAGCCTTTGCGTGAGGGCCACTCTCATGTAGGTTGGGATGCCCGGCCCAACCACACTTCTCGCATTTGAGAATAAAGTGTTCCTCTTGCTCCATTCCATAGCCGTCTTCCAAATCAGAACAATTGCTTCTGTTCATACAGAGACAGCCTTTGCGAATACACCACATCTTACTCATATCCGCAAGATTAAGATATTCAAACTTACATACTTTATCCATCGTTAGAATCCTCCTTCATATAGTGGTTGAAATCATGAGACCTCTTCTATTGACCTGCTGGGAGTGAATATAATCAACAGCTTCACGCCAGCAGGCCAAGAAGGTAGTGTCCCATCCGTGATTCTCCGTACCACCATGCCAATGCTTACTCATAACATGGTCTATCATTCTTTTGAGAATCAAATCATCGTCAGTGTCAACAGCCGCCTCTCCACAGAGGGCGCAAGGGACATTCATAATTATCTCCTTAGTCAGTGTTATGTAAATAGAACATGTGATAAGCTTCCTTACTCAACCAAATCGCCGAGTATGCGAGCAGAATGGCATACATTAAGGGCTGTATTTCATAATTCAGTTGGTAATAAAGCGTTATCGGCCCCACCAATACAACAAGAGCAAACGCAATAAAGCGATTAGTAAAGCCGCTTTTGATAAATAAACTAAGTATTCGCCTTACAACCCAGATTATTGTTACAAGTGTAGAAATTCCAAGAATAATAGCAATCAGAGTTTCTACGGAATAGCCAAGTTGCTGACTTTGAATCCATTCATAGTAAAGTGTTAGGTTATCTATCATATCAAATTACCTCCTTTTTAGTACAACATAATGTACAAGATTATTGCCCAGAAAAACAGGCAGGGTAAAAGCATGTTAATGACCCCAGTAAAGAACGGGTTCTCCTCTTTGTCGTCGATTGATTCTGGCATTCTCCATTTCTTCTTCATAATTAAGTGCTCCTTTCATATTAAGGTTAAAAGCCATTAAGCCCCTCAAACTACCAGGTTTGAGAAGCTTAATGACTGCCCTCCTAAGAGGGCAATCATATGGTTAATTACTTCTGTCCTTCGTTTTGTTGATTGCCCAACCTAACGATTTACAGAGATACACACAGCCAGCTATCACTGCACATATCACAACTATGGGTATGAGAATGGGCAGCAGCATCATGAACAGCGTGCCGATGAATGATATGAACTGTGTAAATGTACAAAAAAGAATAATCATACAAGTAATAAACACTAATGCTTTTAATCCTGTTTTAAAGTCTTTATTCATGGTTAATTCCTCCTTTAATCAGTTATCTCATCTACAAGGTCTATTATATCATCATCACAGAATGCATCATAAGTACCCTGGTCCAGACTGTTGCCCCACTCAACATCCCCATCACAATCATCAGGACAATCAGCAGGGCCTTTGTCATATATGGTACACAGAAGCATCTCTTCACCATTGCCAGTCAAATCATTAGTTATTGCAAAAACGCAATTTATCTTGTTACAGGGCATGTTTTCTTTCCTCCTTCCTTCTAAGATTAATCCAATTAGTCTCAACCTCATTCATCTTCTGAACGATTGTCTGCTTTGACCCATCAAATACAGTGAAGCTGGCCCCATAGGCTACCATAGTAGGGTTATCAATCCTGAACATTAAAGCACCAGCGTCATCCCATCTACCACAGAAATACAGTTTTAATTCTTTACAAAGTTTTTCTATCATGGTCTTGTCCTCCTTCATCGTTTATTGTAATTGCCAATTGCCCAGTCGCTGCGGCTCATTGTCCATAGGCATTCTTACTGGGCAATCAGCATTGTTATTAGAACGTCCAAACACGCTCGCCATCACTGGTAGCATGAGAAAAGTGGTTGCTCATCACATCATCATCATCACGAGCAGCCTTAGCTTTCTCTATCTTGTCAATCATCTCAATCATCTTGGTAATGCGCCAGTCATGGGCCTTCTGTTTCAGATTAATCTTTGCCAAAGCTTGTCTCTTCATTGTATTATCCTCCTTTATTTTACCATTCAACAGGAATACGTTGTACATTTCCCCATTTGTTAGTAAACATTAGATACCCATTCTCCTTACCGAATAGATATAGGTTCTTGGTTAATTCAACATCCTGGATACAATATTCCACGATTTCCTTGATTTTACCTTCCTTCCACCATTTTAGGGCGAGCAGTCCATTTGCGGATTTCCCTTCTTTTAGGGTTCCTTTGGATAGGGCATCCAATGATAGTCTATGCCCCAGTTTCTTTTGGATATATTCCAATATGTCTAGGGTTGGTAGATCCCCTAATTCAAAATCCGTATATCCGGAGATTACTTTGTTGTCGAACTTCCTATTATTGAATCCTATTACGAGGTCACATTTCCTTAGATGGTCTACGAGTTTATCGACCTCATCTTCCATAAATTCCAGGAATTTATCTTCTTTGGAATCATAGACTACTACACAACTGATTCCCATGAGGTCTGCTCTATCCCATCCCCCTACGTCCTCTGCGGTCCGTTGGGTTTCCACGTCGAATACGCAAAAATGGGTAGACATTATTTTACCTCCTCTTTAAAGTGGGCATTGAAAGCCTCCATAGGGGCGGGGGCTATAATAATAAATAAGAGAGAAAACTATATTTATTCTCTATATGGGACCCTGTCACTATATTTTTGCCGTTTTAGAGTTTTCGACCATGATAGTAATAGTATAATAATATCTATATCTTAGTAGTATAATATCTATATCCATAGTCGTCTTGCGACGCTGCTGCAAGCAGCAGTATAATAATATCCTACGTCATATTTTTTTATTTTTTTACTTGACAACCCCTAAATAGTGATTATCTTAAAAGAGGAGGAGGAAAAACGAG
>Ga0315556_1001310_pt1 | contig 15088 bp, 8 predicted proteins | sample SalMarSW160310MG_FD_202112 | JGI IMG/M metagenome (GOLD analysis project Ga0315556, IMG submission 202112) | Salt marsh sediment microbial communities from the Plum Island Ecosystem LTER, Massachusetts, United States - Salt Marsh Sediment SW1603-10 ...
CTCAACATCCTGTTCGGCATGCTGTTCGTGCTGCTCGCGATCTACCTGGTCTATCACTATGGTTTTGCCAGGCGCGAGACGCGCCGGCCGCTCGACTGGCAGCATACCTGGTGGCTGCTGCCATACTTTGGCGGACTGTGGCTGCTCACCTGGCTTGGCCCGACCCTGCTGGGCGGCAATGGCACGATGTCACTGTTTGTGGATATGGGGGTGATTGCAGTGTTCAGCCTGGGCATCCTGTGGCTTGCGCTGCGCACTACGGTGCCGGATGACGAGGTGAGGCAGGTGGTGGAAGAGATGCTGGAAGTACCGGGGGTGATGGCTCCATAAGTTGCAGGAGTTTCCGCTTTGCGGAAATTCTCAAAAGCAAAACCGTCGGGCCACCCCCGGCGGTTTTGCTTTGGGAAATTTCTAATGCCGAGTAAACCTCGGCATTAGGTAGAATATCCCCCATGACCACCCTCAACATCGTCACCTACAACATCCACAAAGGCTTCTCCCAGTTCAATCGCAAGGTTGTGCTGCACGAGCTGCGCGAGCGGCTGCGCCATCTGAATTCCGACATCGTGTTCCTGCAGGAGGTGCAGGGCGAGCGCATGCGTTTGTCGCCACGGCATACCGATTATCCGCAGCAGCCGCAGCATGAGTTCCTGGCGCAGGAAATCTGGCCGCACCATGCCTACGGCATGAACGCGGTGTACGACGGCGGGCATCACGGCAATGCGATCCTGAGCCGCTACCCGATCCTGAAGTGGGAGAATGAGAATATTTCCGCGCATGGGTTCGAGAGCCGCGGCGCGCTGCACTGCGAACTGAAACTGCCGCAGCGCGACGACGTCACACTGCATTGTTTGTGCGTGCATCTCGGGCTGTTCAAGCGCGGGCGCGGGCGGCAGTTCGATGCGCTGATCGAGCGCATCAACGAGACGGTGCCAGCGGAGTCGCCGCTGATCGTCGCCGGCGACTTCAACGACTGGAACAATCATGCTAATCGTCAGCTGGCGCAGGCGCTGGGGCTGCACGAGGTGTTCGAGGCGAGCGGCGGCAAGCTGGCGCGCAGTTTCCCGGCGGGGCTGCCGATGCTGCGGCTGGACCGCATCTATGTGCGCGGGCTGGAGGTGCAGCACAGCGAAGTGCATGCGCACACGCCGTGGGACCGTATTTCCGATCACGCGGCGCTGGCCGCGACACTTAAACTGGCATGAGCCACGTACATCACGTGGCGGGACATTCGCTGCAGCTGCTGCGCTGCGGCGAAGAGTATTTCCCGCGGCTGGTGGAAGCAATCGACGGGGCTGCCGAGTCGATGTTCATGGAGACCTACATCTACGCCACCGACACCAGCGGGCGCATGGTGGCGGATGCCCTGCAACGCGCGGCGCGGCGTGGGGTGGCGGTGCACTTGCTGCTGGACGGCTTCGGCAGCGCCGATTTTCCGCACAGCTGGCGCGAGGAACTGCGCGCCGCCGGGGTGCAGGTGTTGGTGTACCGGCCGCAGATTTCCTGGCTGACGCTACGGCGCAAGCGCTTGCGCCGGCTGCACCGCAAGCTGGCGCTGGTCGACGGCCACGTCGCTTTCATCGGCGGTATCAATATTATCGACGACACTTCGGACGGCACCGAGGTGCCGCGGCTGGACTATATGGTGGAGGTACATGGCGAGACGGTGCAGCGCATTCATGCTTCTATGCGGCGGCTGTGGGCCATGGTGTCATGGACCAGTCTGCGCAAACGTCACGAGCACGACAAACTGCAACTGCTGCTGCCCCATGCCACCCAGCCACACGTGGCCTTCGTATTCCGCGACAACCTGCGCCACCACAACGACATTCAGCAGGCCTATCTCGACGCGATCGTCGAGGCGAAGAGCGAGATCGTGATCGCCAATGCCTATTTTCTGCCGGGACGTATTTTTCGCAATGCGCTAATCAGCGCGGCGCAGCGCGGCGTGCGTGTGGTGCTGATGCTGCCGGGACGGCTGGACCATCCGCTGTTGATGTATGCCACTCAGTTCCTGTACGACGAATTGCTCGATGCCGGACTGGAAATCTATGAATACCGGGCCAGTTTCATGCACGCCAAGGTGGCAGTGATCGATAGTTTCTGGTCCACCGTGGGCTCTTCCAATATCGATCCGTTCAGCCTCTGGCTGGCGCGCGAGGCCAACCTGGTGATCCGCGACAGCGGCTTTGCTGCACATCTGCGCGCCAGCCTGCAGCAGGAGATGGAACACGGTGCCACGCCGGTGCAGCATTCGGAGTGGACGCGCAAAGGGTTCTGGGCCAGGTTGCTGCCGCGCTTCAGCTACGTGCTGGTGCGACTGATGACGGCAGTGGCCGGAGCAGCCCGCGAGCGGGATCAAGTGTAAACCTCGCGTGCAGTGCGGCTTTGTCGCGAGCTAACGCATGGCCGGACGCGGCTATAATGCGGGTATTCGTTCAGTCGGTCATTCATTCATGCGTCCCTATCGTTCCAATTCAGAACACAATGTCCGCGGCGACCTGAAAACCATCCGCACGCTGCTGCCCTACCTGTGGGAGTTCAAGGGCCGGGTGGCGCTGGCGCTGACCATGCTGATACTGGCCAAGCTGGCCAATGTGGCGGTGCCGCTGGTATTCAAGCACATCGTCGATGCGCTGGGCCAGCAGCATGCGTTGCTGGCGGTGCCGATCATGCTGGTGGTCGGCTACGGCGTGCTGCGCATGTTCAGCACGCTGTTCGGCGAACTGCGCGACGCGGTGTTCGCCAAGGTCACCCAGCGCGCGATCCGGCGCGTGGCACTGCGGGTATTCACCCATCTGCACAACCTGAGCATGCGCTTCCATCTGGAGCGCCAGACCGGCGGCGTGTCGCGCGACATCGAACGCGGCACGCGTGGCATCAGCTTCCTGCTCAACTTCATGCTGTTCAACATCCTGCCGACGCTGCTCGAGATCGGCCTGGTGGCGGCGATCCTGCTGAGCAAGTACAGCGTATGGTTTGCCGTGATCACTTTCGTTACGCTGGTGCTGTACATTGCCTTCACGCTGTTCGTCACCGAGTGGCGCATGGTGTTCCGGCGCACCATGAACGATATGGATTCCAAGGCTAATACGCGCGCCATCGATAGCCTGATCAACTACGAAACGGTGAAGTATTTCGGCAACGAGCGCTATGAGGCCGAGCGCTACGATGAGCAACTGGTGCAGTGGGAAAATGCGGCGGTACGCAACCAGACCTCGCTGGCGTCACTCAATGCCGGGCAGAGCTTCATCATCGCCATCGGCATCACCGGGCTGCTGCTGATGGCTGCAAACGGCGTCGCCAAAGGTACGATGACGGTGGGCGACCTGGTGCTGGTCAACATGTACATGCTGCAGTTGTACATGCCGCTCAATTTCCTCGGTTTTGTTTATCGCGAGATCAAGCATTCGCTGGCCGACATGGAAAAGATGTTCCGGTTGCTGGACGAGAACCGTGAAGTGGCCGACGCGCCGGATGCGATTCCGCTGCTGCTGGGCAAGGGCTCTGTCAGATTTGATAAGGTTGGCTTTGGCTACGACCCGCAGCGCACGATATTACACGAGGTCAGCTTTGATATTCCTGCCGGCCACACGGTGGCGGTGGTGGGGGCGAGCGGGGCGGGCAAATCGACGCTGTCACGGCTGTTGTTCCGTTTCTATGATGTCAATTCCGGGGGCATCCTGATCGACGGCCAGGACATCCGCGGCGTCACCCAGGCCAGCCTGCGCGCGGCCATCGGCATCGTGCCGCAGGATACCGTGTTGTTCAATGACACCATCTATTACAACATCGCCTACGGCCGGCCCGATGCCACGCGTGAGGAAGTGTTGCAGGCGGCGCGCTCGGCGCACATCCACGGCTTTATCGAATCGCTGCCGAAGGGCTACGATTCGATGGTGGGCGAGCGCGGACTGAAGTTGTCGGGCGGCGAGAAACAGCGCGTGGCAATCGCGCGCGCCATTCTCAAGAATCCGGCGATCCTGATATTCGACGAGGCGACTTCGGCGCTGGATTCGAAATCCGAGAAGGCGATCCAGGAAGAATTGCGCCACGTCGCGAAAGACCGCACCACGCTGGTGATTGCGCACAGATTGTCCACCGTCGTCGATGCGCAGCAGATCCTGGTGATGGAGCACGGGCGCATTGCGGAGCGCGGCACACACCGGGAATTGCTTGAAAAACACGGGCTGTATGCGCAAATGTGGGCGTTGCAACAACAGGAAGAACATGCGCTGGCCTGAACCGATGAAGATACTTCTGCGTTACAGGCGGGTAACCGCTAATAATGAGGTTTCTCATGTATAGCGTGCTACATCTTGATTTTTTATAACTTTTATGTATCATTGGTGTGCAAGTCTGTTACTAGGGGGGCAGGAATGAGGAAAGCGGTCGCGTTATTGCTGTTGTGCTGCTATGCATTGGTGGCACATGCCGGCTCGCTCGAGCCCGGCGTACAGGACAATTCCCCCCGCAGTTTCATCCTGAAAAAACACACCAAACCCAGGTTGCGTTCCTCCATCGCGCTGATCTACGACGTCAACAGCAAGCGTCCGCTGTATGCCAAGAACGACGACGACATCGTGCCGATCGCTTCGATTTCAAAATTGATGATGGCTATGGTGGTGCTTGATGCGCGTCTGCCCATGGACCAGGAAATTACCATCACCCGTGCCGACAAGGATCACTTGAAATATTCGCATTCACGCATGCGCCCCGGGACCACGCTGACTCGCCGCGAATTACTCAAACTGGCACTGATGGCTTCGGAAAATCGTGCCGCGGCAGCGCTGGCACGCACCTACCCGGGCGGTACCAAGGTGGCGGTGGCGATGATGAATTTCAAGGCGCACCAGCTGGGCATGGATGACACGCACTTTCTCGACCCGACCGGATTAAACAGCGGCAACGTCTCTACCGCGCAGGACCTGGTGAAGATGGTGCTGGCCGCAAAGCACTATGCCCCGATTCGTAAATTTACGACCACAGCGTCGCATCAAGTGGAAATAGACGGGCGTCGTCGCCCACTGCATTACGTCAATACTAATCCACTGGTGCACAGTGATTACTGGGATATCGGCCTGTCCAAGACCGGTTATATCAGCGAGGCTGGCCGTTGCCTGGTGATGGAAGCCACGATCAAGGACCGCCCGGTGGTGATCGTGCTGCTCGACTCGTGGGGCAAGCGTACCCGCATCGGCGATGCCAACCGCGTCAGGCACTGGATGGAGAGCGCGCTGGTTCCGACGACGCGCGGTTGATTCCGGTTCTCGTCCGGAGATTGCCCCGGCGGAATTATGCCTTGGGGCCGGTCATGTTTTCGGGACGCACCCACTGCTCGAACTGTTCCACCGTTACATAGCCCAGCGCCAGCGCAGCCTCCCTCAGCGTGCTGCCTTCGCGGTGCGCATGCTTGGCGATTTCGGCGGCCTTGTCATAGCCGATGTGCGGGGTGAGGGCAGTGACCAGCATCAGCGAGCGTTCCATCAGTTCCACAATACGTTCCAAGTTGGCCTCGATGCCGCGCGCACAGTGTTCCTCGAAACTGGACATGCCGTCGGCCAGCAGGCGCACGCTCTGCAGGAAGTTGTGAATGATCATCGGGCGGAACACGTTCAGCTCGAAGTTGCCGGAGGCGCCGCCGATGTTGATCGCGACGTCGTTGCCGAGCACCTGGCAGCACAGCATGGTGAGTGCTTCGCTTTGCGTCGGATTGACCTTGCCCGGCATGATCGAGCTGCCGGGTTCGTTTTCCGGGATGCTGATTTCGCCGAGGCCTGAGCGCGGACCGGAGGACAGCCAGCGCACGTCGTTGGCGATCTTCATCAGCGCGGTGGCCAGCGTCTTCAGCGTGCCGTGCGCAGCGACCAGCGCATCGTTGGCGGCCAGTGCGGCGAACTTGTTGGATGCGCTTTTGAATGGCGAACCGGTGCGGATTTCCAGTTCGGCGGCGACGCGTTCGCCGAATTCGGCGTGGGTGTTGAGTCCGGTGCCGACCGCAGTGCCACCCACGGCGAGTTCGTACAGCGGTGCCAGTGCATTGATGAGCAGCGACTCTGCCAGGTTGAGCTGCGCGACATAAGCCGAGAATTCCTGGCCCAGTGTCAGTGGCGTGGCATCCTGCAGGTGGGTGCGGCCAATCTTTACGATGTCTGCAAACTGGCCGGCCTTCATGTTCAGCGTGGCGCGCAGTGCATTCAGAGACGGCAGCAGTTTTTGCACCATGGCGGTGACTGCGGCGATGTGCATTGCGGTGGGGAAAATATCGTTGGACGACTGGCCGCGGTTGACTTCATCGTTGGGGTGTATCTTGCGTTTTTCGCCACGCTCGCCGTCGAGCAGTTCCGAGCCGCGGTTGGCCAGCACCTCGTTCATGTTCATGTTGCTCTGCGTGCCGGAGCCGGTCTGCCATACCGACAGCGGGAATTCCTGTGCATGCTTGCCTGCCAGCACTTCGTCCGCCGCCTGCACGATGGCCTGCGCCTTGTCTTCCGTCAGCAGGCCGAGGTCGCGGTTGACGATGGCACAGGCGCGCTTGACTTCGGCCAGCGCCATCACCATTTCGGGAGGCATCCTTTCGCTGGAGATGCGGAAGTGTTCCAGTGAGCGCTGGGTTTGTGCACCCCACAGGCGTTCTGCGGGGACGTCGATGTGGCCGAAGCTGTCTTTTTCTTTTCTGCTGGTCATGATATTCCCATTATACGACGACCGGGTCATACAAAAGTACCAGCCGGTAGAAATGCGGCTGCCGCGACGTAACCGCCAGCCATTACGTTACGTATCGTGTTCGGCGGGCGGAAGCGGCATTCGATATGCGATGTTTGCAGCGTGCGCAGCCTTTTAATGTCTGCTTCACGATTATTTTTTCTTCCTGGCCTTGATCGATACGGATCTCGAGAATTCCCAGTCCTGCAAGAAGCCGCGCTTGTATTTGTCGGGCAGATTGACCTCGAGCGAAAACTCCTTTTCGCCGGTGTATAGCGCACCCAGGTTAAGATTGATTCGTTCAAGCATCTGTTTCCTCAAGGCAACATCCAGCACAGGCGTCCCGAGGGCATTCATGGTCATTTCCTTGACCAGCATGTAAAGCTGCCCGCGCAGAAACTGCATTTTCAGATCGGGCGCGCGGTAACGCTCCCTTTCTTCAATGCTCTGTTCGATTACTTCAAGCACAATAGTTGCTTCCAGCATGATCTGCATGGCGCCAACAAGCCTGAGCCGGGCATAGAGTTCCAGATCTTCGCCTTCATAGCCTCCCAGCAACTCGTCATAACCGCCGATATTCTCGAAATCCTTCCGCCATACCACGCAACTGCCCCGCAAGGAATTCTGTGCCGGCGGGCCAAACAGTGCGAACGAATGATTCCTGATCAGGTTATCGATATGCTGGATGAAATTCTCGGCGATGACCACGTCTGCATCCAGAAAAATCAGGAAATCTCCCGTGGCCTGTGCAGCACCGATATTTCTGGCGTTCGCCGCATTGAATCGGGGTTTGTTGTCTACAGCTACCACGCGAGCGGCTGGATAAACCCGGTTCACATAATCCGATGTGCCGTCCGGGCAATCATAGTCAACCACAACAACTTCGGTATTTTCCTGTTTAAGAAATTCCGGAAGCGTTCTTTTGAGATTATCGAGCCTGTCCTTGCATGTGGTGACAATGGAATATTTGAGAGGCATGTATGATCACTTGAACTTTAAGTTATCCGTTGCATATGTTTCAGATTCAGAATCCGTTCCGGCTGGTTGCGTGCCGTCCTTGAACAGGCTTCACACCCCCGGTTATTGCGACACCAGCCCGCGCAGCACGTAGGGCAGGATGCCGCCGTGACGGTAGTAATCGATCTCGATCGGCGTATCGATGCGCAGCAGCAGGGACACATCCCGTTTGCTTCCGTCTGCCCGATGAATCGTCAATGTGACATCCTGCTGCGGTTTCAGGCTGTCGTCGATACCGCTGAGGTCGAAGGTTTCATTGCCGGTGAGTTCAAGCGCGGCGGCCGTGTCGTTGCCCTTGAACTGCAGCGGCAGCACGCCCATGCCCACCAGGTTGCTGCGATGGATACGCTCGTAGCTTTTCGCAATCACGGCTTTCACGCCGAGCAACTGCGTACCCTTGGCGGCCCAGTCGCGGCTGGATCCGGTGCCGTATTCCTCGCCGGCGAAGATCACGGTCGGTGTGCCGTCGGCGATGTATTTCATCGCTGCATCGTAGATGGCCATCTGCTCGCCATCGTACAGCGTGTAGCCGCCTTCGATACGCGATCCGTCTTCCTTGGGCGGCAGCATCAGGTTCCTTATGCGCACGTTGGCGAAGGTGCCGCGCATCATCACCTCGTGGTTGCCGCGGCGTGCGCCGTAGCTGTTGAAATCCTTTACCGCAACGTTGCGGCCCTGCAGGTACTGGCCGGCCGGCGTGGTCGGCTTGAAGCTGCCGGCCGGGCTGATATGGTCGGTGGTGACCGAGTCGCCGAGGATGGCCAGCGCCTTCGCGCCGCTGATGCCCGAGATCACGCCGGTGTCGGGGCCGAAGTCCTCGAAGAACGGCGGGCAGGCGATGTAGGTCGAGTCGTCCCACTGGTATTGCTCGCCGGTCAGTGCGGTGATCGCGTTCCACAGCGGCAGGTCTTTCGTGAGGTTGCTGTATAGCGTTCGGTAGGACGCCGGATCGGTGGCGTATTTCATCATGGTCTGCACCTCTGCGCTGTTCGGCCAGATGTCCTTCAGGTAGACCGGCTGGCCATCGGAGCCTGTGCCCAGTGGTTCGCTGTCGAGGTTGATGTTCATCTTGCCGGCGATGGCGTAAGCAACTACCAGCGGCGGGCTGGCCAGGAAGTTGGCCTTGATGTTCGCGTGCACGCGCGCCTCGAAGTTGCGGTTGCCGGAGAGAACTGCGGCGGCAACCAGGTCATGCTCGACGATAGCTTCCTCGATGCGCGTATCGAGTGGGCCGGAGTTGCCGATGCAGGTGGTGCAGCCGTAGCCGACCAACTGGAAGCCGAGCTGTTCGAAATAAGGCAGCAGACCGGCATTGGTCAGGTATTCGGTTACCACGCGCGATCCGGGGGCGAGCGAGGTCTTGATGTGCGGCTTCACGCGCAGGCCCTTGGCTACGGCCTTCTTCGCCAGCAGGCCGGCGGCCAGTAGCACGCCGGGGTTGGAGGTGTTGGTACACGAGGTAATCGCGGCGATCAGCACGTCGCCGTGGCCGATGTCGACTTGAGTTTCTACGATGTTTTCCTCATGCGATGCGGGTGTCGGGTGGTCATCCAGCATCTCGAGTTCATCGCCGCGCGCATCACCGGTTTCCTGCAATCCGCCGCCGGAAACCTGGATGGTGTCGCCATGATGGTCATGCAATTCGGTAGTGTAGCGCTTGCCCAGTTCTTCGGCCGGCTTGTTGAAACCGTTTTCGCTGACCGGCTTGCTGAACAGGGTGTTGAAAGTTTCCTTCATCGCGGACAGTGCGATGCGGTCCTGCGGGCGCTTCGGGCCGGCCAGCGAAGGCACGATGCTGTCGAGGTCGAGTTCCACAACGTTGCTGTAGTCGATCTGTCCTGTCTGCGGAATGCCATACAGGCCCTGAGCCTTGAAGTAGGACTGGAAGGCATCGACTTCGTCGTCACTGCGGCCGGTGCTGCGCATGTAGTCCACGGTGACGTCGTCGACCGGGAAGAAACCCATGGTCGCGCCGTATTCGGGTGCCATGTTGGCGATGGTCGCACGGTCGGGCAGGGTCAGCGCGGCAGTACCTTCGCCGAAGAACTCGACGAACTTGCCGACCACCTTCTGCTTGCGCAGCAGTTCGGTGACCGAGAGCACCAGGTCGGTTGCGGTCACGCCTTCGCGCAGCTTGCCTTTCAGGTGCACGCCGACCACGTCCGGCGTCAGGAAGTAGACCGGCTGGCCGAGCATGCCGGCTTCGGCCTCGATACCGCCCACGCCCCAGCCGACCACGCCGATGCCGTTGATCATCGTGGTGTGGCTATCGGTGCCGACCAGTGTGTCGGGATAATAGACGTCATTCTTCTGCTGCACGCCGCGCGCCAGGTATTCGAGGTTGACCTGGTGCACGATACCGATGCCGGGCGGCACCACCTTGAATGTATCGAATGCCTGCATGCCCCATTTCATGAAACGATAGCGCTCGCCGTTGCGCTCGAATTCCAGTGCCATGTTCTTCTTCAGTGCATCCGGACTGTTGTAGTAATCGACCTGTACCGAGTGATCCACCACCAGGTTGACCGGTACCAGCGGCTCGACCACTTTCGGGTCCTTGCCCAGCTTGGCGGCGGCGTCGCGCATCGCAGCGAGATCGACCAGCAGCGGCACGCCGGTGAAATCCTGCAGCACGATGCGTGCGACGATGAACGGGATCTCCGCGGTACGCTGCGCATTCGGCTGCCAGCCTGCCAGTTCGCGCACATGCTGTTCGGTCACTTTGATGCCGTCGCAGTTGCGCAGCACCGACTCCAGCACGATGCGGATCGATACCGGCAGGCGCGAAATTTTTCCGATGCCGGCGGCTTCCAGCGCGGGCAGCGAATAAAGCGTGCCTTGTTTGCCGCTGGCGAGGGCGAAAGTTTGGCGGGAATCGAACAGGTTGTTTGGTGTGCTGCTGGACGGCATGGCGATAGCTCCGAAATTTAATCGTTTTGGTTCAAAGAGTCAGGAATTATAGCGCGCTGTGCGAACGAGACTGGCGAAATAGATGCCATTTTTTACGTATTGTTTTTCCCTTAATCATGGAATAGAATCAAGACGAAAAAGCATGAGGGCTGGGAGCTGCGGCGCCAGGCCTTATAATAGAAGGAAAATTTCAGGGCGCTAAAGGGGTGGGTTTATGAAATTGTTCAGGCATTCCAGAGGCTATGCATTGCTGCTCGCGGTGCTTGCTTGCTGCCCCGTTGCTGCCCTTGCCGCACCAGCCTCCAGCGCGTCCTCAGACCAGTCTGCCAGTACCGCTGTTCCAGCTTTCCCCAAGTTCGATATTCTGCGCTTTGAGGTCGCCGGCAACTCCCTGCTTGATCCGTCTGCAATCGACAAGCTGCTTCAGCCGTATACCGGAAAGCAAAAGGATTTCGGCGATATCGAACAGGCGCTGGAAACTCTGCAACAGGCGTATGTGACAGCCGGTTATGGTGCGGTTCAGGTTCGCTTGCCGGAGCAGGATGTCGAAAAAGGGGTGGTGCACCTTGTGGTGATCGAGGGCAGGATCAAGCACATTATCGCCAAGGGCAACGCCTTCCATGATGATGCCAATGTGATTGCAGCGGTTCCGGAACTCAAGACCGGCCGTACGCCAAAAGCTAAAAATATCGAGGCCAACCTCCGGGTGGCCAACGCGAATCCCTCCAAGAAATCCCGGGTCTTTCTGAAGGCGACGGATCAGCCCGGCGAGGTCGATGCCACAGTGCAGGTGGCCGACGAGAAACCCTGGAAGGTCGGGGCCGTGCTGGACAATACCGGGACGCCTGAGACCGGCGATTACCGGATCGGCGTGTTCTACCAGAACAGCAATGTCGCCAACAAGGACCAAGTGCTTAACATGCAGGTGTCCACATCGCTTGAACATCCTGGCAAGGTCAAGATCTTCGGTGCGGGCTACCATGTTCCGCTCTATGCCCTGGGTGATTCTTTCGATGTTATGGCCGGCTATGCCGACGTGAATTCCGGTGTAGTGCAGAACCTGTTTAACGTCAGCGGCAGCGGCACCATTCTTGGCGCGCACTACAATCACAACCTTGACCGCCATGGAAATTACGACCAAAAGCTGGTTTACGGCCTGGATTACCGGGCTTACCGCAACAACGTGCAAGTGGTTGGTACGACCACTTCCCTGGTGCCGAACATCACGGTGCATCCGGTGAGTCTTTCCTACGTCGGCGAATGGCATCCGCGTAACCGTTATGTTTCGTTCTACGCGAGCGAGTCCGCCAATATCGCAGGAGGGGGGCAGGGCGGCTCCGCAGATTTTGCCGCGACACGCACCAATGCGACCGCAAACTACATGATTACCCGGTATGGCGTCGACTATACCCAGGCATATCCGGGCGACTGGCAGACGCATGTCGGTTTCAACGGGCAATATACTTCCGACGCACTGGTTCCGGGCGAGCAGTTCGGCGTGGGCGGCGAAACTTCGGTGCGCGGCTTCTATGAGCGCGAACTGGCCAACGATACGGGTTATCGCGGAAGTCTGGAACTTTACTCGCCGGATTTCGGTGCGCGGCTGTCCGGAAATACCAAGACGCGTGCGCTGGTGTTCTACGATTTCGCCGACATTTCCCGCAACAAGGCACTGCCGGGCGAGATTACCCATAGTTCCATTGGCAGCGTGGGCGTCGGGTTGCGCACCAGCGTAGGCAAGAATTTCTCACTGCTGGCGGATCTGGCGCAGGTTGTCGATGCGGGCGGCAGGCATTTCAAGAACGACAAGCGATTGCAGGTTAGTATGGTTGTAACGTATTAAAAACCCGGCGCCTGGCGCCAAGGGGGATAAGATGAAACCGGACAAAAAATTGAAATTCAAGCGCAAACTGGTCTACGCGGCAGTTGCGTCGTGTTTTACCATAGCACCGGCCTATGCCAATCCGATAGGTGCGACAGTGGTGAGCGGGCAAGTCAGCATTGCCGCGCAGGGCAATGCACTGAACATCACCAACTCGCCCAACTCCATCATCAACTGGCAGCAGTTCTCCATTAATCCCGGCGAGATCACGCGCTTTATCCAGCAAAGCGCGTCGAGTGCGGTGCTTAACCGCGTCACCGGCCAGAATCCCTCGCAAATTCTCGGCAGCCTGCTGTCCAACGGGCGGGTATTCCTGGTCAATCCCAACGGCATCGTATTCGGGCAGGGCGCGGTAATCGACGTGGCCGGACTGGTGGCTTCCTCGCTGCAGATGTCGAATGGCGACTTTATTGCCGGCAAGCTTAACTTCACCAACGGCGTTGGCGCGGGTGGCATCGATAACCAGGGCCGCATCACCACACCCAATGGCGGCAACGTCTACCTGATCGCACCGGACATCAAGAACAGCGGCCTGATTACCTCCCCACAGGGCGGGATACTGCTGGCCGCCGGACACACCGTCAACCTGATGGATGCCGCCAATCCGGATGTGCAAGTGACATTGAGTGCGCCAGACACCCAGGCCGTCAACCTCGGCAAGCTGATGGCACAAAGCGGCAAGATCGGCATTTACGCCTCGCTGATCGACCAGCAGGGCGCAGTCAATGCCGATACGGCAGTGGTGGGCGCGAACGGCCAGATCATGCTGCGCGCGACCCAGGACATCACGCTCGAGCCGGGCAGTGTCACCACCGCATCCGGCATGCCGGGCGGCGTCAGGGACGGCGGCTCGATCAGTATCGTGGCGGACGGCAAGCTGAACATGCGCCAGGGCGCGCAGGTGCATGTGGACGGCGGGGCTAGCGGCGGCAATGGCGGCTTCCTCGAGTTGTCCGGCAAGGGCGCGATCGCGCTGGACGGCACCTACACCGGCAACGCCAATGCCGGCTATCACGGTGGCACTCTGCTGCTCGATCCGCTCAACATCAATATCACTTCTGGTGGCAGTTTTGGAACAAGTTACTTGTCTTATGGGGCGGGTTCGATCTCGGCGAGTGCCGGGGGAAATGCGAACTTCAATATTGACCCGACAAGCCTCAATGGTGGCTGGGCGGATGTGAATCTTGCTGCGACCAACAACATCACGGTGAGCAGCCCCATTACCAATCACGACATCAACTATGGTGTGGCGGGCGGCTCACTCACCCTGACCGCAGGCAATGATATCAATGTTAATGCGCAGATCGGCGCGACTGCCGGCGCAATAATATCCGGTTCATCCGCACGCTTCGGCCACGACCTGACCATGAACGCGGGCAACAATATCAACGTCAATGACTCGATTTACATGGGCAATAACACGCTCACGCTGGCGGCGGATGCCACGATAGCCTCGCAAAGCATAGCGTCAAACGGTGTTGGGACTGTCTACATTCAACCGGCATTTTTCAGCCCAACTCCAGTGGTGGTCGATACACAGGGCAATTTGAGCGTTACCGGCGCGGGGTTGCAGATACTCGGTTACAACGGAAACCCGTCCAGTTACGTGGCCCCGGTGACGGTGAATGTGGGCGGAAGCTTCAATGCCACTCTGACCGGTGAGATGCGGCTTGAGGCCGGCCATGTTTCAAGCAGTAATGCTGCGGTGAACTTTAATGTGGCGGGCGGAGATTCCTACGGCAATAACACCATTAGCGTTGACTCTCTCGTCATTCAGGGTGGACATGCATTCGCTCCATGTGGTGATTGTAGCAGTTCGGCGCGTGCCGATGCTACGCTGAAAGCAGATAAGAACCTCGTCATTAACACCGGAACTGGAGTGACGCTGGTGCCTAGAGTGAAGGTGCAGGGTGGTTCTGCCGGTGCGCATGCCAGTAGTAGTGGAACGGTTAGTGCAAGTGCCAAGGCCGAGTTGAGCGCGGCGAATATCAAGATCGACACTGACGGAAATATCCAGGTACGTGGCGGCGGCGCTTTTGCCCTGGTATCGGGTTCAGGTTCAAGCAAGGCGGCAGCCGATGCCCATGCAACACTCTCGGCCACCGGCAACCTGACAATAAATCATGGGTTGTCCTCCGCATCGTCGGTGCAGATTAGCGCCGGCTATGCCGCCGCCTATGTCAACGGAATAGCCTCTGCCGCACCCACTTCACCTGATGCGACGGCCAATGCGGATGCGACGATGAGTGCCGGTTCCTCGCTCACCCTGCATGCCGATGGTCTCAGCATACGCAGCGGCGGCGCACATGCGCAGGCCGGGGGTAGTTTTTCCTTCCACGGCTTCAGCTTCTCGGGTCCAGCGCACAACCGCAGCGCGGCAGCAGAGGCAGTTGCGACGGTGAGCGCAGGGTCGGTTCCCGAACTGACTCTGGGGAGTAATGGGTTGTTTATTGGATCCTCCGGTTCCCCCTGTCATCAGATATGCACGGCAATTGTCGATGGGTCGGGCGGCGTGAATACGGCCCTGTCTGAGCATGGCGCTGCCCTCAGCGTGACCGGTGACATCGTTTCGCT
>Ga0315556_1001312_pt1 | contig 15081 bp, 16 predicted proteins | sample SalMarSW160310MG_FD_202112 | JGI IMG/M metagenome (GOLD analysis project Ga0315556, IMG submission 202112) | Salt marsh sediment microbial communities from the Plum Island Ecosystem LTER, Massachusetts, United States - Salt Marsh Sediment SW1603-10 ...
TGCGAGATGCTGTTCCGGCGCGACGGCAGCGTGGTGCGTGCGCGCTTTTTCGACGCCGTGATGTGCTCGCATGCGCGCCTGACCTACGACGAGGCGGCGAGCATCATGGTCGAACGCGATGCGCAGGTGCGTGCGCAGCGTGCCGCGGTGGCTCCACATCTCGACGAGCTGTATCAGCTGTATCGTGCCCTGCGCAGGGCGCGCGAGCAGCGTGGTGCCGTCGATTTCGAGACCACGGAGACGCGTATCGTTTTTGGCCGGGACCGCAAGATCGAGCGTATCGTACCGCTGCTGCGCAACGATGCGCACAAGGTCATCGAGGAATGCATGATTGCCGCGAACGTCGCTGCCGCACGCCTGCTGGAACGGCATCGCATGCCGACCCTGTACCGCGTGCACGCGACGCCCGCAGCCGAGAAGCTGTCCGATCTGCAGGAGTTCCTGGGCGAGCTCGGTCTGGGCCTGCGCGGCGGCAGCAAGCCGTCGGGGCGCGATTTTGCCGCACTGCTCGACCACGTGCGCGAACGGCCCGATGCACATCTGATCAACACCGTGTTGCTGCGCTCCATGCCGCGCGCCGAATACAACCCGGTCAATATCGGTCATTTCGGACTGGCGCATGACAGCTACGTGCACTTCACCTCGCCGATCCGGCGCTACCCGGACCTGCTGGTGCACCGCGCGATCCGGCACGTGCTGGCCGGCAGGAAGCCGGACAGGTTCCCGTACCGGGCACAGGACATGGTGGAGCTGGGAGAGCACTGTTCGGCGACCGAGCGGCGTGCCGATGAAGCCACCCGCGATGCCATCGACTGGCTGAAATGCGAGTTCATGCTCGACAAGGTGGGAGAAACCTGGGACGGCATCATCAGCAGCGTGACCTCGTTCGGCCTGTTTGTGGAACTGCGCGAGATCTACGTGGAAGGGCTGGTACACGTGAGCGCCCTGGGCAACGACTATTACCACTACGAGCCGGCGCGGCACTGGCTGGTGGGCGAGCGCACGCGGCGCGTGTTCCGGCTGGGCGACGCGGTCACCGTGAAGGTCGTGCAGGTGAACCTGGACGAGCGCAAGATCGATTTCGAGCTTGACGGGCACGCGGGCAGCCGCCGCCGTCCGGGACGCCGTCCGGGACGCCGGCCGGGGTCCGCGCCGGAGCCGGCCCGTCAGCAGGACGGGACGGTGCGCCGCAAGGCCGGCCTGCGCCGCAAGGGTCGGCGCGGCTAGCGCATGGCGCAGCCCGGACTGGTCTACGGGCGCCATGCCGTATACAGCCTGCTGCTGACCCGGCCCGGTGACGTGACCGGGCTGACCATCAGCACCGGCAGTGCCCAGCGCCTGGCGGACATCCTGCAGGCCGCCGCCGCGGCCGGCGTGAGCGTGGCCCGGTGCGGCCGGCATGAACTGGACCGGCGATTGCCCGGCCGCAATCACCAGGGCGTGGTGGCACAGGTGGCGGGTGGCAGCTGTGAACTGCCGGAAGCGGGCCTGCCGGCATTGCTGGCCGCTCTGCCCGAACCGGCGTTTCTGCTGGTGCTGGACGGGGTGCAGGACCCGCACAATCTGGGGGCCTGCCTGCGCAGTGCCGAAGCGGCCGGGGTGCACGCCGTGATCCTGCCGAAAGACCGTGCTGCCGGCATCACGCCCGTGGTGCACAAGGTGGCCTGCGGCGCCGTGCAGACCCTGCCGCTGTTCACCGTGACCAACCTGGCGCGCACCCTGCGCGCCCTGCAGGAGGCGGGGATCTGGCTGTATGGCGCGGCCGGCGATGCCGGGCAGCTCATGTATGACGCCGACCTGCGCGGACCGGCAGCCCTGGTGCTGGGCAGCGAGGGCAGCGGCCTGCGGCGTCTGACGCGCGAGTTGTGTGATTTCGTGGTGGCGATCCCCATGGCCGGCTCTGTCCCGAGCCTGAACGTGTCGGTGGCGGCCGGGGTGCTGCTCTACGAGGTGGTACGCCAGCGGCGTCCGGCAGGGAAGGAGGGGGCATAGGTGGTCGTGCCTCCGGGGGCACCGGGCTCCGCTTGCATCCAGCGGCCGCCTTGCATACAATGCGCGCCCTCTGAGAGACAGGTTCTACTCACTCCTTGCCTGCCGCACTGACGTCAGGCTGCCAATCCACAAGGGGTATTTGATGAGACACTACGAGATCGTGTTTCTGGTCCACCCTGACCAGAGTGAACAGGTTCCTGCCATGGTCGAGCGTTACCGCGCGACGATCGAGGGCGATGGCGGCAGGATTCACCGCCTGGAAGACTGGGGTCGCCGCCAGCTTGCCTATCCCATCGAGAAACTGCACAAGGCACACTACGTGCTGATGAATATCGAGTGCAGCACCGCCGTGCTGGAAGAGCTGAACAGTTCCTTCCGTTTCAACGACGCCGTGATCCGCAACCTGGTGATCAATCGCAAGGAGGCCGTCACCGAGCAGTCGCTGCTGGCCAAGAAGCCGGAGGAACGGCGCGAGCGGGAGCCGCGCGACAGCAGTGCGGGCAGCGATGCGGACCGCGATGCGGACCGCGACGCAGACCGCGACGCGAACGCAGACGAAGAGGCCCAGGGGGAGGAGTCCGGCGCAACCGCTGCCTCCTGACCATCCGGCAACCGAATCAACCCGAGGAATCGACATGGCCCGTTTTTACCGCCGCCGCAAGTTCTGCCGCTTCACCGCCGAGGACACCAAGGAAATCGATTACAAGGATCTCGCCGTCCTCAAGCAGTACATCACCGAGACCGGCAAGATCGTTCCCAGCCGCATTACCGGCACCAAGGCCAGGTACCAGCGCCAGCTGTCCACTGCGATCAAGCGCGCGCGCTACCTGTCACTGCTGCCGTACACGGACGCACACTAGGACCCGACACCTGCGCTGGTGCCGGCGGCCATCGCGGCATGAAACGGCTGGCTGAGTACATCGTCCGGGGGCGCTGGCAGGCGGTACAGGTCGTGGCACTGGCGGGTGCGTGCACCTACCTGCTGCCACCGCTGACCACCCTGCTGGTCTACCTGGCTGCCGCGGCACTGGCGCTGGTGACCCTGCACCGGGGCATCGTGGCCGGTCTGCAGGTATTGCTGCTGGCTGCGCTGGCACTGGTGCTGCTGTTTGAACTGATCGGGCAGCACGTGGTGGCCCTGCAGTTGCTGCTGCTGATGCTGGTGCTGTGGGTGCCGTCCTGGCTGATCGCGGTGGTGCTGCAACAGACCCGCAGCCTGGGCAGCGCGCTCAAGGTGGCGGCGCTGTTCGGCTGCTGCGCACTGCTGGCGATTTACGGCTATTTCGGTGATCCGGTTCCCTGGTGGACCGCACGCCTGCAGGAACTGGTCCAGTCGCTGCAGCACAGCGGCGTGAGCCTGCAACGTTTCGAAGGTGCCGGGCTGATTCACGAACTCGCGGGCCTGATGACCGGCATGCTGGTATCCTCACTGCTGGTCGGGGTGGCCGGCAGTCTGCTGCTGGCGCGCTGGTGGCAGGCCTTGATCGTGCGGCCTGGGGAATTCGGCAGGGAATTCTGCCAGTTGCGTCCGGGCCCCGCCTTCGGTGTACTGACCCTGGGCGTGATGGTGTATGCCGAGTTCGGCCATGGCCGGGGAGGCGGGCTGGCTACGCAGCTGGCCATGGTGATGCTCGTACCCTACCTGCTGACCGGGCTCGCCGTGATCCACGGACTGGTGCGGCAGAGCGGCCGCGGCAATCTGTGGATCCTGGTGGTCTACGTGTTGCTGGGCCTGTTGCCGCAGACCGCCCTGCTGCTGGCCGCCGGCGGGCTGATGGATACCTGGATCGATTTTCGTGGCCGCCAGGCACGGCGCGCTGCAAACCGTAAACAAGACTGACAGAAGAGGTTGCCAATGGAAGTTATCCTGCTGGAGAAGGTCAGTAACCTGGGTCCGATGGGTGCCAGGGTCAAGGTCAAGCCGGGCTATGGCAGAAACTACCTGCTGCCAAAGGGCAAGGCCACGCCGGCCACGCCGGCAAACATCGCGGCGTTCGAGGCCAGGCGCGCGGAACTGGAACAGGCTGCGGCCGAGGTACTGGCGAGCGCCGAGGCGCGCCGTGACCGGCTTGCCGACCTGCAGATCACGATAGCCGCAATGGCCGGCGAGGAAGGCAAGCTGTTCGGCTCTGTCGGAACCGCCGATATCGCCGAGGCGATCACTGCCACCGGCATTCCCGTGGAGCGCCACGAGGTGCGTCTGCCGAGCGGTGTCTACCGTCAGGTCGGGGAGTACGACGTGGAGTTGCATCTGCACAGCGATGTCGACGCCATGATCAGGCTGGTCATCACTTCCGAATAATCACCCGGCTGATCACAATCCGGCGCAACACACTGTAAACCGACAGCAACGAAGACCGCTCCCGGCAGCACCGGGAGCGGTTGCTCGCCAGCGAGCGGTGAAACGCACAAATACGCCGAATGTGCAATGGTGTGCTGTGCGGCGGTTTGTGATATCAAGCAATCCCGGGTTGGCGATTACACATCCCAGATAACAGCACCCATCCCAGATAACAGCACCGATGGCGGAATCACTTCGTAGCGCAGATATACTCCAGGCCGATTCGAGCGGCCTCAAGGTGCCGCCACATTCCATCCAGGCCGAACAGGCGGTACTCGGCGGTTTGATGCTCGATAACACCAGCTGGGACACGGTCGCCGACACCGTCAGCGAAGAAGACTTCTACCGCCGTGATCACCGCCTGATCTTCCGCGCCATCGCGCAGCTGGCCGAGCGCAACCAGCCGCTCGACGCGGTGACCCTGTCCGAGTGGCTGGACCAGAACCGGTTGCTGGACGACGTGGGCGGGCTGACCGCGCTGGGCGGTCTGGCGCAGAACACCCCGAGCGCGGCGAACATCAAGGCTTACGCGGAGATCGTGCGCGAGAACTCCGTGATGCGGCAACTGATCAGCGTCGGTAACCAGATTGCCAGCAGTGGCTTCGTGCCGGAGGGCAGGGACTCCACGGCACTGCTGGACAACGCCGAAAAGCTGGTGTTCGAGATTGCCGAGCAGGGCAAGCGCGGCAAGCGCGGATTCCGCAACATCCGCTCGCTGCTGGCGGCCGCGGTCGATCGTATCGACATGCTGTTCCAGCAGGATGACGCGATCACCGGTGTATCCACCGGTTTCACGGACCTCGACAACATGACCGCGGGACTGCAACCCTCCGATCTCATCATCGTCGCCGGGCGGCCATCGATGGGCAAGACGACCCTGGCGGTGAATTTCGCCGAACATGCGGCGATCAAGGACCAGATCCCGGTGGCCATCTTCAGCATGGAAATGCCCGGTGAACACCTGGCATTGCGCATGATGTCCTCGCTCGGGCACATCGACCAGCACAAGATCCGTACCGGCAAGCTGGACGATGATGACTGGCCACGGCTGACCTCGGCGGTCAGCCTGCTCGATGCAGCGCCGATCTTCATCGACGACACACCGGCGCTGACTCCGGTGGAACTGCGTGCCCGCGCCCGCCGGCTCAAGCGCGAGCATAACCTCGGCCTGATCGTGATCGATTACCTGCAGCTGATGCAGGTGCTGAACACACGCGAGAACCGGGCCACCGAGATCTCCGAAATCTCGCGCAACCTGAAAGCGCTGGCCAAGGAACTGGAAGTGCCCGTGATCGCGCTGTCCCAGCTGAACCGCAGTCTCGAGCAGCGCACGGACAAACGTCCCGTGATGTCGGACCTGCGCGAATCCGGCGCCATCGAGCAGGATGCCGACGTCATCATGTTCATCTACCGCGACGAGGTGTACCACGAGGACAGCCCGCACAAGGGCCTGGCGGAGATCATCATCGGCAAGCAGCGCAATGGCCCGATTGGCAAGGTATCGCTGACCTTCCGGGGCCAGTTCACCCGTTTCGAGAACTGCGCACGCGACAGCTACTACGGTGGCGGTGATTTTGAATGACCCGTCCTGCCCGTGCGCAGATCCACCTCGCCCGTCTCCGTCATAATCTGGTCCGCGTCAAGGAGGCCGCACCACGCAGCCGCGTGATGGCCGTGGTCAAGGCCAATGCCTACGGCCATGGCCTGGTTCCGGTGGCCCAGGCCCTGGAGCAGGCGGACGCGTTTGCCGTGGCCGGTCTGGAGGAGGCCATCACGCTGCGGGAAGCCGGCTGCGATCATCGCATCGTGTTGCTCGAAGGCCTGTTCGACGCCGGCGATGCCACCCTGGCCGCCGCCTACCGGCTGGACGTGGTGGTGCATGCCGCGCACCAGTTGCCGATGCTGGAAAGGGTGCCGGCCGGGCGCCGGCTCGACTGCTGGCTGAAAGTCGATACCGGGATGCACCGCCTGGGATTCCCCCCCGGGGACGTACCCGCTGTGGCACGCCGCCTGTCCACCGTGGCGGGGGTCGGCACGATCCGCTATCTGACACACTTCGCGCGTGCGGACGAACCGGACCAGCGCGCCACCGCCGACCAGCTCGCGTGTTTCGACGCGCTGCCGCGGGACAGCGCGACGGAGTGTTCGCTGGCCAACTCCGCAGCAATCCTGGCCTGGCCGGCGACCCACGCCGACTGGGTGCGCCCCGGTATCATGCTGTACGGCAGTTCCCCGTTTGCCGGCCGCAGTGCCGCGGAGCTGGGACTGCAGCCGGCCATGACACTGCGCAGCGAGCTGATTGCCGTGCACGCCCGGCGCCGGGGCGATCCCGTCGGCTACGGCGGGGACTGGGTCTGTGAACGCGACACGCACATCGGTGTGGTGGCCCTGGGCTACGGTGACGGCTATCCGCGCCATGCCCGCTCCGGCACACCGGTACGGGTCGGGGGCCGGCGCGTGGTCCTGTCCGGGCGCGTATCCATGGACATGCTGTGTGTCGACCTGGGTAGCGGGACGGAAGCACGTCCCGGTGACGAGGTCATCCTGTGGGGAGACGGGTTGCCGGTGGATGAGGTCGCCCGCTCCTCCGCGACGATAGCCTACGAACTGCTGTGCGGCGTGAATCGCCGCGTCAGCTACGAATGCCGCTGAACTGCAATTTGGCCATTTGGACTAGGCCAATTGTCTGCCTTGATTTCCCCGCCGCAACGACTAGCTTTACACGAACACTGTGTGCGAATCGCAATTATTCGGGTTGTTGAATTGTCGAGCTGTATTCCCTTTTCGTCATTAATTTGACAATCAAGGGGGGGAGATGGAATACACCGCAGCACGGGGCAGCACAAGCCGGCGCTCGACGTACGTGCAACCACCCGTGATTTCCATCCGGCAGGCTTGCCGCCTGGCAGGACATCTGGAACGGCTCAAGGCATCCGTGCCCCGCGCGGACGGGGTGCCCCTGCCGGCGTTTTCCGGAGACTCGTCATGGCGCTGCCGGGTGATTGCCACCGGGGCGGTCCCGCTGCCAGGCACGTATCCCGGGTATACCTCCCTGGTGCGGGGCACCGCCTGCTGAACACGAGGATGCAGGAGCAGGACGTGGTACCGGCCGCTGAGCGGCTGGACAGCGCGAGGGGAAGCGGTGTACGACTGGCCGCAGGCAGCAGGACGATGCAGGTGCCGGGAAGCAGGAGGACGAACGGACCTCGGGCAGCGAGGTGACCGATGCCGCAGTCACCTGGTGGATGCCCGGCCGGCCGGGCGCTTCAGGATTGATCCAGACAGGTGTGGAGCAGGATGGATAGTGGGGAGTGCAACGAGGAGGATGAAGATCATGGCACAGACAGCAGCAAGTATGATCAGGCAATCCGCGAACCACGTCGAGATTGTGGTCCATGTCGACGAGACGCTGGGAGACGGGGAACGCAAGGCACTGGTGGATAACCTGGTGAATACCGTCGGCATCGAATCGGCGGAATTCTGCCCGCTGCGCTGGCACCTGATGCTGGTGCAGTATGACCGGGATCAGATCAACTCCCGCGAAGTGCTGGGCCATGTGCACGCCCACAACGTGCATGCCGAACTGATCGGTCCGGTCTGACAGAGAACCATACAGAGGCTCTCTGCAATACCGGGGGCAATCCCCGGTGTTTTTTCGGTAGTCCGCAAGCCGACGGCCAGCCTGCCGGCCGTGGCGGGTGACTGCGCGCAGCGTTCCGGGTACTCTCTCGGCCCCATGGCAAAACCGAAGACTACCTATTGCTGCAGTGCCTGCGGTGCTACAACGCCACAGTGGGCGGGCCGGTGTCCCGATTGCGGTGGCTGGAACACCCTGGGAGAGGTGGTAGCGCTCCAGCCGGCAGACACATCACGCCATGCCGGCTACGCCGGTGCCGTGGCACCACAGGTGATGAAACTGTCCGCGGTATGCCCCGAGGGGCTGGCGCGCAACTCGGTCGGACTGGGCGAGCTGGACCGGGTGCTCGGTGGTGGCCTGGTGCCGGGTTCGGTGGTCCTGATTGGCGGTGACCCGGGCATCGGCAAGTCCACCCTGCTGCTGCAGGCACTGGCCATCCTGTCCGCCTCCGTACCTTCGCTCTACGTCACCGGTGAGGAATCCCCGCAACAGGTCGCCTTGCGCGCGGCCCGCCTGGGCATCGAGGGCGGAGCGCTGGACCTGCTGTCCGAGACGTCGATGGAGCGGGTGCTGGCACTGGCGGACCGGCTACGGCCGCAGGTCATGGTGCTCGACTCGATCCAGACCCTCTACACGGAGACCCTGCAGTCGGCGCCCGGCTCGGTTGCCCAGGTGCGGGAATGCGCGGCGCAGCTGGTGCGCTTCGCAAAACAGACCGGGACCGCACTGTTCCTGGTCGGACACGTGACCAAGGAGGGTGCGCTGGCCGGTCCGCGCGTGCTCGAGCACATGGTCGACACGGTGCTGTACTTTGAAGGCGATGCCGGAGACCGCTTCCGGATCCTGCGTGCCATCAAGAACCGCTTCGGTGCGGTCAACGAGCTGGGCGTGTTCGCGATGACCGAGGGTGGCCTGCGTGAGGTACACAATCCCTCGGCGATCTTCCTTTCGCGCCATGAACAGGCCGTGCCGGGCAGCGTGGTCATGGTGACGTGGGAAGGGACGCGGCCCCTGCTGGTCGAGGTGCAGGCGCTGGTGGATCACAGCCAGCTCGGCAATCCACGGCGGGTCACACTGGGACTGGAACAGAACCGCCTGTCCATGCTGCTTGCGGTGATGCACCGGCACGGCGGACTGGCACTGGGCGACCAGGACGTGTTCGTCAACGTGGTCGGCGGGGTGCGGGTCGGCGAAACGGCAGCCGACCTGGCGGTGCTGCTGGCCGTGCTGTCCAGTTTCCGCAATCGCCCCTTGCCGGAACACCTGATCGTGTTCGGCGAGGTGGGCTTGTCCGGAGAGCTGCGCCCGGTCCCGAACGGGCAGGAGCGCCTGCACGAAGCGGCCAAGCACGGCTACCAAACGGCGATCATCCCGGCGGCCAACCAGCCGAAAAAGGCGCTCCGTGACCTGGAGGTGATCGCGGTGAGCAGTCTTGCCCAGTTGCTGGACGCGGTGTCCGGATTGTCCTAGCCACCGCCTGCCGGTGCGGATGCGCACAGCCGCAGCCGGTTGTGCGGGGCGTGGATGGCAGGTTCAGGATTTCCGGAAATCGAGCGACAGCGAGTTGATGCAGTAGCGCTGGCCGGTCGGGGCCGGGCCGTCATCGAACATGTGTCCGAGGTGGGCGTCGCAACGTGCGCACAGCACCTCGGTACGTACCATGCCGTGGCTGGTGTCGGTGCGGGTGCGGATGTTTTCGTGGTTGCCCGCGCGCAGGAAACTGGGCCAGCCGCTGCCGGAATCGAACTTGTCCGCGGAACGAAACAGCTCGGCACCGCAACACACGCAGGTGTAGGTGCCGGCGTCACTGCAGTGCAGGTATTCCCCGGTGAACGGCCGTTCCGTGCCGTGGTGGCGGGTGACCTCGTACTGCTCCGGGGTCAGCTCCGCACGCCACTCCTCGTCACTCTTGTGGATCCTGTTCGTCACGTTGTGGTGGTCTCCTCGCGGCGGTGATCACGGGTGATTGTGCGCCCAACTTGTCCAGGAATTCGCGCGCGGTGGCGATCCCGACCTCGGCCTCGGCACGGGCCTGCGGCGCGCTGTTCTCGCGTACCTCGCGTTCCGCCCATGCCAGGAAGGCGCTGACCTCGGCAATCTGCCGGTCCCGCGGCAGCGCGCGCAGCCAGGCACCGGGTTGTGCCCGGATGCGGTTGCCGGCGATGACTTCCGGATTGAACAGCAGATTCGCCATGCGAACTCCGGTATTGCCCGGTAGTACTTGCGGTCGGCCCGTCCCGCCCGGGAACATTGCCGGTACAGGCCCCGGGCCACACCCCGTGCGCAGCCATTCACGCCTGCGCCGGCGGTTGGTCCGGTCCTTGCCAATGCGGGTGAATGCGCACGGTCTTGACCATGTTCTCGCGGATTTGCAGGACGTCGACCGGGTGTCCTTCCAGCAGCAGGCTGGTGTTGGGTTCCGGGATCATTTCCAGTTCCTCGATAATCAGGCCGTTCAGGGTCTTGGGCCCGTCGATGGGCAGGTTCATACGCAAGGCACTGTTCAGGGCGCGGATGCTGACCGAGCCGTCCACCAGCCAGGTGCCGTCCTCCTGTGCCAGGATTTCATCGAACTGGGACGACGGGTCCGAGGTGAACTCGCCGACGATTTCCTCGAGGATGTCCTCCATGGTGACCAGTCCCTGGATATCGCCGTATTCATCCACGGCAAAGCCGATGCGGCGGCGCATGCCCTGGAAATTCAGCAGCTGCCGGTTGAGCGTGGTGCTCTCCGGGATGAAGTAGGGTTCGCGGGCGGCGCGCTTCAGTGCCTCGTGGTCGAGTTCACCGCGGTAGAGCAGGGGCAGGATGTTGCGCATGTGCAGGATGCCGATGACGTGATCGATGTTTTCCTGAAACAGCGGCATGCGGGTGTACTGGCTGTCACCCAGCCGCTTGACGATCATGTCGATGTCTTCGTTGATATCGATGCCGGTGATCTCGTTGCGCGGCACCATGATGTCTTCCACGGTGACTTTTTCCAGGTCGATGATGTTGAGCAGCATCGACTGGTGGCGTTCCGGAATCATCGCGCCGGCCTCCATCACCACGCTGCGCAGTTCTTCCCGGGTGAGAGCCTGCGAGCTGCCGTCTTCCGGCGAGACGCCGATACTCCGCAGCAGCCCGTTGGCGACACCGTTCACCGCCCACACGAAAGGGTACATCACCCACATCAGGGGAACGTAGACATACGACGACGGGAAGGCGATGCGTTCCGGGCGCAGCGCGGCCAGCGTTTTTGGCGTGACCTCGGCGAACAGCAGCACCACCACCGTCAGCACCATGCCGGAAGCGAACACGAAACCTGCGTCATTGCGGATGCGCAGCGCGATCAGCGTCATCAGGATGGAGGCGAGAATATTGGCCAGGTTGTTGCCGAGCAGGATCAGGCCGATCAGCCGGTCCTGGCGCTGCAACAGTTTTTGCGCGCGCATGGCCCCGGGGTGGCGCTGTTCCGCCAGGTGGCGCAGGCGGTAGCGGTTGAGCGTCATCAGCCCGGTTTCGGAGCCCGAGAAGAATGCCGAGAGCAGAATCAGGAACAGCAAGGCGGCGATCAGAACGGAAAGCGGAATGTCGTCCAAACGGGGACAGCCTCCTGAGACGGGTCGTGCCGGTAGTGTACGGAAAAGCGTACGCCTTGTCAGGCGCGGGGCGGGTCAGCGGTGCAGGATCAGTTCCAGCACGAACTTGCTGCCGAAATAGGCCAGCATCAGGAAGATATAACCGCCGATGGTCCAGCGCAGCGCGATCCGTCCACGCCAGCCGAAACGCCAGCGTCCCCACAGCAGCACGCCGAATACCAGCCAGGCCATGATGGACAGCGTGGTCTTGTGCACCAGGTGCTGGGCGAAGATGTCCTCCAGGAACAGTGCGCCGGTCACCAGCGCCAGGGTGAGCAGCGCGAACCCCGTGGCGATCATCTGGAACAGCAGGGATTCCATCACGGCCAGTGGCGGCAGGGTGCGGACGAAGCCGCCGGGCCGGTGGTTGCGCAGCTGCCGGTCCTGGATCGTCAGCAGGATGGCCTGCAGCGCCGCCAGGCCGAGAATGCTGTACGCCAGCAGGGAGGTGAGGATGTGAAAGTCGAGTTGCCAGGAAGAGTCGCTGGTAATGACCCGTTCGGTCGGGTAGAGCAGTACCAGCATGTTGCTGCAGGCCGCCAGCGGGAATACGGCGATGCCCAGGTTTTCCACCGGCTGGAACAGGGAGGACACCAGCAGCAGCAGGACGGTGGTCAGGGCCACCACCGACAGGGCATTGAAAAAGGACAGGTTCAGGCCGTTTACGGCAACCACGGCGGGATACAGAAAGACGGCATGGATGATGACGGCGGCGAAACCGGTCAGCAGGATCTGCCGGCGCTGGCAATGCAGGGACAGGGAACCACGCACCAGGCGACTTGCCAGCTGGTAGGTGACCAGCGCGTACAGGATGATGGAGAGAAAGCCGGGCAACATCGGTATCATGGCGGCATGATCGCATAACTGTTGCGGGCATTGAAGTGCCACGCTCCACGCTGCCGCCCTGCCGGAATACCGTTATAATGCCTGCCAGTGAAGCCGCATCAGCCCCCGGAATCCTGCCATCATGTTTGACAACCTGACCGAGCGTCTCTCCCGGACCATCCGCAACCTGCGCGGGCAGGGCCGCCTCAGCGAGGACAATATCCGCGAGGCATTGCGCGACGTGCGCATGGCCCTGCTGGAGGCCGATGTCGCGCTGCCCGTGGTCAAGGACTTCATCGAGCGCGTGCGTGAGCAGGCCCTGGGCCGCGATGTGCTCAGGAGCCTGACCCCGGGACAGGTGCTGGTCAAGGCGGTGCACGACGAACTCGTGCACGTCATGGGCGATGCCAACGATGCGCTGAACCTGAACGTGCGACCGCCGGCCGTGATCCTGATGGCCGGCTTGCAGGGCTCCGGCAAGACCACCAGTACCGCGAAGCTGGCCCGCCTGCTGCGCGAGCGCGAGAAGAAGACGGTGCTGGTCGTCAGCTGTGACGTGTACCGGCCGGCGGCCATCGACCAGTTGCAGACACTGGCCGGCGAGGTCGGCGCGGTGTTTTTCCCCAGCCGCCCCGACCAGGACCCGGTCACCATCGCCACGGATGCCCTGGCGCAGGCCCGCCGCCAGCTCGTCGACGTGGTGATCGTGGATACGGCCGGGCGCCTGCATATCGACACGGCAATGATGGACGAGATCCAGCGGATACACGCGGCCGTGCAGCCGGTCGAGACCCTGTTCGTGGTGGACAGCATGACCGGCCAGGACGCGGCCAATACCGCACGCACCTTCAACGCAGCGCTGCCCCTGACCGGGGTGGTGCTGACCAAGACCGATGGCGACGCCCGTGGCGGTGCTGCGCTGTCGATTCGCGCGATTACCGGGAAGCCGGTCAAGTTTCTCGGTGTCGGCGAAAAGACGGCGGCGCTGGAACCCTTTTACCCCGACCGGCTTGCCTCGCGTATCCTCGGCATGGGCGATGTCCTCAGCCTGGTCGAGGAGGCCCAGCAGAAGGTCGACAAGGAGGCCGTCACCCGCCTGACCAAAAAACTCACCACGGGTAAGGGTTTCGATATGAACGATTTCCGGGACCAGCTCGACCAGATGCTGAGCATGGGCGGGCTGTCCGGCCTGATGGACAAGCTGCCCGGCATGGGGCAACTGCCGAAGAACGTCATGGGCGATGACCGCCAGGTGCACCGGATGAAGGCGATCATCAATTCCATGACCGCGCGGGAACGGACCAATCCGGGCATCATCAACGGGTCACGGCGCCGGCGGATTGCCGGTGGCTCCGGCACCCAGGTCCAGGACGTCAACCGCCTGCTCAAGCAGCACATGCAGATGCAGAAAATGATGAAAAAGATGTCCCGCGGCGGCATGGCCAAGCTGATCCGTGGCCTGCAGGGCAAGGGGTTGCCCGGATTGCCGTTCTGAGCGGGCCGGCTGGCCGGCGTCCAGACAAATAAAAACGGTGGCCTGGGCCACCGTCAAACGCTGCGCTGTCCGGATATCCGGCTTGTTATGGTTTTGTATCGTCGTTCTTGTAGTGCATACCCGTCGCGCAATTCAGCTTCTTGTTGTGCAATGAGCTGTTGTTCTTTTCTTCTGGTACTCCCCCCCGGTGTATGTTTTGTTGGGGCTCGCGTGGTTAACTGCAATTGCGATGCCAGACTCCAGAACCTCCTGATAACTAAACGGTTGATATCGCCAACGGTGTCAAGATCCGCGCACCGGGGCGGGCTGTGTAAGAAATGCCGACATCCGGGCGCCGCGATGGCTTCCGGGTGTTTCTGAATTATTACTTTGTTAAACAAATGGCTATAAAGATTCCGCACGGTTCTGGGGCGAGGCGATCCCGTGTGTAACCAATTTCGACAATTTCCCCGTAGCGGAGCCGCGCACCGCGCAGGGTCCGCGCGCGCGCGCCAGTCCCGCGCTTTCACTTCACATTTTCGCGAAATCGCGTAGAATTGCGCGGCTTTCAACCAGCGGATTCCGTGGTGCGTCCACGGGTAACCGTACAGAGGGTAACTCGAGATATGGTGACGATCAGAATGTCACGCAGCGGCGCCAAGAAGCGCCCGTTCTACCACATCGTGGTCACCGACAGCCGGAATCGTCGCGACGGTCGCTACATCGAACGGATCGGCTTCTTCAACCCGGTGGCCACCGGTGGTGAGGTGAGGCTGCGGATCGACAGCGAGCGGGCGTCGCACTGGACCAGCCAGGGTGCCACGCTTTCGGAGCGCGTTGCGCAACTGCTCAAGGAGCAACCGGCGCAATAATCCGGTTGCGCGGGTCCGATGTCCGGTCAGGAAGCAGGCGACGCAGAGGCGGATCGCCTGCTGGTGATGGGTCAGGTGGCCGCGCCGTACGGCGTCCAGGGCTGGGTGCATGTCGCACCCTGGACGGCGCAGCAAGGTGGCCTGCTGGAATATCCGGTCTGGTATCTGCGGCAACGTGGCAGCTGGCGGACGGTCCGTGTGCTGCAGGGCAGGCTCCACGGCAAGGGCCTGGTGGTGCAACTGGAAGACTGTGCGGACCGGGATGCAGCCAGCCGGCTGAGTGGCGCCGAGATCGGCATCCCGCGCAGCCAGTTGCCAGC
>Ga0315556_1001314_pt1 | contig 15076 bp, 11 predicted proteins | sample SalMarSW160310MG_FD_202112 | JGI IMG/M metagenome (GOLD analysis project Ga0315556, IMG submission 202112) | Salt marsh sediment microbial communities from the Plum Island Ecosystem LTER, Massachusetts, United States - Salt Marsh Sediment SW1603-10 ...
ATTCAAGAGGCGGTCGATGCCCTTTCCGGTTACGGTGACATCTTCTTCCGCAATTCCATTTTCTCCGGGGTCATTCCACAGATCTCCGCGATCATGGGGCCTTGCGCCGGTGGGGCGGTGTACTCACCAGCTCTGACCGATTTCATCTTCATGGTCGATCAGAAATCCCAGATGTTCATCACCGGCCCGCAGGTCATCAAGACCGTAACCGGCGAGCAGGTATCGGCAGAAGACCTGGGCGGTGCCATGACCAATAACCGGGTCAGCGGCAACGTCCATTTCATGGCCGAATCCGACCAGCACTGCATCGACGAGGTGCGGCGATTGATCGGCTTCCTGCCGTCGAACAACCTGGAAAGGGCCCCGGTCGTCGAGTGTACCGACGATGTCAACCGACAGATCGACGAGCTGGACACCCTGATTCCGGCTGATCCGAACAAGGCCTACGATATCCACGACGTGATTCGAGCCATCGTGGACAACGGCGAGCTGATGGAATATCAGCCCTATTTCGCGAACAATCTGATCACGGGTTATGCCAGGATAAACGGGCAATCCGTCGGTGTCGTCGCCAACCAGCCAAAGGTCATGGCGGGCTGTCTGGATATCAACGCGGCGGACAAGGCGGCACGCTTCATCCGAACCTGTGATGCCTTCAATATTCCCCTGCTGACATTCGTCGATGTGCCCGGCTATCTACCCGGTACCAATCAAGAGTACGGCGGCATCATTCGGCACGGTGCCAAGATCCTCTACGCCTACAGTGAAGCGACCGTGCCCAAGGTCACAGTCATCACCAGGAAGGCATACGGAGGCGCCTACGTCGCCATGTGCTCCAAATCGCTCGGGGCCGACACGGTGCTTGCCTGGCCGTCAGCGGAGATCGCGGTGATGGGCTCCGAGGGGGCGGTCAATATCATCTTCAAGAAGCAGATCGACGACGCGGAAGACAAGGCCGCGACCAAGAAGAAGATCCTCGACGAATATCAAGCGGAGTTTGCCACCCCCTACAAGGCGGCCGAGCGCGGCTTCGTGGACGATGTCATCGAGCCCCACACGAGCCGACAGCGGATCGTCGACGCCTTCAACATGCTCGAAGGCAAGCGCGAGAAGCGTCCGGCCAAGAAGCACGGCAATCTGCCTTTGTGATCGGGGGAAAACACGATGGAAACCGATCTACTCTCAGTGTTCTCCGATCCGTCCAGGATCGAAAGCCTCTCGGTGATGGACCGAACGTGGGCAGGCCTGATCACGACGATTCTGGGCATGGGGATCACCTTCGTCGTCCTGACCATTTTGCTGTTCGTCACCGGCCTGTTCGAGAAGATTTCCGGTTCCGGGGAATCGAAGCCGATTTTGCTGTCCTTCATTCATCTGCTCCAGAGGTATGCAGGTATCGAGGAATCGAAGCCGGCACCCGAGCTTAAACCGGTGCCCGCGTCAACAATGGCGGAGGAGCCCGTTGCCCAGACCGACGACGAGCTCATACCGGTAATCGCGGCATCCCTTGCCATGATGCTCCAGACACCGGCCAGCAACCTCCTGATCCGCGACATTCGCAGGGTGGACGACAGATCGTCCACCTGGAGCCGGGCCGGTATTGCCGAGCAGATGCAAACCAGATTCTAACTTTAAGTTGGGGGAGTTCTAGAGATGAAAATGTTCAAAGTGGTCGTAAACGGCAACGAGTACGAGGTCGCCGTAGAGGAGATCGGGGAAGGCGGAGCGGTCGCAGCACCCGCACCTGCTGCCCCCAGACCTGCTCCGAGTAGTCCGCCTGCCAGCAGACCCGCCCCCGCGCCGGCGGCCCCAAAGCCGGCCCCAAAGCCGTCCAGCGGTGGCGGAGAAGGTACTGTGACCGCACCCATGCCCGGAACCATTATCGACATCGATGTGAATGTCGGTGACCAGGTAACCCGAGGGCAGAAGCTCTTGGTCCTGGAGGCCATGAAGATGGAGAACGAGATCGTCGCTTCCCAGGATGGTACTGTCAGCGAGATCCGTGTTCAGGCCGGGGCCTTGGTCAATGCCGGCGACCCCTTGGTCATTCTGGGCTGACAGGGGAAAACGCCGCCATGTATGACGCGTTACTGAACTTTCTCTCCTCTACCGGGTTTGTCGGTCTGACCGATTACCGGGTCTTCATCATGATCGGGATCGCCTGCGTACTCTTGTACCTGGCGATCGCGAAAGGCTTCGAGCCACTCTTGTTGCTCCCAATCGGGTTCGGTGTCCTGCTGACCAACCTCCCATTGGCGAACATGGTGATAGCGCCGGTCACGGCGGTCGCTGAGCACGCCGGTGAGGTACCCATGGGCGCAAGCCTGCTCCGTTTCCTCGAGGGCGGCGCAGCCGGCGGCCATACCGAATACCTGGTTCACACCGAGGAGGTGGGAGGGCTTCTCTTCTATCTGCTCCAGGGCGATCACCTGGGCATATTCCCACCCTTGATCTTCATGGGCGTAGGTGCCATGACGGACTTCGGACCGCTGATCGCAAACCCGAAATCACTCCTGCTCGGTGCCGCGGCGCAATTCGGGATCTTCGTGACCTTCATCGGGGCAGTGGTGTCCGGGTTGTTTACCGCCCAGGAGGCGGCATCCGTCGCCATCATCGGCGGCGCCGATGGCCCGACCACGATCTTCCTGACCTCCAGGCTCGCGCCTCATATCCTGGGGGCCACGGCAATCGCGGCCTATTCCTACATGGCGCTGGTGCCCATTATCCAACCGCCGATCATGAAGGCGCTCACGACGGAGAAAGAGCGCGTGATGAAGATGAGCCAGCTGCGCACGGTCAGCAAGCGTGAGAAGATCCTCTTCCCCATCGTCGTCACCATCATCGTGTCCCTCATCGTGCCGCCGGCGGCGACCCTCGTCGGCATGCTGATGCTCGGCAACCTGTTCCGGGAAAGCGGCGTGGTCGGCAGACTCGAGGATACCTCGAAGAATGCCTTGATCAATATCATCACGATCTTCCTGGGAACCACGGTTGGAGCAACGGCGACGGCCGATCGTTTCCTCACCACGCAAACACTCGCGATCCTGGCCTTGGGGGTTGTCGCCTTCGGCTTCGGGACTGCCGCGGGTGTGGTGTTGGCCAAGGTCATGAACAAGTTCTTCAAGACCGAAATCAACCCCCTGATCGGCTCGGCCGGTGTCTCGGCCGTCCCCATGGCAGCCCGGGTCTCCCAGGTCGTCGGTAGCAAGTACGACCCGACGAACTTTTTGCTGATGCATGCGATGGGGCCGAACGTCGCGGGCGTTATCGGCTCTGCGGTTGCCGCCGGCGTCCTGCTCTCTATGTTCAGCGGGTAACGATTATTCGGAGGATGTGATGCAGATACTCAAAATCGACCACCTTGGAATCGCCGTAAATACCATGGGCGAAGGCAAGAGCTTCTGGACGGATGTCCTGGGGCTCGATTTTGCGGGCGACGAGGTCGTTGCGGAGCAAAAGGTGAATACGGGCTTTTTCCCCGTCGGTGAAAGCGAGGTCGAGCTGCTGGAATCCACGTCAGCGGACGGCCCGGTAGCCAAGTTCATCGAGAAGAAGGGGCCCGGATTTCAGCATGTCGCCTTTCGCGTGCCGAACATCGACGAGGCCCTTGCCGAGCTGAAGGAGAAGGGCATCAAGCTCATCGACCAGGAGCCGCGCATCGGGGCCGGGGGGGCGCGTATCGCCTTCCTGCACCCCAAGGCCACAGGGGGTGTCCTTGTCGAGCTGTGTGAGCGGAATTAAGCAGCGAAATCGCTGCAAATACTTCTAAAGTGTTGCAGCACGGCAAGTCGGGCGGGATTTACAGGATTGTTCGGGATTGACAGGCTGATTTGAAACCTGAAAATCTTGTTACATCCTGTGAATCCTGCCCAACAGTAGCATCCTGGTGCGGTTCGTCCTTCTCGCCGCACCCTACCGGTCCAGCCCCCAGAGCTCGGCAATGCGAAGGCTGGAGCAAATGTCCACATCGGGGAAGAATCGCGCAGCCTTTCCGCATTGATTCCGACTCGGTCCCGGATCCACCGGCACCCCGTGCCCCATGCCGTTGATCCGATAGCTCTCCACGAGCACCCGCCCGCTCGAATCCCTGTACAGGCTATGGACATGACCCTTCAGGTCATGAGCATCCTCAGGCGTGCTGCCGATGCCGTGGACGTTCGTCCACTGGCTCACGATGGCCTCCGCATTGGCGGGATCCACCGCGGAATCGGCCTCCCCCTGCCATACGGAAATGCGGGGCCAGGGACCCTGGTGGTCCGTTGCGGACAGAACCTCAGCCCCCCACTCGGCCGCATCCTTGGCGGGCGGGTCCCACATACAGCCCAGCGCCGAGAGAAATCCGTCCGCACATCCGAAAGGAATGCCTGCCACTGGTGCGGCGCCCGCGAAGACATCCGGATAGTCTGCCGCCAGGTTCATGGTCATTGCGGCACCCGCGGATATCCCAGTCACATAGATGCGCTGCGGATCGACCGCATAGTCGCGCTGCATTCGAGCGATCATCTGACGGATCGATAGGGCCTCGCCACTGTCCCGCCGGGAATCCTCTGGCGAGTACCAATTGAAGCACCGGGTCCAATTGTTGCTGCGTCGCTGTTCGGGAAGAAGCAACAAAAAGTCCCAACGATCCGCCAGACTCGCCCAGCCGCTGTTCTCGGCATACTCCTGTGCGTCCTGGGTACAGCCGTGCAGCGCGACGACCAGAGGTACAGCGGGCGACGACACATTCTTCACGCCCCTACCCGCCTCCTGCCCCGAGGTATCCCCGTTCCCGGGTCGCCGCACCCCGGGGCCCAGTGAAGAAGGAACGTATACGAGCATGCGCAGATCGCCTGGATTGGGGCCGAAGGTGTCGACTTCCTCCAAGGCGACGGAAGGTGGCCGCGAGCAGGCGGCGACCAGAAGCAGCAGCAGGAGCGGCAGCGATCGGATCTTTTTTCTCACCTCTACATACGTGTCCATGACCGGGTCCGATATAATGGATGGGAGAATTTACGCTCGTTGACAATATCCTCATCTCGATCCGCGGGGAAGCTCAGCTCATGAAACAGACCCCCGATGTTGCGACCACCAACCCTGTCGACCGCTTGTTCCATGCCAGGCTCGGCAAGGCCACGCTAGGCGTCTCCCCCGCCTCACTGATGGTGACCTACCTGGATTGGCTCGCGCATCTTCTCATCTCCCCCGGCAAGCAGACTGAGCTGCTGGAGAAAGCCCGGCGTAAAACCTCCAGGTTCGCAATCTATGCGCTCAAGTCCGCGCTCGATCCGGATACCCCTCCCGTCATCGATCCCCTGCCCCAGGATCATCGTTTTCGCGACGAGGCATGGCAACGCTGGCCATTCAACTTGATCCACCAGTCGTTCCTCCTGAACCAACAGCTCTTTTACAACGCGGCAACCGGGATTCGCGGTGTCTCGCGGCGTCATGAGCAGGCGCTGTGCTTTCTCACGCGCCAGATGCTCGACGTCTTCTCTCCCTCGAATTTCATCCTCACCAATCCGGAGGTCCTGGAAACCACGATAAAGGAAGGTGGAAAAAACCTCCTTCAGGGTTGGATGAACTTCGTGGAAGATCAGGAGCGGGCGCTGAGCGGGAAAAAGCCGGTCGGATCTGAAGAATTCCAGGTCGGAAAGAACCTGGCCATCACCCCCGGGAAGGTCGTTTTCCGCAACCGCTTGATGGAGCTCATTCAGTACGAGCCGACCACCGAGAAGGTGTACAAGGAGCCGGTTCTCATGCTGTCGGCCTGGATGATGAAGTACTACATCATGGACCTGTCCCAGGAGAATTCCATGGTGAAGTTCCTGGTGGATCGGGGACATACGGTCTTCATGATCTCCTGGCTCAACCCCAGCGCGGACGACCGGGACCTGGACATGGAGGACTACCGCAACCTGGGAATCATGGATGCCCTGAAGGCGATCAACAGCATCGTTCCGAAGGCAAAGGTTCACACCGTCGGCTACTGCCTGGGAGGCATCATCCTCACCATCGCGGCTGCGGCGATCTGCCGGGACCATGACAAACGCCTGGCCAGCATGACCCTCCTGACCACCCTGACGGACTTCAACGACCCGGGCGAGCTCGCGGTCTTCATCGATCCCAGCGAGGTTTCGTATCTGGAGGACATGATGTGGGAGCAGGGATACCTGGACCCGCGCCAAGCCGCCGGCAGCTTCCAGCTGTTGCGCTCCCACGATCTCATCTGGTCGAAGATGGTCAGGGAATACCTGCTCGGCAAGCGCCAGCCGATGTTCGATCTGATGGCGTGGAACTCCGACGGCACACGCATGCCCTATCGCCAGCATTCCCAATTGCTGCGAAGGCTTTTTCTGAACAACGACCTCTGGGACGGGCGCTATCGGGTCGGGGATCGCCCCATCGCCATCAGCGACATCCACATCCCGATATTTGCCGTGGCGGCGACCGGAGATCACGTCGCCCCCTGGCGCTCCGTCCATCGCCTCCACCTGCAAACCGACGCCGAGGAGTTTACCTTCGTCCTCACCAGCGGAGGACACAACGTAGGCATCGTCAATCCGCCCGGTCCCAAGGCGCGCGGCCATCGAATCGCCACCAGCAAGGCCGGCGATCGCTACGTGGATCCCGACACCTGGCTGGTGACCGTGCCCGAGCGAGAGGGCTCCTGGTGGGTGGCATGGGAAGAATGGCTGAGCCAGAGGTCTTCGGAGAAGACAGCCCCACCGACCATGGGCAATCCCCATCACAACGGCTATGTGCCGCTGGGCGACGCGCCCGGAACCTATGTCCTGCAGGAATGACCAGCTGCAGGACCTACCCCGGGGCGCCGTGAGCATCATATCTTCCGCACATCTTGATCGTTCGATGCCGGGGACGAGTGCTTGACCAACACCACGACAAGGCTCGAAGACCCCTGGGGCCTTGACGTCACGCCACTGGTACCCGAGGTCTACGCCCAGTACCGACCCCTCGTCGCCGACGCCCTCGTCTTCTTCCTGCAACGCCTGCCCGCGCCCCGTCTAAGGGCTATCCTCGAGGAGCAACAGGCATTCCCCCCCGACGCCGGCATCGCAAAGCGGTTGACGGCGCTACTGTCCCACTGTCCGACCCTGCACAAGATGGGACAGGTAGTAGCACGCAACCAGAAGCTGGACCAGGAGCTGCGCGCCCGCCTTCAGACCCTCGAAACCATGCCTGTTACGACCAGCGAAGGTGCGATCAGACAGGTCATCCGACGCGAGCTGAAGGATGTCCCCAAGAACAGTATACGGCTGGGCCCGGCGGCACTGGCCGAAGCCAGCGTTTCCGTCGTCATGCCCTTCACCCTGACATCTGCGGATACCTCCGGCCCGACCGAGGGTGTGCTAAAGGTCCTCAAGCCGGGCATCGAGGAAACGCTGGAGGAAGAGCTCGCAATCTGGTCGGATCTCGGGCAGTTCATCGACGAGCGCTGCGAGCAATACAAGGCCCCTCCACTGAATTATGCCGAGTCGCTGGAGACCATCCGCGAGCTGCTCGCTAACGAGATCCGGCTCGACCGCGAGCAAGCCCACTTGGCGGAGGCCGCGGCCTTCTATGCGGACGCCCGAGAGATTCAGATCCCTGCACTCTTTCCTTTTTGCACAGAGCGCATCACCGCCATGGAGCGGGTGTATGGGACAAAGGTGACCGATACCGACCACCTTTTGGAGAAACGTCGCCGGCAGCTGGCCAATTCGGTGATCGAAACGCTGATTGCACGACCCGTGTGGACGCCGCAGGAGTCTGCTCTGTTCCATGCGGATCCCCATGCCGGAAATCTCTTCTTCACCGATGACGGGCGGCTCGCCATTCTCGACTGGAGCCTTGCCAGCCACCTGGGCAAAGAGGAGCGCATCCATGTCATGCAGCTCATGCTCGGCGCCTTGACCCTGAATGCACAACGGATTGCACGGGAGATCGATGCCCTGGCCCAAGCCCCTACGAACGAAGATGCCTTACGGCGTGTGGTCGACAAGGCCCTCGGCAAGCTCTACGCCGGAGAGCTGCCGGGCTTTCGCTGGTCGCAGTCGCTCCTGGACGAGGCATCCATGTCGGCCGGCGTGAAATTCAGCAGCGAGCTCCTCCTGTATCGCAAGAGCGTCCTGACCATCGAAGGAGTGGTGGTGGACATCTCGGGCAAGAGCTCGATCGGGCGCGTACTTCCGGCAACGGCGGCCCGGCAGTTCCTCCGCGAGCTGGTGAAACGCGTCTTCGCCCTGCCCGCCTCCCGGGATTTCGGGACCCATCTCTCCAACCTGGATCTTCTTTCCTTGTACTGGGGAGGGCCTTCCGCCGCCGCCAGATTCTGGATACACCACTGGGAGAGCAGGCTCACCGCCTTGATGAGCGGCCCGAACGAGCCATGACGCCCGGGGACCAAACCATTCGCCGAAGAGGTACCTGAAATTGGACTATCAAGACATTCTCTACCAGGTCGACAAGGGCATCGCCAGGATCACGATCAATCGGCCCGACAAGTTCAACTCGTTCCGCGGCATCACCTGTGAAGAGCTGATCGACGCATTCGATCGAGCAGGCTGGGATCGCAAGATCGGCGTCGTGGTGCTGACGGGGGCCGGCGACAAGGCATTTTGCACCGGCGGCGATCTGTCCTCCCATGAGGGTGCCTATGACGGCAGGGGAACCATCGGGCTACCGCTCGAGGCGCTGCAGAGCGTCATCCGCGACATCCCCAAGCCCGTCATCGCGCGCGTGCAAGGCTATTCCATCGGCGGCGGCAACGTGCTCTCGCTCCTGTGCGACCTCACCATCGCCTCCGAGAAGGCGATCTTCGGGCAGGTCGGCCCCAAGATGGGATCGGTGGACCCCGGGTTCGGATGCGCCTTCCTGGCCCGCACCATCGGCGAGAAGCGCGCCCGCGAGATGTGGTACATGTGCTGGCGCTATTCGGCCGAAGATGCCTATCGAATGGGGCTCGTCAATCGCGTGGTACCGCACGAGAAGCTCGACGAGGAGGTGCAGCGCTGGTGCGAGGAGATCATGGAGCGCAGTCCCACTGCCCTCGCGATCGCGAAGCGGGCGTTCAACGCGGATACCGAGCACCAACGGGGCATCTCAGCGCTGGGTCTGCAGGCCGTAGGACTCTATTACGACACCGACGAGTCCAGGGAAGGCGTCGCAGCCTTCAAGGAGAAGCGCAAGCCCGACTTCCGCAAGCTCAAGAGCCCTTGAGCAAGGACCTGATGGCGCCCGAGGTCTGAATCTTTCCTTCCCCGGTATAGGCCTCGTGGTTCTTTTCGATGTCTCCGGAGCGGTAAAGATAATTGACCATCATGCCGCAGGACTCGCGCAATCCCTTCAGCGAGCTGTCGCCGAGCCAGTTGATCCGCTCGATCCGGGCACCGTTCGACAGGTGGAAATGGGCGACGCGGTCGAGCGCCCCGTTCCTGCGCTTGGCGAGCACGAGGTAGCGGGCGCACAACCGCATCAGCACCGGGCGCACCGCCTCTTGCAGATCCGGATCGCGATGCCAGCGCGCATGGTCGCAGAGCACGCCCAGGACATCGCCCGAGCCGTCCGATCCGGAGACCTCGGCCAGCGCTTTCTCCAGGTCTTCCTGCTCGCTTGGCAACAGCAGCCGCTCGGGGTCCTCTGCGACCTCCTGCTGCAGCCAGGCGCGAAAACCCGGAATTGGCGACAAGGTGGAGAATGTCTTGATGTGCTTGAAATCAGCGGCAAGGGCGTCGACGACCCGCTTGATCAGGAAATTCCCGAAGCTGATGCCGTCGAGCCCGCGCTGTGCGTTGGAGATCGAGTAAAAGATGGCCGTATCCGCTTCCGACGGATCTTCCAGAACGTCCCGCTTCAGGTCCAACAGCGCCTGAACATTGTCGGAGATACCCGCAACCAGGGCCACCCAGACATAGATCAAGGGCTCGTCCGGCATCTGGGGATGAAAAAACGCATAGCAGCGGCGATCCGGCGCCAGCCGGTTCTTGATATCGGTCCAGGATCTGACCGCATGCACCGCCTCGTACCTGGCGAGCTTTTCCAGCAACGAGGCCGACGCGTTCCAGTCGATGCAGCGAAGCTCCAGGAATCCCACGTCGAACCAGGCCACCAACAGACTCTTCAAGTCGTCGTCGAGCCCCTTCAGGATGGGATCGCCGCGGGCAAGCCCGAGCAGCTCCGCCCGCATGTCGACGAGAAACTTCACCCCCTCCGGGAGGGCATTGAACTGGGCCAGCAGGCGCACCCGCGGTGGGGTCAGCGCCGAACGAAGGCGCGTTTCCGCCTCGTACATCCGGGCCGCCCGCTCGGCACTGCGCTCGCTGTCCCTGACCTGCAGCCCGAGCCACGCCTTGGCTGCATCGGACACGACTTCTTCATCCACCCGATAGTCCCGCGCCAGAAGCCCGAGGAACTGCTGGCGCCCCTCCGCGCTCAGGTCCAGGTAGGTCCGGCCAAGATCGGCGGCCAGTGCCCGCGCGGACACCTCGCCGCCTTTACGCTCCAGGCACTCGTCGATCTGGCGCTTCAGGCGGTTGCGATCTTCCTCCGGGAGCTCCGCGCGAACGACCCCTGTCAGCTTGACCAGGGCCGATCCGGTCATATCTTTCCACGCCCGGCGCAGATTGCCGATAGTCCTGTTGAAAAGTCGGGGAGATTCGGACCCCTCGACGCCGTGCTCGATTTCTGTGTCTATCATCATTGGGTTTTGCGAGATCTCTCGGAAGGATCTGTCGCCGGCTCGTCTCCTCGAGATTAGCCCAATGCCGGCAAAGGGCAATGTCACAGCCCCCATCCGCCGGAATCGGGTTACTCTATAGTCTCACCGATATAGTCTCGCCGATCCCCCGGCGGCTTCAAGCTCCTTCAGTTGATCGAGGAATAAATCGATGGCCTCGCATAGCCACAAGATGGCCCAAAAGATCTCACGCGGACTTCAGTCGAGATATCCGCTGATTTACATCCTGGGCTGGGAGGAAGGACGCATCGAGGATCTCCTTTCGCTGGTGGCCTCGTCCCACTACGGCGAAGAAGGTCACCTTCTCACCTGGTCCCAGGCAAGGGGTTTCACCAAGAACGGGGAGCTGGTCGAGGCCATAACGGACCCCACCGAGGCGTTGAGCCACGTCGCCGCTACCACCGAGCGGACCATCTTTCTGATGAGGGACCTGCCGGCCTGGTTCAACGCAAACCCCGCCCTGGTCAGGGCGGCACGCGAGGTCTACTACCGGCTCAAAGACAAGGGGATCCATGTCGTCCTCACCCACCCGGAGCTGATCATCCCCGAATCGCTTAAGAAGGAGATCTACCTGATCGAGATGGAGCTGCCTTCAGAGGAGGAGATCCTCGACCACCTGACGCCCGGCGAGGACCATGCAGGGATCTCGCGGGATCAGCTGTACCGAATCGCGGGTGCCATGAAGGGCCTGTCCCTGAACGAAGTCGACCACCTCCAGAATCGCATCTTCCAGGGCGGGCCCATGGATGCGTCGCAGGCCCTGATCGAGATCACGGAGGAAAAGGCCCAGCTCCTGCGCAAGGAAAGCTGCCTGCGCTTCTTTCCGTCCCTGCACGCCTTGGAAAGCGTCGGCGGCCTCGACAACCTCAAGACCTGGGTGATGAAGCGCAAGGACCTCTTCTCGGAAAAGGCCTACGAGCAGGGCGTCCCCGTGCCTTCCGGTATCCTGCTCATGGGCGTCAGCGGCTGCGGCAAGAGCATGGCGGCAAAGGCCATCGCGGCGACCTGGGAGCTGCCCCTGGTGCGCCTGGACATGAGCCTGGTGCTCTCCGGGAGCTTCGGATCACCCGAATACGCCTTCGAGCGCGCGACCCAGATCGCCGCCGAGGTGGCGCCCATCGTCCTCTGGGTGGACGAGCTCGAGAACGCCTTCGGGTACGACGAGCGCAGTGGCAGCGGTGGCGGCAACGTCAACATCTTCTCCAGCTTTCTGACCTGGCTGCAGGAGAAGCCGCCGAAGATCTTCGTCGCCGCCACGGCCAACCGCATACAGGAGCTGCCGGCGGAGCTGATGCGCAAGGGCCGCTTCGACCAATTGTTCTTCCTGGATCTCCCCACCAAGGAAGAGCGCATGGAGATCTTCCGCATCCACATCCAGCTCAACGACGGGGATCCCGATGACTTCAACATCAGCTACCTGGCCGCCGCCACCAAGGAGTGGAGCGGCGCGGAGATCGAGCAGGCCGTGAAATCGGCCCGCATCGACGCCTATCAGGAGGATCGGCCCTTCTCCGACAAGGACATCGAGCGCAACTGCATACGCCAGGTCCCCCTGTCCCAGACGATGACCGAGCAGATCAAGGCGATCAAGGACTGGTCCTTCAAGCGGGCGGTCCCTGCCTCGAGCGGGCGCGGCTGACGGATGCGATACATTCACTCCTTCAATTTATATAATTTAAATTATTTATCATTTCGATATTGTTTGATGCCGCCCGCTCGCATATGTCTGAAGGTAGTCAGCGCCTGATTTCCCCCTTCAACCTTAGGGAATTGATCCTGTCGCCACACCCGAGGTGACGGATCTGGGCTACGACAAGGGCTTGGCCTGCCCGGCGGCAACCCCGACGACCTCGCCGGCTCCCACCGAAATCACTACTTATATCGGACCGGACAACGACATGATCGAACGCATCGACGTGGGCGGCCTGCGCGTCGCTAAACCCCTCTACGACCTGGTGAAGAACGAGATCGCACCCGGCACCGGCATCGACCCCGACGGATTCTGGAACTCGTTCGGCGAGATCGTCCGCGACCTCACGCCGCGCAACCGGGAGCTGTTGGCGAAGCGCGACGCACTTCAGGCGCGGATCGACGGCTGGCACAAGTCGAATCCGGGACCGGCTGCCGATCCGGCCGCCTACCGCGCCTTCCTGGAGGAGATCGGCTACTTGGTGCCGGAAGGTGAAGACTTTTCGGTCGCCACCGAGAACGTGGACCCTGAGATCTCCCGGATCGCCGGCCCCCAGCTCGTAGTCCCCGTGAGCATCCCCCGTTACGCGCTCAACGCCGCCAACGCCCGCTGGGGCAGCCTGTACGACGCCCTTTATGGGACCGATGTGCTCTCTGAGGAAGGGGGAGCGGAGCGCGGCGGCGCCTACAACCCCGTGCGCGGCGCCAAGGTGATCGAATACGCCAACGGTTTCCTCGATCAGGCGGTCCCCCTGTCCAAGGGTAGCTACGCGGATGTTACCGGCTATCGCGTCGAGGGCGGGCGGCTCCTCGTCACGCTGGCCGACGGCAGCGAGACGGGCCTCGCCGACCCTGCCGCCTTCGCCGGATATCGGCAGGGCGATGGCCGCTTGGCATCGGTGCTGCTCGTGCACAACGGCCTTCACATCGAGCTTCAGATCGATCCGGGACACCCGGTCGGCAAGGACAGTCCCGCGGGCGTGAAGGACGTGGTCATGGAGGCCGCCGTCACCACCATCCAGGACTGCGAGGACTCGGTCGCGGCCGTGGATGCCGAGGACAAGGCCGGCGTCTACCGCAACTGGCTGGGCCTCATGAACGGCGACCTCAAAGCCAGCTTCCAGAAGGGGGGCAGACTCATGGATCGCGCCCTCGAGCCGGACCGCAGCTATACGGCTCCGGACGGCTCCCAGCTCACCCTTCCCGGGCGCAGCCTGATGCTGGTCCGCAACGTGGGTCACTTGATGACCAACGGTGCCGTCCTAACGGCGGACGGGGAAGAGGTCTTCGAAGGCATGCTGGACGCCATGGTGACCGTTCTGGCGGCAATGCACGACCTCGAGGGTCTCGGCACCCTCAGCAACTCTCGTACCGGGAGCATCTACATCGTCAAGCCCAAGATGCACGGCCCCGAGGAGGTCGCCCTCACGGTCGACCTGTTCACCCGGGTCGAGGGCGCCTTGGGTCTGGCCCGCGATACCATCAAGATCGGCATTATGGACGAGGAGCGGCGCACCACCGTCAATCTAAAGGAGTGCATCCGCGCCGCCGGCGAGCGTGTGATCTTCATCAACACCGGCTTTCTCGACCGAACCGGCGACGAGATCCATACCGCCATGGAGGCGGGCCCCATGATGCGCAAGGGAGACATGAAGACGAGCCCCTGGCTGCTCGCCTACGAGGACTGGAACGTCGACGTCGGCTTGGCGTGCGGCCTGCCAGGCCATGCCCAGATCGGAAAGGGCATGTGGACCATGCCCGACGAAATGCACGCCATGGTTCAGACCAAACAGGGCCATCCACAGGCCGGAGCGAGCTGCGCCTGGGTCCCCTCCCCCACCGCTGCAACCCTGCACGCCATGCACTATCACCAGGTGGACGTGGCCGCGCGTCAGGAAGAGTTGGCGGCCGGCGGGCGCAGAGCCAGCCTGGACACCATCCTCCAATTCCCGGTGGCAGCGAGCCCGAGCTGGACACCGGAGGAGATCCAACAAGAGCTGGACAACAACTGCCAGGGAATCCTCGGCTACGTGGTGCGCTGGATCGACCAGGGTGTCGGCTGCTCCAAGGTCCCGGACATCAGCAACATCGGCCTCATGGAGGACCGCGCCACCCTGCGCATCTCCAGCCAGCACGTGGCCAACTGGCTCCATCACGGTATCGTCGACAAGGCCCAGGTCATGAAGACACTCGAGCGCATGGCCGAGGTCGTGGACGGCCAGAACACCGGCGACCCCATGTACCGCCCGATGGCCCCGGCCTTCGACGGGATTGCCTTCAAGGCTGCCGCGGACCTGATCTTCAAGGGCATGGAGGTTCCGAACGGTTACACGGAACCGACGCTTCACGCCCGGCGGCGAGAGCTCAAGGCGGCTATGTAGACCGGCTGGTACGCCCCCCGGGTGGAACATCGCCTCGGCTGTCCGGGTCCGGACAGCCGAGGGCAGGCTGAGGGCGGACCGGCTGGAGGTGATCTTTCATTCAGTGGTTGTGCTGCGCCAGAGAAATGTTCGACCTTCATCCTAATCCGTCGAGCGGACTTAGAACACCCTGCCCACCGCGATTCAAGACATGCGTATAGATCATCGTCGTCGACACATCAGCATGACCCAACAGCTCCTGTACTGTGCGGATGTCATATCCGGACAGCAAAAGATGCGTAGCGAAGGAATG
>Ga0315556_1001317_pt1 | contig 15039 bp, 10 predicted proteins | sample SalMarSW160310MG_FD_202112 | JGI IMG/M metagenome (GOLD analysis project Ga0315556, IMG submission 202112) | Salt marsh sediment microbial communities from the Plum Island Ecosystem LTER, Massachusetts, United States - Salt Marsh Sediment SW1603-10 ...
CGTCGCGATGGGCGCCACCCAGCGGCTCTGCGATCACCCGGTCGACCAGCCCCAGTTCGCTCAGGCGTGCCGAGGTGATGCCGAGGGCCTCGGCGGCGTCCGCTGCCTTGTCCGCGCTCTTCCACAGGATCGAGGCGCAACCTTCCGGAGAGATCACCGAATAGGTGCTGTACTGCAGCATCAGGGTCTGGTCGCCGACGCCGATCGCGAGTGCACCTCCGGATCCACCCTCCCCGATCACGGTACAGATGACAGGGGTACGCAAGCGCGCCATCACCAGCAGGTTGCGCGCGATCGCCTCGCTCTGGCCCCGCTCCTCGGCGCCGATGCCGGGATAGGCACCGGGCGTATCGATGAAGGTCAGCACCGGCAACCCGAAACGTTCGGCCATCTGCATCAGGCGCAGTGCCTTGCGATAGCCTTCGGGTCGTGGCATGCCGAAGTTGCGCAGCAGCTTTTCCCGGGTGTCACGCCCCTTCTGCTGGCCGATGACCATGACCGGCGTACCGTCCAGCCGTGCCACACCGCCCACGATGGCGTGATCATTACCGAAATGACGGTCCCCGTGCAGTTCCTCGAAGCCGGTGAACAGCCGGATAATGTAATCCATGCAATACGGACGTTGCGGGTGCCTGGCCAGCTGGGAAATCTGCCAGGGCGTGAGATTCGCGAAGATGGACTCGGTCAGCGCGCGGCTCTTCGCCTTGAGCTTGTCGACCTCCTCGCTGATGTTGATTTCGGACTCCCCGCTGACGTAGTGCAACTCGTCGATTTTCGCCTCGAGTTCGGCGATCGGCTGTTCGAATTCCAGGAAATTGAGATTCATGAAGGTTCCGGGACCTGGGTGCTGTGCCGGTAATGGTACCGGTTCCGCGCCGACCGGTAAATTGCGGCCGCCCTGGCCCGGTGCAGGCTGCAACAGGCAGTACCCTGCTCCGCGAGTGCCGGGCCTCACGGAACAGGGCACCGACCGGGTTGCCCCCCGGCAGAACAACGGGCGTCAACCCCGACTGCCGGCCGTCAGGCGTATTCCACCTGCACCCGGTCCTTGCCGGCCAGATCGCGCAGGCGGTGCAACAGTTCGTCGGTTGGATGCACGGACCATTCCTCACCCAGCGCGACACGGGCACTGGCCTCCCCGCCGGCGTAATCGATGCACACCCGGCAATGGCCCTGACGGAACGGTTGCAGGATGTCCGCCAGGTGCCCGACGAATCCGTTGCCGGCCTGCGCCGACTCCAGCCCCACCACGAGTCGCCGGGCGTACTGCTCGCGCGCCTGGTTGATATCCTGGACCGCCTGTGCAGTCACCTGGTAACCACCACTGAAATCGTCGAGTCCGTAGCCGCCCTGGATCACGAGCACCCGGTCCTTGGCCAGCAAAGCCTGATGACGCTCGTATACCTCCGGGAATACCCGCACCTCGATGCGCGCGCTGTTGTCGTCCAGCGTCAGGAAGGCGATCCTGCCGCCGCGCTGGGTCTTGCGAACGCGCATATTCATGACCAGCCCGGCGATGGTGACGGCGCGCTCGCCGCTCCCGAAACGCCCGGGACGGTTGCTGACGGCCGGCAGGCTGGCGGCGATGCTCTCCAGTTCGGCCAGCCTGCCACTGGTGATATGGTCGAGCTCCCGGATGTAGCGCGTGATCGGGTGACCGGTGAGGTACAGCCCCAGCGCGTCCATCTCGCCCTGCAGGCGCACCTCCTCCTCCCATTCCGGCAACACCTGCCGTTGTGGCAGGGGCGCTGCCTCCGCCGCGCTCGCGCCGAACAGGTCGGACTGCCCGGTATCGATATCCCGGCTGCGTTGCTCGGCCAGCTTCAGGGCAGCGGCCACGTTGGCCTGGTGCGAGGCACGGGTTTCACCCATGGAATCCAGCGCGCCCGCACGCACCAGGGCATCGATGACGCGGCGGTTGAGCCGGCGCAAATCGACGCGCTGGCAGAAATCGAACAGGTCGGCAAATGCCCCGCCGGCGGCACGCTCCGCGAGCAGCGCCTCGATCGCGGACTGCCCGACCCCCTTGATCGCACCGAGCCCGTACACGATGGTATCCGTCGCCTGCACGGTAAACCGGTAGTCGGAGCGGTTCACGTCCGGCGGCACCACCCGCAGTTTCATGTCGCGGCACTCCGCGATCAGGTGCACCACCTTGTCGGTGTTGTCCATGTCCGCCGACAATACGGCGGCCATGAAGGCGGCGGGATGGTGTGCCTTGAGCCACGCGGTCTGGTAGGACAGCACGGCGTAGGCGGCCGAGTGACTCTTGTTGAATCCGTAACCGGCGAATTTCTCCATCAGGTCGAAGATGTGCGTTGCGGTACTGTCCTCCACACCGCGCGCCCGCGCACCGTCGACGAACACCGCGCGTTGCTTGGCCATCTCCTCGGGCTTCTTCTTGCCCATGGCCCGGCGCAGCATGTCGGCGCCGCCCAGCGTGTAGCCGGCCAGCACCTGGGCAATCTGCATGACCTGTTCCTGGTACAGGATGATGCCGTAGGTGGGCCGCAGGATCGGTTCCAGCTCCGGGTGCGGATACTTGATGGCCGCCTCGCCCTTCTTGCGCGCGATGAAGTCATCCACCATGCCCGATTGCAGCGGACCCGGCCGGAACAGCGCCACCAGCGCGACGATGTCCTCGAAGGTATCCGGCTGCAGGCGCCGGATCAGGTCCTTCATGCCGGAGGATTCGAGCTGGAATACCGCGGTGGTCGCGGAGGCCTTGAGCAGCGTGAAGGCGGCCGCATCGTCCAGCGGCAGGCTGGCCATATCCACCGGCGGCTGCCCGTCCTGCCCGCGCCGTGCATTGATCGTCTGCAACGCCCAGTCGATGATGGTCAGCGTGCGCAGGCCGAGAAAGTCGAACTTCACCAGGCCGACCGCCTCGACGTCGTCCTTGTCGAACTGGCTGACGATGCCCTCGCTGCCCTGTTCGCAGTACAGCGGCGTGAAATCCGTCAGCTGCGACGGGGCGATGACCACACCACCGGCGTGTTTGCCCGCGTTGCGCGCCAGCCCTTCGAGGGAACGGGCCAGCTCGATGACACCCTGCACCTCCTCGTCCGCGTCATACAGTTCGGCCAGCTGCGGCTCCTGTTCCAGCGCCTTGTCCAGGGTGATGCCGATCTCGAAGGGGATCAGCTTGGCGATGCGGTCCGTGAACCCGTAGGGGTGTCCGAGCACGCGTCCCACGTCCCGGACCACCGCCTTGGCGGCCATCGAGCCATAGGTGATGATCTGCGAGACCTTGTCGCGGCCGTAGCGTTCGGCAACGTACTCGATCACGCGGTCGCGGCCCTCCATGCAGAAGTCCACGTCGAAATCCGGCATGGATACGCGTTCCGGGTTGAGAAAGCGCTCGAACAGCAGGTCGTAGCGGATCGGGTCGAGGTCGGTAATGGTGAGTGCGTAGGCCACCAGCGACCCCGCGCCGGAACCGCGCCCCGGTCCGACCGGTATGGCGCTGGCCTTGGCCCAGCGGATGAAATCCGCCACGATCAGGAAGTACCCCGGGAAACCCATTTTCAGGATGACGTCGATTTCCAGGTCCAGACGCGCACGGTAGCGCTGCCGGATCCCGGCCTCCTCGCCCGTCTGCCAGCTCAGGATCTGCGGCATGCGCCGTTCCAGCCCGGCCTGCGCCTGGGCCAGGAAATAATCGTCCATGCCGGTACCTTCCGGAATCGGGAAATCCGGCAGGAAATTCCTGCCCAGTTCCAGTTCCAGGTTGCAGCGGCGCGCGATCTCGACCGTGTTCTCCAGTGCTTCCGGCAGGTCACTGAACAGCTGCTGCATCTCTTCGGCGCTGCGCAGGTACTGCTGGTCGGAAAACCCCCGCGCGCGGCGTGGATCATCCAGGGTCCGGCCTTCGTTGATACACACGCGCGCCTCGTGCGCCAGGAAGTCGGACGCCTTCAGGAAGTGCACGTCGTTGGTGGCGACCACCGGCACATCGGCGCGGGCGGCCAGCGCGACCGCCCTGACCAGGTACTCCTGCTCACCGCTGCGCCCGGTGCGCTGCAGTTCGAGATAAAAGCTGCCGGGAAACAGCCGCTGCCAGTGATCCAGCTGTTGCGCGGCCAGCTCCGGCCGGTCGGCCAGCAGCGCCCTGCCGATGTTCCCGGCCATGCCCCCCGACAGGGCGATCAGCCCTGCCGTGTTGCCCTCCAGCCAGGCAGGCTCGAGCACGGGCATGCCGCGCTGCTGCCCCTCGGTATAGGAGCGTGACACCAGGCGGGTGAGGTTGCGGTAACCGTTGCGTGACTTGCACAGCAGTACCAGCCGGGTCGGTGCCGCATTTTCACCGGGTTCCGCGATCCAGGCGTCCACGCCGATGATCGGCTTGATACCCCGGTCGAGCGCCGCCCGGTAGAACTTCACCATGGCGAACAGGTTGCACTGATCGGTCACCGCCACCGCCGGCATGCCCGCGGCCGCCACCTGCTGCACCAGCGGCTTGATCCGCACCGTGCCATTGACCAGGGAATATTCGGTGTGCACGTGGAGGTGGACAAAGCTGGCGCTCATGGGAAAAGTCTCCAGTTTTGCATCCCGGCTTGCAAGCGCTGCCGGCACTGAACCCGGCATTCAGGAATGTGACGCATCTCTCGGTTTATTCATGTCATCCACTCGTGGCCACGCACCGTACGACCGTGGCTTCAGCGGGGCGCAGCGCAGGCCGATAGCAAAACGGCACCCATCGGGTTTCACGTCATGAACCGCTCATCCCCGGCAAACCAGATCTTCAACCACTTCGAGTCCGCACAGCTGAGCGGATTTGCCCGCAGCATCGCCGAGTTGCACTGGCTGCTGCTGATCCTGGTGATCCTGTACTACTTCCTGCCGACCGGCCCGCTGGATGACCCGGACGGCATGATCCTCGTCATGACAGGGTACGCCGGTTTCGTGCTGCTGTTCCGGTATTCCCGGTCCCGCGTCCGGGAAACCCGTCTCAAGCTGGCCGTCGAGACCTGGATCATGATCGGGTTTATCACGATCGCCATCATGCATACCGGTTACCAGCAGAGTCCGCTGCTGAACCTGTACCTGCTGGTCATCATCGTCTGCGCGCTCACCCTCGGCAAAACGATGACGCTGCTGGAGGTGGTCCTGATCGCCTGTTGCTACCTGCTGGCCGGCTACACCCGCGATGCCTCCGACCTCTTTGCAGCGGACACCCTGAGCAGCCTGGTTGCCAGATTCTCGCCGTTCCTGCTGGTGGCGTACGTCACCTCCATGCTGGCCGCTGACATCATCGCTGCCAGGCACAGGGTCGTCGCGCTTGCGCAGACCGACGAACTGACCGGCCTGCTGAGCCTGCGCGCCTTCCACCTGCTGCTGGAGCAGGAACTGGAACGTGCCAGGGACTACCGGGATCCGTTCATCGTGTTCATGATCGGCCTGGATGGCCTCAAGGGGATCAATGACCGTTACGGCCAGGATGCCGGCACGCGTCTGATCCGCAGTGTCGCCGCCACCCTCCGGCGTTCGGTACGCGCCAGCGACATCGCGGCGCGCTACGGCGGCGATGAATTCGCCATCCTGATGCGGCGCATCGGCAGCGAGCACGCCACCCGCTGCGCGGAACGCATCCGTGCGGCGATCGGCAATACCTCGATCGACGTCGACGGCGACCGGGTCACCGTGACGGCCAGCATCGGTATTGCCGCCTACCCGTACACGGTGGACGAACCGGAACAGGTATTCGACCTGGCCGACCAGGCGCTGCACTGCAGCAAGCAGGTGGGACGCAACCTGGTCACCTGGTATGACCACGCGCTGGGCGTACTGCCCGGAAACCTCAGACCCCTGCACCCGTCAACCCGGCAATACGCCTGACGGGCGCGAAGGAGCGCCGGTGCTGCGGTGTCGGCCCGAGCGCCTCCAGCGCGGCGATATGCGCCTTGCTGGGATAGCCCTTGTGCTGCGCCAGCCCGTAGCCCGGGTAACGCCGGTCCAGTTCCACCATCTCGCGGTCCCGCGCCACCTTGGCGAGGATCGACGCGGCACTGATGGCAGCCACCCGGCTGTCCCCCCGGACGATGGCGCGTGCCGGGATCGGCAGCACCGGACAGCGGTTCCCGTCGATGACCGCATACTCGGCCGCCGGTTGCAGGCCTGCCACGGCACGCTGCATGGCCAGCAGCGTGGCCTGGAGAATGTTGATCCGGTCGATCTCCTCCACCTCCGCCCGGCCGATGGCCCAGCCCAGAGCCGCCGCAACGATTTCCCCGTACAGGGTCTCGCGGCGCTGCGCGCTCAGCTGCTTGGAATCGCGCAGTCCGGACAGCGGCCGCGCCGGGTCGAGGATCACGGCAGCGGCGATGACCGGTCCGGCCAGCGGCCCGCGGCCCGCCTCGTCCACGCCGGCCACCCGCCCTGCCGGCAGGATGATCGCCTCAGCAGGCACCGGGCAGCCTCCCCGTCATCTGCAATACGACCCGGGCGGCCGCGTGGCTGGCGTCCCGGCGCAGGTCACGATGGATCGCGGCAAACTCGTGCGCCAGCGCTGCCGCGCGTTGCGGTTGCTCCACCAGCGCCAGCAACTCGCGGCCGAGATTTTCCGCCGTCACGTCGTGCTGGAGAAATTCCCGCACCAGCGCCCGACCGGCCAGCAGGTTCGGCAGGGAAAAGAACGGCACCCGGACCAGCCGGCGGGCCAGCCGGAAGGTCAGCGCCGAGAGCCGGTACGCCACCACCATCGGGCGCCGCAACAGCAGGCATTCCAAGGTCGCCGTACCCGAGGCGAGCAGGACCGCATCCGCGGCCGCCATGGCCTCCATCCCCCGGCCGGTGAGCAGGGTGAGCGGCGGGACGGATGGCAGCCGGGAGACGGCCTCCTCGAACGCAGCGCGGCAACGCGCGTTGGCCAGCGGCACCACGAAGTGCAGGTCGTCCCGCCGCGCCTGGCACCAGGCAGCCGCCGCCAGGAAAGGCAGCGCCAGCTGGCGTACCTCGCTGGTGCGGCTGCCGGGCAGCAATGCCAGCAACGGCCCGCCCGGCGGGATGCCGAGTGCCCTGCGCGCCGCCGCCTGGTCCACCTCGTCCGCTACCTGGTCGGCCAGCGGATGCCCCACGCAGCGCGCCGGCACGTGCTGCTCCAGGTAGAAACGTTCCTCGAACGGGAACAGCGTCAGGATGCAGTCCACGCTCGCGGCGATCTTGCGCACGCGATAGCGCCGCCAGGCCCACACCGACGGACTGACATAGTGCAGGGTGCGGATGCCGCGCCGTTTCAGGGCCCGTTCCAGGCCCAGGTTGAAATCCGGCGCATCGACGCCGATGAACAGGTCCGGCGGGTGCGCCGTGAAGTGCCGGCGCAAGCGGCGCCGCAGGCCCAGCAGCGCGGGCAGGTGGCGCAGCACCTCGGTCAGCCCCATGACCGACAGGCGCTCCATGGGGCACAGCGTGGTGCAGCCGGCCGCCTGCATGCGGGGTCCCGCCACACCCTCGAACACCGCGTCCGGCACCTGCGCGCGCAGTGCGGTGATCAGCGCGGCCGCGATGTTGTCACCGGAAGCCTCGCCGGCCACGATACCGATACGCAGCGGTCCCGGGGGCCTGGTCATGCCGGTACCATTGTCGCGCCCCGGCTCACCCGGGATTACCTGACGATACCGCGCTTCTGGTTTTCCAGGAACTGCACCAGCACGCCGACTTCGGGACAGTCCACGGCCAGCTCGCGCAGCCTGGCCAGCGCCTCCCGCAGCGACAGGTTCTCGCGGTACAGCACCTTGTAGGCCTGCTTGAGTTCGCGCCGCGCCGGCGCGGGGAAGCCGCGCCGGCGCAGGCCCTCCATATTCATGCCGTGCGGTCGTGCCGGAGTGCCACCCACCGTGACATAGGGCGGCACATCCATGCTGATGCCACTGCCGAAGGCGGTCAGCGCGTGCGCCCCGATGGAACAGAACTGGTGCACCAGGGTAAAGCCGCCGAGGATCGCGTAATCGTCCACGTGCACGTGCCCGGCCAGGGAGGCGTTGTTGGCAAAGATGGTCTGGTTGCCGATCCGGCAGTCATGCGCGATATGCACGTACGCCATGATCCAGTTGTCGTTGCCGAGGCGGGTCAGTCCGGCGTCCTGCACGGTGCCGCGATTGATGGTGACGAACTCGCGGATCGTGTTGCGATCGCCGATCTCCAGCCGGGTGGGCTCCCCCCCGTACTTCTTGTCCTGGGGCGCGTCGCCGACCGAAGCGAACTGGAAGATATGGTTGTCTTCGCCGATCCGGGTAGGACCGTTGATCACGGCATGCGGCCCGATGCGGGTGCCCCGACCGATCGTGACCCCGGCCCCGATCACGGTAAACGGGCCCACGCTCACACCCTCCGCCAGCTCGGCGGAAGGATCGATGACTGCCCGGGCGTCGATCAAGGGTGAATATCCTGTTCGGTGCACATGATCTGCGCGGTCGCCACGACCGCGCCGTCGACCTTCGCTGCACAGTCAAACACCCAGATACCGCGCCGGGAGCGGACCAGCCGGGCATACAGCATCAGCTGGTCGCCGGGCTCGACCGGCTTCTTGAAGCGGGCGTTATCCATGCCCACGAGATAGTACAGGCTCTCGCGCCGCGCGCCACGCTCGACCGTCTTGAACGCAAGCAGCCCGGTGGCCTGCGCCATTGCTTCCAGGATCAGCACGCCCGGCATGATCGGGCGCTGCGGGAAGTGCCCCTGGAAAAACGGCTCGTTGTAGGAAACGTTCTTGTAGCCGACCAGGGATTCACCGGGGTTGAACTCGATGACGCGGTCGATCAGCAGGAACGGGTAACGGTGGGGAAGATGCTGCAGTATGTCGTTGATGTTCATGGTTCCGGGTTACCCGTCGGTTGTCAGTTTCGTTTACCGGCGCAGGGTCGCGTCCCGGTCAGTGATTGTCGCTGCCGGCCGCCACCCGGCGCTCCAGCACCTGCAGGCGCCGCGCCATGCGGTCGAGCTGACGCAGGCGCGCGTAGTTGCGGTTCCAGCTTTCGTTGTCCTGCGCCGGCACGCCCGAGGAGTAGACCCCGGGCGCGGTGATCGATTTCGTCACCATCGTCATGCCGGTAATGATGACGTGATCGGTGATTTCGAGATGGCCGACGATCCCGGCACCGCCGCCGATCATGCAGTGGCGGCCGATCCTGGCACTGCCGGAGATCCCGACGCAGCCGGCAATCGCGGTGTGCGCGCCGATAAAGACATTGTGCGCAACCTGGATCTGGTTATCGAGCCGCACGCCCTCTTCCAGTACGGTGTCGTCCAGTGCGCCGCGGTCGATGGTGGTATTGGCGCCGATCTCGACATCGTCGCCGATCCGCACAGCGCCGAGCTGCGGCACATCGAGCCAGCGCCCGTCCTCGCTGGCCAGGCCGAAACCGTCTGCCCCGATGACCACCCCGGGTGCGATGCCGACCCGCTCCCCGATGACCACGCCGTGGCAGATCACCACGTTGGCGGCGATCCGGCTGTGCGCGCCGACACGACTGCCGGCACCGATGAAACAACCACCCGCCAGTTGCGCGCCGGCGCCGATCACGGCACCGGACTCCACGATGCAGTGCGGACCGACCCAGGCCGATGCATCGACCGTACACCCGTCCTCCAGGGTCGCCGCCGGATGCACGCCGCTGCGCGGCGCCGGCCGCGGCACGATCAGCGCGGCGGCGCGTGCGTAGCTGGCATAGGGGTTGGGGGACACCAGTGCCGGTACCGGGCACTCCGCCAGGTGCTCCGGCGCCAGGATGACCGCCGCAGCGCGCGTGCCGGCCAGGAACCGGCGATAGTTGCGGTTGGCCAGAAAGCTGAGGTCACCCGGTCCGGCATTGGCCAGCGTGGCTACCGCGTCAATCCCGGTATCCGGTCTGCCCCCGTGCAGCTCGGCGCCGATCCGGCCGGCCAGTTCCCCGAGGGTGATACCCATCGCGTACGCCCCGCGAATCGCTGGCGATTATTTCCCCCCCAGCTTCTTGAGAATGAGATCGGTGATATCGATCCGTTTGCCGGCGTACATCACGCCCTGGGCCAGGATCAGGTCATACTTCTCGCTCTTGGCGAAGTTGTCGATGACCTTGCCGATCTCCTCGTTCACGGAACGCAGCATCTCGTTCTTGCGAATGTTGAGGTCATCACGAAACTCGTCCTGCATGCGCTTCAGTTCGCGCCGCTTGCTCAGCAGCTCACGCTCCTTGGTGCTGCGTTCGGAATCGCTGAGCACGGGGCCGTTGGTGGTCATGGCCTCTTCCATCTTGGCCACCCGCCGCTGCAACTCGACGATTTCCTTCTCGCGCCCCGAGAATTCCGCGTCGATCTTGTTCTGCGCGGCGGTGATCTGCGGCGCCTTCTCGCTCAGCTTGGCCAGGTCGACGAAACCGATCTTCAGGTCCCCGGCCGCCGTCGCCGGCCCCGGAATCAACGACAATGCACCCACAAGGGCAAGGACAAATACAGTCAGTTTGCAAGTTTTCACATTCACACTCCGTACATACGTTCAGATCCGTCAGAAGAAGGTTCCCACAGTAAACTGGAACAGCTGCTTGCGGTCACCGGACTGGGCATTCAGGGGCACGCCGATGCTCGCCGAGATCGGCCCCAGGGGTGACGACCACAACCCTGCCAGGCCGACAGAATACCTGAAATCGGAGACATTGAAGTCATTGGCGCTCTGGTACACGTTGCCGAAATCCAGGAATGCGCTCAGGCGTGTACCCGCGCTGGTCTCCATGAACGGCACGGGGAACAGCATTTCCAGGTTGAATACGGTCAGGAAAGAGCCACCGATGGCGTTGCCATTGGAATCCTTCGGGCCCAGCGTGTTTTCGTTGAAGCCACGGATGGAACGGATGCCGCCGGCAAAGAAATTCTCGAAAAACGGCAGGTTGCTGAAGCTGCCATAGCCCTGGCCGTACGCGACACGCCCTTTCATGCCGAGAGTGAAATTCGTGGTCAGGGGCACGAAACGCTGCTGCTGGTAATCCAGCTTGTAGTATTCCAGGCCCGAGCCCGGGATGGTCGCCTCGAGGCTGAGGGACTGCAGCCCGCCGTCGGTGGGGACCAGGATCTTGTTGCGGGAATCGTGACTCCAGCTGGCGGACAGCACCAGGTCACCGAAGGAACTGCCGTAGCTGTCCTCGAAATCGGTCACCTCGACCGGCGAGAACTTGCTCGCGTGCAGGTCCAGACCCTTGTAGCCGGCGCTGAAACGCAGGGTGTCGTACTCGTTGACCGGGATGCCGAAATTGACGTCCAGGCCGCGCGTATCGGTGGAATAATCGGTCAGGTTTGCGCGCCTGGCATCGGTCGTGCGGTAGTAGGCGCCGAAGCCGCGGCTCACACCGTCGATGGTCCAGTATGGATTGACATAGCTGAAACTGTAGACGCTGTTGACCTGGCTGTTGTCGAAGGTGAAGGCGACGCGCTTGCCACTGCCGAGAAAATTGTTCTGCTGGATACTGGCATTGAACAGCACGCCGGCGGTCTGCGAATAGCCGACACCGGCGGTGATGCTGCCGGACGAGGTCTCGGTGACCGCGTAGTTGACATCCAGCTGGTCCGCCGTCCCCGGCACCGAAGGTGTCTCGACGTTGACCTTTTCGAAGAACCCGAGGCGGTCAAGGCGGGTACGGGACCGCTCCACCTGTTCCGCGGAATACCAGCCGCCTTCCATCTGCCGCAGCTCGCGGCGCAGCACCTCGTCCCGGGTCGTGGTGTTCCCGGAAATATTGATGCGGCGCACGTAGACGCGCTTGCCCGGGTCGACGAAGAAACCGAGCGAGACTTCGCGGTTCTTTTCATCCAGTTCCGGCACCGTGTTCACGTTGGCGAAGGCATAACCCTCGTTGCCCAGCAGGGAGCTGATGCGATCCACCGCCTCGGTCACCCGCTTGCGCGAAAAGACGTCACCGGGATTGATGTGGATCAGCGGGAAGATCTTTTGCGCCGGCACGACCAGGTCGCCGGACAGTTTCACCACCTTGATCCGGAACTGCTCACCCTCGTTGATGTTGATCGTGATGTAGATGTCCTTCTTGTCGGGGGTGATCGACACCTGCGTGGACTTGATCTGGAAATTCAGGTAGCCGCGGTCAAGATACCAGGTACGCAGCGTCTCGAGGTCGGCGGACAACGCCTGCTTCGAGTACTGGTCCTTCTTGGTGAACGCGGAAAACAGGGTCGGCGTGGTCTGGGTAAACTGCTTGAGCAGCGTTTTTTCCGGAAAGTTGTGATTGCCGATGATGCTGATCTGCCGGATGTGGGCAACCCGGCCTTCCGAGATGTGGATCAGGATTCCCACCCGGTTGCGCTCGAGCGGCGTCACGGTGGTGTCGATGCGCACGGCATATTTGCCGCGGCTGAAATACTGACGTTGCAGTTCCTGTTCCACCTTCTCCAGCAGGGAGCGGTCGAACACCCGCCCTTCCGCCAGCCCGATCTCCTTGAGTCCGTCCAGCAGCTGCTTGGTCTCCAGATCCTGGTTGCCTTCCAGCTTGATGCTGCTGATCGCGGCACGCTCGCGCACATCGACTACCAGCACGTCACCGTCGCGCTCCAGCGAGATATCATCGAAGAACCCGGTCTTGAACAGCGCGTTGACCGCTTCCACCGAGCCCTTGGTATCGAGGGTCTGACCCACCTTGACCGGCAGGTAGTTGAACACCGTGCCGGCAGAGATGCGCTGCAGTCCCTCGACGCGGATGTCCTTGACCGTAAACGGCTCGAAGGCCCGGGCTGTCGTGCACATGCAGCAACCCAGCAGCAGCGTCCAGAGCAGGCGTATCAGTGGCCGGGGCATGTCAGTCCGTCAGTCAAACAGTCGTATCAGGTCGTTGTAAAAGGCAATGCTCATCAACAGCAGCAACAACAGGATCCCGAGCTTCTGCCCGGCCAGCTGCACCGCTTCCGAGACCGGCCTGCCGGTTACCGCTTCCACCAGGTAATACATCAGGTGACCGCCATCCAGTACCGGGACCGGCAACAGGTTCAGCACACCCAGGCTGACGCTGACCACCCCGAGGAACGCCAGGAACGTACTCAGGCCGATCGCGGCCGACTCGCCGGCATAGCGGGCAATACTGATCGGGCCACTGAGATTCTCGACCGACGCGCGGCCGGAAACCATTTTCCAGAGTGTGCGTAACGTCAGCGTCGACATTTCCACGGTCTTGTTCACCGCCGCAGGCAGCGCCTCCAGCACCCCGTAGCGCACATCGACGCGCATTGTAGCACGCTGTTGCGCGTCGGGCAGACGTACCGAAGCGCCGATGAAACCGTGTTCACCGCCGTCCCCGCTGACCCGTTCCGGCACCAGGTGCAGGGATACCTGCCGACCGTCCCGCTCCACCACGACCTCGATCGGCTGTTCCGGCCGGGCGCGCACGTATTCCACCCACTCGTTCCAGCCGGTGATCTTCCTGCCGTCCGCGCGCACGATCCGGTCACCGGGACGCATCCCCGCCCGGCTCGCCGCCTTGCCCGCCACCACCTCGTCCACGACGGCCGGTAACTGCCACGGGACCAGACCGAAATTCTTCAGCACCCCGCCCTTTTCCAGCAGCCGGTCCGGCGCGGAGAACTGCACCTCCAGCTGACGCTCCCCGCCGTGCGCGCCGCGCACCTGCAATTCGAGCGTCCGCGGCTCGTCCAGCCCGGCTTCCAGCAGGGCGGTCATCGCGCTGTCCCAGGTCGGTGTCCGGACCCCCTGGATCGCGAGAATCTCGTCGCCCTGCACGATGCCCGCCTGCTCGGCAACCGAGTCCGGAATCACCGCGCCGACGACCGGCCGCAGGCCCGGCACGCCGACCACGTACATCACCCAGTAGGCGAGGATGGCAAACAGGAAGTTGAACAGGGGGCCGGCCACCACCACGGCGATGCGGGTCGGAACCGGTTTGCGGTTGAAGGCACGGTGCAGTTCGGCAGGCGCTACCTCGCCTTCCCGTTCATCCAGCATCCTGACATAGCCGCCGAGCGGCAGGGCGGCGACCACCAGTTCGGTACGGTCGGCGCCGAAGGTCCACTTCCATAATGGCCGGCCGAAACCGATCGAAAACCGCAGCACCTTGACGCCGAGCCGGCGTGCGACCCAGAAATGTCCGAATTCGTGCACCGTGACGAGTACGCCGATGGCGACGAGAAATGCCGCCAGGGAATGGATGACGTCGCTCATTGTGCCAGTGTGACCCTGCTCGCCACGACGAGTTCAGCAGCCTGTTCCCGGGCCAGCGCATCGGCCGCCAGCACGGTTTCCAGACTGCCGGCAGCCTGCGCCGGCACGCGCGCCAGCGTTTCCTCGATCACCCTGGGAATGACCGGAAACGCAATACGCCGTTCCAGGAATGCCTGTACCGCCACCTCGTTCGCCGCATTCAGGACGGCCGGTGCCGTACCGCCGGCCTGCAATGCCGCCAGGGCCAGCGCCAGGCAGGGATAGCGCGCATGGTCGGGAGGGGCGAACTGCAGCATGCCGGTCGCCAGCAGGTCCAGTCCCTGCGCACCGGATTCGATCCGTTCGGGCCAGCCCAGTGCGTGACTGATCGGAATGCGCATGTCCGGGTTGCCCAGTTGTGCCAGCATCGACCCGTCCACGTACTCCACCAGCGAGTGGATGACGGACTGCGGATGCAGCACCACCGTGATCCGTTCCCGGGACAGCCCGAACAGCCAGCTGGCCTCGATCACCTCGAGCCCCTTGTTCATCATGGTGGCGGAATCCACCGAGATCTTGCGGCCCATCACCCAGTTCGGGTGCGCACACGCCTGTTCCGGTGTCACGCCTGCCAGTCGCGCGAGCGGCAGGGTGCGAAACGGCCCGCCCGAGGCGGTCAGCAGCACGCGGCGCACGCCGCGCGGGGCGCTCCCGGCGCGATAGTGATCCGGCAGGCATTGCAGGATGGCGTTGTGCTCACTGTCGATCGGCAACAGGGTGGCCGCGTGCTCACGCACCGCCTGCATGAACAGGTCCCCGGACATCACCAGTGCTTCCTTGTTGGCCAGCAGCACGCGCTTGCCACAGCGGGCCGCCTGCAGGGTCGGCAACAAACCGGCCGCACCGACGAT
>Ga0315556_1001318_pt1 | contig 15038 bp, 14 predicted proteins | sample SalMarSW160310MG_FD_202112 | JGI IMG/M metagenome (GOLD analysis project Ga0315556, IMG submission 202112) | Salt marsh sediment microbial communities from the Plum Island Ecosystem LTER, Massachusetts, United States - Salt Marsh Sediment SW1603-10 ...
ATTATTATTCCATCGCTGCCAGACCACCGAATTGTCTGCGTATGTGAAATCGATATTGTAGTTAAATTCCCATTTTTGTTTTCCGTCTGGATGGATATCCAGTCGCACTTTGCCAGCAGAAAGGTCTGATTTTTTGAAGGCGCCTTTCAGGTCAAGGGCCACAGTATCTACTGAGTTATCGCCCCAGGCGTCAGTGTGCCCGGTTGTCGTAATGCCTGTCTGCTCAGCAACGAGAACATTCTGGCTGTTATAAACCTTAATATCAAAATTTGTACCATCAACGTTGCTATTTGTCTTGGTAGTAAACGTTGCATCAACACCTACCAGTTCAGAATCGCCGGAGGCGTAAGCCGCCGTAGCTGCTGCACATGCAAATACCAGAAAACCGATAGAAATACTTCTTTTCATCATGCTCATGTTGCCTCCCGTCAATTAATGAGTTTGAATCAGTGTTAGCCTGAATCGAATTAATAATAATCCGCTTATAAGACTGCGCAGCAGTTAATTAGTTTCCTGAAAGCAGTAACCTGAAGATATTCGGAGAATATATCGATCGCCTGCAATTGGGAAAGGCCGACACTATCAGTCTAAATAGATGCTTGCAATATACCCAGTATAGATATTTGTTCCGGGTCACTTATGGATTGACCACTTCCAGTCGAGTATTTCGGGCATGTCCTGGCCGTGCTTGTCGATGTATTGCCTGTGCTCGACCAGTTTGTCCTTGAGCTGCTGCTTCAGGTAGATACCCTGATCTCCGGTTTGCGGCAGGCGGTCGATGGCATCCATCACCAGGTGGAAGCGGTCCAGTTCGTTCAGTACCGTCATGTCGAACGGCGTGGTGATGGTGCCTTCCTCCTTGTAGCCGCGCACGTGGATGTTGCGATGGTTGGTGCGCCGGTAGGTCAGGCGGTGGATCAGCCACGGATAGGCATGGTAGGCAAAGATCACCGGCTTGTCTTTGGTAAACAGTTCGTCGAAATCCATGTCGCTCAGGCCATGCGGGTGTTCGCTGGGCGGCTGCAATTTCATCAGGTCGACGACGTTGACCACGCGTATTTTCAGCTCGGGAAGATGTTCGCGCAGGATGGATACGGCAGCCAGCGTTTCCAGCGTGGGCACGTCGCCGCAGCAGGCCATGACCACGTCCGGCGCAACGGCCTGGTCGTTGCTCGCCCACTGCCAGATGCCGATGCCTTCGCTGCAGTGCTTGACGGCGGCGTCCATCGTCAGCCACTGCGGTGCCGGATGCTTGCCCGCGACCACCACGTTGACGTAATGGCGGCTGCGCAGGCAGTGGTCCATCACCGACAGCAGGCAGTTGGCATCCGGCGGGAAATATACGCGCACCACTTCCGCCTTCTTGTTTACGACGTGATCGATGAAACCGGGATCCTGGTGCGTGAAGCCGTTGTGATCCTGGCGCCAGACGTGCGAGGCCAGCAGGTAATTGAGCGAGGCAATCTTGCGCCGCCACGGCAGGTGCGCGGTGATCTTCAGCCACTTGGCGTGCTGGTTGAACATCGAATCGATGATGTGGATGAACGCTTCGTAGCAGTTGAACAGCCCGTGCCGTCCAGTGAGCAGGTAACCCTCAAGCCAGCCTTCGCTCTGGTGCTCGCTGAGCATTTCCATCACGCGCCCGCTGGGTTCGAGAAACTCATCATTGGGCACGGTCGCAGCATCCCACTGGCGATTGGTCACTTCGAACAGCGCCTCCAAACCATTGGAGAGCGTCTCGTCGGGGCCGAACACCCGGAAATTCCGCTGCTCGCTGTTCAGCTTTGCAATATCGCGAAGGAAAGGCCCGAGCACATGGGTGTCGCCGATGCCGGGCGCTCCCGGCACGGGCACCTCGGCTGCGTAGTCGCGGAAATCCGGCATGCGCAGGTCGCGCAGCAGCATGCCGCCGTTGGCGTGGGGATTCGCACCCATGCGGCGTTCGCCTTCTGGCGCCAGTTCAGCCAGTTCAGGAAGCAGGCGACCCTGTTCGTCGAACAGTTCCTCCGGCCGGTAGCTGCGCATCCAGTCTTCCAGCAGCTTGAGGTGCTCGGGTTTCTTGTCAGGATGAAGCGGCACCTGGTGCGCGCGGAACGTACCCTCGATCTGCAGGCCGTCGACGATCTTCGGCCCGGTCCAGCCCTTGGGCGAGTTGAGGACGATCATCGGCCAGCGCGGCCGTGTCAGATTGCCGTTGTCTCGTGCGTCCTGCTGGATCTTCTTGATCTGCTCCACCGCCGTGTCGAGGGCAGTGGCCATCGCCTCATGCATCAGCGCGGGGTCGTGCCCCTCGACAAAGATGGGTGTCCAGCCATAGCCGCGCAACAACTGTTCCAGTTCTTCATGTTCGATGCGGGCGAGCAGGGTCGGGTTGGAAATCTTGTAGCCATTCAGATGCAGTATCGGCAGCACCGCGCCATCGGTGGCCGGATCGAGGAATTTGTTGGAATGCCAGGCGGTGGCCAGCGGGCCGGTTTCCGCCTCGCCGTCGCCGACGACGCAGGCGACCACCAGATCGGGGTTGTCGAACACCGCTCCGAAGGAGTGGCTGAGCGAATAGCCCAGCTCGCCGCCCTCGTGGATGGAGCCGGGGCACTCCGGCGAAGCGTGGCTGGGAATGCCGCCGGGAAACGAGAACTGCTTGAACAGCTTCTGCAGACCGGCCTCATCCTGGCTGATATTCGGATAGACCTCGCTGTAGGTGCCTTCGAGATAGGTGTTGCCGACAACGGCCGGACCGCCGTGCCCGGGACCGGAAACGTAGATCATGTCGAGGTCGTACTTCTTGATGACCCGGTTCAAATGCGCGTAGATGAAGTTCTGCCCGGGCGTTGTGCCCCAGTGGCCCAGCAGCATCTTCTTTACATCAGCGAGCGTCAGCGGACGCTTGAGCAGCGGGTTGTCATAGAGAAAGATCTGGCCGGCCGACAGGTAGTTGGCGGCACGCCAGTAGGCGTCAATCTTGTGCAGCAATTCCGGTGTGAGTGTTCTGGCTGGTGGTTTCATGTCGCGGTGTCCTTTATCGATGGATCAAGGCCGAGCAAATGACAGACCGATCTTGCAATCATCAGTTCCTCGTCCGTGCAGATGACACGAACCGTGACCCGGCTGGCATCGGTGGAAATTATCTGCGCGTGAGCCGCGTTGCGCGCCTCGTCCAGTTCAATGCCGAGGAAGCCGAGTCCGGCACAGGTGCGCGCACGCACGACCGGTGCGTTTTCGCCGATGCCGCCAGCGAAAACCAGGGTATCGAGTCCGCCGAGCGCAGCGGCATATGCGCCGATCTGTTTCCTCGCCTGGTAGCAGAACAGCGCCACAGCTTCAGCCGCCCGGGTATCACCGCTTTCCCGCGCGAGCAGGTCGCGCATATCGGAACTGCTCCCGGATACGCCGAGCAGTCCGGACTCGTGGTTTACCATGCGATCGAATTGCGCAGCACTCATCTGCTCGCTGCGCGCCAGGAATGCAACCAGCCCGGGATCCATGTCGCCGCAACGGGTGCTCATCATCAGGCCCGCCGCGGGGGTGAACGCCATCGTCGTGTCGATGCTGCGCCCGTCGAGTACTGCGGCCATGCTGGCGCCGTTGCCCAAGTGGGCGAGGATGACGCGCCCGTGCGCCGTCTGCGCGCCTGCGATACGTGCCAGCTCCTGCATCAGGTAGGCGTAAGACAAGCCGTGAAAGCCATAGCGCCGCACGCCTTGTGTCTGGTAGCGCAGCGGGATCGGCAGCAGTTGCGCCACGCGCGGCAGATCATGGTGGAATGCCGTATCAAAACACGCCACTTGCGGCAGGTCGGGGAAACTGCGACTGAAAGCCTCGGTCAACAGGATTTCTTCCGGCAAATGCTCGGGATCAAATGGACTCAGCCTGCGCAGCTCCTCAATCATTTCCGGCGTAACCAGCCGTGGTTCGACGTATTTTGGCCCACCATGCACGACGCGATGCCCCACTGCCGTCAATACGTGACTGTGCCCGATGGCTTCCTCCAGATGCTCCATCAGCACGCTCACTGCCGCCTTGTGGTTTGCTGCCGACACCGGCCTTGTGGAACTATCTGCCTGACCCGGATTTTTGATTACCAGCGTGGCTCCCGGAAGTCCGATGCGCTCGATCCTGCCTTCCAGTTTCCGGCGCAGAGAACGGCTTGCCTCAAATAAGGCGAACTTGACGCTCGATGAACCGCCGTTGATGGTCAGAATGTTTGCTGTCACGGGGGAACCTCCAGAAGTCCGGTTGCTTTAACAAGTTTACAACTCAAGAGGCACATCCAGCACCGACAGGCCGGACGCGGTATGTTTTGCAGTCGCGCGAGTATGGCGCCCAGATGGTAAAATCGCAAACTTGCGGGCGATATTGCCCGCAGCAGGACTATTGAGACAGGACAACATGACGGATATTGCACCGATACAGGACATCATTGCCGAACTGAGCGCCGGGCGCATGGTGGTGTTGGTGGACGAGGAAGACCGCGAGAACGAGGGCGACCTGGTGATGGCCGCCGACTTTGTCACGCCGGAGGCGATCAATTTCATGATCCGCCACGCGCGCGGCCTGGTGTGCCTGACGCTGACCGAGGAGCGTTGTGCCCAGCTCGGTCTGACCCACATGGCGCGCGACAACAAGAGTCCGCTGGGCACTAACTTCACCGTGTCGATCGAGGCGGCCAAGGGCGTGACTACCGGCATTTCCGCGTCCGACCGTGCCACCACCATCCGGGCAGCGGTGAAGCCAGACGCCACGCCCGACGACATCGTGCAGCCGGGCCACATCTTTCCGATCATGGCGCGTCCCGGCGGTGTGCTGGTGCGTGCCGGTCACACCGAGGCCGGCTGCGACCTGGCCTATCTGGCGGGCGTAACGCCGGCCGCGGTGATCTGCGAGATCATCAAGGAAGACGGCGAGATGGCGCGCATGCCGGACCTGGTCGAGTTCGCCGAACAGCATGGTTTGAAGATCGGCACCATCGCCGACCTGATCGAGCACCGCATCCGCCATGAGAAACTGGTGGAACGCGTGGCCAGCCGCCCGGTACAGACCGCCTACGGCGAGTTCGAGCTGGTGACTTATCTGGACAAGACCTCGCAGCGCACCCATCTTGCGCTGGTGAAGGGCAAGATCGAGAAACAGAACGAAACCCTGGTGCGTGTGCACGAGCCGCTATCGGTGCTGGATTTCCTGGAACAGACGCACTACCCGCATTCGACCAGCGTGCACGATGCGTTGACCCGCATCGGCCAGGCGGATAGCGGCGTACTGGTATTGATGCACCGCAACGAGACTTCGCAGGAGTTGCTGGCGCGCGCTTCGGCGGCACCGGAGGCACACCATGCCTCGCAGTGGGATCCGCGCAGCTACGGCATCGGTGCGCAGATCCTGCACGACCTCAACGTCGGCAAGATGTGTCTACTGGCCACCCCGCGCAAGCTGCCCAGCATGGCCGGTTTCGGCCTGGAGGTGGTGGGCTACTGCTGTACCGGCAACGAGGAGAAAGCATGAACGAGATCGAGAAAAATATGGACGGCACGGGGCTGCGTATCGGCCTGGTGCAGGCCCGCTTCAATGAAATAGTGGGCGAGGGTCTGCTCGCGGCGTGTCGCGCGCAACTGACGCAGCAAGGCGTGAAGGACGAGGACATTACGCTGGCCACCGTGCCGGGCGCACTGGAGATTCCGCTGGTGCTGCAAGCGATGGCGCAGAGCAAGAAATTCGATGCGCTGATCGCGCTGGGTGCGGTGATTCGCGGTGACACCTATCATTTCGAAGTGGTGTCCAACGAATCCGCGCGCGGCGTTTCCGAGGTGCAGCTGCAGTACGGTGTACCTGTCGCCAACGCCATCCTGACCACCGATACCGACGAGCAGGCCGAGGCGCGCATGAACGTCAAGGGCGCGGAAGCTGCGCTGGTGGCGATCGAGATGGTTAACCTGCTGAAAGCGATTTGATGAGCACAGCGGGAAAGGCTCCTGCCAAAAGTGCGCGCCGCCGTGCGCGCGAACTGGCGGTGCAGGGCATCTACCAGTGGCGGCTGGCCGGCGTTGACCTGGCGCAGCTCGAGAAGCAGGTGCGCGAGGACAAGAACCTCGGCAATTACGATGCGAAATTTTTCGGCGAGCTGCTGCGCGGTGCACTGGCACAGCATGCCGACCTGGAGACCGCGATTGCGCCTTGTCTCGACCGCCCGCTGGCGGAACTTAGCCCGGTGGAATTCTCGGTGTTGTTGCTGGCTGCGTATGAGTTGCTGCAACATCCGGAGATTCCCTACAAGGTGATCATCAACGAGGCGGTCGACCTGGCCAAGACCTACGGCGGTACTGACGGCCATAAATTCGTCAACGGCGTGCTGGACAAGCTGGCCGCGCAGGTGCGCGCGGTCGAAGTCGCCGCCAGGTAAATCTTTCCTTCCGCAGGGAGCGAGGCATGTCGGAGTTCGATCTGATCCGCCGCTATTTCACTCGCGCTACGCCTGGTGCCGAACTGGGCGTGGGCGACGATGCCGCGCTGTTGCGCACGGCTCCCGGCATGGAACTCGCGGTGTCTTCCGACATGCTGGTTGCCGGCACGCATTTCCTGCCCGATGCCGATCCCTGTCTGCTGGGACACAAGGCGCTGGCGGTGAATCTTTCGGACCTGGCGGCGATGGGTGCGCAGCCGCGCTGGGCGTTGCTGTCGCTGGCGCTGCCGCAGGCGGACGAGGCCTGGCTGCAGCAATTCAGTGCCGGATTCTTTGCACTGGCCGAGCGCTACGGCGTGGAACTGGTCGGCGGCGATACCACACGCGGGCCGCTCAACCTGTGCGTGACCGTTATGGGCGAAGTGCCGCAGGGCGCGGCGTTGCGGCGCAGCGGGGCGCAGGCGGGCGACGACATCTGGGTGTCCGGGGTGCTGGGTGATGCGGCATTGGCACTGGCGCAACTCAAGGGCGAGGTGCAGTTGCCGGAAAATGATTTCGCGGCCTGCGCACAACGGCTGCACCGGCCCGAGCCGCGCGTTGAATTAGGGCTGGCGCTACGCGGCATTGCCAACAGCGCGATCGACGTATCGGACGGTTTGCTGGCCGACCTCGGCCACATCCTGGAAAGTTCGGGATCCGGCGCGGAGCTCAATTTCGATGCGCTGCCGGTTTCCGCTGCATTGCAATCCTGTCTGTTACAGCCGCTGGGCCGGCATTGCGCGCTGGCTGGCGGCGACGATTACGAATTGTGCTTCACCGCCCCGCTTGCACGACGCGAAGCAATACAGCAGATTTCGCGCAAGCTGGACTTGCCGCTGGCGCGCATCGGCACTATCGTATCGGGCAGCGGCTGCACCGTACACACAGAAGACGGCCGCGCCATCACTCTCGGGGAATCGGGTTATGACCATTTCGCATGAACTGAACGTTCAGCCTTCGTGGCGCTTCATTTTCAGCCATCCTGCACATCTTTTTTCCTTTGGCTTCGGCAGCGGCCTGTTCCCGCGTTCGCCCGGTACCGCGGGCACGTTGGTGGCATTCCCGCTGTACTGGCTGATGACGCCGCACCTGACCACCAAGAGCTACCTGATCATGCTGGTGTGGGCATTCGCCATCGGCGTGCTGGCCTGCGACAAGACCGGGCGTGCGCTGGGCGAATCCGATTACGGCGGCATCGTGTGGGACGAGATCGTGGCCTTCCTGTTGGTGTTGTTTTTCACGCCATTTGCCGGCTCGTTCGCCACGGCGACCGGTATTTTCTGGAACCTGCTGGCATTTTCACTGTTCCGCTTTTTCGACATCGTCAAGCCGCCACCCATCCGCTATTTCGACATCCACTGGCACGGCGGCCTGGGCGTGATGTTCGACGACGTGCTGGCGGCGGGCTACACCCTGCTGTGCCTGGCTCTGGTCAAATCCATCCTCGGATGATTGCGCGCCGGTTACTGTTATTGCTGTTGCTGTGCGTTGTTCCGTTTGCCGCACACGCGGAGAAATTCAGCGGCCGGGTGATCGTGGTGATCGACGGCGATACCGTGCTGGTCCTGCGCCATGGCCATCCATTGAAAATCCGCCTGGCCGATATCGATGCACCGGAAATAGTGCATGCGGGGATGGGCGGCCCGCAAAAATCCCAACCTTACGGCCTGGCTTCGACCGATGCCCTGAAACGACTGGTGCTGCACAAACTGGTGGAAGTGGATACGCTGGCCATCGACAAATACGGCCGCACCGTTGCGCTGCTGAAAATCGGCAAACTCAATGTCAACGAGGAAATGGTACGCCGGGGCATGGCCTGGGAATATTCGCACTATCACAGCGACCGGCGCTACATCGCACTGCAGCAGGAAGCGCAGCAGGTAAAACGCGGGCTATGGCAGCAGGCAGACCCGATGCCGCCGTGGCAGTGGCGCAAGGAGCACAAGGCGGAACACGAAGCGCTGCCGGTGCTGAAGCCGGGCGATTACAAGTGCGGCACCAAGCATCATTGCTCGCAGATGCGTTCCTGCAACGAGGCGCATTACTACCTCACTGTGTGCGGGGTGACGGCGCTGAATCCGGCGGGCGATGGCGTGCCGTGCAAAAGCCTGTGCCTGAACGGCAGGTGAGCTTTTAACGACGGTCAGACGCTCAGCTTGCGGCAGCCTTGTGCATCGCAGTACAGGGCGTCGCCATGGTGGTGCCAGTCGCTCAGCACCCAGCGCTCGCAGTCGTGGCCGTCGACATGATGCAGGTGATGGCCGGGGCGGTGGGTGTGGCCGTGGATCATGTCGGGATAGCCATGCTCGCGCAGCATGGCGGCGACGGCTTCCGCATTCACGTCCATGATGGCTTCGGGTTTGTTGCGGGTTTCCTGCTGGCTGCGGCTGCGCAGTTCGCCGATGTATGCCTTGCGCTGTTCCAGCGGCTGCGCCAGGAACTGACTCTGGAATTCAGGATTGTGTACTTGCTTGCGATAGGCCTGGTATTCGTGGTCATCGGTGCACAACAGGTCACCATGGGTGAGCAACAACGGCCGACCATACAGTTCGATCAGCGTCGGGTCCGGCAGCAGCGTGGCTTCGCAGGCCTGTTCCAGTGCCTTGTTCATCAGCAGGTCACGGTTGCCGCGCATCAGGTAGACGCGTGTGCCGCCGCGCGCGAGTTTCTGCAACGCGCTGGTGACGGTCTGGTGTAGCGGCTCGTCCATGTCATCGTCACCTGCCCAGTATTCGAACAGGTCGCCGAGGATATACAGCGCTTCGGCTTCAGGCGCCGTGTGCTGCACGAAGTTCAGAAACAGATCGGTAGCCGGCTGCTTTGCACTCAGGTGCAGGTCGGAGATGAACAGGGTGTGCATTTCAGGATTCGGGATTCGGGATTCAGGATTCAGTTTAGAGACGGTGGTTTTACTGAATCCCGTATCCTGAATCCTGACTACTGTATGACTTCTGCCTTGGTGATGATCACGTCCTGCAGCGGCACATCCTGATGGCCGTTGCGGAAGCCGGTCTGCACCTTCTTGATCGCATCCACCACGTCGGTACCATCGACTACCTTGCCGAATACGCAGTAGCCGTAGCCCTGGGTGGTGGGGGCAGTGAAGTCGAGGAAGCTGTTGTTCTTGACGTTGATGAAGAACTGCGCAGTGGCGGAATTGGGATCGGAAGTGCGCGCCATGGCGATGGTGTAGACATCGTTCTTCAATCCGTTGTCCGCCTCGTTCTTGATCGGTGCGCGGGTCTGCTTCTGTTTCATGCCCGGCTCGAAGCCGCCGCCCTGGATCATGAAGTTGTCGATTATGCGATGGAATATGGTGCCGTTATAGAAACCGCTGTTCACGTACTCGAGAAAGTTCTTGACCGTGACTGGCGCCTTGTCGTCGTACAATTCGAGGGTGATGGTGCCGTGGTTGGTATGCAGTTTGACCATGCTGTGCTTTCCTTTCTGTGTGTGATTGGTGGTGGCCGCATGTGACGGTACGATAAACAGTACCGCGAGCAGCAGGGTAGCCAGAGGTTTCAGGAATTTCATGCTGCGCCCTCATAGATGATTTGCCATTGGTCGCCGTGCTTGATCCAGTACTGGCGCTTTTTCATACGGTTGTTCAGGTTGCTGCTGCTATAGTCCTGATCGAAGCTGACTACCGCCAGGTTGGGCTGGTCGGGATAGGAAAAGATACTGATGTTGGATAGCTTGACCTTGATCCACGCCTTGCCCGAGTTGATCAGCTTTTTCTGCCGCACCCAGTTGGAAAAATCCATCTTGCCTGTCTTGAAATCCGTTGCATAGTGTTTGAGATAGGCGTCGGTATTCAGGCTGGACCAGTCCTCGCGCCATTGTTCCAGCGAGTGCATCAGCGATTCGCGGTTGCTCTTGTCCTGCGCGTCGCTCCAGACCATCTTGTCGGTGATGATCACCGGCGTGATGCCGACCTGTACCACCTTGCCGATGTCCAGCAAATCCTGGTTGGCCAGCACCACGCAGCCCTTGCTGGCGCGCGGCGGGCGGCTGTAGGTGTCGCTGGGGGTGCCGTGCAGCCAGATGCCGTGGCCGTTGCGCCCGTGCCGGCGATCCCATACGTTGGGGTAGCTCAACGGATAGGCGCCATCGCCGTAAAGGTCGCTGAGTTTGCTCTTGGGCAGGTGGCTCCTGATGTAGTACACGCCAACAGGGGTTTTTTCATCGCCCTCGCTTACCTTGTCCGCACCCTTCTTGCCGCTGGTGATATAGAAATCCGTCACGTAGCGCGGCGTGCCGTGGTCGTTTTCGTACAGGTAGAGCGTGGATTTGCTGGTATCCACCACGATGGCGTAATGCTGGTCGGCATTCAGCTTCCACAGGTATTTCGGTTCCAGTGTAGTCGGCAGTTTTTCCTGGTAGCGCTGCAGGCGCACCCGCGCTTCGTCGCGGAAATCCGCTACGCGGCCCTGCGGTGCATGGGGCGCATCGCCGAAGGTGGTGAGCGGCTGGGCACGTGCCAGCAGCAGGTCGCCCTTGACCAGTTGCGCCAGCTTGAAGTTGGGGTTGATCTTGAGCAGCGAATCGACGTCGCTCAATGCCTGGTCGGGATGGCTGTTGGTGATGGCCAGCATGCTCCTGGCCAGCAGCGCTTCCATCTTGCGCGACTCCGGCATGATGTTGAAGCCGTCGGCATGAGCGGTGGAGGAAAGCAGGCCGGCCAGCAGCGTGGCGAACAGGACGTGGCGCATCGGCTTAGTTCCTGGCGAGTTCTTTCCGGATCAGCCATTGCCCGCCGGATTTCACCATGTCCAGTGTCTTGATGGTGGAAGATTGCAGATGGCTGGCATCATAACCCTCGCGGAAAGTCACGGTGGCATGAGTGTTGTCGCTGAATTTCACCTTGGCGTCGCTGACCTTGATGTGTATGTATTTCGGCCGGGTGAGCCGCTTGTAGCGCAAGGCTTCCCAGGCGCTGCGGCTTCTGCCGTGCGGTGTCTTGAAGTCGGGTGCATAGAACGACAGGTACTGTTTCACATTTTGCGCAGACCAGGCGGCGGCCCATCCGTGAACGGCTTTCAGCACGTCGGCACTGCTGTTTGCGGCGGTTTTGACTGGAGCAGCGGGTTCCGCGGGGGCCGGCTTGACGGGCGCCGGAGCGGCGACGGGCTGGGTGGGCGCAGTTGTTGTGGCAACCTTGACGGGCGCCGGTGCAGGGGCTGCGACAACCTTGGCAGGTGCCGGTGCGGGCTGGGCCGCGGGTGATGTAGTCGCCGGCTGCTGCGCTGTGTCCGCTTGGGCTACGATATTGTCCCGGTTGTCGGAAAACAGCTCCTTGATCAGCGCCAGTTTGGTTTTGGTGCCGGTGTTGCTGCGATCGAGTTGCAGTGCGCGGTCATAAGCCTGGCTCGCCATCTTGGCGTAAATATCGCCCAGGTTCTCGTGTGCGGTGGCATAGCTGGGGTGGGTACGTATGGCCGTTTCCAGCGCGACCCTGGCCTTGTCGTACTCGCCCTGTCCGGCATACAGCACGGCCAGGTTGTTGTAGGGTTCCGGCAGCTCCGGGTAGTCCTCGGTCAGTGCCGAGAAAACCTTGATGGCCTTGTCGGTCTTGCCCTGCTCAGTCAGGATCAGGCCCTTGAGAAAGCGTGCCTTGGCATCTTTCGGTTTGGTGGCCAGAAAGCCGTCGACCTTTTCCAGCGCATGGTCGTACTGCTTCTGCTTGAACAGCTGGTTGGCATCCTGGATTACGTCTGCGTGGGCGGAGAGCGTGAAACCCAGCAGCAAAATGCCGCCACACAGCGCGGCATATTGGCGGAAACGGTCAAGCATGCTCATAAGCGTCGTAGTTTTCCCGAAATTGATTACGGCCTGGAGTTCTGTATGGGATTCCCCCGGAGCGGCCTGAATTCTACCAAATAAGCCGGCTTGTTTCACAAGTTATCGCGCGCTTTTGCTGCTTGCCCTGCTTGGCGGCTGCGGTTTTCAGGTAAAATCCACGCATTTTCCCGGAAAAGAAAAGCCAGATAATGAGCAGCAACGCACCCGCGCCGGTTTCCCATTTCATCCGTAACATCGTCGAAGAGGACCTGAAAAACGGCAAGCACACGAACATCGTCACGCGTTTCCCGCCGGAACCGAACGGTTATCTGCACATCGGCCACGCCAAGTCGATCTGCCTGAACTTCGGCCTGGCGCTGGATTTTCAGGGCAAGTGCAACCTGCGTTTCGACGACACCAACCCGGAAAAGGAGAGCGAAGAATACGCGCAATCCATCGAGGACGATGTGCGCTGGCTCGGTTTCGAATGGTCTGGCTCCATACACTGGGCTTCGGATTATTTCGACGCGCTGCACGATTTTGCCGTCGAACTGATCGGCAAGGGCCTGGCCTATGTCGACGACCTGACGCCGGCGCAGATGCGCGAGTATCGCGGCAGCCTCAGCCAGCCCGGCAAGAATAGCCCCAACCGCGACCGTACGCCCGCCGAAAACCTTGACCTGTTCGCGCGCATGAAGAATGGCGAGTTCGCCGACGGCGCGATGGTGCTGCGCGCCAAAATCGACATGACCTCGCCCAACATCAACCTGCGCGACCCGGTGATTTACCGGATAAAAAGGGCGCACCACATCCGCACCGGCGACAAGTGGTGTATCTACCCGATGTACGATTACACGCACTGCATCTCCGACGCGCTGGAAGGCATCACCCACTCGCTGTGCACGCTGGAGTTCGAGGATCACCGCCCGCTGTACGACTGGGTGCTGGACAACATCACCATTCCCTGCCATCCGCGCCAGATCGAGTTTTCGCGGCTGGAGCTGCACTACACCATCACCAGCAAGCGCAAGCTGCTGCAACTGGTGACCGAAAAGCATGTCTCCGGCTGGGACGACCCGCGCATGCCGACCATCCAGGGCATGCGTCGGCGCGGTTATTCCCCCGAGGGCATCCGCGAATTCGCGCGCCGCATCGGTGTTTCCAAGAGCCCGAATGTTGTCGACCTGTCGGAGCTGGAAGCGGCGATCCGCGACGACCTGGAGGGTCGCGCACCGCGCGTGATGGCGGTGGTCAACCCGTTACTGGTGACCATCACCAACATCGAAGGTGCTGCTACGCGCGAGGCGGATTTTCATCCCCAGCGTCCGGAATTCGGCAAGCGTACAGTGTCGTTCGGCCACAAGCTGTTCATCGAGGCCGACGATTTCGCCGAAGTGCCGCCGCCCGGCTGGAAGCGACTGACCCTGGGCGGCGAAGTGCGCCTGCGCCACAGTTACGTGATGCGTTGCGACGAGGCTGTGAAGAATGCCGACGGCAAGGTGATCGAGCTGCGCTGCAGCATCGACCACGATACGCTGGGCAGGAATCCGGAAGGGCGCAAGGTGAAGGGCGTGATTCATTTTCTTGATTGCGAGCACGCGATGCCGGCCGCGATTCGATTGTACGACCGCTTGTTCACCGTTGCAGAGCCGGATGCGGACAGGGAAAAGGATTTTCTGGATTACATCAATCCCGCTTCATTCACCGTGGTGGAGGGATGGGTGGAGGCATGCGTGAAGGATGCAGCGCCGGAAACGTGCTACCAGTTCGAACGGCTGGGCTATTTCGTGACCGACCGCCACGATCACCAGCCCGGCAAAATGGCGGTATTCAACCGCACGGTGACCCTGAAGGATTCCTGGAACAAAGGATAGGCCGTGAGCGATGAAAAAATGAAATCGCTGAGGACCCTGACACTGGCGGTATATGTGCTGTACGCGTTGTCCTACTTTGCCGGCATCACCGCCATCATCGGCATCATCATCAACTACGTGAAAAAGGAGGATGTCGCCGGAACCTGGCTGGAAAGCCATTTTCGCTGGCAGATACGCACCTTCTGGTTCGGGCTGCTGTGGGCGGTGATTGGCACGGCCACGGTTTTCGTGGGAGTGGGCTTTGCCATATTGTTCGCCAATTTCTGCTGGATCATTTACCGCATCGTCAAGGGCTGGCTCAACCTCAATGACGGCAAACCCATGGCTTTCTGATTCATACATGCTGAAAATTCACAACACGCTCACCCGCGACAAGCAGGAATTCAAACCGATCGAGGCCGGCAAGGTGCGCATGTACGTGTGCGGCATGACGGTGTACGACTATTGCCATCTCGGCCATGCGCGCGTGATGGTGGTGTTCGACATGGTGTACCGCTGGCTGAAAGCTTCCGGTTACGAAGTGAACTACGTGCGCAATATCACCGACATCGACGACAAGATCATCAAGCGTGCGGTGGAAAACGGCGAATCCATCCATCAGCTCACCGAACGCTTCATCGGCTACATGCATGAGGACGAGCGTGCGCTGGGCATTCTGGAGCCGACGCACGAGCCGCGCGCTACGCAACATATTCCGCAGATGCTGGAAATGGTCGCGCAACTGGAAAAGAACGGCCTGGCCTACCGGGCGGCAGACGGCGATGTGAACTACGCCGTGCGCAAGTTCGAAGGCTACGGAAAATTGTCCGGCAAGTCGCTGGAAGACCTGCGCGCCGGCGAGCGCGTGGAAGTGGATGCCGCCAAGCACGACCCGCTGGATTTCGTGCTGTGGAAGCACGCCAAGGCGGGCGAGCCGGAAGATGCGCAGTGGGATTCGCAGTGGGGCAGGG
>Ga0315556_1001319_pt1 | contig 15026 bp, 6 predicted proteins | sample SalMarSW160310MG_FD_202112 | JGI IMG/M metagenome (GOLD analysis project Ga0315556, IMG submission 202112) | Salt marsh sediment microbial communities from the Plum Island Ecosystem LTER, Massachusetts, United States - Salt Marsh Sediment SW1603-10 ...
TCGGGCGCGCGGCGGACAGCTTTCTGCCGCTGTACCGGCAGAGCGAGGGGCGTGACGGCTACGTCAGTATCGAGGTGTCTCCGCTGCTGGCGCGCGACGCCAGCGCCTCGGTGCAGGAAGCGCGCGCACTCTGGAAACATCTGGACCGCCCCAACATCATGATCAAGATACCCGGCACACAGGAGGGGCTGGAGGCGGTGGGCACCCTGCTGGCCGAGGGTATCAACGTGAACGTCACGCTGCTGTTTTCCGTGCAGCGCTACGGCGACGTGCTCGAGACCTACCTGGCGGCGCTGGAAGCGCGACTGGCACGGGCCCAGTCGCTCGAGCGCGTGGCCTCGGTGGCCAGCTTCTTCCTCAGCCGCATCGACGTGAAGGTCGACGCCATGCTGGACGGCATGTCGTCCGACCCGACGCATGCGCAGGAGGCCGGCACCCTGCGCGGACAGGCGGCCACCGCGTGTGCGGCGCTGGCCTACCAGCACTTTCAGCAGGTCACGCAAGGCCCGCGCTGGCGGCGTCTGGCGGACGCCGGCGCGCGCGTGCAACGCCTGCTGTGGGCAAGCACCGGGACCAAGGACCCGACCTATTCCGATATCAAGTATATCGAACCGCTGATCGCCGGGGAGACGGTCAACACCCTGCCGCCGGATACCCTGGCCGCCTATCGTGATCATGGCCGGCCGGCCCTGCGCATGGAACAGTCGATCCGGGAGGCCACACCGGTCGTGGCGCGGCTGAAGGCCCTCGGGATCGACCTGGGCCAGGTGGCCGGGGAACTGGAAGAGGAAGGGATCCGCAAGTTCGTGCAACCCTACCAGTCGCTGCTGGCATCGCTCGATCGCCTGCGCCAGGCGGGCTAGGCCGACATGCAGACAACCGACCATCACCCGCCGAATCCCGCTGCCTTCGTGCTGTTCGGCGCGCTCGGCGACCTGGCCTGGCGGCTGGTCGGCCCGGCGCTGTTCGACCTGCACTGCAAGGGCCAGCTGCCGCCGGACTTCACCCTCACCGGCGTCGACCGGGACGTCGACGACGCGCAGCTGCGCGCCCGCCTGCGCGACGGGGCCACGCGCTTTGCCGATGCTTTCGACGAGGCGGCCTGGGAGCGTTTCGCGGCCGGCATCCACGCACACACGATGGACCTCACCCACGCACCGGCCTACCCGGCGCTGAAGGAGCGCCTGCATGCCGCCGGCCGGCACCCGGAGGTGATCGTGTTCTACCTGGCGATCCCGCCGGGCCTGTTTGCGCCGGTGGCCGAGGGCCTGGCGTCCGCGGGGCTGGCGCGCGACCGCGCGCGCGTGCGCATCGTGGTCGAGAAGCCGCTCGGTCATGATCTGGCCTCATTTCGTGCCATCAACATGACCCTGAGCGAACACTTCCGGGAACGGCAGATCTTCCGCATGGATCATTTCCTCGGCAAGGAAACCGTGCAGAACATCCTGGCCATGCGTTTCGCCAACCCCATCTTCGAGCCGATCTGGAATCGGCGCTACATCGATCACGTGGTCATCACCGTGGCCGAGACGCTGGGCGTGGAACACCGCGCCGGCTACTACGAAAAGGCCGGTGCGCTGCGCGACATGGTGCAGAATCACCTGCTGCAGCTGCTGTGCCTGATCGCCATGGAATCACCGGTGGCCTATGACGCCGACGACATCCGCAACAAGAAACTCGACGTGCTGCGGGCCTGCCGCCGCATCCCGCCCGACCAGGTGTCCACGTTTGCGGTGCGCGGCCAGTACGCCGAGGGCTGGATCGAGGGCGAGTCGGTGCCCGGCTACCGCGCGGAACCCGGCGTGGCAGCGGACTCCGGCGTGGAGACCTACGCGGCGGTGAAGCTGCTGGTCGACAACTGGCGCTGGCAGGGCGTGCCGTTCTACCTGCGCACCGGCAAGCGCCTGGCCCAGGCGGCCTCGGAAATCTCCGTGCGTTTCCGCGCCGTGCCGCACAACGCCTTTCCGGCGGTCACCGGCCTGAACGCCGAGCCGGTGCGGCTGGTGATCCAGATCCAGCCGCAGCAGGGCGTGATCCTCAAGTTCATGGCCAAGGAACCGGGGTCGCCGCTGCGCCTGCGCCCCGTGGACATGCGTTTTTCCTACGGCGACACCTTCGGCAAGGAATCCCCGGGCGCCTACGAAACGCTGCTGCACGACGTCCTGCAGGGCGACGCCACCCTGTTCATGCGCAGTGACCAGGTGGAGGCGGCCTGGGAACTGCTGCAGCCGGTGCTCGACGCCTGGGCCGCCAACCCCCCGGCGGACTTTCCCAACTACCGCGCCGGCAGCCCCGGCCCCGAAGCGGCGGAGCGCCTGGTGGCGGTCGATGGCCACGCCTGGCTGACACCGACCCACTGGTTGCCCGGCAACGGCAAACGTTCGGGCCCGTCCGGATGACCACAGCCGGCGTGGACGGGGAGGCACCGGGCGCCCCCGGCATGCCCTCGAACTGGTGCGCGGCCGACAAGCAGCTGGTCGGCAGCACGCTGGGCTTCGCACGGGTCTGGTTCACGGTCGGACAGGGCATCCTCAACGAGGTGTACTACCCGCGCCTCGATATTCCGCAGTTGCGCGACCTCGGTTTCCTGGTCGCCGATGGCAAGGGATTCTGGGTGGAGGTGAAACGGATCGGGGACTGCCGGGTGGAAGCGGCCGCGCCGGGCGTGCCCGCGGTGCGCATCGTGCACTCGCATCCGCGCTTCACGCTCACGCAGCGCATCGTGCCCGAGCCGGACCGCGACGTGCTGCTCATCGAGGTCCGTCTGACGGGTGATCCGGACCTGCAACTGTACGTACTGATGGCGCCGCACCTCGGCGGCAGCGGCCGGAACAACGTCGCGGAAGTGAGTGAGCGGCATGGACGCCGCGTCCTGTGGGCGCAGCAGGGGCCGTTCGGGCTGGCGCTGGCGGCGGTCGATGCGCACCAGCAGGATGCGTTCGGGGCGGCCAGCGCCGGCTTTTCGGGCAGCACGGACGGCTGGCAGGATTTCCACGACCATGGCGCGCTGCAGTGGCGCTTTCGCCGGGCCGGGCCGGGCAATGTCGCGCTGACCGCGGCACTGCCGCGCACGGCGCTGCTGGGACTCGGGTTTTCGACCAGCCGCGAGGCGGCCGCCACGCTGGCGGTCGCGGCGCTGCTGCAACCGCTGGAACCGGTCTGGCGGCGCCAGATCGGGGACTGGCAGCGCTGGCACGATGCCTGCCACGTGCACCACAACGGCGCCCGCTCCGGGCGCCTCGATGCGCCACTGCTCGAGCAGCTGAAGACCAGCGCCATGGTGCTGCGCGTGCACCAGGACAAGACCTTCCGCGGCGCGATGGTGGCCAGCCTGAGCGTGCCGTGGGGCGAAAGTGGTGCGGAACGCCCGGGCTATCACCTGGTGTGGCCGCGCGACCTGGTGGAGTCGGCCGGCGCCCTGCTGGCGCTCGGTGCGGTGGTCGAGGCGCGCGAGATCCTGCGCTACCTGATGGCCACGCAGCGCGCCGACGGCAGCTGGTACCAGAACCAGTGGCTCGGAGGCAAGCCCTACTGGCGCGGCGTGCAGCTCGACCAGGTCGCCTTCCCGGTATTGCTGGCGGGTACGCTCGCGGACCGCAACGCGCTCGACGGCATCGAGGTGACCGACATGGTGCGGCGCGCGCTGGGTTTCATCGTCCGCACCGGCCCGGTCAGCCCGCAGGACCGCTGGGAAGAGAACAGCGGGGTGAACACCTTCACGCTGGCGGTGTGCCTGGCGGCGCTGGTCTCGGGCGCGCGCTTCCTGCCGGCCGGCGCGGAGGCATTCGTGCTGGAACTGGCCGATTACTGGAACGTGCGCCTGGATGACTGGACGGCCGTGCAGGATACCGCGCTTGCCCGGAAATACGGGGTGCACGGCTATTACATCCGCACCACCCCCGCAGCGGCGCTGGCCGATGACTCGACGCTGTCACGCGTGATGGAAATCCGCAACCGCGAGGTCGATCCCGGGCTCAGTGCCGCCGAACAGATCGGCGGCGATTTCCTGCAACTGGTCCGCTACGGCCTGCGTACCCCCGATGCCCCGCTGGTGCGCGGGACCCTGACGCTGGTCGATGCGCTGTTGCGCCGCGATCTGCCGGGCGGCCCGTCCTGGTACCGCTACACCGGCGACGGGTACGGCGAACACCGCGACGGATCGCCCTTCGACGGCACCGGGCGTGGCCGGTTGTGGCCCCTGCTCACGGGGGAACGCGGGCACTACGAGCTGGCGCGCGGCGCGGATGCCGTGCCGTACCTGCGCGCGATGGTGTCCATGGCCGGGTCGGCGGGCATGTTGCCCGAGCAGGTCTGGGACACGGATGCCGTGCCGGCACGGCGCCTGTATCCGGGGCGGCCGTCGGGTTCGGCCATGCCGCTGGCCTGGGCGCACGCCGAGTACATCAAGCTGGCCTGCTCCATCCTCGAGGGACGCCCGGTCGACCGTCCCGGGCCGGTCTGGGCACGCTATCGCGGCCAGCCGCCGCAAACCCATCTCTGGTACTGGTCGGTGCAGACACCGATCTGCGTGCTGCCGGCGGTGCAGCGGCTGGGTTTCTGCCTGGCACGTCCGGCCACGATCCACTGGCGCACCGCTACCGGTGACGAGCAGGTCCTGACCACGCACGACCCCGGGCTGGGGGTGCACGTCGCGCGTCTGCCACTGCTGCCGCCGGGCACGCAGTCCGTGCGCTTCCGGCTCGACGGCCCGGGCTGGGACGACGCGCAGGAACTGGAAATCGGCATCCGCCCCGTGCCGGCGTAGGAGACCTCTGCTCAACCGCGGTGCCGGTTCACCCGGGGCCGTTTCTGCAGCGATCCGTGGCATTGCGGGAGCAGACGTCGTCCGCGGTAGCGGCGCTCTGGAGACCGGCCGCGCCCGAGCAGCGCACCAGCCACAACAGGAGTCCGCAGGAGCAGACATGCCTGGCCGGGATTCCGGGTTCTTCCGTGGTGCTCCTGGCCGTTACCCGTGCCGTGGTGCGCACGCTGCACCCTGCGGTCTCCACCCTGGTAAACGAGGTGCCCGACCGTGGTGGTGCCGTGCCGGGCGCCCCGAGGTCTGTTGGCGCGCCGCCGGTGAACCATAGTAGTATCCGGCTGCATCAAAACAGTTGCCCTGATCCCGGTTGGCGCAGGCACGCTCGCCCTCGGCGAACGGAATCAGGTCCGGCAGAATGCGCCGGCAGGAGTCGTCCACGGTCATGCAGCGAAGTTGGAGCCGGCATCGGGTCAAAGGCGTGGTGTTCATCCTGCTGGTTACCGTGACATTGCTGTCGTGCAGCAAGGGCGGGCAGGAGACGACCGGGCAGGGAAACGGGGCCGGCAGGTCCGCACCCATACCGGTGCGCGTGACCGCAGCCACCCTCGGCGCCATCCATGTCTACCTGTCCGGTCTCGGCACGGTGACGCCGCTCGAAACGGTCATCGTGCGCAGCCGGGTGGACGGTGCGCTGCAGTCGGTGCATTTCACCGAGGGCCAGATGGTCAAGGCAGGAGACCTGCTGGCACAGATCGATCCACGCCCCTACCAGGTACAGCTGGAGCAGGCGCAGGGTCAGCTGGCGCGTGACCGGGCCCTGCTGGAGAGCGCGCGCAAGAACCTCAAGCGGTACCGTACGCTGCTGGCGCAGGATTCGATCGCCGAACAGCAGGTGACGGACCAGGAGTCGCTGGTGGGGCAATACGAGGGCAGCGTCAAGCTCGACCAGGCGCAGGTGGATGACGCCAGGCTGCATCTGGACTATGCCCGCATCACGGCGCCGGTCTCCGGACGCCTCGGCCTGCGGCTGGTGGATCGCGGCAATATCATCCATGCCAGCGATCCCGGCGGGCTGGTGAAGATCACGCGCATTCAACCGATCAGCGTGCTGTTCACCATACCGCAGGACGACCTGCCCGACGTACTCGGGCATGCCGACACCGACAGGCGCCTGCCGGTCGAGGCCTGGTCACGCGATGCGACCACCCGTCTGGCCAGCGGGGAACTGGTTGCCGTGGACAATGAAATCGATCCGGCTTCCGGGACGGTCAAGCTGCGCGCGCAGTTCGCCAACCGGGACGACCGGCTGTATCCCAACCAGTTCGTCAATGTGCGCCTGCTGGTGAGAACCCTGCAGGACGCCGTCACCATCCCTGCCAGCGCGATCCAGCACGGTACGCAGGGCAGGTTCGTGTACGTGGTGCAACCCGAGCACACCGTGGCGCTGCGGGTGGTGCAGGTCGGCCCGGTCGAGGACGGGCGCAGCGCCATCGTCGCGGGGCTGGCCGCTGGTGAGCAGGTCGTGACCGACGGTATCGACCGGCTGCACGACGGCGCCGCTGTCCGTCTGCCCGGCCCGCCGGCCGACCAGGCGGACGGTGCGGCGGAACGGGCCGCCGGGCCGCAGCAGAGACATTGACGTGAACCCCTCGCGGCCGTTCATTCTTCGGCCGGTGGCGACGTCCCTGCTGATGGTCGCCCTGTTCCTCAGCGGCCTGCTCGCCTACCGGCAGTTGCCGCTCTCCGCCTTGCCGGAAGTCGATTACCCGACCATCGAGGTGATGACCTTCTACCCGGGCGCGGGACCGGACGTGATCACGTCTTCGATCACGGCACCGCTGGAGCGCCAGTTCGGCCAGATGCCGGGTCTGCAGCAGATGTCCTCCACCAGCTCCGGCGGTGCCTCGGTCATCACGCTGCAGTTCACGCTCAGCCTGGGCCTGGACGTGGCGGAGCAGGAGGTGCAGGCCGCGATCAACGGTGCCTTCAGCTTCCTGCCAAAGGACCTGCCGGCGCCGCCGGTCTACAGCAAGGTGAACCCGGCGGATGCGCCGATCCTGTCGCTCGGACTGACCTCCGCCACGCTGCCGCTGCGCGAGGTGGAGGACCTGGCCGATACGCGGCTGGCGCAGAAACTCTCCCAGGTCAGCGGGGTCGGGCTGGTGACCCTGTCCGGCGGCCAGCGCCCGGCCGTGCGCATACAGCTCAACCCGAAGGCGCTGGCCGCCAACGGGCTGGCGTTCCGGGATGTGCGCACGGCCATCGCCGCCGCCAACGTGAACCAGGCAAAGGGCAGCCTGGACGGGCCGGAGCGTTCCTGGGCGCTCGACGCCAATGACCAGCTGCACTCCGCGGCGGAATACCGCGACATCGTGGTGGCCTGGCGCAACGGTGCGCCGGTACGCCTGTCCGATCTCGGCACGGTGGTGGATGGCGCGGAAAACGCCCGTCTGGCCGCCTGGATGAACGAGCAGCCGGCCGTCATCCTCAACATCCAGCGCCAGCCCGGCGCCAACGTGATCAAGGTGGTGGACCGGATCAAGCAGCTGCTGCCGCAACTGCAGGCAGCACTGCCCGCCGCGGTGCAGGTGGCGGTGCTGACCGACCGCACCGTTACCATCCGCGCCTCGGTGCGTGACGTGCAGTACGAGCTGTTGCTGGCCGTGGGTCTGGTGGTGATCGCCATCTTCCTGTTCCTGCGCACGGCCACGGGCACCGTCATTCCCGGTATCGCGGTGCCGCTGTCGCTGGTCGGCACCTTCGGCGTGATGTACCTCGCCGGTTTCAGTATCAACAACCTGACGCTGATGGCCTTGACCATCGCCACCGGCTTCGTGGTCGATGACGCCATCGTGATGATCGAGAATATCGCGCGCTACATCGAACAGGGCATGGCACCGCGCGCAGCGGCGCTGAAGGGTTCCGCGCAGATCGGCTTCACCATCATCTCGCTGACCGTGTCGCTGATCGCCGTGCTGATTCCGCTGCTGTTCATGAGCGACGTGGTGGGGCGCCTGTTCCGGGAGTTCGCCATCACGCTGGCGGTGGCGATCCTGATCTCCGCCATGGTCTCGCTTACGCTGACGCCGATGATGTGCGCCCGCCTGCTGCGCCAGGTGCCCGTGACCGAGCAGGGACGGTTCTACCGCCGCAGCGGGCAGTTGTTCGAGGCGGCGATTGCCGGCTACGGCCGCCTGCTCGCGCGGGTGCTGGACCACCAGGGTCTGACGCTGGCGGTGGCCGTCGGCACGCTGCTGCTCACGGTGCTGTTGTACATCGTGGTGCCGAAAGGTTTCTTCCCGTTGCAGGACACCGGCATCATCCAGGGCATCTCCGAGGCGCCGCAGTCGATCTCGTTTTCCGCCATGGCGGAGCGGCAACAGGCACTGGGCCGGGTCATCCTGCAGGACCCGGCGGTCGATAGCCTGTCCTCGTTCATCGGCGTGGACGGCACCAACACGACGCTCAACAGCGGCCGCATGCTGATCAACCTGAAACCGCTGGCCCGGCGTGACGCCGGCATCGGTACGGTCATCCGGCGGCTGCAGGCGCGACTGGCGGGCGTGCCGGATATCCACCTCTACCTGCAACCGGTGCAGGACCTGAGCGTCGAGTCGCGCGTCAGCCGCACGCGCTACCAGTTCACGCTGGATTCCCCGCGCATCGACGACCTGACGACCTGGACACCGCGGCTGGTGCAGGCGCTGGCACGGCAACCGCAATTCGAGAACGTCACCTCCGACCTGCAGGACCGCGGCCTGCAGGCCTTTCTCGCCATCGACCGGGACAGTGCCGCACGGCTGGGCATCACCGCGGCCACCATCGACGATGTGCTCTACGACGCCTTCGGCCAGCGCCTGATCTCCACCATCTTCACCCAGGCCAGCCAGTACCGGGTCGTGCTCGAGGCGCAGCCTGCGTTCCGGCGCGGGCCCGGGGCGCTGGCCGACCTGTACGTGCCGTCTTCCGGCGGCAGCCAGGTCCCGCTCGGCAGCGTGGTGAAGAGCCGGGTGCAGACCGGGCCGCTGGTGATCAGTCACCTCGGGCAGTTTCCAGCCACGACCGTGTCGTTCGACGTGGCGCCGGGCGCCTCGCTGGGCGCAGCGGTCGGGGCCATCGAGCGGGTCAGGCAGGACATCGGCCTGCCGGCGTCGATCAACGTGGCGCTGCAGGGCGCGGCGAAGGCCTTCAGCGCGGCGCTGGGTAACGAGCTGCTGCTGATCCTGGCCGCGCTGGCCTGCGTGTACATCGTGCTGGGCGTACTGTACGAAAGCTACGTCCACCCGGTCACCATCCTGTCCACGCTGCCGTCGGCCGGCGTGGGCGCGCTGCTGGCGCTGCTGCTGTCGGGTACCGAGCTCGGTGTCATCGGCATCATCGGCATCATCCTGCTGATCGGCATCGTCAAGAAGAACGCCATCATGATGATCGACTTCGCCCTGCAGGCCGAGCGCGAAGAGGGCAAGACACCGCGCGAGGCGATCATGCAGGCGTGCCTGCTGCGTTTCCGCCCGATCCTGATGACCACCATGGCCGCGCTGTTCAGCGCCCTGCCGCTGATGCTTGGCAGCGGTGTCGGCTCCGAGCTGCGCCACCCGCTCGGCATCACCCTGGTCGGCGGCCTGCTGGTGAGCCAGGTACTGACGCTGTTCACCACGCCGGTGATCTACCTCGCGTTCAGCCGCCTGGCGCACAGGCGCGCCGGCGACACGGCGGAGGTATCGGCTTGAGCATCTCCGCCCCCTTCATCCGCCGTCCGGTGGCGACCACCCTGCTCACGCTCGGGCTGTTCCTCGCGGGCGTGGTGGCATTCCTGCTGTTGCCGGTCGCGCCCCTGCCGCAGATGGATTTCCCGACCATCTCGGTGTCCGCCAGGCTGCCCGGCGCCAGCCCGGAGACCATGGCGGCCACCGTGGCCACCCCGCTGGAACGGACGCTGGGCCGCATCGCCGGCGTGACCGAGATCACCTCCACCAGCTCGCTGGGATCGACCCATATCACCCTGCAGTTCGATCTCGACCGTGACATCAACGGTGCCGCCCGGGACGTGCAGGCGGCGATCAACGCGGCGCGCAGTCTGCTGCCGACCGGCATGCCGGGCAACCCGACCTATCGCAAGCGCAACCCGGCGGATGCACCGATCATGATCCTGGCGCTGACCTCCACAACGCTGGATCGCGGCCAGATGTACGACGCCGCCTCCACGATCATTGCGCAGAAACTGTCGCAGCTCGATGGCATCGGCCAGGTGACCGTGGGGGGCAGTTCCCTGCCGGCGGTACGGATCGAGCTCAACCCGCGTGCGCTCAGCGAGAACGGCATCAGCCTGTCCCAGGTACGCAGTGCCGTGGCGGCCACCAACGCCAACCGGCCCAAGGGGGTGCTGGAGACGGACACGCAGCAGTGGCAGGTCAGCGCCAACGACCAGGCGAAGGCCGCCGCCGAATACCGCAACCTGGTGATCAGCTGGGTGCGCGATGCACCGGTACGCCTGGCGGACGTGGCCGAGGTGACCGATGCGGTGGAGGACACGCGCAATGCCGGCATGTACAACGGCACGCCCGCGGTGCTGGTGATCCTGTACAAGCAGCCGGGTTCCAATATCCTGTCGACCACGCAGCGGGTACGCGCGGTGCTGCCGCAGCTCGAGGCCTCGATCCCCGGTGCGATCGACGTGCACGTGGTGATGGAGCGCACCGCCACCATCCGCGCCTCGTTGCACGAGGTCGAGCATGCCCTGCTGATCTCGGTCTGCCTGGTGGTGCTGGTGGTGTTCGCGTTCCTGCGCAATCCGCGTACGACCCTGATCCCGGCGGTGGCGGTGCCGGTGTCGCTGGTGTCCACCTTCGGGGTGATGTACCTGCTCGGTTACAGTCTCGACAACCTGTCGCTGATGGCGCTGACCATTGCCACGGGTTTCGTCGTCGATGATGCCATCGTGGTGCTGGAAAACACCATGCGCCACATGGAGCAGGGGGTTGCGCCAATGCCGGCGGCACTGCGCGGCGCGCGCGAGGTCGGGTTTACCGTGCTGTCGATGAGCCTGTCGCTGGTGGCGGTGTTCATCCCGGTGCTGCTGATGGGCGGCATCGTCGGCCGGCTGTTTCACGAGTTCGCCGTCACGCTGTCCGTGGCGATCGGCATTTCGCTGCTGGTCTCGCTGACCACCACGCCGATGCTGTGTGCGCGCGTGCTGAAAACGGAGTCGGAGGTGTCGCATGGCCGGCTGTATCACGCCAGCGAGCGGTTGTTCGGTCACGTACTGGCGCTGTACCGGCGCAGCCTGGGCTGGGCGTTACGGCATCCGCGTACCGTCATGCTGGTGCTGGTGGCGACGGTCGGCCTCAATATCTACCTGTATGCCATCGTGCCGAAGGGATTCTTCCCGCAGCAGGATACCGGTCGCGTGATCGGCGTGATCCAGGCCGACCAGTCGATCTCGTTCCAGGCCATGTCGCAGAAGCTTGCCGACTTCATGCGCATCGTGCACGCCGATCCGGCGGTCGAGAACGTGGTCGGTTTCACCGGCGGCGGCCACCACGGAGGGACCAATTCCGGCCGCATGTTCATCGCCCTCAAGCCGCTCGGCCCGCGCAGGGAACCCGCGGGCCAGGTGATTGCACGGCTGCGCAGCAAACTGGCGCACGAGGCCGGCGCCAGCCTGTTCCTGAGGCCGCTGCAGGACCTGCGCGTCGGCGGCCGCCACGGCAACGCGACGTACCAGTACACGCTGCAGTCCGACAGTCTCGACGAGCTGCGTGCCTGGACCCCGAAACTGCAGGCGGCACTGTCCACGCTGCCCGAGCTGTCCGACGTCAGCAGCGACCAGGAGGTCAGGGCGCTGCAGACTACGCTCGACATCGACCGGGACTCGGCGGCGCGCCTGGGCCTGTCGCCGAAGGATATCGATACCGCGCTCAACCTTGCCTTCGGCCAGGCCCAGGTCTCGACCATCTACTCGGCACTCAACCAGTATCACGTGGTCATGGAGGTCGCACCCGCGTTCCGGCAATCGCCCCGGGCACTCACTGACCTGTTCCTGATCAGCAGCGACGGCAGCAAGGTGCCGCTGTCGGCGATCACCCGCACGGCGCCGGGCAATGCATCGCTCTCGGTCAGTCACCAGGGCCAGTTCGCGGCCGCCACCCTGTCCTTCAACCTGGCGCCCGGCGTGTCGCTGTCGCAGGCCACGCAGGCCATCGCTGCTGCCGTCCAGCGTAGCGGCATGCCGGACACGGTGCACGGCAGCCTGCAGGGCACGGCGCGCGCCTTCAGGGAGTCGCTGCAGAGCATGCCCTGGCTCATCCTGGCCGCGCTGGTGACGGTGTACCTGGTGCTGGGTATCCTGTATGAAAGCTACGTGCACCCGATCACGATCCTGTCCACGCTGCCTTCCGCCGGGGTGGGTGCGATCCTGGCCCTGATGCTGTTCGGCCACGAGTTCAGCATCATCGCACTGATCGGCATTTTCCTGCTCATCGGCATCGTCAAGAAGAATGCGATACTCATGATCGACTTCGCACTGCAGGTGGAACGCACCGCGGGCCTGCCGCCGCGTGAGGCCATTTTCCAGGCCTGCCTGCTGCGTTTGCGCCCGATCCTGATGACCACGCTGGCGGCCATGCTCGGTGCATTGCCGCTGGCGCTCAGCGGCGGGTACAGTGGCGCGCTGCGCCAGCCGCTGGGACTGTCCATCATCGGCGGCCTGTTGCTGAGCCAGGTGCTGACGCTGTACACGACTCCCGTCATCTACCTGTACCTGGACCGGTTCCGGCTCTGGTGTCTCGGTCTGTGGCAGGCGACCCGGATCGGTCATGCAGGTGCTGGTGGAGGGCAGGCATGACGGTGCGGCGCAGATCACTCATCTCGCTTGCCGTACTGCTGCTGGCCGGTTGCGCGGCGGGACCGGACTACCGGCGCCCGGCGCTGGAGATCCCGCAGCACTACAAGGAGGCCGGTGCCTGGCAACCGGCACGGCAACCGCCCCCGCAGGGAGACTGGTGGGCGCTGTTCGGCGACCCGCAACTGGAGCGTTTGCTGGCTGCCGTCGATGTGTCCAACCAGACGGTCCTGGTGGCGCAATCACGTTACCGTGCCGCGCGCGCGTTGACGGCACAGACGCGGGCCGGTTATTACCCCCGGCTTGGCGGCAACGTGTCGGGGACACGCAGCCGGTCACCGTCCAGCGGCGTGACCAGCACGGCTGCCGCATCGCTGGATGCTTCCTGGGAGGCGGATCTCTGGGGACGTATCGGCCGCGCGGTGGAGGCGGACGTGGCGGGTGCGCAGGCCAGCGCCGCCGACCTGGCTGCCGCACGCCTGGCGGCGCGTGCCGCACTCGCCACGGCCTATTTCCAGCTGCGCGTGCTCGACGCCCAGCGGCGCCTGCTGGATGACACGGTGCTCGCCTATACCCGTGCCCTGGAGATCACGCGTAACCGCTTCGCCGTGGGCGTGGCCGGCAAGGCCGACGTGGTCCAGGCGCAGACCCAGCTCGAGAGTACCCGCGCCCAGGCCATCGATGTCGGGGTCCGGCGGGCGGCACTGGAACACGCCATTGCAGTGCTGACCGGACAGCCGCCGGCGTCCTTTACCTTGCCGCCCGTGGGCACGGTGCCGGCGCTCCCACCGGTACCGCTCGGGCTGCCTGCCACACTGCTGCAGCGACGCCCGGACATCGCCGCGGCGGAACGCCAGGCGGCCGCGGCCAATGCGCAGATCGGCGTGGCGCAGTCGGCCTGGTTTCCCAGCCTGTCGCTATCCGCCAGTGGCGGGGTCCAGGACAGCACATTTGCCAGGCTGCTGGATGCGCCGGTACGGGTCTGGTCGGTCGGACCGCTGCTGGCGGAAACGCTGTTCGATGCCGGTGCCCGCAGTGCTGCGACCGCACAGGCCCGGGCCACGTACGACGCCAGCGTGGCCAACTACCGGCAGACCGTGCTCGGTGCCTTGCAGGAAGTCGAGGACAACCTGGCCACGTTGCGCATCCTGGCGCAGGAATCCCGGGTACAGGACGCGGCCGTCGCCGCGGCGCGCGAATCGGTGGCGCTGGTCACCAACCAGTACAAGGCCGGCACGGTCAGCTACCTCAACGTGACCACGGTGCAGGCGGCGCAACTGGCCAATGAGCGCACGGCACTGAGCCTGCTGGGGCAGCGCCTGGATGCAACGGTCGCGCTGATCAAGGCGCTGGGCGGGGGCTGGCAGGTGGCGCCGTAGTGGAAGAACCTGCCATTCCCGTCAGGCAACCCGGATTGCCGGGATCGGCCACAAGGCGACATTCCCAGTGCACTCGTAAATGACGGGAGTGCGAGCAATTCCAGACGTTCCAATCCTGCTGTCGCACATCGACTGTCATTCAACTCGCGCCCATCATGAGCGACCGACGATCGGCAGGTTTCCACTACATGTGGCCACTGAACTACAGTTATTGATCCGCGGACATGGTGGTAGCGAAGGAGACGTATTGAGCGGCAGTTTGAATTTAACCAGAAGCGAATGACGTTCCTGCCATGACTATAACCTGCTTTCGTTGTCCAGTGCCTTTTCTGCGACATCTTCGTAGAGATGGATCACCCCGGCACAAAATTCATGCCATTCCGGGTGTCGCTCTGTCAGCCACTTGCTCCGCTGGGCATCAAGCGTAACCTGGCCCATGAATTGAATATCCGACTCACCAAGCATTCCGCACGCGTCGACCCTTTTCTTAAGCTCAAGTAATCGAGGAACTGTCAGCCCTGGCCGGTTCAATTATACGAGATTCTGGTTATTCAGTAATTTTGAGATGGGTTCTGCTGCCTCCAACTGCCACACTGACTCGGTTGGTTCTTTACATTTGCCGAAGACACAAGGCCAGTACATGTAACCAATCAGTTATTTACGACCTTAACGATTTCATTGCCATCAACGCAGGTACCTGCCTTGGTAGGGCCACTGGTTATAGTCCCTCGTTTGATGGATCTGGTGTGCGATGTCTGAACACAGGCTGCATCAAGGGAAGTCGTCCAGTTGCAATAAAGTTTGCCTCCCTTCACCTTCAATAATCGTTTCAGGCAGAAATTTGTACAAGGACAACTTGTTGTGGACGGATTTACATCCGTATGCTGGTCATTCATGTAAGTACCGTTAAGAATTGTTACTTTCGAGTGATACTCCTCAGCATACAATCCTGGTTCAGCAAATAAGATGCAGGACATGATCAACAGACCGGTAGGGAATTTGATTTTCATGGCAGATTCCTCTGGTGGTGGAGACAACACTGCAG
>Ga0315556_1001322_pt1 | contig 15014 bp, 14 predicted proteins | sample SalMarSW160310MG_FD_202112 | JGI IMG/M metagenome (GOLD analysis project Ga0315556, IMG submission 202112) | Salt marsh sediment microbial communities from the Plum Island Ecosystem LTER, Massachusetts, United States - Salt Marsh Sediment SW1603-10 ...
CGATAAAAAAGGCTTAATTGTATATTGGGCGATATTCCTTAATTCTATTTCACTAAATCCTTTTGATTCTAATGAATATCCCATAATAGGAAAAATAGAAGGATTCATTCTTTCCACTGAAATGTTAATTCCAGGCGGAAGATCCTGCTTTATTTCATTTATCCGGGACTCAATTCTTTGCTTATCCAGATTAATATCAGAACTCCAGCTGAAGAATGCTGAAATTTCACAGCTGCCCCTGCTTGTTGTGCTTCTTAACAAGTCAAGATCCTGAACCCTTTTAATCGCATTTTCAAGAGGAACAGTTACACCGACTGTCATTTTATCGACTGGCTGTTCTCCGTTATCTGCTATAATTTTAATCTTGGGAAAAGTTATATCCGGAAACAACCCTGAGCGGATATTGGTGAGGGCATAAACACCGCCTAATAAAATAATCAACAATATAACTGAGAAGGGACTTTTATATTTTACATAGAAATTATTCATTTAATTATCTCAACTTTTGCGGTATCCGGTAAACCATACGCGCCCGACGAAATTACCTTATCAGATAAATTTAATTTGGGTGAGAGAATTTGAAGCAGGCTGTCGGTTTCAATTCCTCTGTTTACATCTATTCTTATCGCTGTAGTATCATTTGCAAGTTTCATTATCCAGTAAGCGTCTTCTGTGACATTGGTCATAACAGAACTTTTAGGCAGAACTATAGCATTCTTAAATGTCCGAAAGGGAATCATCACAAATACATTTAAATTTTCAGGCAATTCCCTGTACTTAAGCAATTTTATTAAAAAGACCTGTGTCTGACTAACCGGGTCCACAGACGGAACACTTTTATCAATTATTCCATTAAATTTTTCACCACCCGGAAGGTTAATTTCACAATTTTGCCTGAGTTTAATTTTTTGAGCATCCTCAAAAGGAACATTTAACCTGATTCGCAGAGAAGAGGGGTTAGACACAACAGCAATCTGTTCGCCATCCGAGATTAAATCGCCGTTGTGGTAATTTAATTTCGTTAAAACTCCTTTTGTTTTGGCTTTAATTAAAACTGCGCCTGCAAATATTTTATTACCGATGCTAATCCGCATACTGTCGGCAGCGGCAGATTCTTTTGTTTTCACCTGGAATAATACATCACCGGGATTTACTTCATCGCCGATATTTTTATAAATTTTTTCAATATATCCCTGAAATGATGCTCTTACAATTTCTTTGTTTAAGAAAATAGTGTTTGCATTTAATTTCAGGTAGTCTGTCAAGTTCATAACGGCGGGGTGTGTTATCTCCACAGGAGTTCCACTGCTGTTAACTTCATTCGAATTACCACTATCCCCGGAACAGGATGTCAAAACCAGAGAAATTAATAAAAGGATTACAATACTTACTGATTTTATTGAGAATATTTTTGATAAATTCATTCTACCAGTTCCAATAATTATAATTGTTTATTTCTGTTTGATAATTAATCCGGGTATTAATTACATCTTTTTGATGGTCCACATAATTCTTCAAAAGAGTCAAATATTCAATCATCGAGATGTTGCCATGTTCAAGCTGTTTTTTAGAAATATTAAGCAATTTATGGTAATCATCAACCTGTTCTTCCATAGAGTTAAGATTGTTTTTCAAAGAAAGAATTTTTTCTTCCGAATTATTACGCTGCGCAATAATATTATTCGAAAGGAAATTTTTATAGTCAGTTAATGATTTTTCTGCGATCATAGTTTGCTGTCTTGTAATATCTTTCTGTCCGCCATCCAGAAGAGGCAGTGAGAAATTAATACCGGCACTCATCCCGAATTTTCTCTGGATATTATCCAGCTCTACGGCGTTAAGCCCCGCATTAAAAAACAGGCCTATCTGCGGCTGATACTTTGTTTCAAAAATATTTTGCCGGCTTACTGTATTTAGGCTGTCCAGGTAAAATTTGGTAAGGAATTTTGACTGTTGGTCATTTGAAGAATTTTTTTTAAGATTTACAGAATCAATTTTTACCGTCTGAGTATCGCTGATTCCGCAGATTGTATAAAGCTTGTATATTCCTGTCTTATAATTTTGCCATGTTTCATTCAGGTTTATCTGCCGGGATTTTAGCTCAACTTTAAGTAAAAGATAATCCTGCGCTTTCGCATACCCGTTCTTTACAAGATCACCGGTAATATTAAGTTGATCCTGCAAGTTTTTAACAACTTGATCCGAAAGATTATAAAGCATTAACTGCTGCAGCGCATCCAGGTATCGACCTGTAACTTCTTTTTTTAGGGCATGCTTTTCTTCATCCGTTCTGTTCTCATAACTTTTGCCTAATGCAACTCTCTGCTGTTTTAAAGCATCAAGCAGACCACCGTTAAAAATATTCTTTTCAAGATTAATTTGCGCTGAATACAACCCCCCGTTTGTTATCCCGACATCATAGCCTATAGCCTTAGCGTCAGGATTACTTGAGATATATTTCCCGTTATTGTTAAAATACGGTGCGAATAAATAATTACCAGTCAGCGATACTTTAAGAGCTGAGTTTTCAGCTTCATCTAAATTTGACTGCAGGTTATTTATGCGGCTTAAATTCTGATAGTCCTGTAAAACGGGTGAATTTTGCAATGCTTTATCCACAAAATAATCGAGGTTGTACTGAGCATACAATAAATTCCCGAAACAAAAAGCCGCTAATAATATTTTTTTTATCATAGTGGTTTAAATTTACAGATTAAATGATCTAATCATTATCTTTTTCATCATTCTCTTCTTTTTTGAGTTTTGTTGATTTTATTATTTTCCCTTTCGCATCACAAACAACTTCATATTTTACTTCGGATGCTTCTATAACAACCTCATATTTGGTTGTAGAGTTCCTGACGTTTTTCTCCCCTTTTTTATATTCAACATCTTTGAATTTTTTCTCAATAGAGGATTTTACAAAGGATGGAATAGATTCAGCTGATAAAGCTTCTTCAATTTCTGCAACTTTTCCCGTTTCGGTATAAAGGAGGTCACGCCTGATTTTTCCGTCCCTGCTTTCAACTTCAAAATATGTCACACCTTTTTCTACTTCTTTAGCAGTTCCCACTATTTTTGCACTGGGATATCCTGTTTGAAAAGCTTTAGATACAGCCGGTGGCAAATCTTTCTCTTTAATCTTGGTTTCCTGTCCGAACACATTAGTGCTTAATAGAAAGGCAAAAAATGCTGCAATTAGCAGTAATGAATAATTTCTAGTTAATGCTTTCATTTTATTTCCCTTTTTGAGTAATAAATAAATTGTTTAGCTAAAATTAAGAGATGAAAATGAACTGAAGATGAAAATATGGCTGGTATTTTGGAAAAATTACGTTAAACGGGTAGTTTCACTACAAAAATTGTCCCCTGCCCTGGAATACTACTAACATTGATCTCGCCCCCGTGCATTTCAACAAATCCCTTTACAATAGCCAGCCCTAACCCGTTGCCTTCAACAGAAGAGCGGGTTTCTGTAGAACGGTAAAACCTTTCAAAAATATGGGGTAGGTCATTGGTTGAAATTCCGGGTCCGTTATCTTTCACCTTAATAAATATCTGGCCATAATTTACTTTATTTAAGGAAATATATATTTCTTTTCCTGTTCCTGAATATTTAATAGCGTTATCAAGAATGTTAATAATTACACTTTTAAGTTTTTCCCTGTCACCGTTATATTCCACGACATCATCAATTGAAATATCAATTTTATTATTATTCCGATCGGCATAGGGTTTTAGCAATTGGACACAATCGAGGATTAATTCATCTAATCTAACCTTTCTTATTTCAAGCTTGTTTTTCTGAGCGTCAATTTTAGCGAGAGTCAATAGTGAATTTGTTAATCTGCTGAGATTTTCAATTTCAATGAGAGAAGTTTTTATTCCCTCTTTTGAAGATTTATCCGTTATTTTTTTAAGTGCCAATTCCAGCTCCGTTTGAATTACGGTTAAAGGAGTGCGGATTTCATGAGAAGCATCGGCAATAAACTGTCTGTGACTCTTAAAAGTCTTATCAATCCTGTCAATCATCGAATTTAATGTAATACTGAGAGATTTAACTTCATCGTTGGTTTTAGGAACATTCAATCTCTTGTCAAGGCTGTATGCGCTGATTTCATTCGCCGTGCTGATCATATTATTAACCGGCTTAAACGCTTTTTTTGCTATCCAGTAGGCTGAAAACCCGGCTAAAATTAGTCCTGAAGGAATGATTATTAAAAATAGCAGCAACAGCCTTTCCAGATCTTCATGCACTTCACCAAGCGAAGATGAAACGACGAGAATGTGATCTGTTTTTTCCTCAATTTCAACCGGACTGTAATAGATTCTCGACCGATGTCCATTAATTTTGATTCTTTCAAATTTGTCCGATCCATTTAATATTGAATTAGTTAGTTTTGCATCCGGTTTTGTAATTATTGTATCGCCTATAACCATTTTGCTGTTACTATCAAAAAACTGGAACCCGGTCATCTTCAATCCATCAGAAGAAACAGACTTAAAATCTTTGTAATTAAAGCCACTGTCTTCCCTGCTTTGTTCTTCCATCTCTGACTGTAGTAAAATTGAATAGCTTTTTAATTTAGTGTCGAGTTTTGCTACGTCTGCTTTTTCAGTGCTGTGATAAATAATTAATGCAAACAGCGAAAGTAATACCCCGAATATAATTGTGTAGGAAAGAACTATTTTTAGTTTAATTGAAAGCATTAAGGTTTCCGTTTCGAAAAAATGTATCCCGAACCGCGGACAGTGTGAATTAGTGGGGTATCAAAATTTTTGTCAATTTTTTGTCTTAAATATTTTACAAAGGAATCTATCACATTACTTTTAGGATCGAAGTTCATATCCCATAAATGTTCGGAAATATCAGATCTTGAAAGAATTTTATCCGGATTCATCATAAATAGTTCCAGAAGAGCAAACTCTTTACTTGTTAAAGATATTTCCTTTTTATTTCTGAACGCATTATGTGTGTTGAGATCAAGATTAAGCCCGAGCCGTTCGATGGAAGTGGATTTAGTCTCTGAATTTCTTCTGACAAGAGACCTGATCCTTGCAAGCAACTCACCAAAATGGAACGGTTTTGCAAGGTAGTCATCCGCTCCAGTATTTAGTCCTTTGATTTTATCATCCACATCATCGAGCGCTGTAAGCATTAAAATTGGTGTAGCTATTTTATCATCCCTGAGATTTTTGCAGGTCTGCAAACCGTTCTGCTTTGGAAGCATTAAATCCAGAATTATAACATCATATTCATTAATTCTAGCAAGTTCTTCACCCTTCAAACCGTCGAATGCTGCATCAACAGCAAAACTTTCTTCTTTTAATCCTTTGGACAAAGCCGAAACAATTTTTTTATCGTCTTCTATAAGTAAAATTCGCACATCGATCCTATTATATAAATGAGAATTTATTCAAAATATATGAAAATAAGATGAAAAATTTCATATTAAAGGTTAATTAGATACTCATAATTTATTCATATTAAATGTTTTACGGCAATTGACTGAAATTTAAGTAAAAACCATTTGTCAATAAATAATTGTTTCCATAGTTTATTTTTAGGATTTTATATCCGGGATAAATGTCTTCTGACATACCATGGCCAATTGGGGGTAATATTAATTGATGTTAAAAAATAAATTCTTCCTGGAAATTCCTCTCTTGTTTTGTGTCCGGCAAATCTTAGGACCATATTTGCGATATTTTTTAGACTTTAAGTCAGCACTAATAAATCAATAATTATGAGGGTAGCATGAATCCAATGAAAAAACTACTAATCCTTCTCTTTATATTCCTCTACATCCAGCCGGTCATTCCGCAGGAAAAGAAAGAGGATAAATCTTTAATTACTCTGGACAGATTATTCAATACCAGGGATTTCAGGGGCGAACGATTTGGCCCGGTTCGATTTCTTGATAATGGCCAGGGTTATACTTCACTTGAAAAATCTGAAACCGTTAAAGATGCACGGGATATAATTAAATACGATACCGAATCCGGCGATAAAGAAATCCTGGTTTCAGCCGACCTATTAATTCCTGAAGGCGACACAACAGCTCTGTCAATTTCTAACTATGAGTGGTCACCCGATAAAAATATGCTGCTGATTTTTACCAATACAGCCCGCGTATGGAGATATAATACGCGCGGGGATTACTGGGTTCTTAATTTAAGCACAAAAAAACTGATGAAACTTGGCGGTGATGCCCCTGAATCCTCTTTAATGTTCGCAAAGTTTTCCCCGGATAACAAAAACGTGGCATACGTAAGCGAACACAATGTTTTTGTGCAGAATCTTGCCGATGGAAAGATAACGCAGCTGACCTTCGATGGCTCTAAAACTACAATCAACGGAACCTTCGATTGGGTCTATGAAGAAGAACTGGATGACCGTGACGGCTTCAGGTGGAGCCCTGACAGCAAATATATAGCTTACTGGCAGCTCGACGCTTCCGGGGTTGGCGAGTATTTAATGTTGAATACAACAGACTCCGTTTATTCATATACTATCCCTGTTCAGTACCCGAAAGCGGGAACTACTAATTCCGCGTGCAAGGTTGGTGTTGTGAGCGCAAGCGGTGGCAAAACTTTATGGATGAAGGTCCCCGGTGATCCCCGTAATAATTATATAGCAAGAATGGATTGGTCGGGTAATTCAGACGAAATATCTGTGCAGCATCTCAACCGTCAACAGAACCACCTTGATGTTATGCTTTGTGATATAAAAACAGGGGACACAAAAACCGTTCTTACGGAAACAGATAAAGCCTGGATCGACATTAACGATGATATGCACTGGTTTAACGATGGCAAAAATTTCACCTGGGTAAGCGAACGCGACGGCTGGAGACACGTTTATGATGTTTCCCGCGATGGAAAGAATGTAAAATTGCTGACGCCGGGAAATTTTGATGTTATAGAAATAGAAACTATTGATTTTGATAATGGATGGATCTATTACATAGCTTCTCCTGAAAATCCGACGCAAAGATATTTATTCAGAGTATCTTTGGACGGAAAAGGAAATATAAAGCAAATAACACCCTCAGAGTTAAAAGGGACCAATTCATACCAGGTTTCAGACGGTTCAAATTATGCAATCCATAATTTCTCAAATATTAATACACCCAATGAAAGTGACTTGGTAGAACTGCCGTCACATAAAGTGGTAAGAACCCTTGTTGCAAACGAAAAACTCAAAGAAACAATTAATGAGCTAAGCAGACTACCCGTTGAGTTTTTCAGGGTGGACATTGGAGATAATGTTGCACTGGACGGCTGGATGATAAAGCCCCCTGATTTTGATCCGGCGAAAAAATACCCCGTTCTTTATTATTTATACGGCCATCCTGCTGCACAGACCGTGGTTGACAGGTGGGGCGGATTTAATTACCTCTGGTACGTAATGCTTGCACAGCACGGGTATATTATAATGAGCGTAGATAACAGGGGCACACCTTCACCAAGAGGAAGGGACTTTAGAAAATATTTGTATAAAAATGTTGGCGGCATTACTTCGAAGGACCAGGCTGACGCCATGAAAGGAATAATCAATAATTACAGCTTTGTAGATGCCACAAGAATCGGCGTCTGGGGCTGGAGCGGCGGCGCGGTATCTACGCTGAATTTAATGTTCCGTTATCCGGATATTTTTGCCACCGGAATGGCAGTAGCCCCGGTAACGGATGAAAGGCTGTATGACACTATTTATTCCGAACGTTACATGGGTTTGCCAGCTGATAACGCGGACGGATATAAAGAATCAGCTCCTCTTACTTACGCTCACCAGTTAAAAGGTAATTTGCTCGTTGCACACGGCTCGGGCGATGACAACGTACATTACCAGAATACTGAGCGTTTAATAAATGAATTGGTGAAATATAATAAACAGTTTTCAATGATGGAGTATCCGAACAGGTCGCACGGAATTTATGAAGGACCGGGCACAAGGCTGCACTTATTTACTTTATTAACAAACTACTTATATCATAACCTCCCGTCAGGCGCAAAATAGATCTGACTTTAATCGCTCTCTTCCTTCAAACGGAAGAGAGTGATACATTTAATTCTTAAAAACAATTATTCTTTTTTTTCCACAATCCTGTAACTGTGAGTAATTTCCATCGCCTTCTTATACATCGCGGTTACTCCACAGTATTTAGTTTGCGATAGATCGATCGCACGTTCAACGTCTTTATCATCTATTCCTTTCCCGTAAAATACGTATTCCAGATTAATTTTGGTGAAGACCTGCGGATGATCATCCGTTGTGTCGGCTTTAATATTAATTTCAAAATCATCCATAGGTGCTCTTTTTTTCTTCAGAATTGAAACTACATCACTAGCCGTGCAACCTGCCAGACCTAGTAGTAATAATTCTTTGGGGCGAATACCTGCATTACTTCCACCAAATTCTTCCGGTCCATCCATTGTAATCCAATGATTTGAATCAGTTTTACCTGCAAAAGTAATTCCTTTAATTTGTTTCAGATATGCCGTTTTTGCCGCCATAAATTTCCTCTTTTTAAAATTCTAAAACAATCATTGTATAGTAAAATGCATATTCATAGTAAAGGATTCAGAAATCAAATAGCCAGAATGAAAGGATATCAGTTAATAACTCCTCAGAAGCTTATTTTTTAACAGGATACCCATTTTGAGCCCAATCCCGATCAAAATCTCCCGGGAGATATAGAAGTTTTACATTGTTATAGCCCATTTTCTCAAGTGTCTTGAATGCTGGTTTAACATTGGGACAGTGCGCCATAGGACAGCAACCGCAGTAAATCACTATCGGTGTATTTTTATTCATATTTTTAACATAATTCTTCAAGGCTGTTATTCCTTTAACGCTTGAAGCCGGACCTATATATTTAGAACCTGGTATATGGCCTTCTTTATATAAAAAATCAAACCCTATCTGTAAAACCTCCGGTTTCTTTCCCTTTTTACTTGTGAGTTTGTGTTCAAGTTCTGAGGGGGTAATTACCTGGTTAACGGTCCACGGGTCACCTTTTTTTATTTCAATTTTCACTTTATTCTTATTTTGTGCATTTAACGAAAAGGTATATAAAAGTGAAAATACAAATGTCAGTAATAATATATTGAGTGAGTGATTTTTCAGAAAGTTCATTTTTAATTTTACCTCATTAGATTTGATTATTAAAATTTGAACTTATAAATACCCGGCTTTATTTACAATGCTTAAATTCTTCCAGGTAAAAGAGAGATGAATTAATTTGATTCCAAATCATTTGTTTTATCGGAAGGTAGTCCCTGCTCAATCCTTCTTCCACCCATAAATCTTCTAGAATAATATTCCATATCGAGTGAAGAAACAGTTACCCCTTTTTTTGATGCGTGTGCGAAAAGATGATCACCAATATAAATACCAACGTGGCCGGGTTTAACCCGTCTGCGCGTATTAAAGAATACAAGATCTCCAAATTGTAAATCATCAATATTATCGATTTCAGTACCTTCCTGATATTGTTCTCTGGCTGTACGGTTTAAATTTACATCAAGTGAATTATTATAAACAGATTGTGTAAATGCCGAACAGTCAATACCATTTGCTGACGTCCCGCCATATTTATACGGTGTGTTAATGTATTTTAATATTTCCATCAACATTCTTTCCCTGGGAGTGCTATTATCGGATGACAGGTCGTTGGAATTATCTGAAGATTTAATTCTTTTTAGTACGTTCGAGATATCAACCCGGGGTTCATTTGCCGGAAGGTCATCGGGATCTGAATCATCACTATCAATATTATGTACCATTGACCTATCCTGATCTTTAACATTGGAATTATCCTTGCTGGTCTGGGCGTTATCATTATCTGAGGAGAATCTTACATCCGATGTATTGTGTGTATCATCAGTTGATTTTTCACCATATCGTGTGGAATTTGAGGAGGCAGAACAGCCGGTATAAATAAATATTCCAACAATGGCTGCGAGTAAAATTATCTTACATTTTAACATGACATTCTTAACCGAGATAAGCTCTTAAATTTTTACTCCTCGAAGCATGCCTGAGCCTGCGAATGGCTTTTTCTTTAATTTGCCTGACTCTTTCTCTAGTCAAATTAAATCTTTCCCCTATTTCCTCAAGTGTTAGGGAATGTTCTTTATTTAGTCCAAAATAAAGCTTAATTACTTCAGCCTCTCTTTCAGTAAGTGTAGAAAGAGCTCTGTCAATTTCAGCTCTTAAGGATTCCGACATTAAAGAAAAATCAGGGGTTGGTTGCTGGTCATTCTGTATGACATCTAAAAGCCTGTTGTCCTCACCCTGGGCAAATGGTGCATCCATAGAAACGTGCCGACCTGCTATTTTTAGCGTATCTGCAACTTCGCTTACATCCATTTCCAGTTCACTTGCAAGTTCTGTAGCGCTTGGTTCTCTTTCAAATTCCTGTTCAAGATTACTATACGCTTTACCAATTTTATTAAGGGCACCGACTCTGTTAAGAGGTAATCTTACTATTCGTGATTGTTCAGCCAGCGCCTGTAAAATTGATTGTCTAATCCACCAGACGGCATATGAAATAAATTTAAAACCTCTTGTTTCATCAAATCTTTTAGCGGCTTTTATCAAGCCAAGATTTCCTTCATTTATGAGGTCACCGAGAGATAGTCCCTGATTCTGATATTGTTTAGCAACACTTACAACGAAACGCAAATTTGCTTTGGTTAAGGATTCGAGTGCAATTTGGTCGCCTTTCTTAATGCGAATGGCAAGATCGATTTCCTGATCGGGTGTGAGCAGGTCAACTTTACCAATTTCCTGCAGGTATTTATCCAGAGATTGACTTTCACGATTGGTATATTGTTTAGTAATTCTCACTTACAACCCTCCCTAAAGTTTTATATAGCTTTTGTAAGTTTACCTGTCAGCAGACAGATTAATTGTATCCACAATTCCAACTATTGAAGCGTCAACAGGGGCCATGTCCACAGGCAGGGGTATTACTGCTTCAGACGCAGTTATATAAAATATTTTTTCACCCGGTCCGGCACCGACAGTATCAACCGCAATTATTGGTTCTCCTAATTCCTGATTTTCACCATTTATAGGTTGCACAAAAAGTAGTTTGAAGCTATTTAAAGTCTCATACTTTTGGGTAGCCCACACATTACCTATTACTTTACCCAGGAACATTTTGTTATTCCTAAATTATTGTATGATATTTTAGAATCAGCTTAATCTGTGTTCTTCAATATATTCTTTTAGTGAAATATCAAGTTTGTCAACAATTGCCATTATTACTGCATCTACTGGTTTGTCTTTGGTAAAATTTGTTTGCCTGGAAGAGCTTCCTGTAGCCACCAATACAACTTCTCCCTCTCCTGCCCCAACACTGTCAACGGCTACAACAAAGTTATCTTTATCTTTCATTTCGAGGTCAATCTGGCGGACAATAAGAAACTTTGCACCCACAAGATTTTCATCTTTTTTTGTCGACCAAACATTGCCTATTACTCTTCCTAAAAACAAAATTTACCTCTTTTTAAGGTTTTTATACATCCTAAAGTGTTAATATACCGCCACAAAATAAAAGATACAATCCATCAGAAGCAAAATTTTCCTGCCGTGTTTTATAAAAAACTTTTTCCTTTTAGATCGTTTTCTACTTTAAAGTATTCTGCAGCAGTTTTCCCAATATCAGAAAACGTTTTTCTGCTGCCAAGATTCCTACCTTCAATGTTTTTTTTATAATAAAGTAATGGTGTATATTCTCTGCTGTGATCAGTGCCGGGTGTGGTTGGATCGTTACCATGATCTGCCGTTAAAACAACTGCATCTGATTCATCAAGTTTTGAAAGAAATTCCGGTAAGAAATCATCAAACTCTTTAAGTGCATTTGCAAATCCCGCAGGATCATTTCTATGCCCAAAATAAACATCAAAATCAACAAGGTTTGTAAAAATGAAATTTCCTTTGCTATTACATGCATATTCTAAAAGTTTTACACATCCCTCAAAATTTGATTTGGTTTTTTCTCTAATATTGATCCCTTTATAATTAAAAAGATCATTTACTTTTCCAATTGCTACAGTTGTTATTTCATTATTATTCAATAGATCAAGAATTGTTTCGGAAGGTGGGTCAAGAGAAAAATCTTTCCTGTTAGTTGTACGGGTATAGTTTCCTGTTGATCCAAGAAAAGGCCTCGCAATAACTCTACCAACTAGTAATGGCGGTGCAAGTACTTTTTCTCTTGTGATTTTGCAGATTTCGTACAGTTTTTCAAGTGGAATTACCTCTTCGTGTGCTGCAATCTGGAAGACAGAATCTGCGGAGGTATAAACAATCGGGAAACCGGTTTTTACGTGCTCATCCCCAAGTTCTTTAATTATCTCTGTACCCGAGGCTGCCTTGTTTCCTAAAATACCCGGGCAACCAGTTAGCTCAGTAAACTTATTAATAATTTCATCCGGAAATCCTTCCGGGAAATATGAAAAATCTGTGTCAACATACAAACCCGAAATTTCCCAATGGCCCGTTGTTGAATCTTTTCCTTTAGACATTTCTGCAAGTTTGCCGAATGATGCCAAAGGTTTTTGAACTCTATTCAGACCTTTTACATCGTAAATATTTCCAAGCCCAAGTTTCTCAAGATTCGGCAGATTCAATCCGCCAACAGCATTTGCAATATTACTTAAAGTATTGCTTCCGCTATCTCCGTATTGATCGGCATCCGGCAATTCACCAATTCCTACTCCATCGAGTACAATAATAAAAAAGTTGTTCATTGTTTTAGTTTACGTTTCTTACGCGGTTACCGCCCATCTGCACAGCCTTTTGAAGTGCAAGGTCGGCATTGTATATTATTTCTTCCACATCAGATTTATTTGAAGCTGCTGCTACTCCAACTGAAATTGTATACGTTGTCTGCTTTGAAACAACAGCGATCGGCTTGCGGGCTATTTTAACACGCAGTTTTTCGGCCCATAAAAAGACATCCTTAGGGGTCGCATTGAAAAAGTACACACCAAAAATCTTTTCCTCTATTCTTCCAAATAAATTGAGAGGAGTCATTTCATTTTCAATTGTTTCTGTAACAGAGTTCAGAACTTTAGGGAAAGGATTTCCCTCAAAAAGTGATTCCTGCTCAAGAAAATCGTCTATTCTAATTAATGCAAGTGCGCCTGGTACCTTTGCCTGTTCAGCTTTATAAAGATCTGCAGACATTCTCTCTTTAAATATTTCAGCGTTCAATGCGCGTGTTTCTACATCAATAGCAAGCAGACTTTTTAGCAGTACCTGTGTTGAATAGGAATAAACGACATAAGCAATTATGTTCATTGCATTTCTAAGAAAATGCACATCAGAATTAGTGTAAATATTTTTCTTCAGACTTTCAAAGCACAGCACTCCATAATTCTGCCCGTGATAAATAATCGGGATAGCCAGAAATGAACCATCAAAACTTACATCTTCAGATTTTGCATATCTCTTATAATCACCCGAAGAAATATTGTCAATTTTAACAGGCATACCTGAAGCAATAGATTTACCTACCAGGGTTCCATTAATTTCGATATCTAAACCTTCTCCGATATATTTCAATGATGTGTTATTATAGACCTTAATAGTCTGGAATTTCTTCTCCAAAGGCCTATAATAAACAAAAGCCGAAGCATCCCAGTTTAATAAATATCCTAGTACATTTTGAAGTGAATCAACAAGTTCCTGCTCGTTATCAATTTTTTGTTCCGGATTAATAATATTTAGCAGTCCATTAAGTCTTTGCTGTGAAATACTGTCCGAGTGCTTCTCCTCAAAAATGGAGATCAACATAGTTATAACTCTAATAAACCTGCCAAGAGAGTAAATAGTTTCTATTCCGAATGCATCTTCAATTTTTGCATCTACAGCAATTATGGCTATCAGAGATTTGTCATAAAATAACGGTACACCAACAAAACTTCTTATGCCCTGCGGGGAATCGTAATATCTTATTACATCAGATTCTGCAGTTGATGGAATATCACTTAATAACTCCGGTTCGCCTTTCTCAACAATTTTACTTAAAATATCATCTTCAACATCCAGTTTGCGTCTTGTTAGTTCCTTACTATTAGAGACAAATCTTTCAATTGAAAGTTTTTCTTTTGATTTATTATACCAGAAAAATATTGCTGTGTGGACAGCATAAGCTTCCTTAATTACAGTCAATATTTTTTCAAGTACAAAGGCAAATTGTCCATCATGACCAAGATCATCGGGTATGCTTTCATTAGCAATTTCTTCAAATCTTTCTTTCAGGTCGGGTGGTTTTAGAGTTGTTTTAGATACTTTAAATTCCGGAGTATAATTTTCATCCGTAATTACCTCTAAATTTCTATTTTTTGAGACAATCTGAAATGATTCATCTGAATCAACATCCTGCCCAGAATAATCGGGAGTATAGTTCTCTGTAGAAGGGAGGTCCACTTCTTCACCACTATTTGGGATGTATCCACCCCGGTTAAATTTTAGTGAATCTCGCAGAAATATTATAAAAGCTACATAAACTACCAGAAGAACAATTGTAATAACTCTTATAACCAGATCATCGGTAATAAAAAGAATGGCAGCCAGTAGTGGTACCAACAAAAATATAAAAATTCGTCTTTTCTGCCTTCTATCCATTTGTGTAGCTTATTTACGGAAAATTAAAAATTAAGGTTAAATATAAATTTAGAATTATATAATAGCAAACGGCAGGTTTTTGTAATAATTACTGTGAATAGAAAAGGGCTGAGAATCTCTGTAATAATTCTTTTTTGCCTGTTTTTTTTACCGAAGAATACACAAACAGATTGTCCCCATAACTTAGTTCAGGAAAGTAATTTTTTATGTCTTTTTTTGCCAATGCCATTTCGGATTGCTTGAGCTTATCAACCTTGCTCAATATGATATTGTAAGGAATTTCAAAATGATTTAAAAAGGAATTCAATTTCAAATCAAGATCAGTAGGTTTGTGCCTGCTGTCAATAATATGCAGGGCAAGAAAAAT
>Ga0315556_1001323_pt1 | contig 15011 bp, 17 predicted proteins | sample SalMarSW160310MG_FD_202112 | JGI IMG/M metagenome (GOLD analysis project Ga0315556, IMG submission 202112) | Salt marsh sediment microbial communities from the Plum Island Ecosystem LTER, Massachusetts, United States - Salt Marsh Sediment SW1603-10 ...
TCGAGGACCGGCTCCACCGCATCGGCGACGACCTCGAGGTGAGCGCGGTGCTCTCCGCGCGCGACCTCTCGGCCGACGAGATCCGGGTAGAGGTCGTGTACAGCGCCGAGGAGGACGCTCTTCAGCACAACATCCAGGTCGTGGCCATGACCCGGGTCGAGGACGATGGCGACCTTCGGACCGAAGGCGGGACCCTCTACCGGGTGCGCTTCCGGCCGGAGCTGAGCGGTCGCCTGGCGTACGGCGTGCGTGCCTACGCCTTCCACCCACTCCTGGCAACGGCCGCCGACGCGCGGGCGGTGCGCTGGGCCTGAGATCCGTCGCGGCGGCGCGGACCGTGTCCGCGCTCCGCGCGCCGGCGGGCGTGGCCGCACGGAGGCGCGAAGGTGGCGGTCCGTCGAGGCTACAGCCCGGCGAGGTCGGTGATGACCAGGAGCCGCTGGAGCGCGCTGATCGCCCGTGCCGGGAAGCGATCGAGATCCCCTGAGCCGTGCAGCGTTGCCTGCAGCGCTGCACGCTTGTCCTCGCCCCGGACCAGGAAGGCGACGACGCGACTGCGGCTGAGGGCGGCCGCGCCCAGGCTGAGGCGAGTCTGGAGCTGGTCGCTCGGCCGCACGACCTGGGTCAGGCCGGGCTCGAGCGCCGCTCCGGTGCCCGGGAAGAGACTGGCGGTGTGGCCGTCGGCGCCGAGCCCGAGAAGCGTCAGATCGAAGGTGGGTGCTTCGCCCAGCACGCTGCGCAGCGTGGCAGCGTAGGCGTTCGCCGAGGCCTCGGGAGTGTCCAGGTGGGGCCATGGCAGCACCTGCGCCTCCGGTATCGGCACTGCATCGAGGAAGGCCCTGCGGGCGGCGCCGGCGTTGCTGGCGGGGTGCTCCAGAGGGACGTAGCGCTCGTCGCCCCAGGTCACCCAGCTGGACCGCCACGGCAGATCACTCCGCGATGCCAGCGCGCGGTACATCGGCACCGGCGTGGAGCCACCGGAGAGCGCCACCACGAAGCGACCCCGGCTCTCGATCGCCGCTCGCATGGAGGCTTCGAACAGCTCCAGCGCCGCTTCGGCAACGTCGTCCACGTGCAGGATCTCGGGTTCACGCATGGCGCGAGTATACGGGGGCGCCACGGAGGGCTCGGTTAGACTGGCCCATGAATCCGACACGTGACGATGCCCTCTCGTTGATGGAGTCCTGGACGGAGTCGGACAGCCTCCGCAAGCACATGCTGGCGGTGGAGGCGGCGGTGGCCGCCTACGCCCGGGCCGAGGGCGAGGACGAGACGTTGTGGGCGGTCGCCGCCATCCTGCACGATTTCGATTACGAGCGCTACCCGAACCCCGATCGCGATGCATCGGGCCATCCCTGGGTCGGCGTGAGGACGCTGCAGGAGCTCGGCTACCCCGAGGCTGTCACCGACGCGATCCTCGGCCATGCCGACTACACCGGCGTGCCGCGGACGTCGCGGCTCGCCAAGACCCTCTTCGCCTGCGACGAGATCACCGGGCTCATCACAGCGGCGGTGCTGGTGCGGCCCGATCGGGACATCGCCAACCAGACGGTGAAGAGCCTCAAGAAGAAGTTCAAGGACAAGGCGTTCGCGCGCGGCGTGAACCGCGACGACGTGCGCCAGGGCGCCGAAGAGCTCGGCGTCGAGCTGTGGGACCACGTGGCCTTCGTGTTGCTCGCCATGCAGGAGCGGGCCGGTGCGCTGGGTCTGGACGGGCGCCTGGCCGAGGCCGGCTAGCGCTTCTCGGCCCCTCGTGGACGTGCCGGCCGTCAGCGGGTGGAGGTCGCCCGGCGGCCCGTCGGCGCGGGGGCCGCACGCGCGGCGGGGGCGGCCAGCACGCGAACGTTCCAGTGCCAGCCTGAGGCCGTGCGACGGAACAGCGGCCAGACCACCAGCAACGCCCGTCCCTCGATCGAGGCGGACGGGACCGGGCCGAAACTGCGCGAGTCGAAGGACGCCGTCGGGCGGCGGTTGTCTCCCATGACGTAGACGTGACCGGACGGTACGCGCGTCACCCGCACGCTGCCCAGGCCATGGAAGGCTCCCACCAGGTAGGGCTCGGGGCGCGTCCGGCCGTCGACATAGAGCACGCCCGCGCGCATGCCGACGCGCTCACCGGGCCCCGCGACGATCCGCTTGATCAGCAGGTGCCGGCTCAGAAGCCCCCACAGGCCCGTGGTCGCACGGGTTGGATCGGGGAAGAAGACGATGTCGCCGGAGGCGAACGGCTGCCCCCCGAGGCGCTGCAGCCAGGCGCCGGTTCGTACCACCAGAACGCGCTCGTTGTTGTGGAGGGTGGGCTCCATGGAATGTCCGTGCACTACCACCACGCCCGCCACGAAGACGCTGAACAACAGTCCCAGCAGGACCGCGGCCAGCCACAGCGTGAGCCAGCGCGAGGCCGCCGGGCGTGTCACGGCCTGCGGCGAACCAGAGGCCAGGGCTTCAGGAAGGGTGCCGGCTCGCGGGTCGTTCTTCGCTCGACTCACGGCGAGCAGTCTAACGCCGTGCTGGAGCCGGGTCTGCAGCCTGGGAGCCCTTCGGTCAGCGGCCTTCGCGCAGGCCGGCGCGGCGCGGCGCGCTCACCGTGCGTGCCGGTGTGCCGGAACGGGTCGGCGTGAGCAGCGCATCCAGCCCTCCCGCCGCGTCGAGGGCACGCTCGGCCGTCTCCTCGCCGTAGCGCACGATGGTGCGGAACTCGCGGAAGGACTCCACCCGCACCTCGGGCATGTCGAGCCGGATGCGCAGGTCGGCGGGGTGCAGGCTGTACTGGATGTCGACCAGGATGGACTGCGTGATGTCGCTGGTGCGGAACAGCATCTGCGCCATGGGCGTTCGGCGCTCGAGCCGCACGGTCTGCACCATGCGTTCCCACCAGGTGCCGTCGGAGGAGGCCGAGGCGTAGACGGAGCGCCGTGGCGAGGTGGCGTCCGAGGCGATGCAGTGCGTGGCGCCGAGCACGATGGCGGCCGCTACCGGCAAGTTGTTGACGATGCCGCCGTCGGCCAGCGTACGGCCCTCGAGCTGGATCGGCTCGAACGCGCCGGGGAAGCTGCTCGAGGCGCGCACGGCACGGACCAGGTTGCCTTCGGTGTGGACCACGCCCTCGCCCGTCTCGATGTCGGTGGTCGTGACGGCGAGCGGAACCTCGAGGTCCGCGAAGGTGGCGGGCAGGTGGTCGGAGAGGAACGCCTCGAGCCGATCGCCCTTGAACAGGCCGGTCTGCAACGAGAGATCGACGACCTCGCGCCAGCTGGTGGTGTCGGCGAGCTCGAACAGATCGTCGGCACGCCGGCCGCTGGCGTAGAACGCGCCCAGGATGGCGCCCATCGAAGTCCCGGCGATGACGTCGAAGCGTGCGCCGGCGCGTTCGAGCACCCGGAGCACACCGATGTGCGCGAACCCGCGTGCTCCCCCACCCGAGAGCACCAGCCCCATCCGCCCGTGGTCCTTCGGCGTTTCCATGCTGGTGAGACTATCACGCGCCCATAGGAGCGTCTGTGCCGCCGTAGACGGTGTTCGTCGGTCTGGCCGGCGGTGGCGGTGGACTCCGGCATGAGCTCCACCACGCGGACGGGACAGGTCCGCGCGACCCCGGACCGACCCCGCAACGGAGACGCGACCTCCTGTACCGCGAACGAGGGAGGGCGGCTCGAAGCCGCCCTCCCTCGTTCATCGGACGTTCGTTCGGTGCCTCAGGCGGTCACTGGCCGCCGCCGTTGGAGCCGCCGTTGGAGCCGCCGGCGCCGTTCGAGTTGGGGGTCTGCTGAACCACCTCGAGCGTCACCGTGACGGTGCGCGTCTTGCCGTTGCGTTCGACTTGCAGCGAGAGCTTGTCGCCCGCCTTCTTGCTGAGCACGATGCGCTGCAGATCGGTGACGGTCTTGATGCTGGTGCCGTCGGCCGAGAGGATGATGTCGCCACCGGCGGGGTAGTTCTGGCCGTTGACGTTGGCCTGGTAGGCCGGGCCCTCCAGTCCGGCCTTGGCGGCGGGACCGCCGGTCGCCACCTGCATCACCACCGCGCCGTGGTCGGGCATGTTGAGCGTCTTGCGTACGTCGGTCGGGAAGTTGTCGACGCCGATGACCGACACACCGATGCGCGGCTTGTTCTGGATATCGAGAGCCTGGGCGTAGATGCCGATGAGCCCGCCCTTCTTGAGGTCGGGAAGCGCCTTCTGGATGAGGCTCGAAGGCACCGAGAAGCCGATGCCGATGTTGCCGGCCTGGCCGTTGGCGCTCATCCCGGGGATGATCATCGTGTTGATCCCCATGACCTGGCCGGCAGAGTCGAGCAGCGGCCCGCCGGAGTTGCCGGGATTGATGGCGGCGTCGGTCTGGATCATCGGGATCTTGACCTGGCCGATCGAAGGCAGCTCGCGGCCCATGGCGGAGATGATGCCTTCGGTCACCGTCGACTGCAGGCCGAAGGGGTTGCCGATGGCGATCGCCTTCTGGCCGACCTTGACGTTGGCGACGTTGGCCAGCGGGATGGGCTTCGCGCCCGTCGGCAGATCACCGGGGTTGTCGAGCTGCAGCAGCGCCAGGTCGTAGTCGGGGTCGGCGCCCACCACATGCACCGGAAGCTCCTTCTGGCTACCCGGGAACGTGACCGTCACCTTGGCGCCGCTCAGGAGGTTGACCGATCCTTGCTGCAGAGCGTCCTTCACCACGTGGTAGTTGGTGATGATCTGGCCCCGGGCGTCGATCACGAAGCCCGAGCCGGCCGCCTGGAAGACCTGCGGCTGCTGCGGGAAGAGCTGCTGGAACTGCGGTGGAACGTTCTGCTGCTGGAAGGGGTTGACCCGTTGCCCTCTGACGGTGACGTTGATCGCCACCACGCTTGGGCCATAGGTGTCGACGATGTTGACCGTGTTCTGCTCGTTCTGAAGGAGCGCCGATGGCTGACTCCCGGTCGTCGTGGAGCTCGATTGAGCACTCACCACCGGGAACAGGTTGGCGCCGGCCAGCACCAGACCCACAGCGACGATCAGCGTGCCCATGCCGAAGGCGATACGCTTGCGAAACAAAGTAGTCCTCCTTCCGAATAGCCGTCCCCCGGCTTCCGGTCGCGGTGTCTGTCGGACGCGGGATGCGCCTTGGGGAGCGGGCCCGCACAACCCGCCCAACCATCGCCACTGTACGGGCGCAGGGTTAACGTGAGCGGAGACCACAATGAACTTCCTGAGGGGTGGCTCGGTTCAGGTCTCGCGCCCGGTGCCGGCCCGCTCCAGCCAGGCGACGAGCACTGCGCCGGCCACCAACAACAGCACGAGCGACAGGGCGCCGGCGCTGAGCCAGGGCCAGGTGACGTGACCGTTCGCGGTCACGAAGGGCCAGACCTTGCGCAGGCTGCCGAGCATGAAGCCCGCGAGGATGGCCAGGGTGACGTCGTGGGCGCGGCGTAGCAGCCAGGCCAGCAGACGCGCGAAGGTGAGCAGCCCCACCACCGCGCCGATCGCCAGCGGTGCCAGCACCGCCAGGTCCACGTGCGTCACCGCCGCCAGGGCCGCATCGTACTTGCCGAGTAGCACCAGCACGAAGGCGCCGGAGATCCCCGGCAGCATCAGCGCGCACACTGCCAGCGCTCCGCTGAACAGCAGGAAGGCGGGGGCCCCGGGCGTGACGGCCGGCGTCAGCCCGACCAGCCAGAACGCTCCGACGGCCGCCAACGCGGCACCCACGATGCCGCCGACGGTCCAGTGGCCGACGCGGCGCGCCACCAGTCCGGTCGACGCCAGGATCAGCCCGAAGAACAGGGCATGTACACCGCTCGGGTGGTGGGTCAGCAGCCAGTGCATCACCCTGGAGAGCGCCGCCACCGCCGTGGCGATCCCCAGCAGCACCGCCAGCAGGAAGCTACCGTTGGCCAGCCGGAAGGCCCGCCGCACGTGCAGCCGGGCGAGTGCGGTCAGGAACGCCGTCGACGTCAGCGATCCCAGGCTGCTGATCAGCTCCTGGTAGATGCCCAGGATCAGGGCCATCGTTCCCCCCGACACGCCGGGGATCAGGTCGGAAGTGCCCATCGCGATGCCGCGCAGGTAGAGCCCCAGAGAACGGGCGGCAGGGGAGCGACCGGGCTTCGCCGGGGCGGGCGACGAGGGGCTGGACACCCGGGTAAGCTACCACGGGCATCTGCGCCCGAATGGAACGGGACGGGGGTCCGGTGCGGGCCAGCGAACGCCCGGCGAATGCGGTAGGCTGAGCTCAGGAAGGGGCCGTGCGGTGAGCGAAGGCGAGGTCCAGGAGCGCATGAGCGAGTTGCTGTCGGGGACGGGCGTGAGCCTGCCGCAACTCGACGACCTGGCCGGCCAGCTGTTGTGGCGCATCGGGCGCGTGAACGACGACGGTCCAGTCACGGTACGCGTGGGCCTGGCGTCGAGCGCCGGCCTGTTCCACGAGTTGCCTCGACTCCGGACGGCCAGCGACAGCGAGATCGAGGCCGCGGTGCAGGAGAGCACGTTGCGCGTGGAGTGGGTGGGCGCGCGGCCGCGCGGCCAGGCTGAAAGGTGAACGTGTGGACCTGACGCACGAGGTGAGCTTCGTCTTGGACCTGGACCTCCCCCGCGAGGCCGCCCGCGACTTCGTGCGCGATGTGCCCCGTTCGTTGTCCCAGGCGACGTTCCTGGCCGATCTCCAGGTGGTGGAGGGCAAGCCCAAGGTGGTGACCGCCGCGCTGCCGGTCAACGCCGCCTTGTTCGGCCAGCGCGAGCTACCGTTCCGATCCGAACTCACGTATACGGCCGACGGCGCGTCTCTGAGCGGTCTGCCGCTCGCGCCAGAGGGTCCGGGCTGGGCTGAGGTGTCGGGCGATGCCCACGTGTTGGACGCGGAGCGGGGCTGCCGCGTAGAGTACAGCTTCCGCATCACCATCCACCTGGCGCTGCCGGCACCCGAGAAGTGGGGCGGCCGGGCGTTGTTGAGCATGATCGAGTTCACGACCCAGAGCGTGCTCAGGGGTGTGATGGGCAGCTTCCCGGCCGCCGTGCGGGCCGCCGCACGCGAGGTCGAGGCCGCTTGGGCCTGAGGGGAGCCGGCTCCCCTCACTTCCCGACGCAGAAGGTCTCGAAGATCGCCGCGAGCGTCTCCTCGGCGACGTCGACACGACCGGTGATCCGGCCGAGCGCATCGAGCGCATCCTGCAACTCGAGCGAAGCGATGTCGGCCGTGCTGCCACGGGCGCCTGTCAGGTTGACGCGCACCGCCTCGAGGGCCTGCACGTGCCGCTCGTTGGAGATCCACAGCTCGGCACCCGCGGCGTCCCCCAGCAAGCGCTCGCGTAGGCGCAGTTTGAGGGACTCGAGCCCCGCACCCGAGCGTGCCGAGACGGCCAATGCCGGCGTCGGCAGGGCGTCGTCACCCCAGGCGGGGGGCAGGTCGGCCTTGCTGGCGAGGACCAGCGTCCGCTCCGCCGGCAGCTCGCTCAACAGGGTCAGGTCATCGGGTCGCAGGGGCGCGGAGCGGTCGAACAGGAGCAGGCACAGATCGGACGCGTCGGCGATGCTCTTGGCGATCCTCACCCCCGACGCCTCGACGGCGTCCTCGGTGGAGCGGATGCCGGCCGTGTCGATGGCGGTCAGCGGGATGCCGCCCAGCGACAGTGGTGCCTCGAGGTAGTCGCGGGTGGTCCCCGGCGCTTCACTGACGATGGACCGTTCGAAGCCCAGCAGCGCGTTGAGCAGACTCGACTTCCCGGCGTTGGGCCGTCCCAGCAGCGCCAGGCGAGCGCCGTGGCGGCTGATCCGGCCGGCCTCGGCGGTGGCCAGGAGGGCCTCGACCTGCTCCAGTGCGCGGCTCAGGGGCGCGTCCAGTTCCGCCTCGGGGACGCCCTCCTCGGGGTAGTCGAGACTCGCCTGCAGGGCCGCGTAGGCCCGGGTGATGTCGGTCTGGATGCGGTCGAGGCGAGTCCCGAGCGCGCGCGACAGACCCAGCGCGGCGTTGCGACGGGCGCTCTCGGTCTGGGCCTCGACCAGCTCCATCACGCTCTCGGCCTGGGCGAGGTCGAGGCGGCCGGCCAGGAAGGCGCGCAACGTGAACTCTCCGGGCCCCGCCAGACGGGCGCCGGCCGCCACACACAGATCGAGCACCGCACGGAGCACCGCCGGACCCCCGTGCGTCTGGAATTCGACCACGTCCTGGGCGGTGTAGGAGTGCGGGGCGCGGAAGCTCAGCAGCAGGGCCTCGTCCACCAGTTCCTCTTGAGCGGGGTGCCGTGCGTCCACGATCCGCCCACGGACCACCCGCCCCGCCGGGCGCCGGCTCGGGGGTGGGCCGCGCATGGGCCGGAAGAGCCGATCAGCCACCGCGTGGGCCGCCGGCCCCGAGATCCGCACGATGCCGATGGCCGCCGCACCCGGCGCGGTGGCGATGGCGGCGATGGTGTCGCCGGTGGGCGGCAGCGGCATCTCAGGCGCCCGTCGAGAGGTCCCCGAACGCCGCGGCGGCGGCCTCCACGACCGCCGCGACGTCGTCCGGACCGTGCGCGTAGGAAAGGAACGCCGACTCGAAGGGGCTGGCGGGCCAGTACACGCCGCGGCGCAGCAGGCCGTGGAACCAGCGCGCGAAGCGCTCTCGATCGCACGCGGTGGCGGTGGCGTAGTCGGTCACCTCCGAGCCCGTGAAGAATACGGTGATCATCGATCCGACCCGCTGGATGCGCACGTCCACGCCGGCCGCGAGCGCCCCCTGCGCGAGCCCCTCCTGCAGCTGCCGGCCGCGCGCCTCCAGCACCTCGTAGACGTCACCGGCCTCGTCGATGGCGCTCAGCGTGGCGAGCCCGGCGGCCATGGCCAGCGGGTTGCCGGAGAGGGTGCCGGCCTGGTAGACGGGGCCGAGCGGCGAGACGCGCTCCATGAAGCGCGCCTTGCCACCGTAGGCGCCCACCGGCAGCCCGCCGCCGATGATCTTGCCCCAGGCGATCAGGTCGGGGTCGAGTCCGTAACGCTCGACGGCGCCCCCGCGTGCGACGCGGAAGCCCGTCATCACCTCGTCGACGATCATGGCCGCGCCGTGGGCGCGCGTGATCTCTCGAATGCCTTCCAGGAAGCCAGGTGCGGGTGGAACGACCCCCATGTTTCCCGCCACGGCCTCCACGATCACCGCGGCGATCGAATCGGAATGGGCGTCGAACAGGGTGCGCACACTGTCCAGGTCGTTGAAGCCGGCGACCAATGTGTCGGCTGCGGTGCCCGCGGGCACGCCGGCGCTGGAGGGCACGCCGGTGGTGAGGGCACCGGAGCCGGCGGCCACCAGCAGGCTGTCGGCGTGGCCATGATAGTTGCCCGCGAACTTCACGAGCCGGTCGCGGCCGGTGACGCCTCGAGCCACGCGGATCGCACTCATCGTCGCCTCGGTTCCGGAGTTGACGAAGCGCACCCGGTCGGCGACCGGCACGCGTCGCAGGACGGCCTCGGCCAGGATCACCTCGTCCTCGACAGGCGCCCCGAAGGAGGTGCCGAGCGCCAGCGAGCGCCGCAGAGCCGCGACCACGGCGGGATGCGCGTGCCCCATCAGCAGCGGACCCCACGACCCCACCATGTCGATGTAGCGATTGCCGTCGACGTCCTCGATACGGCAGCCGGTGCCCGCCCGGATGAAGCGTGGCGAGCCGCCCACCGAACCGAAGGCGCGGACCGGGGAGTTGACGCCGCCGGGGGTGACCCCGCGTGCGCGTTCGAAGAGGCCGTCCGATCGAGCCGTGTCCATGCGCGTAGAATCGCACGCGGTCCCGAGGGAGGCAACGGGCCCGGGCGACGTGGCCGCCGCTCGCAAGGGGCTGCTACAATCCCGGGAGGCCCTGGGGGGCGGCGTTGCGCCGTGCTCAGGCCGGGAGGAGCGTATGGAGGTCATCCACGTCCTGCAGTCCGTCGCCAGCCCCGCGCTCGACCGGCTGATGCTGCTGCTCACCGAGCTCGGCTCGGAGCAGGCCTACATCGTGCTGCTACTGATCGCCTACATCGGGGTGGACGCCGGGTCCGGACGGCGCCTGGCGGTCTACTTCCTGGCGGGCTTCTACCTCAACGAGCAACTCAAGGCGCTGTTCCACACTCCCCGTCCCTTCACGATCGAGCCCGGCATCGTCCGTTCGCCGGCCGCGCTGGCCACCGCGCAGGGCAACGGCTTCCCCTCCGGCCATGCACAGTCGAGCACGACGTTCTGGGGCCTGAGCGCGATCTACGGGAGGCGCGCCTGGCTCACCGTCGTCGCCGTAGGGCTGGTGACACTGGTATCGATCTCCCGTCTGTACCTCGGCGTTCACCTGCCCGTGGACATCGTCGGCGGCATCCTGGTGGGGCTGGCGGTGGTGAGCGCCGCGGCGGCGGTCGACCGGCTGCGCCTCCGGCCGCGCCGAAGCAGCGTGCTGCTCGTTGGGCTGGGCCTCCCGCTCGCCGTCCACCTGCTGCTCCCGACGCCGGACTCGGGGGTGATGATGGGCGCCCTGGCCGCCTTCGTGATCGGTCCTGAGCTGTTCCCGCACTGCACCCGCGGACCCTGGCCGGGGCGCCTGGTTCTGACCGCCCTGGGTGTCGTACTGGTGTTCGCTGTGCAGCTAGGCAGTGGTGTGCTGCTCGATGAACCGGCGCGTCACGCGCCCCTGGTGGCGTACGTCCGCTACCTTGCGGTCGGGCTCACGGGCACGGTGCTGGTGCCCGCGCTGGGGCGCGGCCTGCGGCTGACCCCCGCGGCCGCCGGCGGCTGAGCCCGTGCGCCGCGTCCGGCTCACACTCGAGTTCGATGGAACGGACTTCTACGGCTGGCAGCGCCAGCTCGCCGGCGAGCGGACGGTCCAGGGCGTCGTCGAGGAGGCGCTAGCCCGGCTGCCGGGCGAGCACGGCAGCGTGATCGCGGCCGGCCGGACCGATGCGGGCGTGCACGCGCTGGCCATGGTCGCGCACGTCGATACCGGATCGTCGATCCCCGACGAGAAGTTGCGGCTCGCCGTGAACGCGCACCTTCCCAAGGACGTGGCGGTGCTGCGCCTGGAGACGGCGGCGGACGACTTCCATGCCCAGTACGATTGCCGATACCGCCGTTACCTCTACCGCCTGCGCGTGCTGCGCGACGATCGACGCGGCCTGGCGCTGCAGCGCCGGCGCGTGCTGGCGGTCTTCCGCCACCTCGACGTGGCCGCCATGCAGGCGGCGTGCGAGAGGATGCTGGGCACGCATGATTTCAGCACCTTCGCGACCCGCGAGACCCGCACCCGGGAGCGCACCCTCTACCTGTGCGAGCTGCGTGAGGAAGCCGGCGAGCTACGCCTGCACGTCGCCGGCGACGGCTTCCTGCGCGGCATGGTGCGGACCATCGTCGGAACGCTGCTGTGGGTGGGGAAGGGGAAGCTCCGCCCCGACGACATCCCGGCTTTGCTGGCCGCCAGGGACCGCACCCTCGCCGGGCACAACGTGGCCCCGCACGGCCTGTACTTCGTCGAGGCCGGCTACCGCACGTGGCGCCCGGAGGCGTCCGAGTCCGCTCTGGAAGGGCTCGTGCTGTAGCGTCCGGCCGTACAATAGGCCCATGCCGTCGAACCACTTCGAGGACGGACACCCGACCATGGTGGACGTGGGCGCCAAGGCTCCGACCGTGCGCCGCGCGGTGGCCGAGGCTTTCGTGACGCTGCCCCCGCCGGCCGCGAAGTGGTTGGACGAGGGCGCGCCCAAGGGCGACGCGCTGCAGGTCGCGGAGCTCGCGGGCATCATGGCGGCGAAGCGCACGCCCGATCTCGTACCGCTGGCCCATCCGCTGCCGCTGACGTCGGTGAGCGTTCGGTCCGAGCGCCTCGGCGCGCGCGTTCGCTTCGAGGCGGCATGCGGCACCACGGCGTCCACGGGCGTCGAGATGGAGGCCCTGACGGCCGCTGCGGTGGCGGCGCTCACCCTCTACGATATGCTCAAGGGAGCCAGCAAGGACATCGTGATCGAGACCGTGAGGCTGCTTCACAAGGAGGGGGGCCGTTCCGGCTCATGGACACGCACGCTAGACCGCTAGAGCCGGACGACGCGCCGACCCTCCGCGCCATCGACGCGGCCTACGCGCAGGCCTTCGGGCTCGAGCCACGGGCCGGCGAAGCCAGCCTTCGCTTCTTCGCCCGCACCGGCCACGCCTTCGTGGCGGAGGGGGAGGGCGGCGTGCTGGGGTTCGCGTTGGCGCAGGCCGTGTTCGACGGCGAGCGTCCTACGCTCTTCGTGAGCCGCCTCGCCAGCCCGCCTCCGGGCGACGACGATGCCGTGCGGGCCCTGCTCCGCGCCGTCACCAAGAGCGCCTACGACGCCGGCGTGTACGACGTGCAGGTGGACCTGCCGGCCGAGGACGCGGTGGCCGCCGCCGCCCTCGCCGCGGAGGACTACCGCCCGGCGGCGCGGTCGGTCTTCATGCGTCACCTCGGCTCGCGCGCCGACGCGGTGGCGGCCGCCGCTACCCCGCCGCGCGCCGGTGGGAGCGCCCCGCGCAGGAGCGATCGTGGCTGAAGCGAGCGGCGCTCGGGTGCTGCTGGGGGTGCGCGGCATGGACACCGCGGCCAGCCGACAGCGTGTCGAGGAGGCCCTGAAGTCCGTGCGCGGCGTGACCACGGTGGAAGCCAGCAGCGACCTGCAGGTGGCGGTGGAGTACGACGCCGGCGAGGTGACGGTCATGGACCTGATCCGCGCGCTGCGCCGGATCGGCTTCCTCGCCGGTATGGAGTAGCCCCGATGGCCGGCCGCCCGGTGTACGTGGGGGTGCTGCTCATCACCCTGGAGATGCCGGGCGTGCGCAGTCTCAAGCAGAAGCGCTCGCTGATCCTCCCCGTCACGGAGCGCCTCAAGGCGCGCTTCCCGGTTTCGGTCGCCCGCCTGGAGGGGTTGGACGCCCATGCCTGGGAGCGGATCGGCATCAGCGCCATCAGCGCCGATGCGGCGTGGCTCGACAGGACCCTGGGCTCGGCCCTCGCGTTCATCGAGGGTCGCGGCCTGGGCGTGCGTGCGTCGTCGATCGAGGTCGAGGTCTGGGACGAGGGGTGAGCGGGCCGGTGCCGGCGGCGGAGGTGCGGTGAAGGCCACGAGGAGCCGCCGCGGCACGGGCTAGAATGCGTTGACGACGTTACGGAGCCCGAACGGCCCGAGCTCGACCAGCTGGCGGCCGACGGTGCCGCGGCGGCGAGTGAACGGGAGGAACCTGGAGTGGAGGAAGGCAAGGCAGGGCAGAACGCGCCCCGCCCCACCAAGCGCAAGGCCAAGGAGCGGGAGATCGATCGGATCCACGTGTCCGACGACGCGCTGGCGTCGATCCTGGGTCTGGCCGCGCACGAGGTCCCGGGCGTGGTCGGCATGGCGCCCGCCAACATCGGCGAAGGCCTGCGCCGCGTGCTCGGCCTCTCCCAGGTCGACGAGGGCGTCGTGATCGAGCACCCCAAGGGCGAAACGCGGGCCGACGTGGACATCCACGTGGTGGTGGCGTACGGCGTCAACATCCCGGTGGTGGCGGGGTCGGTCCGCGAGCGCGCCCGCTACGCCGCCAAGCGCTTCGCCGGCATCGCCCTGGACGACGTGCGTGTTCATGTGGACGGGGTCAGCCGTGGCTGATGTCGCGACCCGGGAGCCGGAGACGCTGGGGGCGCGTCAGCTCAGCCGCGCCTTCAGCTACGCCACCGAGTGGCTCGGCGTGTACGTCGACGAGGTCAACGCCCTCAACGTCTACCCGGTCCCCGACGGCGACACCGGGACCAACATGCACCTCACCATGCAGTCGGTCCGGCGCCAGCTCGGAGACGAGAACCCGGGCACCATGGAGGCCTTCGCGCACGCCCTGTCCTACGGTTCTCTGCTCGGCGCCCGCGGCAACTCCGGGGTGATCCTGTCGCAGGTGCTCAAGGGCTTCGGGGACGCGGCGCGGCTTCACGATCGCCTCGGCGGCCGCGAGATCGCAGCGGCCCTGGCGGCCGGCACCAAGAGCGCGTACCACGCGGTCATGAAGCCGGTGGAGGGGACCATCCTGAGCGTGGTGAAGGCCGCTGCGGAGTCGGCCCGCAAGGTCGGCTCGCGGCCGCCGTTGGAGGTCCTGCGCGTGTCGTTCCAGGCCGCCTCGGAGGCGCTCGAGCGCACGCCCGACCAGCTCGCCATCCTCAAGCAGGCGGGCGTGGTGGACGCCGGGGGCAAGGGCCTCGTGCGGGTGTTGGAGGGGTTGCTCGCCTACTTCGACGGCCTCGACCTGCCGGCGCCGCCGGAGGTGACGGAGCGGGCGCAAACGCAGTTCGGCGAGGAAGAGTTCGGTTTCTGCACGGAATTCCTGCTGTCGGATGTGACGGTGACGACCCGCGAGATCCAGAAGCTGGTCGCGCCGTACGGCGATTCGCTGCTGGTGGTGGGGGCCGAGGGCTACGTCAAGGGCCACATCCATACCGAGGAGCCTGAGAAGCTGCTCGCGGACGTGGCACACTTCGGCACCATGGTGCGCTCCAAGGTGGAAGACATGAGCGAGCAACACCATGAGATCCTGGCCGACGTGGAGCCGGAGGAGGCGGAACCGGCGCGCACGGGGCTGGTGGCGGTGTCGAGTGGCTACGGCGTGACGCGCGTGTTCCGCAGCCTGGGCGTACGCGTGGTCGGCGGCGGGCAGAGCGACAACCCGAGCGTGGAGGACATCGCCGACGCCGTACGCTCGGTGGGGGCACCGGACGTCATCGTGATGCCGAACAACAAGAACATCGTGATGGCCGCCGAGCGCGTTCGCGAGGTGGTCAAGGGCAAGCACGTCGAGGTGCTGCCGACGCGAACGCTGGGCCAGGGGCTGGCGGCGGCCGTGCTTTTCCAGGAGAGCGAGGACGTCGCCACGCTCCTCGAGGCCATGCAGGAGGCGGCGGACGCCTCGCTGACGCTCGAAGTCACGACCGCGAGCCGCAGCGCCACGATCGAGGGCGTCGAGGTCGCGCAGGGGGACTTCATCGGGCTCGCCGACGGCCAGCTCAAGGTCGCCGACGAGGAGGCCGACGCCTGCATCCTGGCGCTGCTGGAGGACCGTGCGGCCGACTACGAGATA
>Ga0315556_1001326_pt1 | contig 15001 bp, 9 predicted proteins | sample SalMarSW160310MG_FD_202112 | JGI IMG/M metagenome (GOLD analysis project Ga0315556, IMG submission 202112) | Salt marsh sediment microbial communities from the Plum Island Ecosystem LTER, Massachusetts, United States - Salt Marsh Sediment SW1603-10 ...
CGCAAGTAATGCCACAGGCCCGGGGATAAGCCTGCCGGGACACGCCGTGAATACATCCCTGTAGGCTCGACGGCAAGTGATGTGGCTTTCCAAAGTGACTTGCGTAGTAACCTTTTCGGGCGAGGGTTGAAGCGGGGAGCGGGCCCGATTAGGGTCGCCTACTGAGCAGCTGGGTGGCAGGGTGGTACGACGTGAGCGCCGATGAGAATCTGATGGCTGGGGGCGAGGCTTACTTCATCTCCGAGGAGCCCTATTACGAGCCTGTCGGCGACGAGATCGAGATCTTCGAGGCGGCCTACCGCAACCTTCTGCCTCTGCTCCTGAAAGGGCCCACCGGGTGCGGCAAGACCCGCTTCATGGAGCACATGGCATGGCGGCTGCGCCGCCCGCTGGTTACGGTGTCCTGCCACGACGATCTCACCGCCTCGGACCTGGTTGGGCGGTTCCTCGTCAAGGGCGGCGAGACTGTCTGGGTGGACGGCCCTCTCACCCGGGCCGTGCGCCTGGGCGGCATCTGTTACCTCGACGAGGTGGTCGAGGCTCGCAAGGACACCACGGTCGTGATCCATCCGCTGGCCGACGACCGGCGACAGCTCCCGGTGGAGAAGACCGGGGAGCTGCTGCAGGCCGGTCCCGAGTTCTGCCTCGCGATGTCATACAATCCCGGTTACCAGAGCGTGCTCAAAGACCTGAAGCAGAGCACGCGGCAGCGCTTCGTTGCCCTCGAGTTCGACTACCCTGGCCCGGATCTCGAGCAGCGGATCATCCAAACCGAGACCGGCATCGACAGCCAAGGGGCCAGGCAGCTGGTCAAGTTCGCGCACATGACCCGCAACCTGAAGGGCAACGGGCTTGACGAAGGCGCCTCGACGCGCCTGCTGGTGCACGCCGCCAAGCTCATGGCCGCAGGGGTACACCCGGTGGCCGCCTGCCGCAGCTCGATCGCCCAGGCGCTCACCGACGATGCCGAGATGCTCTCGGCGGTGAACGAGCTGAGCTCCTCCCTCTTCTGAGATGATCCCTCGGCCGGAGCGCCCCCGACGCGCGCCGCGATGAACGCGAAGAGTCCACTCACAGTCCAACAGATCGAGCAGCTGTTGGACGGTTTCCTCGAGGTGGAATTCTCCTTCCGCGAGACCGCCGCTCCGGCTCGTGCGCTGGCGGGGCTGCAAGGAGAAGAGCAGACCTTCGTGCTCGACCTGGTCAGGCGGGCCGCGGCCACCCACGTCGAGATAGGTCACCGGTTGGCCCGGCAGGGTGTGCAGGTGCTCCAGTCCATGGATCGCCAGACCATGGAGGCCTGGGTGCTGCACGCGATGGACTGCTACGATCGGTCCGGCCTGAGGCCGGCGCTGGAGGTGATCGACGATGTCGAGACCTACGTCAGGCGCGGTCGCGTGCGCGCCTCCGGTGCCGTGCTCGAGGATGTGGTCGGGGTGCTCGAGCCGTTCCTGCAGGGGCTGTCCGGCCGCCGGCTCCGGGTTGCGGAGGCCGACCAGGCCTACACGGACAGCGAGGCCATCTTCCTGCCGGCTGTGCTCACCCGGCTTGCATCCTCGGCCGCCAACTACCGCCTCTACAAGGCGACGGCGGTGCACCTCTGGGCCCAGACTCGGTTCGGGACCTTTCGGCTGGACTTCGACCGCGACTTTGCGGCATTTGCCGACCCCGCCGCCGCCCTCGACCGCTTCCACGCCCTGGAGCGCATCCGCCTCGATGCCTGCATCGCCCGGGAGCTTCCGGGATCGTACCGCGACATGCGGGGCCTGCGCGCCGAGCTCGGCGAGCCCGCGGTCCCGGCGGGCTGGGAGGCGCTCGCCGAGGTGCTGGGTGACCGTCAGTCCTCCGCCCGCACCAGCCTCGGTCTCGTCGAAGCCGCCCTCAAGCGGGGCGCTCCGGCGCCGGTCTGCTATCAGGGAGAGCTAAGCCCGGAAGCGGTGCAGGCCGCAATGCAGAAACGTATCGAGCGCGAGAAGGCATTTTTTCGCCTGGGGCTCAAGGATCTGGCTGACGAGCCGCGCGAGCGGCCTTCCGGGGCGCCTGAATCGGAGCGTTTCGAGGCGCGCCGCCAGGTCGAACCGGAGCTGCCCGAGGGGATGCGCATCGAGATCCTGCTCGACGACAAGCCGGTGGTGCTGCCCGAGCCGACCCGCGAGCTGCTCACCTCGATCCTGCTCGATCTCGGCGATCTGCCCGATGAGTACCTGGTGCCGGCGGGGCCCGGCGAGTATGACGCGAGCCGATTCGAGGACCGCCCGAAGGACCCGGACGAGGTTTGGCGGGGCGCCTACCACGAGGAGGGCGCGTTTCACTACAACGAGTGGGACTGCCGCCGACGCCACTACCGCAAGAGCTGGTGCGTGGTCCGGGAGCTGGAAGTAGAGCCCTGCTCGGATGGCTTCGTCGCCGAGGTGATGCAGCGCTACGGTGGCCTCGTAAAGCACGTCCGCAAGAGCTTCGAGGCCTTGCGCGACGAGGACAGGCTGCTCAAGAGACAGGTCCACGGCGACGGAATCGACATCGATGCCCTGGTGGAGGCCCTGGCGGACGCGCGCGACGGGCGAGAGATGACGGACCGCCTGTTCACCCGCATGCACCGCGTAGAGCGCAGCGTCGCCGTGGCGGTCATGGTCGACATGAGCGGCTCGACCAAGGGCTGGGTCAACCGCGCCGAGCGCGAGGCGCTGATCCTGCTGAGCGAGGCCCTGTATAGGCTCGGCGACCGCTATGCGATATACGGCTTCTCGGGGGTGACCCGCAAGCGCTGCGAGCTGTTCCGGGTGAAGACGTTCGACGAGCCTTATGACGAGAGGGTGCGCGGGCGTATCAGCGGGATCCGCCCCAAGGAGTACACGCGCATGGGGGCGGCGATCCGCCACGTCAGCCGGCTGCTTGCCGAGGTCGAGGGCCGCACGAAGCTGTTGGTTACCCTATCGGACGGCAAGCCTGAGGACTACGATGGCTATTATCGCGGTGAGTACGGCATCGAAGATACGCGCCAGGCGCTGTTCGAGGCACGACGTGACGGAATTCACCCTTATTGCATCACTATCGACGAGCGTGGGCAGCAGTATCTGCCCCGCATGTACGGAGCGGCCAACTACGTGGTGATCAGCGAGGTCGGGCGCCTGCCGTTCAAGATCTCTGACATTTACAGGCGCCTGACTACTTGATAGCGTTCCGGCCCGATGGCGTGGGGGCGCCGAGGGCCTCGCAGGGTGAGTCCTGCAGCGCAACGATCGATCTTGGTGGGGTATGCGCTTTGACTGACGGGGAAGCGTCAACACGGTCTGCAACACCCGAGCTCATCCGCCCCGAACGGGGCGACGCTCGGGCTCGTCGCAGCGGCATTCGGGACTGGGTGCAGTCCCTGCCGCTCGCCAACGTCGGTCAGACGGCGCACATGCTGTATGAGCGGCTCGGCTACCTGAATACCCGCCAGATACCCCAGGCTGATCGCTACGCCATCCTCGAGGCGCTGAGGCCGGCGCTGGATCTGGTCCTGCAGTCCCTGGGTCGCCACTACCTGCAGCTGGATCTGCCCCTAGCGGGACGGGGGGAGTTGGTTGCGCGCCTGTCGCGTGAGCTGCAGCGCATGATGGTCTCCGGTTACCGACTGGTACTCATGCAGCTCCATGGTGCATCTCCCCTGACTCGAGCATTTCACAACGGGCGCTGTGGCGAGGTGCTGCATCGCCAGCTTTACTACCTCGGCCGCTTGTTGCTGGAAGACTTCCAGCTCTATCACAGGCACCCGAAGGGCCTCTGGCAAGACATCCATGCCGTGCACTTGGAGGCGCTTCGCCTGGAGCTGCAGGATCGGCCTTACGAAAGCGAGGACTCGCAATTTCCGGGGAGGTCGAGCATCGCGGATCTGTACAAGCAGCTGTTGCTCCTGGGCCTTTCGGGCCCTTACCGGCTGCTGCAGGGCGAGGCCCAGCGCGTGTACCACGCACTCTACGGTTGGGCTCCGCTGGCCCGTCTCCTGCCGCTGGGGGATGCGCAGAGCGGATCGGCCTTGTATCTGGTCGAGCCGGAATCGGATTGTCCGCCTCGCTACCGCGAGGAGACCGCCCCCGGAGACCTCCGCGGCTGGGTGCTCGATACCGGTCGGCTCGCGGATGTGCTTGGCCGGGAGCTGGAATCCCTCGGCGGATCGGCGCCCCCGTCCGGCGCCCTGCGTCCCGAAGGCTGGCTGGTCTCCCTGAGCCCAGAGCTTATCGGGCGGCTCACGTTGGCCTGGGGTTTGGGTGGCACTCGTTCGGCCACCCGCCACCTGGCCGACGGGGAGCTGAGCCTCATCTACGGCATAGACTCGATCATCAGCGTCCTGCTCACCGGGGCGGAGCTCCGGCCGCCGCCTGGCCGGACTGGTGAGCCCCCGTCGGGCCGCGACGGGAGGGGAGGGCGTCGCCAGGATACCCAGACCGCGGGCTTACGTGTCGACGATCTTAGCGTGGAGGAAGACATCGCATTGCTTGGCGGCGACGAAGCGCCAGCGCCTTGGTCCCGGGCCCAGCAAGAGGGGCCCGGCCCGATCGACGTCTGCCGCGTGGTCGATCGCAGCCCGCAGGGATTCCATGTGCGTTTGACCAGCCGAGGCGAGCGCCCGAGACGGGTCGGTGATCTGGTGGCGGTCGCTGAGCGGAGCGCTCGGTCCGAGGGCCACCCTTGGCGGGTGGGGGTCATTCGCTGGATGCGCGCGAATGCCGTGGACGACATACGTCTCGGTGTGGAGATCCTCTCCGAGTGGGCCGAGCCCGTTGTGCTGCACTGGCGGCGGCGCGAGGGAGGCGAGGAGCAGCGGATGCCCAGCCTCCTGATAGGCGAGCCCGACGATGCCGGTGGGGTGGTGGACTTGGTGACGCCGGCGTTCTTCCCGGCCCCCTCGGATCGCCTGGAGCTTCGGCGCGGCGCTCGTATACAGGGCGTGCGTGTGCTGCAACCGGTCGAGCGCACTCGTTCGTTTGTGCATTGCCGCTACACCGGGGCCTTGGCCGCCCGCAGTGCCCGTGTTTCTTCCGCACCGGCCCCTGCGCCCCCGTCCGCGTCGGTGAACAAGCCCGCGGCGCCGGCGGAGGAGGATGACTTCGACACGCTTTGGCGAAACCTCTGAGCGTCGCTGGTTTACGGCTTGATTTTGGGCCGCCGCGTTGGCACTCTGGCCGGACCTCGCTCGGGGCCCGAGCACGAGGGTATCCAACAATATCGGCAACAACCATCGCAGGGGGATTTCATGAAGGTAAAGCTCATCGGCGCGTCCGCGCTATTGCTTGCGGCTGTCTCCGTCACTCAAGCACAGCCCTACTATCCGGTCGGTCCGTATCCGGGTGCAGAGCGCCCGGCGCCTGACGCTCCGCAAGCGGAGACCCGGGAAGGCTTCGGCAAGCTGTTGAAGTTGCTCGGCACCGACCGTGAGGTCACGAAGGCCGAGGTCGCCGTGTTCCTGGAGAAGGAGATCGTTCCTTACTTCGATTTCGGCTACATGGCCCGCTGGGCGGCCGGTCCAGCCTACCGGGAGATGAGCCCCAAGCAACGGGCAGCACTGGTGGAGCGCATCAAGGAGGACTTCCTTACCACCCTCGCCCAGAAGCTGGCGGGGTACGGCAGTCAGCAGGTGCGCTTTCTTCCCACCCGCTACCGCGGGCCGGGCGAGGCCACGGTCGGGGTTCTGATCCAGCATGCAGGCGCTTATCCGGCCAAGCTCGACTTCCGTTTCTATCGCGCTGATGACGGCTGGAAGGTTTTTGACGTTACGGCCAACGGCTCGAGCGCTCTCGTGTATTACCGCCAGATGCTCAATCGAATCTGGGCCGGGCCCATCGGTATGCGGTAGCCCCGGGCAATGCGGCCCTGAGGGCAAACGATGGCCCCGGCGTCAGCCGGGGCACAGGATCTCGCCGACACCTGCGCCCTTGCTCCCGCTCGGGAAGATATCGGGCCCCATATCAAAAAGCGTCGGCTCGCGGCCGAGCATGAAAACCCACCCCCCCGCTGTATGGGCATAACAGGGATGGAGCGGAGCGCCGCAGCCCGCGCGGCGCCCAGGGATCAAGCCGAAACCGTTTCCTTGAGAGACTTCAGGGCGGTCACCTTGACCACCGTGCTCGCCGGTTTCGCCGCGATCTTGATCTGTTCGCCGGTCGCCGGGTTGCGGCCCATGCGTGCCTTGCGGGCCGGCTTGCGCACTCGGCGAATCTTGACGCCGGTGTCGGGGATGGAAAATTCCCCCGAGCCTTTTTTCTTCATATGGCGCTCGATGAGCTGTCCGAGGGCGGCGAAGACCGTTCCCACATCTTTCTTGCTCAGACCCGTCTCGTCAGAGATGGTCTGGATGACATGGGTCTTGGTCTGCTTGGCTGCCATCGCCGACAACTTCTTCGCTGGCGGGGCTTTGGCGGCGATTGCCTTCTTTTTTGCCACTTTCTTTGCGGCCTTTTTCTTCACAGCCATGGAGCACTCCCGATCTAGTTGGTAAGCGGCAAGCGAAACATAGCATATAAGCTGCCGTTTGGTACTGCTTAGGCATTCCTTATACCTTGAGCATCACCGCGGGGGCGGCCGTTTAATGGCCGAGATCTATCGGGCAGTCGCCGCCGATATTTGGCGTTGACCCGACCAGCCCGGCCCGCGGATCGGGACGGCGCGATCCTGCGATGCTTCGGATCAAACGATCAGGCAGACACCGCCGCGCCGGGAGTCACCCCGGCCGGACAATTGGCTGTCTGCGCCGCGCATGATGCTGTGCGCGCCACCGAAGAAGAGATTCTTTTCCGGCCAGATTCGTTGACGGGGAAACTCCGTCGATAGCTGGTGCAGGGTCGCAGCGGGAAGCCCGGCCTCGACGTTAAGCACGTCGTCTTCGAGATGTATCCGCGGTGCCTCGACGGCCAGCGAGAGGGGTTGGCCGAGGTCTACCAGACCAACGATCACCTGCAGAATTGCGCTGCGGATCCTGTTGGATCCGCCTGACCCCAAGGCCACCAGCGCCCCGTCGAACGTCTCCATGACCGTCGGCGACATCATGGAGGCCAGGCGTCGATTTGGCTGCCAGTCATGGAATCCGTGGGGATTGATGTCCTCTTCGCCGAGCATGTTGTTGAGCATGATACCCGTGCCGGGCAGCACGTAGCCGGACCCTTCGCCGTTGGAGAGCGTCAAGCTGGCGAGATTACCCGGACCGTCCGCTACGCTTATCTGGGTGGTCCCTCGGGTGGACTGGTTGCCGGCGCTGAGCGCGGCATGCAGGATCTCGAGCTGCTTGGGGTCCAGCAAGCTCCGGGCGCTGCGCGCGTCGAGGCTGCGATCGATCCCGCGCTCCCGGCGCAGTCGCTGGATCAACCCCATTGCCCGGGCCAGGGCCGACAGGTGCTGAAGACCCCCGGCGCCGTCCTTGTTCAGAGTCTCGTGTTCCAGTACCCCCAGGGCGAGCGCGATCAGGGTGCCGCCGAGCGATGGCGGAGGATTGAAGAGGATACGGGCGCCTCGATAGCGCATCGCCAAGGGCTCCCGAACGACGACCCGGTACCGCGCAAGGTCCGTGAGGCTGAGATGGCCTCCGTGCTCGCGGCTGTCGCGGGCCAAGCGCTGCGCGATCTCGCCGCGGTAGAACGGGTCTGCGCCCTCGCGGGCCAGGGTGTCGAGGAGCTCCGCGAGTGCGCGATTGCCGACGCGCTCGCCCTCCCGCGCCAACTCTCCCGGGGCGGTTGGGCTCGCGTGCAAGGCCATCGCGTCAGCGTTGGATCGCAGGATCGGTGCGACGATGGTGCCGATGTAGTGCTGCAGTCCATTGACAGGCACCCCGTCCCGCGCAGCGCGGATCGCCGGCTGGATGATGTCGCGTATCGGCATCCGGCACAGCGACCGGTGAATACCGAAGGCGCCACGCACGACGCCGGGAACGGCGATCGATCCCAGCCCGATGTGGAACTCTTGCTGCGTGGCGCCGAAATCGGCCAGGATCGGGAAGAAATCGAGCTCGTCGCGTGGGCGCTTGGAGCGGGGCGTCTGGGTGAAGAAATCGAACAGCTTCGCGCGGCGGTCTTGGGTATGAGCCAGAAGAAAGCCGCCTCCGCCGAGCGAGGCCAGAACCGGCTCGGCGACGCAGCTCGCGAAAAGTGCGGCGAGCGCCGCATCGAAGGCGTTGCCACCCTCGCGTAACATGGCCGCGGCGGCCTGAGCCGTCACGGGATGGCCGGCCGCAACGACTCCGCGCGGGTGAAGTACCATAAGGAGATGGCCTCTCGCTGTGTCTGTCCGGGAGTATGCTCGTCCCGGGTCTGTGACAGGCGCCAAAATTTTAGCGGAAAGAGTTGCTAGACTCGTGATACGGCCCGCGCATACCAGAACAACAGCCGATCAGTGTTTCGGCGGGCGCCCTCATCCGATGCCGGACCGGGCTCCAGTTGCGCCGTTTCTCCCGATTCCGCTGGCCGCAGGCGACTCCTGAGATCTGTGCGAATGGCCGTGGCCCCGGAACGCAACGAGTTGGCTTTGCTCAAGCGGCTGGTCCCGCTCAACACGCTGCCGGACCAGGATCTGCAGCAATTGCAGCACGAGGTCCGGATCGAGCAGGCCAAGCGCGGCGAGTTCCTGTTCCGGGAAGGCGACACCGACCATCAGAGTGTCTATCTGCTTGCGGGGCAGGTGGCTCTGGTGTCGGGCAAGGCGGAAGTCGATCAGGTGTCTGCCGGCACCGATATGGCCCGCTTCCCCATCGCCCATCAGATTCCTCGTAAGTTCTCGGTCCGGGCCAGATCCCCGGTCGAGTTCGTCCGCATCGACAGCCGTCTGATCAGTGAGCGGTTGGCCCGACGTAGCCAGGACGCGTACGAGGTCAGCGACCTGCGCTCCGAGTCTTCCACGGGCGAGGACTGGATGACCCAGCTACTCCAATCCCGTGTCTTCCAGCAGATCCCGGCCGCCAACATCCAGCGGGTGATGATGGCCATGGAGGAGATGCAGACCAAGGCGGAGGACCTTGTTATCCGTCAGGGCGATGAGGGCGATTACTTCTATCTGATCCACAAAGGGCGGTGCGCCGTCACCCGGGACATGCGGGACGGCAAGGGGCCCGTGGAGGTCGCCCAGCTCGGACCCGGAGACAGCTTCGGGGAGGAGGCGCTGCTCTCCGACAAGCCCCGCAACAGCAACGTGGCGATGCTGACCGATGGGGTGCTGCTGCGGCTCAGCAAGCCGCACTTCGTGACTCTGGTCAAGAGGCCCCTGGCCCGCACGCTTAGCTTCGAAGAGGCCAAGGCTCGTGTCACGGACGGGGCGGTCTGGCTCGACGTGCGCCCCGCTGCGGAGTACGAGGCCGGCCATCTGGACGGTAGCGTCAATCTGCCCTTTGCATCTTTGCGTTACCAGGCCGCCAGCCTGGCCCCCAATCGACATTACGTCGCGTATTGCCAGGACGGGCGCACCAGCAGCGCAGCGGCATACCTCCTTACCGACCGTGGCTTCGAGGTTTCGGTCATGGACGGCGGTCTGCGCCAAGCGGGTCCGGATGCCTTCGTCCAAGGTCTCCGGAAGACCGAGCCCGAGGCGCCCGCGCCGGCCGCCGAGGGCGCCAGCGCAGCGCTGCAGGGCGAGATCGGCGTCTTGCGAAAGCGCCTTGACGAGGCGGCGAGCCAGATGGCCGAGATGGCCCGAGGGCTGGAAAAGGCCGAAGGCGACCGCCAACGCGTTGTCGATCAGCGCGACCACGACGTCGGTGCGTTCAAGCAGCTGATCGAGCAGGCCAAGAATCAGATTCGGTCGGATCGGGGGGCACGCGACCAAGCGCTCGCCCAAGCCAAGGAGCAGGAGCAACATCTCAAGGCGCTCGGCGAGAAGCTCGAGCAGATGGAGCAGGCCCTCGCTGCTTCGAAGAAGGAAACCAAGGCCGCGCAGCGCGATTATGCCCGCCAGATCGAGAGCGCCCGGGCCGAGTGGGGCTCGCGGGTCGAGGGCCTGGAGCGCACTCTGGTCGAGGAGAAGGCCCGGGCCTCCGAGGTCGAGCGGGCCCGGGCAGAGCTCCAGGCTCTCGTGGATCGTTGGGGTCAGGAGCACGACGCCCGGGTCACCGAGCTCGGTCAGCAGCTGGCGGGGACACGCACCGCGCTCGATGCCGCGTCGGAACAGCGCAATGCCTTGGAGCGGGAGCTGGCGCAGCGAGCCGAAGACCTCAAGGCGTTGGCCCGGGACCGGGCGAGCGAGGCTGAGGCAGCCGGCTCGCGCTACGCCGAGCAGCAGGCCGAGCTCGCGGAGGCGCAGCGCCGCATTTCCGAGCTGACCCAGGCCGGTGGTGACCTCGAAGCTCGTTTGGCCGGGGAAGGTCTCCGAATCGAGGCCCTGGAGCAGGAGAAGGCGAGCGCTGCATCGAGCGCCGCAGGGCGCCAGGCCGAGCTTGAAGTGGAGCTCAGCGCCGCCAGACAGTCGCTGGAAGAGCTCTCCGAAGTCCGCAGTGCGCTGACAGACCAGGCTGAGGAGACAGCCGAGCGTCTCGAGGCGATCGAGAGCGAAAAAGCGCGGGAGGCCGAGGTCGCGGCCGCCCTGCGCGCCGACCTGGCGCGGAGCGAGTCCGAGCTCGAGGAACAGCGCGCAGCTCTTGCCGCGAGTCGGCAAGAGGCCGAGGCGCTGGGCCAGTTGAGCGGCCAGCTCGAAGAGGCGCGTGGGGCGCTCGATCTCGTGCAGCGCGAGCGCGGTGATCTTCAGGCGCGGCTGGAGTCGCTCCAGGGCGATCTGCGGCGTGTCGAGGAGCAACACTCTGCGGCCGAGTCCCGGGCCGAAGAGAAGGCCCAGTCCCTGGTCCAAGAGGTCGACCGGCTGCGCACAGGACTGGCCGAAGCCGAGGCCCAGCGTCGGCAGGCCGAAGAGGCCGGTGCGGCGGCGAGCGCCCGGCTGCAGGCCCTGGAATCGGCACGCGGTACCCAGGATGAGCAGCTCGCCGGCGTTACAGGGGAGCTTGGGGAGGCCCGCTCCGAGCTCGTTCGGCTGCAGGGCGAGCGGGCGGATCTCGCCGAGAATCTCGGCCGGGTCGCCGAGGAGCTGGCCGCCGCCCAGGAGGCGGCCCGCGAAAGCGCCCAACGCTTCGAGCAGGCTGCCGCAGAGCGCGAGGAGCTGCAGCGAGCCCTGGCTGAGGGGCGCTCCCAGGCCGAGCGGCTGGAGCAGGACAAGGCGGATCTGGCGGCGCGTGTCGGGGCGGTGCAGGCGGAGCGCGAGGCCGCGATCGGCGAGGGTGCGGCGGCGGCGCAAGCGCGCGATCAAGAGATTGAGCGTCGCACCGAGCTCGAGCGAGGGATCGAGGCCGTCCGAGAAAATCTATTGCAGGAAACGGAAACCCGTGTCGCCTTCGAGCAGCGACTGGCGATTCTCGACGAGGAGCGGCAAGGCATAGCGGCTGAGCGCGAGACGGCTGTTGGCCGGGTGGGGGAGCTCGAGGCCGCCTTGACCGAGCGTGACCGTGAGCTGCGGGTGTTGAAGGATCGAGTCGGAACGCTCGAGGCCACTGCGGGCGAGCACGGCGAAGCGGAGCGCGAGCTCGGTCTCCACAAGGAGCGGATCCGCGATCTGGAGCGGGCGAACGCCGACATCTCTGCCGAATTGCAGGCGGTCAACGAGCAGGCCCAGGAGCTGTTGAATCGGCTCGCCGAGCAGGGCAAAGAGCATGACAAAGAGCGTCGGCGGCTGACGGCCGCCGAAGAGCGCTCCGCGCAGTCGAAACAGGAGCTTGGCGAGGCTCGCACCCAGCTCAAGGCCGCCGAGGCGAGGATCGCCGAGATCGAGAAGCGCGCCGAAGGGTTGGAAGGCGAGCGCGACGGCGCCCTCTCGCAGGTCGCCGCCTTGGAGACGCGCCTGGCGGATGACGGCTCGCAGAACGAGCAAGTCCTGAGCGAGGTGCGGGCCGAGCTTGCGGCCGCCCAGACCCAGTTGGACGCTTTACGCGATCGCGGCGCGGAGGTCGAGGCCGAGCGTGATCGGGCCCTTGCCCAGGTTGGCGATCTGGAGGGCCGGCTGAACGACCTTGCGTCGCAGGACCAGCAAGCGCGCAGCGAGGCGCAGGCGCGGCTGGACGCCGCCGTGGCTGGGGCGGCCGAGCTGCGTGACAGGATCGAAGAGGTCACGCACGAGCGCGACCAGGCGCTTTCGCGGATTGGCGAGCTGGAGGGTCGTGAGGAGCAGGTCGTGACCCAGGCGCAGGATGCCTTGCGCAGCGAGCTCGAAGCCGCTCGCGACCGGCTGGTCGAGCTGGATCGGGCGCTCTCGGAGACCATCCAGGAACGCGATCAATCTCGGCAGGCGCAGGCCGATCTGGAAGCGCGGCTTCAAGCGCAGGCGGCCGCCGACGAAGTGGGCGATGCGGGACTGCAAGAAGCCAGACTCCAGGTCGAGCAGCTCGAAGCGGAGCGGGAAGGGCTGCGCGAGAAGCTCGACGATCTCGAGAGTCAGATGGTCGCCTCGGGGCTTCGGGTGGAGGGGTTGGAGCAGCAGATCAAGGCTCTGGAGGCGGAGAAGGCTGCCGCCCAGGCTGATCGGGACAGCTTCGCTGCCCGGATCGATGAGGTGGAGATCGCGGCGGCCAGGGGGGAGACGCAGGGTGCCCAGGGTGCGCGGGAAGCGGGCGAGCTGTCGGCCGCCCTGACGCACGCCGAGCAGGAAACCGCGCGGTTGCGTGCGGAGCTGGAGCGGCTTCAGGCCGGGGCCGCGAGCGTGGACGCGGGCGCGGCCGATCTGGCGGAGTTTCAGTCCCTGCGCCAGGAGCTGGAGGATGCCCGAGCCTCGCTGCAGGAGACGCAAATCGAGATTGACGATCTGGTGAAGGAACGCCATGCGCTCGAAGATCGGCTCGAGGACGACAACGGGAAGCTCGAAGCGCTCGCGCAAGAGGCCGAGCACGCACGGCAAGACATGGAAGAGGCTGCCTACCAGCGCAAGGAGGCCGAGGAGGTTCGCCGCCAGGTCGAAGAAGCCATGTACCGGCTCCAAGAGCAGCTGGATACGACGCGGGGCGATCTGGCGCGGGCAGAGCGCAGCAGCGCCCGGGTCGGGTCGTCCGCCAACATCGGTAGTAATCTGCGCGCCGCGCTGGCCGGGGGGCTGGTCGGCATGCTGCTGGTAGCGCTGGGAGGGGCGGGCTGGCTTGCGTGGACCGGGAAGCTGGAGCTGCCCGGCGAGTTGGGTGCCCGCCTGGCTGCTCAGCGTGGCTCCGAGTTATCGCGAGGCGGCGTTCCGACGAAGCCGGGAGCGGCGGAGACGGCGCCTCTGGTCCAGCCGGGAGCGTCGCTCGTCTCGGCAGGGTCGCCGGCAGCTGCAGCTGCCGAGCCCCTCACCCGGGCTGGCGAGGCTGGGGCGGCGCCGAGTGCCCCCAAGATAAGAGAATTGCAGGAGCCGTCAGCCCCGGTCCTGGTCAGGGTGCAAGGGGGGGAGTTCACCATGGGCAACAACAACGGTCCGCTCTCGCCCGACGAGCGCCCTGAGCACCGGGTCCGGGTCCGGGATTTCTACATCGGGCGTTACGAGGTGACCTTCGCAGAATACGATCGCTTTGCGCGGGCCACCGGGCGTCGTCTGCCGGACGACCATGGTTGGGGTCGCGGTAACCGGCCCGTGGTCGATGTGAGCTGGGAGGATGCCGTCGCCTATACCGAGTGGCTGTCGCGGCAGACGGGCGCCCACTACCGCCTGCCTTCGGAGGCCGAATGGGAATACGCGGCTGCCGCGGGCACGCATAGCTTCTATTGGTGGGGTTACGACATGGGCAAGAACCACGCGAACTGCTTCAATTGCGGCAGTCGCTGGGATGGCGTCCAGACCGCTCCCGTGGGCAGCTTCGCCCCGAACGCTTACGGACTTTACGACACCGCCGGCAACGTGGCCGAATGGGTCGAGGACTGTTACCGACCGAGCTACGAAGGTGCACCCACCGACGGCGCAGCCTGGCAGGATGGAGACAAATGCAAGCAGCGTGTGCTGCGGGGTGGCGCGTTCAACCGGCCGGCCGCCAACCTTCAGACCACGAGTCGGGCCGCTCAGCCGCCGACCAACCGGCTTCCCGGCGCGGGCTTTCGCGTTGCCCGAGACCTGCGTTGACCGAAGGTGTCTGGCCTGGGCATGTCGCCGACCGGAGGCGCAGGGGGCACGAGCGCCGGCCCTGGCGTCCGGGTGCGGGTGCTCTGCGCGCTCGACGATCTGGAAGATCCGGGCAGCCGGGGTTTCTCCGTTGAGCTTGGGGGGCAGCACCTCGAGCTCTTTGTCGTCCGCCGCCGGGACCGGGTCTACGCTTACCGCAACAGCTGCCCTCACACCGGCGCCCCATTGGAATGGACGCCACATCGTTTCCTCGATCTCGCGGGCTCCTTCATCGAGTGCGCCACGCACGGAGCCCTGTTCCGATTCGAGGACGGGCGCTGTCTGCGCGGACCCTGTGCCGGCGACGGGCTGGAGCCGCTGAATGTGAATCTGTGCGACGGCCAGGTTGTGCTCCTCGATCCATGATCTCCCTGCTGTCCGCGTTGTTTCCGCTTTGGGCGTTGTTGTTCTCGAGCTGGGCGCTCCTGGAGCCGGGGCTCTTCGTTCCGCTGAAAGTCGCCATTGTGCCCCTGCTGGCCCTGGTGATGTTCGGCATGGGGCTGACCCTCACGCCGGAGAGCTTCCACCGGGTTCTGCGCCAGCCCGGGGTGGTGGCCCTGGGCGTTGGCCTGCAATACGGCATCATGCCGTTTGCGGCCTGGCTCCTGGCGACCGTTTCGGGGGTGTCACCGGAGCTGTCGGCCGGACTGGTGCTCCTGGGGGCATGTCCCGGCGGCACGGCATCGAATCTGGTCTGCTACCTCGCCCGAGGCGATGTTGCGCTCTCGATCACACTGACGGCCTGCTCCACGCTGCTCGCCGTTGTCGCAACCCCGCTGCTGACCTGGGCCTACGTCGGGCAGATCGTCCCGGTGCCGGTGTGGTCGATGCTCCTGTCGGTGCTGCAGATCGTTTTACTGCCAGTCGCCGGGGGCATCGTGGTCAATCA
>Ga0315556_1001327_pt1 | contig 14999 bp, 11 predicted proteins | sample SalMarSW160310MG_FD_202112 | JGI IMG/M metagenome (GOLD analysis project Ga0315556, IMG submission 202112) | Salt marsh sediment microbial communities from the Plum Island Ecosystem LTER, Massachusetts, United States - Salt Marsh Sediment SW1603-10 ...
GGGTTGCGTCATTGCTCCAGCTGGCGCAGTGGCAATTTGGTTATTGCGGTTTAAGCGGTTGTTGCGGTTAGCTACGATTGCAACAAACAAGCAACAAATAGTCAATAAAATGCCACCCGCGATAAATGGCCAAGGAGAACGCTTGCGAACTTTGTTGGGTTTTTCGCTTTCCTTTCCAGCTTCGGCTGGTTTTGATTCACCGATCTCCGGGGGAGAAGCGGTTGGGCTTATCGGGGGTATGGACTTGGTTGAGGCAGCCAGTGTGACTTCCTGATCCTTGGCAGCCATCTCCTGCCAGGCCTGGTTGAAAGCGCTCACCAGTGCCGGAACATCGGCATACCGGTCTGCACGCTCCTTTGAAAGCGCTTTGAGCAGCACGCGCTCGACTGCTCCGGGCACGTGCGGATTAATAGAATGCGGCAGCGGCAGCGGCGTGTAAATATGGTCGTGAATAACCGAGAAGGGCGTATCGCCACTGAAAGGCACCTGCCCTACCACCATCTCATAAATCATCACCCCGAACGAATAAATGTCTGTGCCCTGGTCCAGATCTTTCTTCCCCATTGCCTGTTCGGGAGAGATATATTGCGGCGTACCCATGATCGTATCCGACGAGAGCGTCGACTCGCCAGCCTGGGCTATACGCGCCAGGCCGAAGTCCGCCAAATAGATACCGCCGTCTTCAGCCAGCAGCACATTGGAAGGCTTGATATCACGGTGCAAAATGCCGCTTTTATGAGCATAGGTCAGCGCCCCACCGACCGAATCGACTACCCGCAATACATCATCTGCCGAAAGCGGTCCGCGGTTTAGACGCGCCTTCAGCGTCTCCCCGGCAATAAATTTCATCACCAGAAATGGCCGGTTCTCATGCTCCGAAAAATCATAGACCGGTACGATATTAGGGTGCTCGAGTTTGGCAATCAGGCGTGCTTCACGCTGAAAACGCGCCTGGAAATTCGGGTCTTCCAAAAATGCCGGGTGCAAAACCTTCAACGCCACATAACGATCCAAAGCGGCGTGATAGGCCTTAAATACCGTCGCCATCCCGCCCTGACCCAGCTGATCTAAAATTCGATAAGGGCCTACTGCTTCTCCAACGGCGAATGGCATGCTTTACTCCTGGAATTGACGAAATTTCTGCCAGATTTCGGGAAACGAACCGATTAGTAATTTTATAACAAAAAAGGGTAGGGGTTTGTATCCCTACCCTTACAGATTGTTTATTTGTCCTGCAGCGCTGCCACACCTGGCAGCGTCAGGCCTTCAAGCATTTCCAGCGAAGCGCCACCACCGGTTGAAATATGGGTAATTTTGCTTACCACGCCAGATTGTTGGATGGCTGCGACCGAATCCCCCCCACCCACGATCGATACTGCTCCAGACTCAGCCAGGGCTTTTGCCACACCAAAGGTGCCTTTGGCAAACTCCGGAAACTCAAACACACCCATCGGACCATTCCAGACGACGGTTTTTGCTCCCTTAATCACTTTGGCAAAAGATTCAACCGTATCGGGACCGATGTCCAGGATACGCCAGCCATCCGGGATCTGTCCCATCGGCATGGTCTTGTGCTTGGCGTCGGCATCGAACTTGTCGGCGATCACCACATCAACCGGCAAGCGCAGGTGGGTTTTACCTTGCTCCAATAACGCGCGCGCAGTGTCAAGTACTTCATCCTCCACCAGCGAATCGCCCAATGGATAACCCTGGGCTTTGAAGAAGGTGTTTGCCATCCCACCACCGATCAAAATCGCATCGGCTTTGGTTAATAAGTTCTTGATGACACCGATTTTGTCGCTGATTTTGGCGCCTCCCAGCACAGCGATGAATGGCTTTTCCGGGTTGGCAATCGCCTGGCCAAGGTATTGGATCTCTTTCTCCATCAAGAATCCGGCCACAGCTGGCAGGAATTTGGCAACGCCTACCGTCGAGGCATGTGCACGATGCGCCGACCCAAAGGCATCATTGACGAAGATTTCAGCCAGTGAAGCCAGTTGTCTGGCCATTTCGGGATCGTTCTTCTTTTCGCCGGGATGGAAGCGGGTATTTTCGAGCAACACCACCTCTCCTGGCTTGAGTGCCTTAGCAGCAGATTCGGCCTTCGGGCCGATGCAATCCTCTGCAAAGCTGACCGGTTTGCCAAGCAGCTTGCCCAAATAACCAGCCACCGGACGCAGCGAAAACTGGGGGTCCGGAGCATCCTTGGGGCGTCCAAGGTGCGAACACAGGATCAGGGCTGCGCCGTGTTCCAGCAGATATTGCAGCGTGGGAAGAGCCGCGCGGATGCGGGTATCGTCCCCTATTTTGCCATCTTTGATCGGAACGTTAAAATCCACGCGTACCAGCACGCGTTTGCCCTTCGGGTCAATATCACGGATTGTCTTTTTATCGAACATCTATCCCTCCAAAAACTCTGCGGAGGCTTCGAGCCTCCGCAGAGTTTGCGTTCTAAAGGCTCTTGGCCATCAGGGCAGCCAGATCCGCTGTGCGGCAGGAATAACCCCATTCATTATCGTACCAGGTAACGACTTTAAGGAAATTGCTTTTCCCCTTGCCCAGCACCTGGGTAAACTGCAAATCTACCGAGGATGAATGCGGGTCGCCTTTGTAATCCATGCTGACCAGGGGCTCATCCACCGCCGCCAGAATGCCCTTCATGCGTCCCTTGGCCGCATCACGGAAGGCCTGGTGCAGTTCGTCGGTAGTGGTCTCTTTTTCGGTCTCGGCTGTGAAATCCACAATGGAGACAGTTGGGGTAGGCACACGCAGGGCGTAGCCGTCGACTTTGCCAGCCAAATCCGGGATAACCAGCTTGAGGGCTCGGGCTGCGCCGGTCGTGGTCGGGATGATGTTGAGTGCTGCGGCTCGGGCGCGACGCAGGTCGGAGTGCGGTAGGTCCAGGATGCGCTGGTCATTGGTGTAGGAATGCACGGTAGTCATGAAGGCCCGCTTAATGGTGAACTTGTCGTGCACTACCTTGGCAGCCGGTGCCAGGCAGTTGGTCGTGCAGGAGGCATTCGAGACGACATTATCCTTGGCAGGATCGTATTGCTCATCGTTTACGCCCAGCACTATCGTCAGGTCTTCGCCTTGGGCGGGAGCCGAGATGATAACCTTTTTCGCGCCGCCATGGGTGATGTGATTGACTGCGCCTTTGACGTTTCTGCCCTTCTTGTTGAGGCCGTCTTCCTTGATGGTGAAGATGCCGGTCGACTCGATCACGATTTCGATTCCCAGGTCGCCCCAGGGAATGTTAGCCGGATCGGTCTCTTTGAAGGCTTTGACCTTCACACCATCAATCACCAACCCATCCTCGGCGACTTCGATATCGCCGTTGAAACGACCATAGTTCGAATCGTATTTCAACAGATGCGCCATCGTTTTGAGATCGCCGATGTCATTAAAGGCGACAACTTCCAGAGAATCGGAATGCAGGTCACGGATCGCCTTAAGTACCTGGCGTCCAATCCGCCCAAACCCGTTGATACCAACTTTAACTGTCATTGCAAACCTCCTTTATCAGGTTTAATTTGTGAATTTTTACACAATTGTAATTTTATCACAATATTCAATTTGCCTCAATTATAGTACTTCACCAAGTGGCCCGGTGCGCTCGTAATACAAATCGATCAATACCTGCGCCAATTTGAGCGAATCATGGCGCCAGGGTTGTTCCGGATCGACCAAATCCGTAGCATAGATTCGCGTATCGGACAGTGAACGCTCATCGATACGCACCCATTGGGATGACGAGCCGAGTTCAGGTTCATTATTATTATTGCACACGACCAGGTCGAACAAGTCTTCCCCGACATGTTCTTCCAGCGCCCGGACGTGATCGTAACAAGAATACATATCGGTTTCACCGGCCTGGGTGGCGATGTTGCAAACGAAAATCTTTATCGCGCGGCTGACTCTGATGGCCGACAATAAATCGGGAACCAGTAAATTTGGCAGCAAGCTGGTATACAGGCTTCCCGGCCCGATCACGATCAAATCCGCTGAAAGAATGGACTGGACGACCGGTGGAAAAGCGGGAGCGTTGTTCGGTTCAAGCCAGACACGTCGCACACGTCCGGAAATTTCCGGGATGCGGCTCTCCCCCTCTACCCGGACTTCATTGGTCACCAACGGCAATTGCACGTCTGCGACCAGCCTGACGTTGTTCAATGTAGCCGGTAAAACCCGTCCGTGCACGGATAGCACACGTCCCGACTCAGATACGGCTTCTTCAAAACTACCGGTAATATCGCTCAAGGCGGTGATAAACAGATTCCCGAACGAATGCCCGTCGAATCCCGGAGCCCCGCTGAAGCGATACTGGAATAATTGGGTCAGCAAAGCTTCATCGTTGGACAGCGCTGCCAAACAATTGCGAATATCACCCGGAGGCAGAATCCCAATCGTGCGACGCAACTCGCCCGACGAGCCGCCATCATCCGCAACGGTAACCACCGCTGTCAGGTTGTGGGTATGCTCCTTGACCCCGCGCAGAAGCGATGCCAGTCCGTGGCCTCCACCAATCGCTACGACCCGCGGACCACGATCCTTGCGGCGATAATTGGCAATCTGGTCCACTACCCGGCGGCCGGGACGTAGAAAGGGCTGCAAAATCGAGCGATTCAAACCCCAGATACCCAGGCCGATCAATCCCAGGCCCAGCACAGCAAAGATTGCAACGCGGAAAGGACGTGAGAGAAAGCGCAGCGATGCATATGATAGTACTGGCAGCCACCAGGTTTCCGGTGTGTTGCGGTAAACTTCGAGAAGTAAAATCCCCAGGCCAACCCCCAACAGCGTAATCCCCGCCAAGACGAGCCCCAGCCAACGTTTGACCCCCAGACCGGGTGCAAGCCAGCGAATCCACTGCTGCAGGCTATGCCATAAGCGCAGGTGCCAAGCCTGCCGATGCTCGTTCACAACGCGGATAATAGCAGTCTTTATGTGAATAGTCAACCAGCATAGGCTTTATATGACTTCTATCACCCCGCTTTCCGGGCTCTGGCATTATAATTGCCGCTATGAGTATTTATGTAACGGTGGACATCGGCGGCACGCATATTCGCGCGGCCGCTTTTTCAGGCGACAATCCCGAACCGCTCCGGCATGAGCGAACTTTGACCCGCTCAGAGGACGATACCATCTTCAATCGCATCGTCCATTTAATCGAAAAGGTTTGGCCGGAAGACCAGAAAGTAAAAGCCGTCGGGGTCGCTTCTCCCGGTCCGCTCAACCCACAAACCGGGACGATCCTGGCCACACCCAATATCCCCGAATGGATTAATTTTCCTCTAGGCCCGAATCTATCCAGGCATTTTGGTGTGCCAGTGCATCTGGACAATGACGCGAACCTGGCCGGGTTAGGCGAATGGCGCTTCGGGGCTGGCAAAGGCCACCATCATGTGCTTTATTTGACCATCAGCACCGGGATTGGGGGCGGCGTGATCAGCAATGACCGCTTGCTGCAAGGCTATCATGGCCTGGCTGCCGAACTGGGTCACGTCACGATCGTGCCGGATGGACCGATTTGCTCGTGTGGATATCCCGGCCATATCGAAGCCCTGGCCTCCGGTCCGGCCATTGCCCGCTATGTCAATGAAGAGTTGGAAAAAGGTGAAAAATCCATCCTTAAAGCAAGCCCTGAACTGGGCGCACAGCAAATCGCGGATGCAGCCCGGCAAGGAGATGCACTGGCTATTGCTGCTTACGCCCGCGCCGGGGAATATCTTGGCATCGCACTGGCCAACTTTTTACACATCTTCGACCCATCGATCGTGATTTTTGGTGGAGGTGTCTCACAGAGCGGAGATTTACTTTTGATCCCGCTCAAAACCAGCTTGCACGAACGTGTTTTCAATCCCAGATATCTCGAAAATCTAATCATCACGACTGCCGCTTTAGGCGATGATGCCGGCCTGCTCGGAGCGCTTGCCTTGGCGCAAATCTCGGAGTCGTGATCCTTCCCAAGTATAAGGAGACATGCAATCCAATGGAACCCATGAAACTGCCGGGCCCCAAAGCCCGGGCGCTGATCAAGCGCGACTCGTCTGTAATCTCACCATCCTATCCGCGCGGATATCCTTTCGTGATGGATCACGGAAAAGGGTCGGAGGTCTGGGATGTGGACGGCAATCGTTTTCTGGACTTCATGGCCGGTATCGCTGTTGCCTCTACCGGTCACGCCCACCCCGAAGTGGTCAAAGCCATCCAGGACCAGGCCGAAAAATTCATCCACATTTCATCCGATTTCTACCACCAGTCCTGGATCGAACTGGGTGAAAAGCTCGACGAAATCGCTCCCTTCGAGGAAGCCGCCGTATCTTTCATGACCAATTCCGGGACCGAAGCGGTCGAGACAGCCATCAAGCTGGCCCGCTACCACACCGAACGTGCCAATTTCATCGGCTTCACCGGGGCCTTCCACGGTCGGACGATGGGTGCGGTTACCTTTACTGCCAGCAAACCCACCTATCATAGCGGCTTCTACCCGCTGATGAACGGTGTGATTCACGCGCCTTTCCCCAATCCGTACCGCCCGATCCTGGAACGCAAGCCGGGCGAAGATTACGGCGAAACCGTTGTGCGCTACATCGAAGACCAAATCCTGGCGCATATTCTCCCGCCTGATGAAGTCGCCGGAATTCTGGTCGAAACGATCCAGGGCGAGGGAGGCTACCTGATCCCGCCGGCTGGCTTCTACCCGACTTTGCGTAAATTGTGCGATAAGTATGGCATCCTGCTGATCGTCGACGAGGTGCAATCCGGCATGGGACGCACCGGCAAGTGGTGGGCCATCGAACACTTTGAGGTCGAACCTGACATCCTTACTTCAGCCAAGGGCATCGCCTCCGGCGTTCCCCTGGGCGCAACGATTGCCCGCCGCTCGGTGATGACCTGGAAGAAAGGCGCGCACGGCAACACCTACGGCGGCAATCCACTGGCCTGCGCAGCAGCTGTAAAAACCATCGAATTGATCGAGAAGCATTACATGCAAAATGCGGCCGAAGTCGGGCAATACACGCTGGATGCCATGCATGAAATCATGGCCCGCCACCCCAGCATTGGCGATGTGCGCGGACTGGGCCTGATGATCGGCGTCGAGTTCGTCAAGGACCGAAAAACCAAGGAACCCGCCGATGCGTTGCGCGACCGCGTGGCCGACCTGGCCTTCGAGCGCGGATTGTTGATGCTCGGCTGCGGCGACAGCGTCATTCGCATCGCTCCAGCCCTGAGCATCAGCAAAACCGAAATCGACCAGGGCTTACAAATCTTTGAAGAGGCCATCCACCTGGCTGAAAAAGAAATGCTCTAAAGGCAGTCAGGGCGCGGCAAGCCGCGCCCTGATGCTCTTTTCGGGGATATAACGCAATTCTTACACGCACTCCGTCTGCAAATGATAAAATAAACCGATATGCTTCCCGATTTTCGTGTCCGCCAGCGCGATTACCTGCTCGAAATCACGCGCCTGATCACCCAGGAGCTCGACCTGGACAAGGTCATGACGCGCATTCTGCGCGTCTCGATCGAAATGCTGGCCGGACAGGCCGGATTGATTGCCTTCAAAGAAGAGCGCGGCTGGGGCGTGGCCGCAGCGCAGGGGATTCCGCCAGCCCTGCTGCACTATCTCGAACCCCTGTTGGCCGAGGAAAAAGTCTCGGAATTCAACGTTTCCGAACTCAATCGCATGCTCAAAGAGCTGGCTTACACCGCCAGCATGGGACTGTTGAACGGCGTCGGCCTGCCGTTGATCGCGCACACCCAGGTAATCGGGGTGATCTTCATCTTTCGCAATTATCCAGACCTGTTTTCAGCCAACGACAAGACCCTGCTGCGCTCTTTCGCCGACCAGGCCGCCATTGCCGTCTTCAATGCCCGCCTGTACGGACAGGTTTCCTACGAAAAACAACGCCTGGACGCTTTGCTGGATTCGGCTGCAGACGGCATCCTGATCCTGAACGCAGATCACACCATCGAACGCAGCAACCCGGCTTTCGAAAGGCTGTACGGTCTGCCGCGCGATCAGATCGCCGGTAAAAAACATACCGAGATCATCCGCTGGGCGCGCGAGCCGCAGGGCACGCAGCTGGAAGATGCCGAATCTGATGGCTGGCCGCTGACACCCAATGCTAACTTATACGTGGAGGGCGATTTGGAACGCCCGCAACCGCCGCCTTTGCCGGTTGGCGTGACCTATGCGCCGCTGCTATCACCGGATGGGACCCTGCGGGCCGTCGTCGTAACCGTACGCGACATCACCCACTTCCGCACCGCAGAAGAGATCAAAAGCACCTTTATTTCCATCGTCAGCCACGAATTGCGTACGCCGGTCGCCCTGATCAAGGGTTATGCCAGCACCCTGCGCCGCGACGATGCCCGTTGGGACCGCGGGGTCATTAACGACAGCCTGGCCGTCATCGAAGAAGAAGCCGACCGGCTTTCCAAGATGATCGACGACCTCTTGGATGCCTCGCGCCTGCAGGCCGGGGGCTTGAACCTGAACCGCTCGGATGTTTCGCTGCGCACATTGGCCGAACGCCAGGTCGAACGCTTCCTCAGCCAGTCTGAGAAACACAAGATCGTTGTGGATTTTCCAGAGGACTTCCCGGTCATCCTGGCTGACGAGGTGCGCATCGAGCAAGTTATCGCCAATTTGATCTCCAATGCGCTCAAATATGCCTCGGAAGGCGAGATCCGCGTCGAGGGGAGCGTACGCCTCGAACAAGTCGTCGTGTGCGTCAGCGATCAGGGTCCGGGCATCGATCCGTTCGACCTGCCGCATATCTTCGACCGCTTCTACCGCGCGACAAAAGCCGTCAAACAGACCAAAGGGGCCGGGCTGGGACTTTATCTTGCACGCGCCATCGTCGAGGCGCATGGCGGCCGGATCTGGGCCGATCCCCAACCGGATGCCGGTGCGCGCATCTGTTTCTCGCTCCCGCGGGATGTGAAGTAAATTTCATCAATTACAAATTCGCAGTCTTACCAAGCGCCACACAATTTTCGTAAAAAGGATTCAAGCATGGACAAAAAGGTCCCACTCCGCAGCGAAGTCGATCACAAATACACCTGGAATGCCGAAAGCGTCTTTCCCAGTCCCGCAGCCTGGGAAGCCGAACTGAAAAGCATTCAGGCTGAAATCCCGAATGTCAGGAAATTCCAGGGACATATCGCGGAAAGTCCCGAAATATTGGTCGCTGCAATGGGATCTCTGGAGGGTTTGGTCGCTCGCATGCTGCGGGCCTACGTCTATGCCGGATTTTCCTATGCTGTGGACACTACCGACCAGAAAGCAGCTGCTATGTCTGATAAGGCGCAGGGGGTCTTCGGGCAGGTCATGGCTGCGATTTCGTTCATCGAACCGGAACTGATCGCGATGGGCGAAACAGAGCTACGCGCCTGGCTCGAGCACGAACCGCGGTTGGCCGTCTACGGACACTACCTGGACAACCTGTTTCGCAAACAAGCCCACGTCCGTTCGGCGGAGGTGGAAGAGCTGCTCGGCATGCTGTCTGATCCGTTCAGCGGACCTTCCAATAATTTCAGCATGCTGACCAATGCGGACTTTAAATTCGAACCCGCCCTGGACAAACAAGGTCAGGAAATCGATGTCACACAGGGGACGCTTATCAAAATCCTTTCGATGGATGACCGCCGGGCACGCCAGACCGGATGGGAGCATTACTTCGATCTGTATCTGGCGCATAAAAACACACTGACCAGCAACCTGACGGCTTCGATCAAGCAATTCGTCTTCCAGACCCGGGTGCGAAAACATGACTCATCCCTGGCCGGATCGCTGTTCGAGAACAAGGTCCCGCCCGAGGTCTTTCACAACCTGATCGAAGTGTTCAAGAAAAACCTGCCGGTTTGGCAGCGTTATTTCGACATCCGGCGCAAGGCACTGGGCGTGGATGAGCTGAAATTCTACGATCTGTGGGCGCCGCTGATCAAGGACCGGATCAAAGTCCCTTTCGAGCAGGCGGTCGATCTGATCTGCAAGGGGCTGGCTCCAATGGGAGAAGATTACGTCGCTGCCCTCCGCAAAGGCTGCCTGGAAGAACGCTGGGTCGACGTATATCCCAACCAAGGCAAACGCAACGGCGCGTTCTCCTGGGGTGCCCCAGGCACATATCCGTTCATCATGATGAGTTACGCGGACGAGATTATTAACCTGAGCACGCTGGCCCACGAACTGGGTCACTCGATGCACTCCAAACTGACCTGGCAAAATCAGCCCTTCGTTTACAGCGACTACTCTCTATTCGTGGCAGAAGTAGCCTCCAACTTCCACCAGGCCATGGTGCGCGCCTCGCTGCTGAACGACAACCAGGACCAGGATTTCCAGATCGCAGTGATCGAAGAAGCCATGTCAAATTTCCTGCGCTATTTCTTTATCATGCCGACCCTGGCGCGCTTCGAATTGGAGATCCACGAACGGGTTGAAAGAGGCGATGCGCTCACCTCCGACACGATGATGAATTTGATGGCTGATTTTTTCGCCGAAGGCTTTGGCGATACGCTGGCGCTGGATCGCGAACGAGTAGGTATGCTCTGGGCCAGTTTTGGCCACCTGTTTAGCGATTATTACGTCTACCAGTACGCGACCGGGATTTCCGGTGCCCACGCCTTGTCTGGTCGCATCCTGCGCGGCGAATCTAACGCTGTCGAGGATTACCTCAAATTCCTCCAAGCCGGCGCCTCGCTCTATCCGCTGGATGCGCTCAAGCTGGCTGGCGTCGATCTGACCCAGCCGGGACCGATCGAAGAAACCTTTGCCGTGATGAGCGCTTACATCGACCGGTTAGAAAAATTGCTTGGTGTTTAACGGTACAATTGGACCTTCGAAAATACCGAATTTGAATTGAAAGAGAGTTACATGCCCCAAACTACAATCAACTGTCCCCGCTGCAAGCAGCCCATCCAAGCCAATGTCGAACAGCTGTTCGACGTCACCTCCGATCCCGGTGCCAAGCAGCGTTTACTAAGCGGTGTCTCGAACTTCGCCCACTGCCCGTTTTGCGGCTACGAGGGTCAATTAGCCACGCCGATCGTTTACCACGATGCAGACAAACAACTGTTGCTGACCTATTTTCCAGCCGAGATTGGAATGCCGGTCAATGAGCAGGAAAAGCAGATCGGTCCGCTGATCACCCAGGTCACCAACAAACTTCCACCCGAGAAACGCAAAGCCTACCTGCTCAGCCCGCAGGCGCACTTGAGTTTCCAAAGTCTGATCGAGCGCATCCTGGCCGCCGATGGCGTCACACCGGAAATGCTCAAAGCCCAGCAGGACCGTGTGAGCTTGATCGAGCGCCTGCTGAAAGCCAGCGGAGACGATGTCCGCAAAGAAATTCTTGGGCAGGAACCCGGCCTGGCCGATGAGCAATTTTTCGCGCTTTTCAGCCGCCTGCTGCAAAGCGCGGCTGCCAGCGGAGACGAGCAGGTAGCCAAAGAAATGGCCAACTTGCAGAACTTACTTCTGGAAGAAACCGAATATGGACGCAAAATCCAGGCTTCGTATGGCGAAATGGAAGCGGCCGCCAAATCCCTGCAGGAAGCGGGCAAAGAACTGACCCGCGAAAAACTGCTGGATATCATTATCGAAGCGCCAAACGATGAACGCCTGAGCGCACTGGTCAGCCTGGCCCGCCCAGGCCTGGACTACGTCTTTTTCCAGACTCTGACCGAAAAGATCGACAAAGCCCAAGGCGAAGATAAGCAAAAATTGGAGGCCCTGCGCGAAAAGCTGCTCGACCTGGTCAATAAGGTTGACAAGCAAATCGAGGAACGCTACAAGCAGGCGCAGCAATTCGTGGAAGAAATCCTGGCCCAGGACGACATTGCCCAGGCCACGCGAGACAGCCTGGAGGCTGTCAACCAGGATGTAGTCGATGTCATCAACACCATGCTGCGCGAGGCCTCCGATAAGAAGGACGGCGCTCGATTGGAAAAATTACAGCAGATGGTGCAAATTCTTCAAGAATCGAGTGCACCACCGCCAGAGGTTGCCTTCATTGAACAATTGCTAGATGCACCCGACGAAGCCGCCGTCGAAAAAATGCTCCAAGAGAACGAAGCGATGGTCAATGATAACTTTATGGAAGCCTTGAGTGGACTTTCGGCACAAATGGATGCTCAAGCTGAACAACTCGGCGAGGAAAACAAAGCCATAGCCGAGAAATTAGGCCAGGTTTTCCGCACAGCCCTAAAATACACGATGAAAAGGAATATAAAAACTGGCTGATGCTGCTCCACCAAAAACAATCGCGCCCGGAAATTACCGGGCGCTTTTTTTTAGAAAAGTAGGTGTCCAGAGGGTGCGCTGGCCGGGAATATTGGTAACCGGAGGGGAAATTCTAAAGTTATGCGACACAAGCCATCCGGCCAGCGCGACCCTCGAATTTTTAGGTTCAAGAATTCTTAGACAGATGTGATTTCACCACAATCGTGACATGAAATACTTTCTGCGGTGTTGGGCAGGCAACATTAGGCGGGCAAAGCGGTCCACTCGTGGCTGTCAAACCGGTCGACCCAGCCTGGATGGCATTGTATACGCCTTGTGCGCCACGTACCACCATGATATTCGTTACGCGTCTCAAGACCAAAGGATCGTCCACCTGTACGGTCCAGTTGTAATGGTTGCCTAAAGCCAGAAGCAACTGCTGTCCGGCCTGCATTTGGATCGTTGAGCCGTCGTCAGCCAGCGTGACCTTGATCGTGCTTCCTCCCGGGTGCCCCACATCGTGGGTTTCACCCTGAGCGTTACTGCCTGATGAAATGGCAGTTGGGTGAGCAGGAACTTCGGTCACCACGGTCTGGGTGCTACAGGCTGCAAGCAGCAGACTCAGTCCAAGTAAACTAGGTAAAACTATCGATAAAATTCGTTTCATTTTATATTCCAATATCTACAGGTTTATTCGTGACAACTAACGTGCCGGAGGCGGGAAACCGTTCAGGTCTTCAGGCGCTTCGACCTCGCCTGGGTCTGATCGCTCGAACAAATATCCAGGTTTCCAAGGCATGCCGACTGCGGGCATCATCCAGCGATCCAATCCCAACCAGCCAGCTGTTCGCCAGGCCAACAAGAGTAGAATTGCAACCACCAACATATATGGATCGAGGCCAATGACGCCTGCCAGTAAATAATTCAAGCTCATTACGCCGCTCAGGAACGAGGCAATCCAGGTGAAGAAACCCAGGACCAGGATCACCCCAATCAGCAGTTCGGCCCAGGCAATCAAATTGCTCCACAGGACGGCATTTGGCAGGATGGTCCCTTCGAGGAAACGCGTATACCAACTCTGAACTGTCGAAGTAGAATCAGATGATTGATCCAGCAATCCGTGAATGAAGCCGATTAACGCGGCTCCCGATTCGCTCCCGGTCCAGGCCGGATTACCAATTTTCGAGAGCCCAGCCAGAACCCATTCGACTCCCAACCACAATCGCAAGATGAGCCAGACCCAAGACCAAGTCACGTTGTGAAACAAGGCTTCCAGCACTTGCGGACCGGGTAACGCCTCAACCTGCTTTGATGGAGAATTTAGATGATCGGTCGTTTGCATTCCAAAGTCCTTTCACATTCTTGATGATGGCCATCTAAGACCTACTTTAGCACTCCCGAAGGAGTTTGTCTTTATCACTCTCTTGCGAAGCCATTAAGACGACTTTAAGCGCATAGGTTGGAATTAAAAAAAGCACCTTGCGCCAATCACAAGGTGCCGCTAATCATTTCTTTAAATTAAATGCTACTCATCCTCGCAGTCGCACGCCAAGCCTGCAGCCTTCTCAAAAGACTCACGCCCTTCCTGCACAGAAAAGTAGATCAGCCCCAGGGCGCCCAAGCTATCCACGATTCCAAAGCCGGTTAACTGATAGATCAGACTGGACCCCAATAAAACCAGCGACATGTAAATACACACCAGCGTGCAGTTTGCATCCGCTAGGATGGGCGCGGAATCCAAAGTCCTGCCCACCTTGCGTTTCGCCGCTACCAATGCCCACATCATGGCAATTGAAATCAGCGAGATGATGATACCCGGCAGGGTGGTTTCGGGCGTGTGCCCGCTAAGGATATTGATCACTGCTGTGACCGCCAAACCGACGGCCAGGATGTAGAAGCTCGTCCCGGTAATGCGTAAAGCCGTCCTCTCAAATTGGCTGCGCTCCGTCCCCGGGTTATGGCGGATGCGCAGGATCATGGCGATGATCCCGATTCCCGAGAGAACTTCGATGAAACTGTCCACGCCAAAGCCGAAAAGAGCCAGGGTCTCGTCATTGACGCTGAAAAGGATCGAAACCAAACCCTCGAATAAATTGTAGAATACCGTAAAATAACCCAGCCACAGGGCATACTGGTAGTAGCGTTCCACATCGGTTTTGGAAGGAAGGGAAGTCATACCAACATTATCTCACAGGAACACTATCAAGCTGAAATATATTTATTGCGCAGAGCATCGATCGATTTCATCTCACCGCTCTGATCTTCAAATAACCAGAATTCCCAGCCGTTGCAGGGGGTCTCGGTCAGCTTGCGGGCTACTTGATGGATCGAACCAGAGATTTCCCCGCAGATCAGGGATCCATCCGCTCGAATTGTCGCGGTAATACGCTTGTCTCTGGTAAAAAAAAGTGTCTGTCCTGGGAACACCAATCCCGCCTCGACTAACAAACCAAACGGCACCCGGCGTCGTTTCCGCTTACGGTCAGCAAAAATCTCATCAGAGTATGCCCCGGGAATTACCGATTCAATCCTTTCGTTGGCCAGGTCCACATACCGCTGATCCTGCTCGATCCCAATCCAATGACGGTGCAATTTCTTGGCCACTGCCCCGGTCGTCCCGGTACCAAAGAATGGATCGAGCACCAGATCCTCCGGATTACTGCTGGACAGAATCACGCGATAAAGCAATGCCTCCGGTTTCTGTGTGGAATGCGCTTTCCCGCCATTGACTTTGATCCGTTCCTTGCCGGTGCACAATGGGGTAACCCAATCG
>Ga0315556_1001329_pt1 | contig 14987 bp, 12 predicted proteins | sample SalMarSW160310MG_FD_202112 | JGI IMG/M metagenome (GOLD analysis project Ga0315556, IMG submission 202112) | Salt marsh sediment microbial communities from the Plum Island Ecosystem LTER, Massachusetts, United States - Salt Marsh Sediment SW1603-10 ...
GTCCACCATCAAGGTCGCCTCGGACGGCTGAAACGGCAGCAGCTGAATTAGATCAGAGGCATGTTGCGTCTTTACCGCACAGCTTGACCGGGCAGAATTCAGCCCACGTCGGCGCCATGCCACGTCACTCCCACCGGCGTGATACAAGAAGGTTGGCCTACCAAATTCGAACGCCCGATCGAATCGGCCAAGTGCCCAGGCAGCCCGATGGAAGTACAGAAGTTCCGCTTTACCCCCAACAGCAGCCGTCATCAGAGCGCTCTGATCATGTCCGTTTTGGGTAAGACTGGGACATTCTGAGAGCCAGCTAGTATGACTGCTCTGCCCCCAACAACCGACAAAGGTCGAGGTAAAGCGGACATCGACGATGAATGTCCGCTTACCCCCCGGGAGCTGTCATTTTCGGAACTGCTCAGAATGGCGGCTATGGGCCAAAACCAGCCGACTTGGAAAGCGGACAAACACGACCGATTTGACCCTGACAAGGGACGAATAACTCGGGAAAGCGGACATTCGCGGTGAATGCCTGCGTTACCTCCGATAGCTGTCGTCATGACAGGGATCTCTGTGCGGCACGAAAGCGCCAAGGTAAGCCGTTCCGACAGGCAGCTCCGCGGCGCACGCCGGGATGCTCGGGCGATTGCAGGCGCCGCTGGCGAGAACCAGCGCCCGGCATCTCCACGCGCCGCGGTTTGTCACGACGCGGTAGCCAGCCGGATCGGTGCCGATGTAGGAAAAGCCGGGCAGACGGCTTTGCCAGTTGGGGGTCAAGAGGCGAAGCGAGTCCCAGCGCTCGGTTTGCCACGAGTTGCAGACTTATCCTACTTAGGATTTTTCTACTTGAGTTCAGATTGCTGATTCTGAGGACCAAAGCCGTCGTGATCAAGCCAAGATAGTCGAAATCGCTCTGAGCGCTGCCGGGTATCCGGCGGCTCCAAGCCCGGCGATGACTCCTGTGGCGGCCAGGGACACATACGACCGGTGGTAGTGGGCTTCGCGCCGGTGAATGTTGGAAATGTGCACTTCCACGATGGGGCCGGGAAACATCTTCAGGGCATCGAGGAGCGCGATGGAGGTGAAGGACCAGGCGGCCGGATTGATGACGATGCCAGCCGCTTCGTCGATGGCTTCATGCACCCAAGCGATGAGTTCACCTTCGTGGTTGGTCTGCCGGAAGTCGATGGCCACATTCGGCACTTCGGCGCGGCACATCGCTTCGATGTCGGCGAGCGTCGCGGTGCCGTAGATGTGGGGTTCGCGGGTCCCGAGGCGGTTGAGGTTGGGACCGTTGAGAATGAAGACCGGCTTCGTCATTCGCCTTTGTCCTATCCCGAATAGCCAAGCAGCCGCGGCAGCCACAAGACGAAGCCGGGCGACACGGTAATGAGGGCAAGTGCTGCCAGCATCGCCAGCAGGAACGGCACCACGTCGCGGATGATCGCCAGCAGTCCGGCGCGCGACACGTTGGCGACGACGAACAGCAACAGGCCATAGGGCGGCGTGATGAGGCCGATCATCAGGTTGACCACGACCACCACCCCGAAGTGCACCATGTCGATACCCAGCGCATTTGCCGTCGGAATGAAGATCGGCACGATGACGAGGAGAATGGTGATGCCTTCCAGCAGGCACCCGAGGATCAGCAGCGTGATGTTGACGAGAAGCAGGAAGCCCAGCGGCGAGAGCTTGTAGCCGGCGATGATGGCGCTCAAGGCGTTGGGGATGTTCTCGATGGTCACGACATAGTTGAACACCAGCGAGCCGCCGACGAGCAGGCCGATGGAGGCACTCGAGCGGGCGCTGGCGAGGACGGCCTGGTAGGCCTGCTTCAGCGAAACGTCGCGGTAGAGGACAAAGGAAATGATGGCGGCGTAGGCGGCGGCCACGGCGGCGGCTTCGGTAGGTGTCGTGACGCCACCATAGATGCCGCCCAGCAGAATGACCGGCATCAGCAGGGCAGGGATGGCGCGCAGCGTGATGGCCGGCATTTCGCGCATGGGCACGGGATCTTCCACGGGGAATCCCTTGCGATGCGCCATCACCGTATTGATGGCCATGAGGACCGCGGCCATCAGCAGACCCGGCAAGGCGCCGCCAAGGAACAGGTAGCCGATCGATGCATCCGAGACGAGAGCGAACAGCACCATCGGAATGGAGGGCGGGATGATCGGGCCGATGACGGCGGCCGCCGCCGTGATGGCCGCCGCATAGCTGGGGGTGTAGCGGCCTTCGCGAACCATCATGGAGATGATCAGCCGCCCGACGCCGGCAGCGTCTGCCAGGGCCGAGCCGGACATGCCGGCAAAGATCACGCTGACCATCACGTTGACATGGCCGAGACCGCCGCGATAACGGCCGACGATGGAGTTGCAGAACCCGAGCAGCCGGTTGGAGAGGCTGCCGACGTTCATGAGTTCGGCCGAGAGGATGAAGAGCGGGATGGCGAGCAGCACGAAACTGCCGCGCAAGCCCTGCAGAAGCTGCTCGGCCGCGATTGAGAGGTCCTGGCCGGAGACGAGCAGGTAGACAATGGAGCCGGCGATCATCGAATAGCCGATGGGCAGGCCGAGAACCGCCAGCGCGGTTATCGCCACCAGGCAGATGGAAAACGGGCTGGCGAGGTTCATTCTTCCCTCAGATGCGTGGGGTCGGTGACCTCCGGCGCAACTCCCCTGAGGGCATCGAATCCCAGCCACAGATAACGAACGATCGCGGCGACGGCGAAAAGGATATAGACGGAAAAGAGGTAGTCGAGTCGCACGCCGATATAGGACGCGTGCTCGATGCGCATGAAGGTGACGTAGTCGTAGGTGGCGGGCAGCGAGACGACGAACAGCCCGACGAGGACGAGGCTCGTCACGATGGTGAAGCCGCGGCGCAGGCGCTTGGAGACCGCACTGTAAAGGATGTCAAAGCGGATCTCGTCCTGTTCGGTGACCACGAAGGCCGCCCCCCACAGGACCAGCCACATCCAGGCAAGCGTGCTGACCTCGAGGGTCCATCCGACCGGCCAGCCGAGCACATAGCGAAAGAGGATCTGCAGGATGAAACACCCAAAGACCGCCGACAGCAGAATGACGGCAACATTTTCGGCACGGCGCTGCAGCCACCCGATGATTGCGGGAATATTCATTGCATGCCCCTACAGGCTCAAATGAAAGCCATCGCCGCACTGCGGCTGGTCGCTTGCGCGGAACCATCGGCCCCAGTGAGGCCGATGGTACAAACCTAGCGCAAGGAGCCCGCTAAAGGGCATTGATCTTGTCAAGTATGCCCTTCGGCCAATCCTTGGCGAAAGCCGACTCCATGTACATCTTCTGGGCATATTTGCGGAATGCATCGACATCGGGCGTGTAGACCTTGAGGCCCTTGTCCTTGAAGAACTGGACCAGCTTTGCCTCTTCTGCGAGATGCTTCTTGGTGCTCCAGTCGATGGCCTTCTTGGTCTCGGTCTCCAGCTTGGTCCGCTGTTCGGCGGAGAGCTTGTCCCAGGTCTTCTTGGAGACGACGAAGAGATCGAAGCCGAGCAGATGGCTGGTGAGCACGATCTGCGATGTGACTTCATAGAACTTCATGTTGTAATCGTTGGGCAGCGGGTTGTCCTGGCCGTCGATCGCGCCAGTCTGCAGGCCGGTATAGACCTCGGTATAAGCCATCGGCGTGGGGTTGGCGCCGAGCGCCTTGCCGAGGAACTGCCAGGCATCGCCGCCGGGCATGCGTAGCTTGATGCCGTGCATGTCGGCAGGAGCGTTGATCTTCTTGTCGGGCTTCAGGTTGACCTGTCGCGCTCCGAAATAGACCGGCGCAATGACGTGAATGCCGAGCTGGTCATCGGCCATCTTGACCATCTCCTTGCCCGCGTCGCTTTCGAAGAAACGGCTGAGGTGGTCAACGTTGCGGAAGAGATAGGCGGCGGTCAGTATGGACCAGGCGGGAAGCTGCTTGGCTATGTCCTGCGGCGCCACGATGCCGGTTTCCAGGTTGCCGCGTTCGAGCGCCACGAGTTCGGTTCCCTGCTTGAACAAGGTCGCACCGAAATGCGGCTCGAAGGTGAAGTCGCTGGCCAGCGCCTTGCCGAGCTGGCGCATCGCTTCGGCACGAATGTCGGTATCGCTGAATACCGCCGAGAATTTCAGCAGCGGCTTGTCTTGCGCAAAGGCAGCCGGCACCGCAGTGGCAGCCGCCAGCATGGCGCCCCCGAGAAGCGCGGTGCGCCTGGAAACGGAAAAGTTCATGGTGATTCCTCCCTGTGGGTCACACGTGGACGGTCCGCACTGGCGCGGCCTGCCATCTGCAATTGACTATGGACTAACTAGTTAGTTTGTGTCAATAGTCATATTCATGAGAACCTGACCGCCAACGGACCCGGATGCAGGCTTTGCGCGATCAGGATGTTGATTTCCGGGGTTCGATGGCCTTTCTCTCCTAGAATGAGCGAAGTGGCCCGGAGCCCGCATTTATCGAGGACATGATGATGAGCATCGAAACGATCGCCAGACCCGCGGCACGGGGCCGTGTCAATGATCCCGAAGGGACCAAACGCAATATCATCGATGTCGCGACCACGGAGTTTGCGCTGCGCGGCCTGTCGGGGGCCCGGATCGACGAGATTGCCGCCAAGACCAAGTGCAGCAAGCGGATGATCTACTATTACTTCGATAGCAAGGAGGGCCTCTATCTCAAGGTGCTGGAAGCGGCCTACAGCGCGATGCGGGCCTCGGAGGCCAGCCTCGATCTCGATGACCTAGCGCCCGTCGAGGCGCTGAAACGGCTGGTCCGCTTCACCTTCGACCATCACAACTCGAATGAGGACTTCATTCGACTGGTGATGATCGAAAACATCCATCACGCCGAGTATCTGGCCCGCTCCTCAGTCATCCAGGAACTCAACCTGACGGCGATCGATGCCGCGGACCGGCTTTTGAAGCGTGGCGTGCGCGAGGGCGTTTTCCGCGCGGGTCTCGACCCGGTGATGCTCCACTGGCAGATAAGTGCGCTTTGCTTTTTCAATGTCTCGAACCGCGCCACGTTTTCGAGAATCTTCAGGCATGATCTTGATTCGCAGGAGTTTCTGGCGTCGCTTCGGGAGAGCGCAGTAGAGATGATTGTGCGCTATGTCGAAAAGCGCTGACACATTGCCGGGCTCCGGTGTCAAGAGCAGGCACGCAGCCGCGATGGCGCCAGGCGGCCCGGCTTTGAGGCTTGGCCTGATCGGGGACAACATCGGTCAGTCGAAGGCACCGCTGCTTCATACCACGGCGGGAAGGCTTTCCGGGCTTGCCACCACGTATGATCGTCTCGTGCCGGGCGAACTCAAGACCAGCTTCGATCAGACCTTTGCCCTGTGCTTGGCCGGCGGCTACCGGGGGATCAACATCACATACCCCTACAAGGAGGAAGCGGCGCGCCTGGTCGAAATCGACGACCCCACGGTCCGCGCCATGGGTGCCGTCAATACCGTTATCTTCGAGCCGACCGGGCCGAAGGGGTACAACACCGACTACAGCGGCTTCATCGCCGCCTATCGTGGTGCCCGTGGCAATCTCCCGGCCGGCAGGGTGTGCATGATCGGTGCCGGCGGTGTCGGCAAGGCCATCGCCTTTGCGCTACTGAACCTCGGTCTCGAATCGCTTCTGATCGTTGACCTGAATGTGGCGAAGGCCGAGGATCTGGCTGCACGTCTGCACGCCCTCTCATCCGAGACTTCAGTCACGATCGCCGAGGACACTTCGGCGGTAGCGGGCAATGTCGACGGGCTGATCAATTGCACCCCGGTCGGCATGGTGGGTTATGATGGAACGCCCATGCCGCGCGAACGGGTGAAGGGTGCCGAGTGGGCCTTCGATGCTGTCTATACGCCGCTCGACACGCAGTTTCTGCGTGACGCGGCCGCCGAAGGGCTGACGGTGATCAGCGGCTTCGAGCTGTTCTTTCATCAAGGCGTCGATGCCTGGCAGATCTTTTCCGGCCAGCCGGTTGACGCGGTGCGACTGCGAAGTGCGCTAATGGAATCCACAGGCGGTCCAAAAAGCTGAAAAAGTAGTCTGAGCACTTTTTCCAGGGAAATTTGCAATGCGCACAGCCATCGCCACCGTCTGCCTGAGTGGTGAGCTCGATGAAAAGCTCAAGGCCATCGCCGATGCCGGCTTCGATGGGGTGGAGATCTTCGAGAACGATCTTTTATCGTTCGACGGCGGGGTGCGCGACGTCGGGCGCATGATCGCCGATTTCGGCCTTCAATGCACGACCTTCCAGCCGTTCCGCGATTTCGAGGGTCTGCCGGACGGCATGCGCCAGCGCGCCTTTGCCCGTGCCGAGCGCAAGTTCGACCTGATGGCCGAACTGGGCAGCGATCTCATCCTGGTGTGCAGCAACGTCTCGCCGGCGGCGCTGGGCGGCATCGACAGGGCGGCGGCCGACTTCCACGAACTGGGTGAGAAGGCGGCAAGCCGTGGCATCAAGGTCGGCTTCGAGGCGCTCGCCTGGGGCCGTCACATCAACGACCATCGCGATGCATGGGAAGTGGTGCGGCGTGCTGCGCACGCCAATGTGGGGCTCGTCCTCGATACTTTCCATACGCTGTCGCGCAAGCTGCCGGTCGACAGCATCCGTTCGATCCCCAAGGATCGCATCTTCCTGGTGCAGGTCGCAGACGCGCCGCTGCTGGAGATGGATTACCTGTCGTGGAGCCGCCATTTCCGCAATTTTCCCGGCCAGGGCGACCTGCCGCTCACCGGCTTCATGCAGGCGCTCGATGCGACCGGTTACGACGGCGTCTTCTCGCTGGAAGTGTTCAACGACCAGTTCCGGGCCGGCACGCCGCGTCGCACCGCCACCGATGGCCAGCGCTCGCTGATTTATCTCTTCGATCAGGCCCACACCGGCAACAAGACCCTGCCGGCCAAGGCGGTGAGTACAGGCCTCGAGTTCATCGAATTCTCGGTCGATGAGCAGACGGCGCAGGAGCTGGAGAAGTTTCTCGCCGCCCTCGGATTCCACAAGGCCGGCCGCCATCGCTCCAAGGCCGTGGACCTGATGCGCCAGGGCGACATCAATCTCGTCATCAACTGCGACAAGGACGGTTTTGCCCATACCTACAACATTGTCCATGGACCATCGGTGTGCGCCATCGGGCTCAAGGTGAGCGATGTCGCAACGGCCATGCAGCGCGCTGAGGGCCTTTTGGTGCCCGTCTTCCACCAACCGGTGGCGCCGGGCGAGATCGAGTTGCCCGGCATCCGCGGGGTGGGCGGCAGCCTCATCTACATGATCGAGCCGAAGGGCCAACTGGGGCGCGTGTGGGAGATCGAGTTCGACCTCACCGGCAGCGACGGCGGCGTCGAGGTTGCGAACCTCACCCGTATCGATCACGTGGCCCAGTCCATGCCCTATGAGGAGATGCTCTCCTGGCTCCTGACCTATCGGGCGCTGTTCGAGCTGGAAAAGACCACCCAACTCGACATCGCCGATCCGGGTGGGCTGGTGCAGAGCCAGGTGGTGGAATCGCCCGACCGGCGGTTGCGCATCACCCTCAACAGCTCGCAGAGCCCCAAGACCCAGTCGGCGCGCTTCGTGAACGAGTTCTTTGGCTCGGGCGTGCAGCACATCGCCTTTGCCACCGGCGACATTTTCGCCACGGTGCGCTACATCGAGGCCAAGGGGGTGGAGATGCTGACGATCCCGGAGAACTATTACGACGACCTGGAGGCGCGGTTCGAGCTTGCACCCGGCCTCATCGACGAGTTGCGGGCGCACAATGTCCTTTATGATCGCGATGGCGACGGCGAGTACTTCCAGATTTATACCCGCACATTCGCCGACCGTTTTTTCTTCGAGATCGTCGAGCGGCGCGGCTATGACGGGTTCGGGGCGGTCAACGCGCCCATCCGGCTGGCCGCGCAGACGCGCAGCGCCCAGCCGCTCGCTGTGCCACGCAAATAGTGACCGCTGAAGGAGACGCTGCCATGACCACACCGCCCGAACTGATACGCCGTGACCGCGCCTGGCACCCGCCGGGTTATGCCCCGGGCTACAAGTCGACGATCCTCAGATCACCGCGCCGCGGCCTTCTGGGGCTGGAGCAATCGGCCAGCGAACTCACCGGTCCGGTGTTCGGGCATTCGATGCTGGACGATCTCGACAACGACCTCATCGCCAACTACGCCAGTGATGGCGAGGCGATCGGCGAGCGCATCATCGTGCACGGGCGGGTGCTGGACGAGAATGCAAGACCGCAATCCGGTGTGCTTATCGAGATCTGGCAGGCCAATGCCGGCGGGCGCTACCGCCATATCAACGATGGCTACATGGCCCCGCTCGATCCCAACTTCGGCGGCTGCGGGCGCTGTATCAGCGATGCCGACGGCAACTATTTCTTCCGCACCATCCGCCCCGGCCCCTACCCGTGGCGCAACAACGGTTCCGACTGGCGCCCGGCCCATATCCACCTGTCGCTGTTCGGCACTTCGTTCGCCCAGCGGCTCATCACCCAGCTCTATTTCGAGGGTGATCCGCTCATCGCCTTGTGCCCGATCGTCAACACCATCGCTGATCCGCAAGCCATTGACATGCTGGTGGCCAAACTCGACATGGCCAACATGGTGCCGTTCGATTGCCTCACCTATCGCTTCGACATCGTCCTGAGGGGCTGGCGACAGACCTTCTTCGAGAACAAGCGGGAGGGCAATTGAGATGACGGTGAAGACCCTCAAGGAAACACCCTCGCAGACGGCGGGACCGTATGTGCATATCGGCACGGTGCCGGCCGCGGCCGGCCTCCAGGTGAGGACGCAGGAAAAGCTCAACATCACCGGCCTCAAGGGCGGTGAGGCCATCGTCATCGAGGGCTGCATCCGCGACGGTTCGGGCGAGTTGGTGCGCGATGCCATGCTGGAGATCTGGCAGGCCGATGCCAAGGGCCGTTTCGATGCCGGCGGCCACAGCGGCTGGGCGCGCGCCGTCACCGACTTCAAGACCGGCCTCTACCGCTTCGAGACCGTCAAGCCCGGCCCGATCCAATGGCGCGACGGGCGCCCGCAGGCGCCGCACATCACGGCCGTCATCTTCGCGCGCGGCATCAATATCCATCTGCATACGCGGATTTATTTCGATGACGAGAGCGCCGCCAATGAAGCCGATCCGGTGTTGAAGCAGGTGCCGGGTGAAGCCATGCGCCAGACGCTCATTGCCCGGCGCGATGCGGCGGCCAAGGCAACCACCTACCGCTTCGACATCGTCCTGCAGGGCGAAGACGAGACGGTGTTCTTCGATATCTAGGAGGTGTCGAGGATGGGTGCGCCCTGCATCATCACGGTGGCGATCACCGGCTCGCTGCCGAAGAAGGAAAACAACCCGGCGGTGCCCATCACCGTCGCCGAGCAGGTCGAATCCACCCACGAGGCCTTCGAGGCGGGTGCCAGTCTGGTCCATTGCCATGTGCGCAACGACGATCAGACTGCGACATCCGATCCAGAGAAATTTGGCCGGCTGATGGAGGGCATCCGGCGCCATTGCCCGGGCATGATCATCCAACTCTCGACCGGCGGACGCTCGGGCGCCGGGCGCGAGCGCGGTGGCATGCTGCACCTTCACCCCGACATGGCCTCGCTTGCTACGGGCTCGTGCAACTTCCCAACCCGTGTTTACGAAAACAGCCCCGACCTCATCGACTGGCTGGCCGGCGAGATGCGCCGATACAACGTCAAACCCGAGATCGAGGTCTTTGATCTGTCGATGTTATTCAAAGCGGCTGAAATGGTGGCCGATAGCCGTATCGTGGGAAACCTCCATGTGCAATTCGTCATGGGAGTCAAGAACGCCATGCCGGTAGACCGTGAGGTTTTCGAGTTCTACGTCGCAACTCTCAACCGTATTGCGCCGGGTGCAACCTGGACTGGCGCGGGTATTGGCCGCGACCAGCTCCTCCTCAACCGCTGGTCGCTGGAACTGGGTGGTCATTGCCGCACCGGGCTTGAGGATAATGTGCGCTTTGACAAGACACGCCTTGCTCGCTCCAACGCCGAACTGGTGGCTCGCGTCGCCTCGCTTTGCGCGGAATATGACCGAGAAGTTGCCAGTCCAGCAGTAGCGCGCGCCGCGCTCGGACTACCGCTGCCGGAGTAACAATCGTCGTTGATCCCAAGTGGCCGAAACTGCGGCTTGTTCGAAGAAGGCGGCTGTTGGCCCAGGCAGTGTGAGACGGGCCATCACCGGTCCAAGCGCGGAACCGGCGAGTCCGCCGCCGACAATAGCCAGGTCATAATCTGTCATTGGAACTCCTCGAATTGCCGCATGACAATCTCATAAAGAGAGCTCGAACTACACGTGTTTGTCGATTTGGCTAATGCCTTCAGTCGCCACTCTGTCCGGAAGGGGTCAAGAAGCAGGCATCCTGTGGGCCAAAACGCTGACAATCAATCTGGACCCTTCGATGGGGCTGGCCAAGTTTCGGCAAGCATACGGGTGACGGACCGGGCAGATTGCAGGGATGCACAAGAACGGAGGGCAAGGTCAGCCAAGGCAAACGTCCCCTGGCGGTATGCTTGAGTGCCAAGGGCCGGCGATGACCTGCGCCGTGCCTGGGTCGGTCAGGCAGCCGGCAACGTTGACGCCTCGGACCAGCATGACAGCAAGCGCTCGGCCTCGCAGGTGATACGATGCACGAAATCCGCAGCCGTCTCGATATCAGAGACGAACATCGCGCGAGTCATCGTTGTCGAATTTCCCTCGTACGAGGTCGCCAAAGCTTGTTGCGAAGATCCGGCCTACCAAAAAGCGAAGGAGTTCGCATTGAAGACTGCGAAGCGCGACCTGGTCATCATCGAAAGGGACTCCGCTTGAAGGCGGTCACCTGTCAGAACCCGACAAAAGAGTAAAAGTGGCTTTTCGGTCAACTTCGAATCTTCAACCCAGGCCAACAAACGGTGGCTGTGTCATGATGGGGTTGCTAGCGGAATGCGGTCTCGGCGAAGCTTCGCAGCTTGCGCGAATGCAGGCGCTCCCGCCCCTGAGACGTGAGCTTCTCCAGCGCTCGCAATCCGATCTCGAGATGCTGGCCAACCCGCTGCCGGTAGAATTCACCGGCCATTCCCGCAAGCTTTATTTCGCCATGGATAGGCTTGTCCGACACGCAGAGCAGCGTGCCATAGGGCACCCGGAAGCGAAAGCCGTTGGCCGCGATGGCTGCCGATTCCATGTCGAGCGCAATGGCACGCGACTGCGACAGCCGCCGGATGATGGCCGGGTCCCCGATCTCCCAGTTGCGATTGTCCACGCTCGCCACTGTCCCGGTGCGCATCACGTGCTTGAGCTCGAAGCCGGAGAGCCCCGTCACCTCGCCGACCGCCTGCTCCAGCGCCACCTGCATCTCTGCCAGGGCCGGGATCGGAACCCAGAGCGGCAATTCCTGGTCGAGGACGTGGTCCTCGCGCACATAACCATGGGCGAGGACATAATCTCCAAGCTTCTGCGTGGTCCTGAGGCCGGCACAGTGACCAAGCATCAGCCAGGCATGCGGCCGCAGCACGGCAACATGGTCGGTCATGGTTCTGGCGTTGGAGGGACCGGTGCCGATATTGATGAGGGTAATGCCCCGATGGTCGGGTTCGGCGAGATGTAAGGCCGGCATCTGTGGCATGCGTTCAAGAGAGGTGCCGGACCTGTCTTTGCCCAGGCGCTTGTTGGGCGTGATGACATTGCCGGGCTCGATAAAGGCATCGCCGTGAGGATGACCCGCGGCCATGCGTTCCTGGCACAGGCGCGCGAAGGCATCGACGTAGAACTGATAGTTGGTGAAGATCACGAAATTCTGGAAGTGCTCCGGATCGGTGCCCGTGTAGTGAAAAAGCCGGTGCAGCGAATAATCGATGCGCGCGGCGCGGAACAAGGCCAGCGGCTCCGGCGCGCCGGGCGGCAGTTGCAGCATGCCATTGGCAATCGCATCGTCCATGTCGGCGAGATCGGGCGTGTCGAACACATCGCGCAGCGGCCGTTCGATGCCCGGCTTTTTGCCTCCCGATTTCATCCAGTCGATGTTGATGTCGCGGCGGTAGGCGAAATGAATGGGGATCGGCTCACTCGACTCGCCGACCTCGACGGCCACCCCGTGGTTTTCGACCAGCAGCCCGATCTGCTCCGTCAGGTAGGCCCGAAACAGATCGGGCCGGGTTACCGTGGTCTCGTGCACGCCCGGGCCGGCGACGAAGCCATACGAAAGCCGCGAATCGAGCCGGGCATGGCTCGAGATCGTGACCCGCACGACTGGATAGGTGGCGCGCACGCGGGTGGTGAACGCTTCGCCGTTGGCAAATGCCGTGAAGCGATCGCGCAGGAAGCCGGTGTTGCGCTCGTAGATTTCATCAAGACGGGTGACCGCAGCAGCGGCATCGGTAAACGCTTCGGTGGCGATGGGCGGCGGGGAGAGGTTGCTCACAGTGGTGGCCATGTCGGAAGCACGTGCCTGAGGGGCGTTGGTCCTTTTGGCGCACTTGGCACTTCGGGTAAAGGGGCGAAGCGCTTTACCCGGGTCGAAAGGAGGCTGCAGGTCCCGGTATTACCACCAGGGTCAGAACCACCATGTGCCTGACCAGGTATCCGCAACTTATCGGGCAGCCCCGACAAGGGCATTCGGCATCTTGGCGACGGGGCTGTTCGGGCGGCGCTGATGGGCTAAGGTTCATGTGCGAGGCGATCTGCCCGGTTCGATGCACGCGAGGACGACGATGAAGAAGCTGAAATACTGGGGCTGGGGCAATGAGGGCGAGGGCCTTGATGCACGCGAGACCCAAGCGCTGCTGGCCACCTTTGCCGACGGCTACGGCATCCGGCCTGTCGATGATGGCGCCTTTCCCGCCCTCGATGCCATCGAGCTCCGCACACCGCGGCTGACGCCGCCGCCAGGTCTTTCCCGCATCTGCACCACAGAGAAATACCAGCGGGTTCTGCATGCCTTCGGCCAGTCGCAATCGGACTCCATCCGCATCTACATGGGCGACTTCGCACCCGCGCCCGACGTGGTCGCCTTTCCCGAGAGCGCCGCCGACGTTGCAGCCCTTTGTGACTGGTGCGGCGATCAGGGGGCGGCGCTCATCCCCTACGGCGGCGGCTCGTCGGTGGCGGGCGGGGTGACGGGTGATGTGGGCGATGGCTTTGCCGGCGCGGTTACCGTCGACATGAGCCGCATGAACAAGGTTCTCGAAATCGACGATGTCAGCCGCGCCGCTCGCATTGAGGCCGGTGCGCATGGACCGGAGCTCGAAGCACAGCTCAAGCCCTCCGGCCTGACATTGCGGCATTTTCCGCAAAGCTTCGAGCATTCGACCCTCGGCGGCTGGATCGCCACCCGCTCGGGCGGCCATTTCGCCACGCTTTACACCCATATCGACGATCTGGTGGAAAGCCTGACCATGGTCAGTCCGGCGGGCCGCATCGTTTCGCGCCGGCTGCCGGGCTCCGGTGCCGGGCCCAGCCCCGATCGCTTGATGATGGGCTCGGAGGGCGCGCTCGGCATCATCACCGAGGCTTGGGTGAGGTTGCAGGAAAAGCCGCGCTTCAAGGCAACTGCCGGCTTTCGCTTCGCTGATTTCCTGGACGCCGCCCGGGCGGTGCGCGCCGTTGCGCAAGCCGGGCTCTATCCGGCAAATGTGCGCATTGTCGACGGCGTCGAGCTGAAGGTGAACGGGGCTGGCGATGGCTCGTTCACACTGATGGTGGTGTCGTTCGAAAACGCCGACCATCCGGTCGACGCCTGGATGACGCGCGCCGCCGAGTGTTGCCTCGATCATGGCGGTCGTGTTGATGTCGACTGGCGGGACAATCCCGACGCCAACCTGCAAGGCGCGGTGGGCGCCTGGCGCACGGCTTTCATCCGCATGCCCTACAACCGCGAGCAACTCACCCCGCGCGGCATCATCTCCGACACATTCGAGACAGCGATCACCTGGGACCGCTTCGAAAAGTTCTACCATGCGATCCGCGACAGCACTGCCAAGGCGATCCGCGAGGCGACCGGCACCGCGGGCGCCGTCTCCTGCCGCTTCAGTCACGCCTATCCGGATGGACCGGCGCCCTATTTCGCCTTCCACGGCCAGGGCCGCAAGGGCGCGCTTCTCGATCAGTGGCGCGCCATCAAGGCGTCGGTTTCCGACGCCGTGATCCGCGAAGGCGGCACCATCACCCACCATCACGCCGTCGGCCGCGAACACCAGAAATGGTACGAGCAGCAGCGCCCGGCGCTGTTTGGCGATGTGCTTGCCGCCGCCAAGAAGCGGCTCGATCCGAAGGGGATCCTCAACCCGGGCGTGATTGTCGACCACTAGCAATCAAGTGGCATTGCAGCGCCTCGACGGCCATTCTCGGTTGGGCTTTGGGCCCGGCGCTATCGGAGGCATCGAACGGGTCAGCTTGTTTGATGAACCAATGTAGCTTGCAGGTGATCGAAGGGGCATCTCGTTATCCGCAAAAGGCCTCTATGGCGGCCAAGGTGAGATGTTCCCAAGACACCCGAGCGTCACCATTTCCAGAGGCGTGCCAAATGGCTGCTTTGAGTAAGACTCGGACATTCTGAAAGCCAGCTAGTATGACTGCTCTGCCCCCAACAACCGACAAAAGTCGAGGTAAAGCGGACATCGACGATGAATGTCCGCTTACCCCCCGGGAGCTGTCACTTTCGGAACCGCTCAGAATGGCGGCTATGGGCCGATGCTGTCGAAAAAGTCGCCGACTTGAAGGGTGTTCCCGTTCAATATCGCTTGACCGCTAGTTGAACCGGTTATTTCTGTTGACGCCACCATGGTTGGGGTGGTGGCCGGAATGCTGACGCGACCGACATGGCCGGTATTCACGCCACTGACACACGCCTGCACCTGGCCGGCGGACCGAGTTGTCGCAGCGCCATGGTCTTGAGGTTCTGCACGATGGCTGCGAGGTGGAACTCATCGCGAGCACCGGAAAGACCTCTGAGCCGCAGGCGCTCAAAGCCGTGATGGGTC
>Ga0315556_1001330_pt1 | contig 14986 bp, 14 predicted proteins | sample SalMarSW160310MG_FD_202112 | JGI IMG/M metagenome (GOLD analysis project Ga0315556, IMG submission 202112) | Salt marsh sediment microbial communities from the Plum Island Ecosystem LTER, Massachusetts, United States - Salt Marsh Sediment SW1603-10 ...
CTGGTCGCCGAGCGAGTTCTGGAACAGCCCGACGGCCCAGACGCCGCTGCCCTCAAACGGCGCTGACGTCGAGCCAACGGCGGCAACGGCTACGGCGAGAACGAGCGCGACCATGACACCGAGGACTGCCACGACGGCCTTCATATGGAACCTTCCTTCCGTTCTTTCGCGATTGGGTGCTGATCGTCGGGTGAAGCCGCTCGATTGAACGTCCCCGTTCGACCGACCCCGCGCGTTTCTTGGCGCGTACGCTGTGCGGTAGGCCGTACACTGTGCGCTCTTGACAGACCAGAACGTAGCACGTACAGTGTGCGGTGTCAAGACAGTGTTCGGATGAGGAAGCGGTGTTCGGAGTAGCGAAGGGTTGTGCGTGATGGCGAACGTTCCCAAAGAGGCGCTGGATCTACCGTGGTGGCCCAAGCCAGCCGCCCGGACCGTCCAGCGCGAGCCGCTGTCACGCGACCAGATCGTGGCCGCGGCGGTGCGGTTCATCGACGCCGAGGGGCTCGAGGCGCTCTCGATGCGTCGGTTGGGCCAAACGTTGGACGCCGGCGCAACATCGCTCTACACCCACGTGCGCAGCAAGGACGAGCTCCTGGCGCTGGTCAACGACCTGATCGCCGGTGAAATCCTCGGGGAAACCAAGCTCGACCGGGACGCGCCCTGGCGGGAGCAGGCGGCCGAGTGTGCCCGCGCCGTTCGGAGGGTCCTCGTCCAGCGCCATCCGCATGCCGCAGCGCTCTTTGCTCGGTCTAGCGCCGGACCCAATGCCCTTGGCGTGGTGGAGGCGCTACTCAGCGTCCTGCGGCCCGCCGGCTTTGAGGGCAAGACGCTGCTCCTTGCCTACGGCGCCGTCCTCAATCACGGCTACAGCTATGCGGCCTCCGAGGCGGCTGCCGTCGTCGCTTCGCCCGATGCCGGGAGGGAGCAGGCCCGTGAGATGGCGCAGGCCCTGGGGACGTCGCTTCCGGCCGATCGCTTTCCTAATCTCGTGGCGGCGGCGCCGGCGATGGCCACCCTGACGCCGGACGAGCAGTTCGAGTTCGGCCTGCAGCGGCTGCTGGACGGGCTCGAGGCGCTGCTCGCGCGCCAGCCGTTCATCGCCAGCACGTGAAGGGCAGTCTGCGAGGAATGACGGGGCACCTTCGGTCGAAGAATTCCCAACGGGGGCGAGGGGCTGCGCGTCGAGTGCCGCGTCCAGGAAGTTGTACTCACAGCCGCTGTCGCGGATAGCATGCGACTCATGAAGCCGGCACGCGTCTGTCTGGCTGGCGTCCTTGCCTCGGCCGCCGCGTACATGCTCTACCTCCGGAGTGACGCCCACCGCCACGGCAACCGCCTCTTCTACCGGGATGGACGGCCGAATGCCGCTGGGCGGGCGGTGGGGCGCGTCTATGCGGTTGCCAGCGGCCTCGGCTTAGGCCCAACGTGGGCGGTCGCGCTTGAAACGGTCGGTCGTCGAAGCGGCCGGGTCAGTGCCGTCCCGTTGGTGGTTGGCGAGCACCGCGGGCAACGCTACCTGGTATCGATGCTTGGCGAAAAGTCGCCGTGGGTTCACAACGTGCGTGCCGCCGGGGGTCACGCGGTGATCGGCCATGGTCGACGCCGGGAGGTACGCCTGGCCGAGGTGCCGCCAACCGAGCGCGCGCCGGTGCTCAAGGCCTATCTCGCTCGCGCCATCGGCGCTCGGCCCCACATCCCGGTTGATCCCGACGCGCCGGTCAGTGCGTTCGAGGCAATCGCCGAGCAGTACCCGGTCTTCCGCATCGAGGACTAGACGAGCCGTCGGCCGATGACGTCACGCTGACCAGCGTCGCCGTGATCATTTGTCGGCTCGCGCGTGGGCCCGCTCGTGGCGGGGCGATGGGCGCCTCGGCTGGCTTGTTCGCGTCGGCGTGGCAAGGCGATGCTCGTACTCGTTCAGGATCTCGAACAGCTCGTCGGCGGCCCATGCCCGCGCATACCGGCCCTGCGTGATCTGTCGTACGACCCGGCGCTCCTCAAGCGAGTTGAGCGCCAATCTCACGGCCTCCGACGAGCCCCCGATCGCGTCGTGCGCGGTCGCGACGCTCAGGACGGGCTGGCCGGGCAGCAGCTCGATGATCCGCGCGGCGGCCGAGCCGCGGCGGGGGCGCGCTCGCCCTCGCCACTCCGCTTGGAGCTCGCCGATGCGCTCGGCAAGGCGTTCGGACTCGCTGGCCGCGGATCGGCATGAGATCGCGAACGAGGCGCACCATGCGGTGACCTGGCCGCGCCGGAAATCGGTGAGTCCCTGCACGTACGCCGCGGCGTTCGTCGCGAGCACGATCGACACCGGGGGCACGAACCGGGGCGCGAGCTCACGCCGACGGAGCACGACGTGGATGAGGCACCGGCCAACGCGCCCGTTGCCGTCGACGAACGGGTGAATCGTCTCGAACTGAGCGTGGGCGATCGCTGCCTGGACGACGGCCGGCAGATCGTCTCGGTTGACGAACGACGCCAAGTCGCGGAGCAACGCCGGAACCTCCCCGGGCGGCGGCGGCACGAACTCCGCGTCGAGCGGGCTGTTCAGCCGTCCGCCGATCCAGTTCTGCTCCTCGCGGACCTTGCCTGCGATCCCGTCATCCACACCGGACAACAGCGTCCGGTGGATGTCGGTGAGATCGGACAGGCGGAACGCGCGGTCCTCGGAGCCGATCCGGATCGCCGCCTCCATGGCCCGGACGTTGCCAGCGACGGCGCGCGCCGTACCACGCGCGGCTTCCGGGTCGAACAGTGCCCGGGCCAGGTTCCGCTGCGACAGCTCCAGCCCTTCGATCCGCGACGACGCCACGCTTTCTGCGCGCAGCAGCAGCGGTCCCAGCGCCTCGAGCCCGACCGTCGTCGCCCCGCCGTTGAGGGCCCGGATCTCCGATTCGGCGCTGCTCACGGCCAAGGCGGTCTCGCCCGGCAGGCTGAGCTTGAGCTTGCCGATCAGGTCAGGGACAAAGGCCTCGTAGTTGAAGCTGGCCCGGCTGCGTCGGCCCCCATAAGCGTTTGGGCGGCCCTCCCAGCGGAGGGTGACGGTACGCGGCATGTTTGGGTTCTTCGGGCTCGATCACAAGGTTGATGAGCGAGGATTGGAATCCAAGGATAGCCGTGAAGCCTGGTGGTCGCAAGCGAAGAATCCAGGCATCGCGACCTGCCGAACCTGGCATGACGTTGCGGGACTGTTCGGTCAGCGGGTTGGCCTCGGGGCTGCCCTTTCGCCTACGAGGGTCCCCCTGCCGAGCGCATCGAGCGCCGCCCGCAGTTCCTCGCTGCGATCCGTGAGCGGGTCCTCGAGCGCCGCGTACACGATGTCAGACACGGCGGGCATGAGCATGTGCAGCACGTCGTGGCGTTCGAACCCGAGGCCGATCAAGCGCCGTGCCGCGGCCCAGGTCTCGGGAGGCTATCCGCTGTTCCATTTCGGGATCCTGGGCGTCCTCGCCGGTCACATCATCGGGCTCATCGTCCCGGAGTCGCTCACGAGCGCCATCGGGATCTCGGAAGGCCTGTACCACGCGGTCGCCGCGCTCGCCGGCAGCATCGCGGGCCTGATGGCGATCACCGGCCTGGTGCTGCTGGTCCGCCGCCGCCGCCTCACGCCGTCGGTATTCCGGGTCACGACCCGTATGGACAAGGCAATGTACCTGCTGCTCGGCCTCGTGATCGCAGTCGGCGTCTTCAACACGATCGGCATCAACCTCCTCGGTCCCGGCCACGACTACCGCGCCGACGTCGCCGTCTGGTTCCGCAGCATCTTCTGGCTCCAGCCGCAGGCCGACCTCATGGCATCGGCCCCGCCAACCTTCCAGCTGCATGCCGTGCTCGCGTTCTCGCTCCTCGCCCTGTGGCCGTTCACCCGCCTGGTGCACGTGTTCAGCGTGCCCCTCGGCTACCTGGCGCGGCCATACGTCGTCTATCGGACGCGCGACGCCCGACCGGGTGCGCGGCGCCCGCGGCGGGGCTGGGAGCCGCCCGGAGCATGACGGCAGCGGAGGCCATCGCCCGGCGTCCGGGACGGGTCGACCGGGCGGTCCGGGCCGGCCTCCTCCTGCTGGGCTCGCTGCACGGCTGCGTCGAGGCGACCGGGGCCCTGTGCTGGGTCGCCGGAGCAGTGCTGCTGTGGACCGGGCGCGCGGTCTCCGCGATCACGCCACGGCTCGCCGCGTTTCTGGTCCTCGCAGTCGCCGGCGAGCACCTGGAGCTGTCGCGGATCCTGCGCCATGGGCCGCGCGGCCCTTATCGCCCGGTGGTCGGATACCCGGATTCGATCATGCGACCGGGCCATGGCACTCGTGGATGAGCCCGGCGAGCAGATCCCACCGACGGACATCACCCGGGTTGACTGGACCGGTATCGGGTCGGCCAGGATCGTGACTGCGTCGTCGATCCCCTGCCGCCAGCCTGCCACCGCAGAGGCGTCGCCGGCGGCGGCGACGCGTGGCAGTCCGTCCGCCTCCGCGAACGCGTCGCGCCGACGAGCAAGCTGCCGGGCGTGGCCCTGGCGGCGAGCGGCTGCAAGGACTCGGGAGCAGCAAGACGCCCGGCCATGAGAGGTGGGCCGGGCGTCTTGAACGGGTGGAGGATGGTGGCGTTCGGCCTGGTCCTAGCGGACGGGCACCTCTCGACGGGCCGGCTCGGGAGCAACGACGGGCGCGACATCAGCCACGGCGAACGGCAGCCCGAGGTTGTTCACGCCGTCGTCGGCGAGGTCCTGCTCGTAGGTGCAGATGCACGGGCCCCCATGGGCGCATCCGAGGCAGCAGTACGCCTCATCCATGCGGTACACCGGCCTGCCGGTGATCACGCCGTCGCACGAGGCGCAGTAGCCGCGGCGGGGACTGGCGAAGAGATGCATGAGGAATCCTCCAAACTGCGGTGGACTGGTTGGGATCAGGGGTAGAGGCCACGGAGGCGTGTCGCCGTGGCGACGCGCTCGACGGCCAGGGCGTGGGCGGCGAGGCGCTCCGTGATCCCATCGGCCGCGGCGCGTTGCCACACCGCGTCCGCGGCCGAGAGGATCTGACGGCGGAGCCGATCATTGACCTCATCGCGCGTCCACGCGAGGGCCGACCGGTTCTGCGTCCACTCGAAGTAGCTGACGATGACGCCGCCGGCGTTGCACAGGATGTCGGGGATCACGATGACGCCGTTCCTGTGGAGGATCGGGTCAGCCGACGGTTCAGTGGGACCGTTAGCGCCCTCCGCCAGGATCCTGGCACGGATGCTGCCGGCGTTGCGGGCTGTGATCTGGCCATCGAGCGCTGCGAGCACGAGGACGTCCACGTCGAGACCGAACAGGGTCTCGTTGTCGATGGGCTGCGTGCTGGGTGAACCGGCCACGGTGCCGTAGGCCCGGAACCGCCGGGCAAGGTCCGGGATGTCGAGGCCTTCCGGATCGTATGCACCGCCACCGACGTCCGTGATCGCGACGACCTTCGCGCCGACTTCGTGGAGCAGGCGGGCCGTGGCCTCGCCGACGTTGCCGAAGCCCTGCACGGCTACGCTCGCGCCCGCCATGTCCAGGCCGATCCGGCGCGCCGCGTTGTCGATCGTGTACATGATGCCTTGGCCCGTCGCGTCCGAACGTCCGACGGAGCCGCCGATGGAGAGGGGCTTCCCCGTGACGACGCCGGGCACGGAGTACCCCTTGTGCATCGAGACGGTGTCCATGATCCAGGCCATGACCTGGGCGTTGGTCCCCACATCCGGCGCCGGGATGTCCGACTCGGGACCGATGATCTGCTCGATCTCGGTCGTGAAGCGTCGCGTGAGGCCCTCGAGCTCCTTGCCGCTCATGCTTGTCGGGTCACACGCCACACCGCCCTTCGCGCCTCCGAACGGCACATCCACCAGCGCACACTTCCAGGTCATCCACATCGCCAGCGCCCGGATGTCGTCCAGGTCGGTCTGGGGATGGAAGCGAAGGCCCCCCTTTGCCGGTCCGCGTGCCACGTTGTGCTGGACCCGGTAGCCGGAGAACACCCGGACGGAGCCGTCGTCCATCTTCACGGGGAAGTTGACGGTGAGCTCGCGCTGTGGCACCCGGAGGACGGCGCGGAGGTCCGGCTCCAGCCCGAGATGCTCGGTGGCATCATCGAACTGCGTGAGCGCCGCGGCGAGGGCGTTCCGCCCGGCGGCTCCGGGAGCTGCGGCGACAGGTGCCTCGGCGATTTCCGTGGTCATGGATGGCCTCCAGGAGGAGTGGCTGGCGTCACGAACGACCTACAGGCTCGCTCGGGCACGGGAACGCCGACGGAGACCGGCATGAACGCGGCGTCAACAACCGGCCCGATTGCATGGACGCGATGTTCATGAAGCACGCATCCAGCCGGTCTATGCTCAGCGCATGCCGCCCCAGCCCGCGTCGGGACGTCCGCCTCGCTCCCGGTCCGCGATGCTTCGACCGTCGGGCCCGTCGCCGTTGCTCCACGCCGCCCTCACGCTCGTTCCGCCCTCGACGACCGCAGCGGAGATCGGACACCGGTTCGCCGCCGCCGGCGCGGATCTCCGGCCGCGGATCGCCGCCAGGCTCCTGGCAGACCTCGCCAGCCTCGGGCTCGTCCGGGCGACGCAGCGGGGGAGCCGCGGCACCCGGTGGGTGGCGACGACGCTGGGCCTCCGGTACGTGGATGCCGGCCTGCACGGCGAGGCGAGCATCCCGCTCGCTGAGCTGGAAGGCCTGCGGACGGACCTGCTGTCCACGATTGCCCACGAGCTCCGGACGCCGCTCACGGCGGTCCGCGCGAGCGTCGGCATCCTGCTCGAACCCTCGGTGCAGCCGACCGAGGAGCAGCGCCGGGTGCTGCTGGAGGCGATCGAGCGCAATGGGGAACGGATGCAGCGCCTCGTGGGCGACATCCTGGAACTGTCCCGGTTCCGCTCCGGGAGCGTGAGCCTCCAGCTCCGCCGCTTTAGCGCCGAGGCCCTGGCCGACTCGGCGATCGCCGTGGTTGCGCCGCTCGCGGCGAAGCGAGGCCAGCGCATCGAGCGATCCCACCCAGCGTCCGGTGACCATCGCGTGTACGGCGACCACCGGCGGCTGGAGCAGGCGCTGCTCAACCTGGTCTCCAACGCCCAGCGCTTCGCGCCCGAGGGCGGGGTCGTCTCGGTCAGCGTGGAGGAGCACGGGCTGTTCACGAGATGGAACGTCACCGACGACGGGCCCGGAATCTCCGAGGCGGACCAGGCACGGCTCTTCGAGCGGTTCTTCGTCGGCCGCAACGACCGCTCCGGTCCGCGCGAGGGCGTGGGGCTGGGGCTGCCTACCGCGCTCGCGATCGCCCAGGCGCACGGCGGCACGATCGGCGTCCGGAGTGCTCTCGGCAGTGGCAGCACGTTCTCGCTGATCGTCCCGACGGCGGGGCCCGAGGACGAGCCGTGATGCGGATCCTGGTCGTGGACGACGAGTCCGACGTCGTCGAGTCGGTCCGTCTCGGATTCACGCTCCAGTGGCGGGAGGTGGAGGTGCTGGGCGCCGGTACCGGCGAGGCGGCGCTGGACATCGTGGAACGGCAGAGTCCGGACATCGTCCTGCTTGACGTCGGGTTGCCCGACAAGGACGGGTTCACCGTCCTACGCGAGCTCCGGGCCTTCTCCGACGTACCGGTCGTGATGCTGACCGCACGCGACGACGCGATGGACAAGGTCAAGGGCCTGGAGTTGGGTGCGGACGACTACGTGACCAAGCCGTTCAGTCACCTGGAGCTGATGGCGAGAGTCAAGGCCGTCCTGCGCCGGCTCGACATGCCCGCTCCGGCGAGCCGGGCCCCGTCCTTCCGGTCGGGGGACCTGGAGATGGACTTCGCGAAGCAGGAGGTGCGGCTGCGCGGCAAACGGGTCGAGCTGACGCCCACGGAGTACAAGGTTCTCTACCATCTGGTCCGGAACGCGGGGCACGTGCTCCAGCACGGGACGCTGCTGGCCAAGGTCTGGGGCCGGGAGTACGTCGACGAGGTGGATTACATCCGGGTCTATATCCGCCGGCTTCGCGAAAAGTTGGGCGACGACCCGGAGCACCCGCGCTACATCCAGACGGAGCGTCGCCTGGGCTATCGGTTCCTGGCGCCGACGTAGCCCTGTCGGTTACTGGAACGTCCGAAACGACTGCCGAGGCCGCCAAGGAGCGGTACACGGTCGATCTCAAGCCGCTCGGCGGCGCGTTCCAGATCGACCGCGTCCTGTCCGACCTCGCCCGCGGTGCCGAGACCGCCTTCCAGCTCGAGCAGCTGGCCAAGGCGACCCGGACCAAGTTCACCGACGAGCTCGTCAACGGCGACACCGCGGTCAACCCCGACGGGTTCGACGGCCTCGATGCCGCGCTCACCGGGACCTCGACCGAGATCGCGGCCTCGGCCCTCCCGGGCGGCGGCGACTGGACCGACTTCGATGTCGCAGCCACCTCCTACATGAAGACGCTCGACGCGATGGACCAGTGGCTCTCGGTCCTCGACGGGCCACCCTCGGTCATCGTCGGCAACAGCCTCGCGATCGCCAAGTTCCGGGCCGTCGCGCGGCGGGCCAACCAGTACGTCGAGCGACCCGTCGAGGGCCTCACGTCGGGCTCGGGCGCGCCGATCCGGCGCGAGTTCTACGGCGACGCGCTGCTCGTGGACGCCGGGGCCAAGGCCGGCAGCAACGACCCGATCATCCCGATCGCGGGCGGATGGCCGACGCGCGGCGTCGGCTCAACGTGTCGCCGCTCGGTGCGGGGGCGCTGGCCGGCGCCGGCTTCCCGCTGGATCGTGAGGCGACCGCGGCCGAGCTCGGGTTCTACGGCGTCACGGCCAACTCGCTTGACGCCGTCTCGGGCCGCGACTTCGTGGTCGAGGTGGAGGGCCGCCGCGGCGCTGGCGATGGTCCACCTCAGCCGCCTGGCCGAGGAGATCACCTGGTGGTCGAACCCGCGCTTCGGCTTCGTCCACGTGGCGGACGCGTTTTCGACCGGCTCCTCGATGATGCCCAACAAGAAGAACACGGATCCGGCCGAGCTGGTCCGAGGTCGAACGGCGTCGGTGATCGGCGACGTCACGGCGACGCTGACGATGCTCAAGGGGTTGCCGCTTGCGTACCAGCGCGACCTCCAGGAGGACAAGCCCGGGCTGTTCGCCGCGCTGGCGACGGTCGAGGCGTCGCTGGTCGTGATGGCCGGGCTGATCGAGACGCTGGCCGTGGATCGCGGCCGGATGCTGGAGGCGGCCCAGGAGGGGTACACGACGGCCACGGCGCTTGCCGACGCGCTTGTCCGGCGGGCATGCCTTTCCGCACCGCCCACCACATCGTGGGCGGGCTGGTCGGTGGCGCCGAGGCGGAACGCAGGCCCACCCTGGCCGCCCTCACCGACGAAGCATTCCGATCCGCGCTCGACGGCAGCGACGACCCGGTCGCGCGGGCGCTGGCCGTCGAGAAGGGGATCGGGGCCGCCCTGCGGGCTGCCGCGTCGATCGAGGGCGCGCTCGAGTCGACCGATGTGATCGGCGGCACGGCCCCAGCCAGGGTGGCAGCCGCGCTCGAGGCAGCGAGGGCGCGCCTCAGCGGCTGACCAGCTCCTCCGTTTCTGACCCCGATCATCTGCCACGGGCGGCGAGGGGCCAATTCATGTCCGGGCGTGCTGTCGGTCGTCCACTCGGGGATGCTGCTCTGCAGAGACGCGCGCAGCTTGCGACGACGACGACGCAGCATGGTCCACGGCGGGCGTGCCGCTAACCGAGATCGCGACCCAGGTCGCGATCTCGGTCCGCCGCGTAGCGCCGAGCTTGGCCAGGATGTGCTCCACGTGCGCGCTCACGGTCCTGTGTGACACCGTCAGCTCCTCGGCGATCGCCGCGTTGGTCATTCCCTCGGCGATCAGCCGGGCGACCTCGAACTCGCGCGCCGTCAGCGGTCGCCATGGCTCGTCCGTGATCCCGCGGCGGCGCGCGATGCTTGCGATCTCTGCCGCCGCGGCTCGCAGCGGCTCGCTGCCCAGCGTTTCCGCGACCTCCGCCACGTGCGTGGCGAGCGGGACGGCGTCGGCGTGGCGGTGGCTTCGCGCGAGGCATTGAGCCAGATCGAGCCGAGCCCAGCTCGCCTCCCAGATGCGTTCTCGTGCCTCCCAGCCCGACACGGCCGCTTCGAGCAGGCCGCGCGCGGCCACCAGCGACCCGGTGGCCATGCGCCGCAGGCCGTTCGCATGATCGAGCGCCGGCTCGGCCGCCACGCCCCAGGCTGCGAGGTGCGTCGTCAGCGCCTCGACCCAGGCCTGTGCCTCGCGCGGACGCCGCGTCGCAAGCGCCGCTCGCGTGCCGGTGACGACGAACGGGATGAGGAGCGCGCGCTCGTCGGCCGCGACGGCGATGTCCAGCGCCTCCCGGCAGGCCGCAAGCGCCTTCGCGGGCTTGCCGTCGAGGAGGTCGGCTTCCGCGAGCCCCCACAGCGGACGCAGCACGGGGCCGTACTCGCCGCTCCGGCGGCCCTCGGCGAGCGAGACCTCGAGGTAGCCGCGAGCACCTTCCACGTCGCCTCGTCCGACGGCGACGTAGCCGAGCACATCCCGAGCCACCGATCCGCTGCCCGGGCTGCCCGGCTCCACGAGCTCGATCTCGGCCAGGCGGACCGCGTCATCCCAGCTGCCGGTCGTCCATGCGATCTGGGCAGCGGTTGTGGCCATCGTCCGGCGACAGAACGACTGCTCGATCTCCTCCGCGTAGCGCATTCCCTCGCGCAGCCCCTCGCGCGCGGCATCGAGGTCCATCAGCCGGACCCCCAGGATCGCGGCATCGCGGTAGGAGCTGACACCGGCCTCCTCATAGCCGCCCTCGCGAGCCTCGCGGGCGATGTTCAGGATCGCCCGTACGTGTCTGGTATCGGCCGATGTCGTGGCATCGAGGAAGTGCTTCCAGGAGGCGATCTCGAGCATGATCGACCGGTTCCCGATCCTGAGCGCGACTGCCTCGGACTCGTCGAACAGCCTCCGGCACTGGTCGCGCCGGCCCGTGCTGAGGTACAGGACCGCCAGCGACATCAGGGCATCGTAGCGGGCCGCGTCCAGCTCGGAGCATGACGGTTGGGCGTCGAGCTCCTCGAGCGCCTGCTGGAGCATGGCCTCCGCCCTGGCGACGGGTCGCCGGGCCCGGCGCTCGAAGGCGGACATTTCCACCAGCATCATGGCTGCCGCGATCCCGTTGCCCGCCGCGAGGTGATGCTCGCGCGCCGTTGCGGCCGCCTCGCCCGCGACGTCACACAGGTCGACCGAGGCCGCGGCGTTGCTGAAGGCGGTCCACACCTCCGCCAGGTCGGCCTCGGACAGATCGCCGGGCAGGTTGGCCATAGCGCGCGTGTACAGGTCAAAGGCTTCACGGCGGCTGGACAGTGCCTCGGCCGACCTGGCTCCGGCGAGGGCTGCGCGGTATGCCTGCGCCCGCAGTCCCGCCCGCTCGAAATGCGCCGACGCGTGGATCTCGGTCGAGCCGACCAGCTCCGCCCCGAACTCGCCGGCCCGGGCATGGAGCCGCCGAAGGTCGGCCTGGCCGATGCTCCCGTACACGGCGTCGCGTAGCAGCTGGTGGCGGAAGTCGTAGTAGCCGTGATCCAGGTACTCGAACGGGTACAGCACGCCGCTCGAGACCAGCTCCTCGAGGGGCGCGTCGAGCTCGGCCGGCGACCGATCCATGACGCCGGCGAGGACGTCCGGGACGAAGCTTCGCCCGATCACGGCCCCGGCGCGCGCCACCGCGCGCGCCTCGTCGGACAGCCGCGCCACCCGGGCCAGCACCGTGTCCTCGATGGTGCTCGGCACGGCAGCGCTGCGGATCGCGCCTCCGTCGCCTCGCGCGTCGTCGCCGAGCATTCCCAGTAGCTCCTCGATGTGGAGCGGGATCCCGTCCGTCCGTTCGTACACCGCGTTGACGACGTCTCGTGGCGCCGGCAGACCCGTGTCAAGGATGAGCGTGGTGACGAGCGCGGTCTGCTCGTGGGTGAGCGGCTCGAGCGCGGCCTCGTCCCCCAGCCGCTGGCTGAGCAGCCGGGCGCGCCATTCCCGCGCTCCCGAACCGGGCGGCAGCTCATCGAGCCGGTAGGCGGCGACGAGCAGCAGCGGCCGGTCATGGATGATTCGAGCCAGCTCGGCGATCACCTCGAGCGACAGCTCGTTCGCCCATTGGAGATCATCGAACGCGAGCAGCGTGGGCTGGTCCGCCACGGCGACGATGCGCTCTGCGATGCCGACCACGAGCCGTCGTCGGCGGCCGAGACCGTCGCCGGTCGACGGCGGTTGGGTTGCGAGTAGGTCGTCGCCCAGCGACCCGAAGGCGGCATCGCCGCGCATCGTCCGGGCGAGATCAAGGATCGACGCGAGCGGAACCTCGCGGTCCTGCGGCGCCAGGTCGCCCTGGGAGACCCGGAAGCCCGCGCCCCGCGCCTTCCTGATCACGGAGGCGATGAACCGGGTCTTTCCGATGCCGGCCTCACCCGACAGCATCAGCAACTGACCGTGACCCGCCATCACATCGTCGATCCGGCGGTCCGCGAGAGCGAGCAGCTCGTCGCGACCGACCAGCAGCGGGCTGAGGAGGGGCCCCACATTGCCCATTCGCGGAGTGTAGAACGCCATGCAGATCGTGGCATCCGTCATTCGACCGACCTGCCCACCGGACACAGCCGGTTGCGATCCATGGGCCTCACGGGACCCGCCATGCTCACGCTCGACACGCACAACCAACGCAGTCTCCGACCCGTGGATAGGTCATCTGGCCCCCCTGCATAGGTCATTCGACCCCCAGCGTTGACCATCGAGCTTCATCCATGTCGGCCGAAACCCCGATGACCAATCACTCCTGTGGCGCGAGTGTTCTGCACACGGCGCCATCGGGCGTCAAGGAACAGGAGGCCGCAAGCCAGGCCCTGGAATGGCAGCTGACCGGACCGGCCAGGCTCGTGAAGGAGGTCATCAATGTCGGCAACCAGCCGCGCACTTGCTCCCGCTCGCCACGGCACCTTCGCGCGCCAGGGCAGGAATTCGACCAGGGTCGTCATCGCGTCGGTCGCCGTCGCCGCTGCGATCGTGCTGGCCGCGGCCGCGGTGGCGATGAGCCAGGGCTCGGCGGCTCCGGTTGCCGCACAGGGCGGCACAGGCCATAGCGCGCCCATGACGTCGGCCTTCGAGCGCGCGATTGAGGCAGGATCGGCGGTCAGCGTCGCGACGGACGCGGCGACCGGGACGTTGACGACGATCGGACCGTCGGCCCTGACGGTCGACTCAGGGGCTACTGGCCTGGCCGCTCGGGTCCCGTCGGCCAGCTCGCCCATGGAGCAGGCGATCGAGTCGCGCCTGGGGTCCGGCACGGCCGTCGCACAGACGATCGTGCTGACCGGGGCCACAGGCCTCGCTGCTCGCGTGCCGTCTGCCACCTCGCCGATGGAGCAGGCGGTCGAGTCGCAGTCAGACGCGGGCACCGTCACGCCGACGGTGCTGATCACGAGCGCGAGCGGCCTCGATCATCGACTGCCGCTCCGCTGACCGTCGAGGTCAGCCGCGATCCGGCGCTGGCATCGACCGAGGTGCCGGTGCCTGATCGAGGGCTTGATCGGCCATTCGACCGATGACGACCGAGCGACGGTCGGCGACGTTGTCCGCCCGGGGCGCGGATCGCGCCCAACAACCAGGAGGAGCCGGATGGCGCAGTTCATGGCTGCTCGGGCTCGTGGCCGCACGCGAGCAGCGGTTGCGTACGCAACGAGTGATGGGACTGGTCGGGGCGAGAGGACTTGAACCGGTCGGTCCCGCGCCCCGCATCGTGAATCCCGTCAGGATCAGAGAGGTCCCGGTACCCGACTCGGTGGTGCATGGATGGTCGCGAAGCCTCCGCTGCATCCGAAGCCCAGGCCGCCGCTAACCTGTGCTCGAGCCCGACGATCACCGTTCGGGTCCCGGCTGAGGCGACCGCGATGGCCATGGTCGTCGTCGCGCCGCTGAAACCCGACAGCGGAACCCGGCGGCGGCCGTCGCTCGACGCGAACGCCACCGCCTCCGCCGGTGGCTGCTGAACCCCGACGGCGACCAGCCCGCCCGGCATGTCGCCGACCCCGAACAGCTGGTTCTCGGCGAGTTCGTGGCACGGATCGCAGAAGTAGCCGGGTTCAAGGGACGGCGCACTCGCGACCGCGAAGGGGCATTGCCACATCGGCGTCCTGCCACGGCTGGCTCGCAGACATGACCGGCGGCGCCGTCGCCGTCGCCGTCGCCGTCGGGCTCGGGACGACGGTGTTGCAGCCTGCGATGAGGATGACGAGCAGGATCACCAAGACTCTCGCGTATCGCATCGTGGCGCTCTTGGCTCCTGAACTGGTCGCATGATTGGCAAATGCGCCCGAAGCGCATCACCACCCCATGGTGCGGGACGCGGAGACGCTCGCCCAACGCGGCTATGTGCCTGTGGGCCAGAGCTGGGGTGACGGGCGGTGGGATGGTGGCTACTTCCTCATCTGAGCTGCACGTCCTGGCGGTCTCGCCGCACCATGGACCGGCGGCCACGTGTTGGCAGCGTGTCGAGGCCGCAGCCGGGGCCGTATCATCCAGACCCGGAAAGGAGCGTCCCCGTGGCCACTGTCAGCGTTCGCTACTTCGTCCGCGACATCGACGTCGCCATTGACTTCTACTGCGAGTTGCTCGCTTTCCACGTGGTCATGCACCCCAACGCGTCGTTCGCCATGCTCTCGCGTGGGGATCTCCGGCTGGTGCTCAGTGTCCCAGGCGGGGGGCCGGGTGGTGGCCAGGCGACGCCTGACGGCAGGCTACCCGAACCGGGTGGCTGGAACCGCTTCCAGCTCGAGGTTGCTGATCTCGCAGCCACCGTGGAGACGCTGCGCGCCCGGGGAGCCCACTTCCGCAGCGACATCGTCGTCGGCGTCGGCGTCAACCAGATCGTGGTCGACGACCCCTCCGGCAACCCGATCGAGATCGACCAGCCGACGATACCCGAGGCGAGACAGGCGCTGCCGA
>Ga0315556_1001334_pt1 | contig 14935 bp, 14 predicted proteins | sample SalMarSW160310MG_FD_202112 | JGI IMG/M metagenome (GOLD analysis project Ga0315556, IMG submission 202112) | Salt marsh sediment microbial communities from the Plum Island Ecosystem LTER, Massachusetts, United States - Salt Marsh Sediment SW1603-10 ...
GCCTTTGGACACCGAGCCCGGTAGCCCGGTAGTGGGCACGTACTGTTCGTGCCCACCATGATTCCGGGTTGATCTTCCGGTATCACCACCGCCCAACCTTCAGGGGTCGGGCGGTTGCTTTTCTATGATCCGGCGGGCAAGGGTGGTGGCCCGGTACCGGGCACTGCGAGCCCACCCTTGCATGAAGCCACCGGATGTCAACAGGGGCCTCGGAGAAGCAGGGCTCCCGGAATGCATCGGGAGATGCCGCTCCTGAAAAGACTCCTGAAAATCCTGTAGCATCCTGCAAATCCCGTCCAATCCGGATGTGGCTCAGACCATGGCTTGTCGCGACTCGTCGGTCCGCGGCAGCGCCTGGTCGGGAGGAGAAAGGCTTGCAGTTGCTCGAGCAGACGGCGAAACGGGCACGGGACTTGGCGCCCGCGCTGGATTACTGGACGGTGCGCATCGTGGCGGAGGAGTCGGAGATCCTGTCGGTGCGGCAGGGTGTCGTCGAGCCCACCAGGCTCCAGACCAGCTGCGGGGCCATGATTTCCCTGGTTCGGGGCTCTGGGATGGGCTATGCCGCCACCAGCGACCTGAGCGCGGGCGGCTTGCGCGCCGCGTTCGCGGAGGCGATCCGCTGGGCCGAGCTTCATGCCCGTCTCGGCCTGTTCGATGCCGGCCTCTTTCCCAGATGCGAGGCCCGGTCGGAGTATCGGACGCCGACGCTAGAGCCCTGGGACGCCCGCTCTACCGAGGACAAGCTGCGGCTGCTCCGGGATGCCTGTTCCGCGCTCGAGACCGACTCGCGCATCCTGGACTCGTCTGCCTGGCTCGAATACCGGCGCATCTCCCAGCTGCTGGTGAGCGGCGACGCCGGTCGCTCGGAGCAGGTGTTGGAGTACGTGAATCCCGGCCTGGCGGCGGTCGCCCATGAGGCGGGCCAGACCCAGAGGCGCACCGGCGGCGGGGCGGACCGTCCAGGCCAGGGGGGCCTGGAGCGCATCGCCCAGGTCGGATTCCTCGATGCGGCGCCCCGGGTCGGCGAGGAGGCGCTGGCCCTGCTCGCGGCCCCCGAGTGCCCGACCGGCACCAGGGACCTGGTGCTTCTGCCGGGACAGATGGCGCTGCAGATCCACGAGAGCATCGGCCACCCCCTGGAGCTCGACCGCATCCTGGGGGACGAGCGGAACTACGCCGGTACCAGCTTCGTCACCGCGGATATGTTCGGCAGCTACCGCTATGGCTCCGATCTTCTGAACGTCACCTTCGACCCGAGTCAGCAGGGCGAGCTGGCGAGCTATGCCACGGACGACGAGGGCACCCGGGCGGAGCGGGCCTACCTGATCCGCGACGGGATCCTGGCGCGTCCCCTCGGCGGGCGCTTGTCCCAGGCCCGAAGCGGCCTTCCCGGCGTCGCCAATGCCCGCGCCAGCGGCTGGGACCGCCCGCCCATTGATCGCATGGGAAACATCAACCTGGAGCCGGGGAGCGCGAGCCTCGACGACCTGATCGGCCGGGTGGAGCGCGGGGTCCTCATGGACACTAACCGGTCCTGGTCCATCGACGACAGCCGCAACAAGTTCCAGTTCGGCTGCGAGCTCGGACGGCTGATCGAGGACGGCGAGCTGAATGGTCTGGTGCGCAACCCGGGCTACCGCGGAATCTCCGCCAACTTCTGGCGCAGCCTGGCCGGCGTCGGCGACCGCAATGAATTCGAGGTGGTGGGCGTGCGCAACTGCGGCAAGGGCGAGCCCAATCAGGGGGTCTACGTGGGCCACGCCGCGCCTCCCTGCCTGTTCCGGGAGGTGAGTGTTTTCGGAGGTGGACAATGATGCGGGACGCCTTCTTCGATCTGGCCGACAGGCTCGGGGACGGCCTGCGGGGCGACGAGGTCCTGTTCTGCAATCTCGACGGCGAGGATTCCGAGTTCGTGCGGCTCAACAAGAACCGCGTCCGCCAGGCGGGCAGCCTGCACCGGCGGAGCCTGGAGCTGAGCCTGATCGCGGCGGGTCGCCAAGTCGAAGGAGGCTGCGAGCTGTCGGGAAGCCCGGAGCAGGATCTGGCGCTGGCCCGCGACCTGCTGGAGCGTTTGCGTGAGCGACTGCCCCATGTCCCGGAGGACCCCTATCTCAGCTACTCTACGACGCCGGCCTCCAGCGAACGGACCTTGGGCGGTCGAGAACTGCCGGATGCCGCGGAGGCGGTATCGGAGCTGATTGCCGGGGCAGGGGATCTGGACTTGGTCGGCATCTGGGCGAGCGGCGATCTCCTGAGTGGCCTAGCCAGCTCGATCGGTCACCGTCATTGGCACCACAGCACCAGCTTCAACCTGGACTTCAGCTGTTTCCTGGAGAGCGACAAGGCGATCAAGGCAGGCTACGGCGGCTTGGAATGGGACGGTGCGCGGCTGGCGGAGAAGCTGGAGGAGGTGCGCCGCGGGCTGGCACTCATGGCCAGGCCCACCCGGAGCATCCCGCCCGGGCGCTATCGCGCCTACCTGGCCCCCGAGGCGGTGCAGGAGCTGATGGACATGCTCGCCTGGGGCGGCTTCGGCCTCAAGAGTCACCGCACGGCGCAGACACCCCTGTTGCGCCTGGTCGAGGAGGAGTGCTCCCTGGATCCCAGGGTCTCGATCCGTGAGGAGCCGGGACGCGGTCTCGTCCCCGCCTTCACCGCCGAGGGATTCGACAAGCCGGAGCGGGTGGATCTGATCGCAGGCGGGCACTACGGCAAGTGTCTGGTGGACAGCCGCAGCGGCAAGGAATACGGTGTCCCGGCCAACGCCGTTTCCGAGTACCCCGAGTCCATCGCATTCGATGCCGGCGAGATGCCGCGCGCCGAGGTCCTGGACCGGTTGGGCACGGGCCTCTACATCGGCAACCTCTGGTACCTCAACTACTCGGACCGCAACGATTGCCGGATCACCGGCATGACCCGGTTCGGGACCTTCTGGGTGGAGAAGGGCGAGCCCGTCGCCCCAGTCCAGGTCATGCGCTTCGACGACTCCGTCTATCACCTTCTGGGCGACCGGCTCGAAGCGCTCACCATGGAGCGGGAGCTACTGCTCTGCGCCGACACCTATGGTGGGCGCTCGACGGCGAGCAGCCTGCTTCCGGGCATCCTGGTCGGGGGGATCGACCTCGCCTTGTAGGTGCAGAGACGGCGTGGGCTGGGAGCTTGTGAAAAACGACGCCCTCGCTACGGCGTCTGAATTTTTCGCAAGCTCTGACTGACTTGCCCCACGATCATTAGGCGTTTGCTACGTCGCGCAACTTCGGCAGGGCTACACAGGCCGTGTGGCCTTCGCATTTACTGCACTCGTCGTCCAGGTGGGAGACGACCAGGTCTTCCGACTCGATGAACCTCATGAGCCAGACGAAGCCCTCTTCGTCGTGATCCTTCAGGTGCCTGGAAATCCAGATCTCGGGTCCGCCGCCTGGAATCTCGGAGCCGCATACCTGGACATGCGGTGAATTGCCGCCGAATCGACCGAGCACCATGGACGTCCAGTGCTTGTCGGGAGTGGGTGTTCCCGGGCGCATGCGGAAGTCTTCCCTCTGTCCGCCCTTCCCATCCGGAACCAGTTTGGGGTGGTTGCGACGGTTGTGAAGCATCATACACTTTTTCATAACTGCTCCTGAGAAGTGCCTGTTTGTCTTAAGAAAGGTGTCGCCTGACCGTTCGTGCGTCATTGCTCCGCCTTGAAGCGGTCGGGCTGCATTCTTCGGATCGGGAATATCCCTGCCTGCGCCGCGGCTGGGCCACTGCTCGTCCGGGATGAGCCGGCCTTTCCGGTGCGCTTCGAAAAACCTGCTGCTGCCGGCCCGGTCTGCAGCAGAAACGCCCGGATTCCGCCGTCTAGGTCAGGAATGCGTCGGCTTGCCGTTCCATCGCCTGCTTCGGCAAGGTGTGGTCAGCCGAGATTTCCCCGTTGTTGAAAGGCTCCGGATCGGGATTGATCCTGGGCCGGACCCTAGCGGCGACGGCAGCCGCGAGACGGCTGAGCACCGAGGACAGGGCCGTGGGGGACATGGTCGTTACCTCTAAACATCAGAAGATACTAATATTCTGTTATTGTCTGCAAAAGGGGTCGCGTTGTCAATCGCAATAGTGTTACAGGACAAAGTAATTTCTATGTTTTTTCACGAAACTTTGCGTTTTCTCAATGCATGCCTTCGCCATCTCCAACCTCGCCAATGAGGGTCGGGTAAGCTAGGATCTCCTGTGCCATCCATCTGACGAAGAGGAGCTCGCCGTGAGACAACTGCCGGATAAGGTCGAGATATCGGATGTGCCGCCGTACGTAGAGATCTGGAGTGTGGCGAAGATCCCGAATTTCGTGCAGGCGGTGCTGGAACGCTGGCAACGGGAGCATGGCGAGCTGCCGCCCCGCTTCTACCTGACCATGTGCCCACAGGTGGAGGTCAACGCCGCCGGCGGGTTGTCTTCCCGTGTGGTCGAGCTGACGGATCCCCGGCTGCGGTGCCGGCACTTCACTGGTTGCCATAAGCCCTACTTCGTGGTGTTTTTCGTAGGGGAGGATGCGCAGAGGCATCAGGCCGAGGTCCAGGGCCTGCTGTCCTGGTCCGAGAGTTACGGGGTGGAGATCGGCAGCGACGCCGTGCGGCTCGCCTTCGTCGACGCCACGGAGGAGGCCGACGACGAGGATCGTGACGATCTGCCCGCGCCGAGGACGCTACGGGATCTCCTGGCGACCGGCGAGATCGTCAGTATCCTGGAATAAGATTCCAGGAGCTCCCGACTGAAGTCATTCAAGGGGATCGGGCGATTTGAAGTCCCCGATCACCCTGCTCGCCTTCGCGCATCTCTTCTCAATCCCGCCGCTCCACCAATTCCGGGTCGGCCGTGATGTCGCGATAGATCTCGACCCGATCACCGTCCTTGACCTTCGCGGTGAGCTTGCACAGCTTGCCGAAGATGCCGACCTTCTGGGCGTCGAGATCGATCTCCGGGAACTGGACCAGCAGGCCCGAGTGCTCGATGGCCTCCTGCACCGTGCTGCCGTCCGGTACCTCGAGCCTCAACCACACCTTCTTGAACTTGTCCGCGTAGGCGACACCGACGTTCATCCGCCTGCCTTCCCCGGGCTTGCGAGCGCCTCGGCGGAGGAGGCGGCCTTGCGAATCGCGGCGGCCTCGGCACGGGCGGCGAGGCGCCGGTCCAGCACCCGTTTGCCGGCGAGGAGGAGCCCGAGGGCGACGAACCCCCCCGGCGGCAGGATGGCGAGAAGGAAGCCCTTGTAGTGGGGAATCAGGGTCAGGTCGAGGAACGCCAGGCCCTCTCCGAGCAGTTGGCTGGCGCCGTGAAAAAAAGTCCCGCTGCCCACGATCTCCCGGACGCCGCCGACGACCACCAGCGCGGCGGTGAATCCCAGGCCCATCGCGAGTGCGTCGGCGGCTGCGGCCGGGACGCTGTTCTTGGACGCGAAGGATTCGGCCCGTCCCAGGACGGCGCAGTTGACCACGATCAGGGCGATGAAGAGCCCGAGCACCTTGTGGAGCTCGTGCAGCCAGGCGTTGAGGGCCATGTCCACCAGGGTGACGAGGGTGGCGATGAGCACGATGTAGACGGGAATCCGTACCTGCGGACTCACGATGCGGCGCAGGCTCGAGACCAGGATGTTGGATGCGGTCAGGACCGCCGTGGTCGCGAGCCCCATGCCCAGCCCGTTCGTCGCCGTGCCCGTGACCGCGAGGGTCGGGCACAAGGCCAGCCCCTGGACGAAGACGACGTTGTTGTCCCAAAGACCATCGCGCGCGATGCGTCCGTAGTCGGGGATCATGAGCGACCTCCGGTGCTCTGGTTGCTGCTCGATCTGTCGGCCGGGGCCTCTTTCGTGACCTCCGGGGTCAGAAGGGCGTCTCGATTGTCGCGGAAGAGCTCGAGCCCCTTCTTGACGGCGCCGACCACCGCGCGGGGCGTAATGGTCGCCCCGCTGAACTGGTCGAAGTCGCCCCCGTCCTTCTTCACGGCCCAGCGCTCGGCCGGGGGATCACCAAGGGACAGGCCGTCGAAGCCCAGTATCCACTTGTCCTGGTGCACATCGATGTGATCGCCCAGACCGGGGGTCTCCGTGTGTGCCAACGCCCGGACGCCGAGGATCTTCCCGTCCGCGCCCACACCCAGAAGCAGGTCGATCGGACCCCCGTAGCCCTGTGCCTGGAGCTGGTAGGCCACGCCGGTGACCTCTTTGCCTTCGAGCGCCCGGTACAGGGTGATCCCCTGTCCGGATGCAAGCTGTAGATTCGCGGCCTGGGCGAGCAGGTCGTTGTCATGGATCGCGGGCGGAATCACTTGGTCGAGGGACGCCAGGAGATCCTCCGCCCGGCGCTGCTCGATGGCATCCTTGGTCGCGATGTTTGCGATGACGAGGGAAGCGGCGGCCGCCATGGCGAAACCACCCAACAGCAGGGCCTGATAGCTCGTGCGCCCGCGATAGCCCGAGTCTGTGTCCGTGCTCATGATGCCTTCTCCGCGTCGTCCCCGTATTCGAGGGGAGCACCTTTGCGGTCGCGCCCGTAGACGCGGGGCCGCATCCAGTGATCGATGAGGGGAGTGGTCGCATTCATGAGCATCACGGCGAAGGCGACGCCCTCCGGATAGCTCGTCCAGCTGCGGATGACGAAGACGAGGAGTCCGCACCCGGCGCCGAATACGACTTGGCCGCGGGCCGACACGGGCGATGTCACCAGGTCCGTGGCGATGAAGAAGGCCCCGAGGAAAGTGGCCCCGGACAGCAGGTGATAGACGGGGCCGGCAAAATGCTCCGGATCCAGCAGGTGCATCAGTGTTGCCGCCAGGGCGATGGTGCCCAGCATGGCCGTCGGGATCTGCCAGCTGATCACGCGCTTGTAGAGCAGGAACAGGCCGCCCAGGAGGATCAGCAGGGCCGAGGTCTCACCCATGCTGCCGGACGTGGTGCCGAGCACCCCGCGAAGGGCGCTGAAGCTGTCCGCGAGTATCTGAGGCGCGGCCAGGCCCTGCCCCAGCTCGGTGCGCATATGTCCCAGGACCGTGGCGCCGGTGGACGCATCGACGAGGGTGCTTGCCTGTGCCCCGCCGAAGGTGATGGCAAGACCTTCGAGGATACCGGGTGCATGGGCCGAGAAGATGGGCTCGGGCGCCACGAATCGGGTCATCTCCACGGGAAAGGAGATGAGAAGGGCCACCCGTGCCACCATCGCCGGGTTGAAGAGGTTTTGGCCGATGCCGCCGAAGATCTGCTTGGCGACCACGATCGCGATCAGGCTGCCCACGGCGCCTACCCACCAGGGTGCCCAGGGGGGCAGTGTCATGGCCAGCAGCCAGCCGCTCAGGACGGCCGACCCGTCCGTCAGGAAGGGACGTACCGGCTTGCCGGCGATCCTCAAACAGGCCGCCTCCGCGATGAGGGCCGTGATCAGGGTGACGGCGAAGAGAAAGACCGCGGGCCAACCGAACTGGACCAGGCCGAACAGGGTCGCGGGGACCAGGGCCAGCATGACCAGCCCCATGGTGCGGGCAACGCTCGAGCGCTCATGGGCGTAGGGGCCCGCGATCAGCCAGGCGTTGTTCATGCCGCCGCGTCCTCCAGCACCTGCTGCTTCCCTGTCTCGGCAGCCGCCTGAGCGGCCTTCTGCGCCGCGGCCTCCCGCTTGCGCTTGGCCATGGCCTCCTGCTTGGCCTTCTTGATTGCCTCCATACGCGCCGACCGTGCCTCGATCAGGCGCTTGGTCTCTGTCTGCTTCTGCTTGGCGCGGCCACGGGCGGCCATCTCGCCTTTCGCGTAGTTGAAATACTGCGTCAGAGGGATGTGGGACGGGCAGACGTAGGCGCAGGAGCCGCAGCCGATGCAGTCCATCAGCCCCAGCTTGACTACGCCATCCAGGTCGCCGGCCCTGGCGTGTGCGGCCATCTCCACGGGCAGCAGCCCGCAGGGGCAGGCCTGTACGCAGCTGGTGCAGCGGATACATGGCATGGTCTCGCCCCGGTGCGTTTCCTCCTCGGTCAGGGCGAGCAGGCCGTTCGCCCCCTTGACCGTGGGCACGCGGGTGCTCGGCAGGGGCTGTCCCATCATGGGTCCGCCGCTGATGAGCTGCGTGGGCTCGACGGTGAATCCACCACAGTGATCGATGAGGTGCTGAATGGGCGTGCCGAGCGGGACCCGAAGGTTGCTCGGATGGCGAATCGCGCCGCCGCTGATCGTCATCACCCGGGACACCAGGGGCCGGCCGTAGCGCAGGGCCTCGTGCACGGCGAAGGCGGTTGCCGGGTTGTGGACCACGACACCGATATCGGCGGTCAGGCCCCTAGCCGGGGTCTCGCGTCCCACCAGGGTCTGCACCAGATGCTTCTCGGAGCCCATGGGGTAGCGCATCGGGAGACGGGCGATACTGATGGAAGGGAAGGTTCTGGCGACCTCCGCCATGGCGGCCTGGGCCTCGGGCTTGTTGTTCTCGATGCCCACCAGGATCTTCGAGACGCCGAGCGCATGGGCCATGATCCGGGCGCCATCCAGCACCTCGTCCGCCCGCTCGCGCATCAGCCGGTCGTCGCAGGTCAGGTAGGGCTCGCACTCGGAGCCGTTGATCACCAGGGTGTGCAGCCGGTAGCGCTTGCGCAGGTTGAGCTTGACGGCGGAGGGGAAGGTGGCCCCCCCCATGCCGACGATGCCGGCGGCCGCGACCCGGGCGGCAACCTCATCGGGGTCGAGGGCAAAGGGATCGACTTCGCCCCGGATATCTTCCGACCAGAGGTCCTCACCGTTGGACTGCAGTGAGATGGTGCGCACATTCAGGCCGGACGCATGATGGGCTGGATAGCTGCCGATGCCCACGATGCGCCCGGAGGTGGGGGCGTGCACGGGCGCCGAGATCACGCCCTGGCTATCGGCCAGCAGCTGGCCCTTGGCTACCTTCTGGCCTCGGCGAACCACGGGCGTGGCGAGTGCGCCTATGTGCTGCTGCAGGGGGATATGGAGCAGAGGAGGCAGCTCGAGATCCTCGATGGGCCTGCCTGCCGACAGCACCTTGAGGTCGTCGGGATGCACGCCGCCACGAATCTTGAAGAGCTTCATTGCAATCGCCTCGTTTCAGTCATTCCGTTTCGATCGTCAGCCGGCGACGGCCGGGCTCGGCCAGTACCAGGTCTGCAGGGTCGCCTCGACGGGACGCATCTCGATGCACTCAGTCGGGCACACCTCGTAGCACTTCTCGCAGCCTATGCAGGCGTCCGGAAAGACGGCGTGGATCATCTTGGGTCCGCCGAGGATGGCGTCGGTCGGGCAGCGCTTTAAGCACCTGGTGCAGCCCACGCAGAGGTTCTCGTGCACGTGAGCGACAACCGGCGCCTTCTCCGCGATCCCGGACAGATCGACGGCGACACCGAGCAGGTTTGCGAGCTCCTCCGCCAGCGCGCGCCCGCCCGGGGGACACAGGTTGACGGGTGCCTGACCGTTCGCGATGGCCTCGGCCGCCGCACTGCAGCCGGGTAATCCGCATTGGCCGCATTGAGAGCCCGGCATAAGGGCTTCCACCTTTTCTACCAGGGGGTTCCCGTCCACTTTCAGGTACCGGGAAGCGAGCCCCAGGAGCCATCCGAGCAGCAAGCCCAGGATCGTGAGACTGGCGATTGCGGCAAACATGTCTGTCGAGCTCCAATTTGTGAAGATGCAGTAGTGGTAGGTCGGCATCCGTATGCCGACGCTTGAATTTCAGAGCACTATGATCATTGCGACGTTTGCGTGCGTTGCGAGCATCTGTGATTGCCAGCCCGATCGATCCCTAGCGGACGGTCAAGCCGGCGAAGCCCATGAAGGCCAGGGACAGCAGTCCGGCGCTCACGAAGGCGATCGGCGACCCGGCGAAGGCTCGCGGTACCTGCATCAGGGCCAAGCGCTCGCGCATCCCCGCGAACATCAGCATCACCAGGGTGAATCCGAGCGCCGAGCCGAAGCCGTAGAGGAGGCTCTCCAGGAAGCCGTGGTCCTTCTGGGCATTCAGCAAGGCAATGCCGAGGACGGCGCAGTTGGTAGTGATCAGCGGCAGGAAGATGCCAAGCACCTGGTACAAGGCCGGCGAGACCTTGCGCACCGCCATCTCGGTGAACTGGACCACGGCGGCGATGACCAGGATGAAGGTCAGGATGCGCAGAAAGCCCAGGTGGAGGGGGCCGAGCAGGTAGTGCTCCAGCAGCCAACTCGCCAGGGCGGCCAGCGTGAGCACGAAGGTCGTGGCCAATCCCATCCCGAAGGCGGAGCTCAGCTTGTTGGATACCCCCATGAAAGGGCATAGCCCCAGAAACCTGACCAGCACCACGTTGTTTACCAGCGCGGTGCCCAGGATGATCATCAAATACTCGCCCATAGGGGACTCGCCTCGATCCTATTGCCGGTGATCGCTTGTGTGATGGCAGAGCAAATTGGGTGCCAATCGAGCGGCTTCTGCCTTCTCCGGCGGCTGACGGACCGCCCTCGCATGGTGCAGATCTCCGGTCGAGTGTGCGAGCTGAGCGCACTTCCGATTCAATCGATTGCGATGAGCGGATGCCTGTGGACGGTCGGCGGTGGGGCGGCTCAGAAGGGGGAAGTGGTCTCACCCATTACCCTTGTCGCGATGGAAACATCGAGTCCGGGGGCCGGCTGGGGCCTGTCGTAAATGTTACATGGCGAAGCGGCGCCGCTCGTGTACCGGGTGTGGCAGCGGCAGGGTCGACCGATGTTAAGTACTCTCAGGAATGAATATTGCCTAAATAACTGCATAAATTCGCTTGGAGAACCGAGCATGCGCACCCAGACCACGCCGGACGACGCCGCCCCGCGGATGACGAGAGACGCCTTGGGCGAGTTTCTGGCGGATCACCCGGCGGAGACGCCGGAAATGGTCATCGAGGTGCTGAGCCGGATGGTCGGCGACCCGGATGCCCCTCTGCCGCCGCGCCTCTATTTCGAGGCAGTGGAGCAGTCCCCGGTCGCGATCTCCATTACGGACGCCAAGGCGGACATCCAGTACGTCAACCGGGCATTCGAGATCCTTACGGGCTACAGCCGCGATCAGGTGCTCGGCAAGAACGAGGCCGTGCTCTCCAGCAATGCCACGCCGGCCACCATCTACAGGCAGCTGTGGCGTACCATCCGGGCGAAGAAGGCGTGGTCGGGTGCCTTGGTCAACCGCACCCGGGACGGCAGGGACTATATAGCCGCGGTGACCATCTCGCCGGTCCTGGACCAAACGGGCGAGATCGCCTTCTTTCTCGCCATGCATCGGGATGTCAGCCATGAGCACGAGCTAGAGGCCCAGCTGCGGCAGCAGAAGGCACACCTCGAGACGGTGCTCGATGCGGCGCCCGTGCTGGTGGTCCTCCTCGACGAGTCCGGCCGCGTATTTCTCGACAACCACGAGTACAAGAAGCTGCTCGGTGATCTGCGCGGGCGCGAGCCCGTCGAGGTCCTGCGCCACGCACTGCAGGAGCAGGCGGGCTTCGACCCCCTGGATGCCCTGCGTGCCGGTCGCAGCTTCAAAGACATCGAGGTGAGCATCGACATCCCCGGGCGGCGCGGGCCCCTCTGGTTCTCCTGCTCGGGAACCCACACCAGCGAGGTGGATGCCGGCGCGCGGGACTGCTTCGGTCGCAACCGAAAGTGCGAGAGGCATTTGTTGCTATTGGCGAACGACATTACCGCCCGGCGCCGCCAGATCGAGCGGGCACACCTGGAGAATCTGCGCGCGCGCCTGGCCGAGGAGCAGATGGCCCATGGCATGCGTGAGGCCCTGGGGGCGGCGATCTACCAGATGCAGGGGCCGTTGAACGTCATTCAGGCCGCGGTCGGTATGCTCGAGCGGAGCGACCCCGACCGGGCCACCCTGGCGAGCATGCTGGGCCAGATCAGTGCCGCGAGCAAAAAGGCGATGGCGACGCTGAAGGCGGCGCTGCCCCAGGAGACGAAAGAGGCCGAGGTGTCCGTCAATGTCAACGAGCTGTTGCGCCAGGTGCTGGAGCTGGAAACGGACCACCTGTTGGCGGCAGGCGTGGTCGTGGATTGGCAGCCGGCCCATGTGCTACCCGAGTTCAGCGGGCAGAGCAATCAGCTGCGCTGCATGTTCAAGCACCTGATCGACAATGCCATCCTGGCGTTGAACGAGACCAACAAGACGCATCGCGTGCTACGCATTTCGACCAAGGCGATCGACGACGGAGTGGAAGTGGAGATTCAGGACAATGGACCCGGCATGGCCGACGATGACCGAAACAAGGTGTTCGAGCCCTTCTTCATCGGTTGGCGCAACCGCCGCAACCGGGCCGGCATGGGGCTTGCCCTGACCCAGGAGATCGTCAATCAGCACGGAGGCTGGATACAGCTCGATTCCGACTGTCGGGACGGCTGCCGCATCCGGCTATCCCTCAGTCGAGCCGCGGTCGACGAATGACGTACCCAGAGCCGATCTTGATAAGCGATGATGCCAGGCGCCGCAGCGTCGACGGCGGGGACCGCCAGGAAATCCTGGAGTCTCAGCTGACTGCCCTGTTCGAAGTCAGCTCGGTGCTGAGCCGTTCGCTGATGCTCAGCCAGACGCTGACGGAGGTGCTGGAGGTACTGCACGAGCACGGGCGCCTGAGCAAGGGCATGGTCAGTCTCGTCGATCGGGAGACCGGCGAGCTGCTGGTCAGTGCCCTGCAGGAGAACGGCGTCGCCCCCTTCGAATCCGTTCGCTACCAGCCGGGGGAGGGGATCATCGGGCGCATCCTCGAGGGCAATCGCCCCTGGGTTGTGCCCCGCGTCGCGGACGAGCCCCGTTTTCTCGACAAGCTGCGCATCTACGATCCGGACCTGCCCTTCATCGGGGTCCCGATCCGCATCGGAGACGAGGGCGCCGTGGGCGTCTTCGCTGCGCAGCCGTTCGCTTCGGAGACCCAGCTGCACGAGCAGGCCCGGTTCCTCGAGATGGTCGCAAACCTGATCGGTCAGGCCGTCCGGCTCGCGCGGATGGTGGAGGACGAGCGGCGGGAGCTGCGCGAGGAGCGCGACAAGCTGCGCCGCGTGGTGCGGGGCAAGCACGGGTTCGACAGCATCATCGGCCGCACGGATGCCATGAAGCTGATCTTCGATCAGGTGCGCCAGGTCGCCAAGTGGAGCACCACGGTCCTGATCCGGGGCGAGTCCGGCACCGGCAAGGAGCTGGTCGCGGATGCCATTCACTACAACTCGCCGCGCGTGCGCAACCAGTTCCTCAAGCTCAACTGCGCCGCCCTGCCGGACAACCTGTTGGAGTCCGAGCTGTTCGGGCACGAGAAGGGCGCCTTCACGGGTGCGAGCAGTCAGCGCAAGGGGCGTTTCGAGCTGGCGGACGGGGGCACCCTGTTCCTCGACGAGATCGGCGATATCAGCCCCGCCTTTCAAGCCAAGCTGCTGCGGGTGCTCCAAGAGGGCGAGCTCGAGCGCGTCGGCGGCAGTCGTACCCTGAAGGTCGATGTGCGCATCATCGCCGCCACCAACCGGGACCTGGAGGCCGCGGTGAGGGAAGGGGACTTCCGCGAGGATCTCTACTACCGCCTCAACGTCATGCCCATCTTCATGCCGTCGCTGTGCGATCGTATCGAAGACGTGCCCGAGCTCGCCCGCTTCCTGGTCGCCAAGATCGCCAAGATCCAGGGCCGGGAGCTGCGCGTAACCGACAGCGCCCTGCGGGTGCTCATGCGCCACAGGTGGCCCGGCAACGTGCGCGAGCTGGAGAACTGCCTGGAGCGTGCCGCCGTCATGAGCGAGCAAGGGATCATCGACCGGGACGTGATCCAGCTCGCGGGACTGGATGTCGGCGCACCGGAGCACGACCCGATCGCGCCGCCGGCACCGGTCCCCAACATCGACCTGGAAGATCCCGACCTGGACGAGCGCGAGCGGGTCATCGCCGCGCTGGAAGAGGCCGGCTGGGTCCAGGCCAAGGCCGCGCGGCTGCTCGACATGACTCCCCGCCAGATCGCCTACCGGATCCAGACCCTGAACATCAAGGTTCGGCAGTTCTAGCGAGGCTGCGTCTCAGACCGACGAATCATGACAGTCGGTATCGGTATCGGAATCGAAACAACCCGCACGAAATTCGATAGCGATCCCGATCCCGAGTGGGCAGAAGGTTGTAGGATGTGTTGAGCACAGCGAAGCGCATCTGTCGCGATCGATGCGGTTCGTTTCACTCACCGCATCCTACCGCGCCGAGCGATCAGCTCACCGCGGCCTTTTCGGAGATCACGGCCAGGAAGGTATCTCGGTGCTCTGCGGATGGAATCCATTCCCCGCGCCGTCGGCGCTCCTCTTCGCTCAATCCTTCCGCGCCAATCCATTCCGCATAGGTGCCTACGCAGTTCGTAAGCGTAACGGCGAGTTGGTCGACTTGCTGTTCGTCCATCTGCGCCGCCATGCCTTTGCCAGGCTCGAGCAAAGCCGTGATCATACATCCGGTGACCATCTCGTATAGGGAATCGCTCGTCAGCCACTCCGGATTGAAATAGTGGATCGCCGCCAGCGCCACCGTGTTGGTCTCCGGAAAACGGCTCGGGTCGGTGCCGGCGGTCTTGCGCAACCGCACCGCGATGTACCTCAGCCAGTTGACGAACCGCTTCACGGACCGCGGTGTCCCCTGCTTGGCCATGAGCCAGGGCAGCCAGATTCGCAGGGCCTCCTGGAAGTCCTTCGAGTCCGCCGTGATCTCGAGGGCGCTGCGTCGGCTGCTGCGCCAGGCGGTGATGACGAGCACCAGGGCCGTCAGGATCAGCGCCCAGGCCGGGAGAGCGCCATGAGCCATCGAGCCCGGTTTCAGCTCGAACGGCCGCTTCTCGGTCTCCGGTGGCTTGGGCTCGGACTTGCCGTTATCGGTTGTCCCTCCACCGGTTGCGGGGCCGGGTGTGGTCTCCTGCTTCGGCTCGCCCAAGACGACCCGCCAGCCCGCGCCCTCCTCGC
>Ga0315556_1001335_pt1 | contig 14934 bp, 13 predicted proteins | sample SalMarSW160310MG_FD_202112 | JGI IMG/M metagenome (GOLD analysis project Ga0315556, IMG submission 202112) | Salt marsh sediment microbial communities from the Plum Island Ecosystem LTER, Massachusetts, United States - Salt Marsh Sediment SW1603-10 ...
CGATGACCTGGCCGCTCGAGCCGCAGGGCGCGCGCCGCTTCGCCGAGGGGCTGGAAGAGATCCTGGTGGTGGAGGAAAAGCGCCAGCTGATCGAGTACCAGATCAAGGAAGAGCTCTACAACTGGAAGGAAGGCGTGCGCGCGCCGCGCGTGGTCGGCAAGTTCGACGACAACGGCGAGTGGAGCCGCGCCGCCGGCCAGCCCGCCGGATCGTGGCTGCTGCCCGCGCACTACGAGCACTCGCCCGCGATGGTGGCGAGAGTGATCGCGCAGCGGCTGACGAAACTGGGAATGGAAAAGGATCTTGGATCCCAGTTCAAGGACCGCCTCGCCTTCCTCGACTTCAAGGAAAAGGCGCTCGCCAAGCCGCGCGTGACCTCGGTGCGCCAGCCCTACTTCTGCTCGGGCTGCCCGCACAACACCTCGACCCGCGTGCCCGAGGGCAGCCGCGCCACCGCCGGCATCGGCTGCCACTTCATGGCGGTGTGGATGAACCGCTCGACCGCGACCTTCACCCACATGGGCGCCGAGGGCGCGCCCTGGATCGGGCAGGCGCCTTTCACCGACGAGAAGCACATCTTCGCCAACCTCGGCGACGGCACCTACTACCACTCCGGGCTGCTCGCGATCCGCGCCGCGGTCGCGGCCAAGGTCAGCATGACCTACAAGATCCTGTTCAATGACGCGGTCGCCATGACCGGCGGCCAGCGCCACGACGGCCCGCTCGATCCGGCGCTGATCTCGCGCCAGGTCGCCGCCGAGGGCGTGTCGAAGATCGTGGTGGTGACCGACGAGCCGCACAAGTACCCGGCGACGACCAACTGGGCGCCGGGGGTCACCGTGCGCCACCGCGACGAGCTCGACGCCGTGCAGCGCGAGCTGCGCGACACGCCGGGCGTCACCGCGCTGATCTACGACCAGACCTGCGCCTCCGAGAAGCGCCGGCGCAGGAAGCGCAACGCCTACCCCGACCCGGCCAAGCGGGTCGTCATCAACGACATGGTGTGCGAGGGCTGCGGCGACTGCAGCGTCAAGTCGAACTGCCTCTCGGTCGAGCCGCTCGAGACCGAGTACGGCAGGAAGCGCAAGATCAACCAGTCGACCTGCAACAAGGACTACTCCTGCGTGAAGGGCTTCTGCCCGAGCCTGGTCACCGTCGAGGGCGGGCAGCTGAAGAAGGGCAAGGCGCCGGCGGTCTCGACCCAGGAGGATTTCCACCTCGACGAGCCCGAGCTGCCGTCGCTCGAGAACCCGTTCGGGGTGCTCGTGACCGGCATCGGCGGCACCGGCGTCATCACCATCGGCCAGATCCTGGCGATGGCCGCGCACCTCGAGGGCAAGGGCGTGTCGGTGCTCGACATGTCGGGCCTGGCGCAGAAGTACGGCGCGGTGATGTCGCACGTCAAGCTCGCCTCGAACCCCGAGGCGCTGCACGCGGCGCGCCTGGGCGCGGGCAACGCCAACCTGGTGGTCGGCTGCGACCTGGTGGTGACCGCGACCAACGACGCGCTGGAGAAGATGGATCCTTCGGCCACGCACGGCGTGATCAACGCGACCACCACCCCGACCGCCGAGTTCGTCGCCAACCCCGACTGGAAGCTCCCGGGGAGCGACCTGCGGCACGACGTGGCGCAGGCCTGCGGCGAGAAGAACGTCGACTTCGTGCCGGCGGCCGAGCTCGCCACCGGCCTCATGGGCGACTCGATCGCGACCAACATGTTCATGCTCGGCTACGCCTACCAGAAGGGCTGGGTGCCGCTGTCGGGCTCGGCCATCGTGCGCGCGATCCAGCTGAACGGCATCGCGGTCGAGTTCAACGTCGCGAGCTTCACCTGGGGCCGCCGCGCCGCGGTCGACCTCGAGCGCGTGCGCCGCGCGGCCACGCCGGCCGAGGTGATCCCGATCGGCGAGCACTTCTCGCGCAACCTCGAGGAGCTCGTCGGGCGCCGCGTCGAGCTGCTGACCGGGTACCAGGACGCGGCCTACGCCGCGCGCTATAGCGCGTTCGTCGACAAGGTGAGGAAGGCCGAGAGCGAGAAGCTCGGCTCGACCAAGCTCGCCGAGGCGGTGGCGCGCTACTACGCCAAGCTCATGGCCTACAAGGACGAGTACGAGGTGGCGCGGCTGTACGCGAGCGGCGATTTCGCCAAGCGCATCGCCGGCATGTTCGAAGGCTCCTACAAGACCTACTTCTACCTCGCGCCGCCGCTCATCGCCAAGCCCGATGCGCGCACCGGCGAGCCGAAGAAGATGCGCTTCGGGCCGTGGGTGATGACCCTGTTCAAGGTGCTCGCGCGCATGAAGGGCCTGCGCGGCGGCGCGCTCGACGTCTTCGGCCGCACCGAGGAGCGCCGCACCGAGCGCGCGCTGATCGGCGAGTACGAGAAGACCATCGAAGCCCTGCTCCCCGCTCTGTCGGCGCAGAACCACAGCCTCGCGGTGCAGATCGCCTCGGTGCCCGAGGAGATCCGCGGCTACGGCCACATCAAGCTCAAGAGCATCGACGCCGCGCGCGCGCGCACCGACCAGCTGCTCGCGCGCTTCCGCGCCGGCGGCGCCGAGGAGCGTGCCGCGGCGTAATTCGGGGTCAGACCACGTTTTTCTCAAAAAACGTGGTCTGACCCCGGTTTTTCTTCTCTTCTGCCTGGCAGCGACCGCCCACGCCCAGGAACGCACGATCGAGCTGGGCGGCGAGACGATCCGCTATACCCTGCGCGCCGACCCGGCCGGCGGCGGCGCGCTCGCGACCGCGCGCAAGCTCGCCGCCGACCTCGTCGCGGGCGACATCGAGGCCGCGGCGAAGCTCTCGAACGCCCCCCAGCACCGCTACGCGGTCCTGCGCGATTACCGCGACTGGGTCGGGCCGGAGGAGTTCAAGCGCGTGTACGCGCAGTACTTCTCCCCGCGCAGCAAGGTGGTGGCCGAGATCGACATCGGGCGCCACAGCCTGCTGGTCTGGCGCCTGGATGGCAGCGACCGCCTCGCGGGGCAGTTCTACGTCCAGGTCGGCGACCGCTACCTCTTCGACGACGTGCCGAGCGCCGAGCGCGCGCGGCTGCGCCAGCTGCTCGACGCCTACCGGGAAGGCAGGCTGGACAGAATGGTAAAATAACGTTAAAAATAAAGATTGCAAAATTAGCCAGTTACGAGATCTTTCTCACACGCCAGCTTGAAGCGGGCGCGTTACTGTTCGACCACGCAAGAACGGGATGGGCCCGTTCGGTGAAGTCGAACAGTTAGAGGAAGGGACAGACAATGCAACTCAAGAAACAGATCCTGGCGCTCAGCCTGGCAATCGGATTCGCGTGGATCGGCGGCAACGCCTTCGCCGCCAACAGCCACACGATCACGGTCAACGCGTCGGTCACCGGCACCTGCAAGTTCAACACTTCCGCGTCGACGGTCGCGCTGACGCTCGATCCGACGCTCACCAGCACCGTCACCGGCAGCGACAACGTGCTCTACCGCTGCACCAAGGGCACGACGCCGGCGTTCACGCTCACCTCGTCGTCGACCTCGAGCACCAGCGGCGGCAACCTGGTTCAGGGCGCCGAAAGCATCCCCTACACGTTCAGCTCGACCGGGGGCGGCGCCGGCACCGGCATGGGCAACTCGGCAGCCAACGACAAGACGCTCGCCGTCACGGTCAGCGTCGACCAGACCGGGGCCGCCAACGTGACGCCCGGCACCTACAGCGACACGATCGTTGTCGACGTCACGCCGTAATCCGCAGTCCTCGCCGCGCCGGCGTGCCCCGCGCACGCCGCGCCCGCGGCTTCTCTCCCGACTTCTCGCCTGCGCGGCGCTGGCCGCGGCCTCGTTCACCGCGCAGGCGGGCAATTTCGGCGTCTCGCCGATCCGGCTCGACCTCGACAAGGGCGCGCGCAGCGGCGTCATCGCAGTCTCGAACGACGGCGACGTGCCGCTCGATTTCCAGGCCCGCGCCATGCTCTGGACCCAGGACGCCGCCGGCCAGGACCACTACGAGGACACCCAGGCGCTGGTCTACTTTCCGCGCCAGTTCCGCGTCCCGCCGCACGAGAAGCGCGTGGTGCGCATCGGCTACCGCAACCCCGCCTTGAAGACCGAGCAGGCCTACCGCCTGTTCGTCGAGGAGATTCCCGACGCGAAACAGCGCGCAAAGCGCACCTCCGTCACGGTGGCGGTGCGCTTCGGCGTGCCGATCTTCGTGCGCCCGCCCGCGGGCGGGGTCGAGGCGAAGATCGGAGGTCTCGCGGTCAAGGCCGGCCGCGCGCGGGCGACCGCGCACAACGCCGGCGCGGTGCACTTCCGCATCAACCAGGTGCGCTTTCGCGCCCTCGGTGCCGACGGCAAGGTGAAATGGGAGCACGCGGTGCAGGGCTGGTACCTCCTGCCGGGCGCGCAGCGCGAGTACGCCGCCAAGCTGCCCGCCGAGGCCTGCCGCGCCGCGCGCGAGCTGCGCGTCGAGCTGCTCGGCGACAAGCTCGACGCCGCGTCCGAGGTGCCGCTCAAGCCCGAGCTGTGCTCCTAGGCCGGAGCGTCATCATCGGCCTCCTCCTCGCCGCCGCCGCGCTGACCGCCGCCGCCGGCCCGGCCGACGACCCGGAGCTCGCCGAGGGAATCGTCTCGGTGAGCGTCAACCTGGAGCCGAAGGGCGACGCCTACGTGCTGATCGGCAAGGACGGCGAGATCCTGATGCGGGAATCCGACCTCAGGGCCTACGGCCTGTCCGGCCTCGCCTACCGCCCGACGAGGATCGACGGCGTCGCCTACGTGGCGCTGCGCGACCTCACCGGCCTCAGCTACCGCTTCGACGAGGACAAGCTCACCCTTCGCATCCGCGTCCAGCCGCGCGAGATCTCGCGCCGCCAGGTGATCGACATGGCGCCCAAGCGCGCCGCGGACGTGTCCTACCCGTCGGCCGGCGGCGCCTTCCTCAACTACAACCTGACCGGAAACGGAACCGACTCGACCGGCCTCGACTCGATCAACCTCGCCGGCGAGCTCGGCGCGCGCCTCGGCGACTACCTGCTGCTCGCCGACGCCCAGTCGACCCACCGCCGCGACACCGGCGCCACCACGACCACGCGCCTCAACACCAGCCTCACGCGCGACTGGCGCGACAGCATGCAGCGGCTGGTGATCGGCGACTTCGTCACCCCTGCCGCGACCCTCGGCAGCTCGCTGCGCCTGGGCGGGATCAGCTTCTCGCGCCGCTACAGCATCGACCCCTACTACCTGAGCGCCCCGGGCCAGGTCGTGAGCGGCACCGCGGCGCTGCCCTCGGACATCTACCTCTACAACAACGGCGTGCTGATCGGCCACCAGCGCGTCGCGCCGGGAAGCTTCCAGCTTCAGAACCTGGTCAGCCTCAACGGCCTGCAGGTGACCGAAGTGGTGGTGCGCGACGTCCTCGGCAACGAGCAGACGATCACCAACCCGTTCTATTTCAGCCAGGCGCTCCTGCGCGAGGGGCTCGACGAGTACAGCGCCGACATCGGCGTGCAGCGCGAGCGCTTCGGCGTGGCGAGCAACGACTACGGCAAGCCCGGCGCCGCCGGCTTCTACCGCCGCGGCGTGAGCGACGCGCTCACGCTCGGCGTTCGCGGCGAGGCGCTCGACCGCCGCTACAACCTCGGACCCACCGCGAGCTGGCGCATGGGGACCTGGGGCGTGGCGAGCGCCGAAGTCTCCTGGGGCGCGAGCCCCGAGGGCCGCGGCGGCGCGGTCGCGCTCGCGCACTCCTTCAGCTCGCCCGGCTTCGCCTCGAGCCTCGCCTGGCGTGCCGAGTCGCGCGACTACCCGCGCGCCGGCGTCGACACGAGCCAGAACCGCCGGCACGACTTCACGGCCACGCTGTCGATGCCGATCCGCGGCAACAGCTCGATCGGGCTCATCTACCAGGATGCGCAGCCCTGGGACGCGGAGCGCAGCCGCTCGACGAGCCTCACCTACCGCCACCGCGTCTCCAACGCGGTCTACGCCGCCGCGACGCTGCGCCGCGCCGACGGCGTCTTCGGCGCGAACGAGGCGCTCGTCTCGCTTTCCTACTACCCGGTCGGCGGCGGCGGGCAGCCCTCGTACAGCGCCCAGCTCCAGAACAGCGGCGGCGTCGACACGCAGACCCTGCAGGTGCTCGGCGGCGATCCCGATTCCGAGGGGATCGTCTACCGCGCGACCGCCCAGCACGCCGGCGGCGCCGGCGCCTCGCACGAGACGATCGACCCGTACCTGCAGTACAACTTCAAGCGCGGCATCGCGCGCGGCGAGTACTTCCGCGACTCCGCCGCCGACGGCGGCAGCTATCAGCTCGGCTTCGCCGGCGCCGTCGCGCGCGTCGGCGACACCTGGGGCCTGTCGCGGCCGATCTACGACAGCTACGGCATGGTGAAGGTCGAGGGGGCCCGCGACGTGCGCGTGTACGCGAACAACATCGAGGTGGGGCGCACGGACGCCGGGGGCGAGCTCTTCATCCCGCGCCTCGCCTCCTACTTCGACAACCCGATCGCGATCGAGGACAAGGACCTGCCGGTCGACGTCATCGTGCCGCAGACGCGCTACATCGTTTCGCCGCCGCTGCGAAGCGGCGTGCTCATCGACTTCAAGGCGCGCCGGGTGCGGGCGGTCGCCGGGCGCCTGGTGACGCGCCGCGGCGGCGAGCGCGTGCCCTTCGCCGACGCGGCCGGCGAGATCGCCGTGCCGGGCGCAAAGCCGGCGCCGGTGTACGCCGCGCGCGACGGCGGCTTCTACGTCGAAGGCCTCGCGGCCGGGACCTACCGCGGCGAGGTCAGCGGCCGGCTCGGCCGCTGCGAGTTCACCCTGCGGGTGCCCCGGTCCGAGCAGCCGGTCACCGACCTCGGCACGCTGGAGTGCGGCGATGCGCGCTAGGCTCGCCGCCGCCGTCTTTTGCGCGCTCGGCGCGGTGAGCGCGCACGCGGCGTGCAGCGTCTCGGTCGGGCCGCTGTCCTTCGGGCCGTACGATCCCTTGAGCCCGGCGGGCGCGAGCACCTCGGGCGTGATCACCGTCACCTGCGACCAGGCCCCGCCGCCGATCGTCACCGTCCAGATCGGCCCCAGCGCGGTCTCGGGCGGGTTCTTCCCGCGCCGCATGCAGCGCGCGGGCGGCAGCGATACGCTCGATTACAACCTCTACGCCGACCCCGGCCTCACCGCCGTGTGGGGCGACGGCACCGCCGGCACCGCGACGCAGAGCCAGCGGGTCACCAAGCACAAACCCTGGAACATCACGATCTACGGCAACATGCCCGGGCTGCAGGACGTCGCGCCAGGCGACTACAGCGACGCGATCGGCATCTCGATCATCTTCTAGCCGCGCTAGCGCGGCATCAGCGAAAACGCGACCGGCCAGGCCATCGGGCCGGCCGCCGCCCCGGGCCCGAGCAGCAGCCGAACGTAGAGCCGCACACGCTGCTCGCGCAGGCCGACGCCGAGCTTGTCGATCAGCAGTCCCGCGTCCGAGGCGTACACCCCGGGCTCGCCCGCGGCGCTGAGCGCGACGCCGCGCAAGGCGCCGCTCGCGCTCGCGCCGGTGAGCAGCACGCCGCGCGGCAGATTGGTGCGCACCGCGATCTCGAGGGTCTGCGGCAGGTCGAGGTAGCCGCGCGCCACGTCCGCCTCGGCGAGCTGCACCTGCGTCGGCGCGCTCACGGCGGTGATCGAAGCCTGCCCCGGCACCGTCGCGCTCACCTGCACGCGCGTCGCATCGCCCGCCAGGGCGCCGCGGCCACCCAGCAGCAGGACGGACAAAAAGATAAGCGCGGCAACCCGCGACATCGAACCAGCCTACGCCCGCGGGCGGCGGGCGTGAACCAGTTCACGGCTGGAAGCGCGATTTCAGGACGGAGCGATAAAAAGCGCGACCGGCCAGGCGATGACGCCCGGCTTGGCGCCCGGCGCCAGCACCAGGCGGGTGCGCAGGCGCAGGGTCTGGCTGCGCAGCCCGACCCCCGTCTTCGGCACCATGAGCACCGCGGCGCCGGCGGCGACCGACAGCTGCAGGTCCTCGCCCTCGAAGCGCGCGCCGGCGACCTGCGGCGAGTTGACGTTGAACCCCAGCATCACCCCGCCGGGATTGTTGGTGCGGATCTCCACCTCCACCGGCTGCGCCAGCTCGACGTAGCCGCGCGCCACGTCTTCGGCGGTCACCTCGACCTGCGGCGGCGCGCGAAACGCGCTGATCGAGGCGTGGCGCACGACCGTCGCCTGCACCCGGATGCTGTGCGTGCCGGCGAGCGCCGCGGGCGGCGCCGAGACGCCCAGCGCGGCGGCGGCGAAGGCGAGCGCGCGCAGCCGCTTCTGGCGCGCGAGGAACCCGGAGAGGACGTCGTCGCTGATCGCGCCCGCCTCGACGAGCGTCTCGCCGAGCCGCTTGCCGGTGGCGCGCTGGCGGCGGATCGCTGCCTCGAGCGTGGCCTCGTCGATGACGCCGGCCTCGACCAGCATGCGGCCGAGGCGCGAGCGCCCCTGCAGCCGGTCGGCGACCTTGGCCTGCAGGCCGAGCGCGCCCTGGCGCTGCTCGGCGGTGATCGCGCCCTGGCGGACCAGGATCTCGCCCAGCAGCTCGCCGCTGCGCGCCTGCTCGGCGAGCGCGCGCTCGAGCTGCGCCTGCGTCACCGCGCCCGAATTGAGAAGGATCTCGCCCAGCCGCGAGCCGAGCAGCGCCTGCAGCGCCTCGCCGCGCCCGGCGCGCAGCTCGTCCTGCAGCGCGAGCACCTCGTCGAGCTCGACCCGGTCGACCAGGCCCATCTCCACCAGCAGCTCGCCGAGCCGGCGGTTGGCGCCGGCCTGGCGCTCGAGCGCCTCGTCCAGACGCGCGCGCGGAACCAGCCCGGCGCGCACCAGCAGCTCGCCGATGCGCGGCACGGGCGATGTCGAGCTCATCCCGAGGATGGAAAAAGGCAGGCGTGCAGTCACTGTCGTACCCTACCCGCCCGCCGGCTTCCTTGCGCGGTCAAACTTGGCCGCGGCGGCGGACTTGTCAAATTCTCACATCCCGCCGAAAAACGGGGTCAGACCACGTTTTCCCGAAAACGTGGTCTGACCCCGATTTCGCTGCTCAGGCCTTGAGGGTGAACGGGTTGAAGTTGGTGCGCCGGTCGTAGTAGTCCTCGTTCTCGGCGCGCTTGAGCAGCGCCACGACCTTGTAGGTCACGGGCGTGAGCACCACCTCGACGCCGACCTTGGTGACGAACTGCGCCAGCATCACGAGCGGCAGCTTGTCGTTCGGGATGATGCCCGCGCCGTAGAACGCGAGCGGGTAGAAGAGCGCCGAGTCGACCGCCTCGCCGAAGATCGTCGAGCCGATGGTGCGCGTCCACAGCCAGCGCCCGGCGGTGAGGATCTTCATCTTCGCCATCACGTAGGAATTGACGAACTCGCCGCAGAAGTAGGCGGTCATCGACGCCGCGGCGATGCGCCAGGTCGTGCCGAAGGCGACTTCGTAGGCGGCCTGGTGGTGCCAGAACGGCGCCGGCGGCAGCGCGACCACCACCGAAGCCATGAACGAGGCGAAGCCCAGGCCGGCGAAGCCGGCCCAGATCACCCGCCGCGCGCGCGCGTAGCCGTAGACCTCGGTCAGGATGTCGCCGAACACGTACGAGATCGGGAAGAACATCACCGCCGCGCCGAAAGTGAGCGTGCCGAAGACCGGCGCGTCGATCTGCACGATCTTCGCCGGCCCGATCAGGTTGGAGCAGATCAGGACGGTGACGAACGCCGCCATCACGAACTCGTAGTAGCGGTAACTGCGGGCCTGGGCCATGCAGGCGGCCTCAGGGAAGGCGCGGCGAGTGCTCGCGGATGTCGGGATCGAGCTCGACCCGCATCGCATCCAGCATGCGCGACACCATGGCGTAGAACGCCGCAGTGAGGCACAGCTCGACGTACTCGGCGTGGTCGAAGTGCTCGGCCGCCCTGCGGTAGATCTCGTCGCTGACGTCGCCCGCCATCACGCCCTCGGTGAGCGCGAGCGCCGCCCGCTCGCGGTCGTCGAAGTGCTTCGACTCGCGCCAGACCTCGAGCTCGTTGATCTGGTTCTCCGAGACGCCCGCCTTGCGCGCCATCTTCAGGTGCTGCGCCCACTCGTACTGCGAGCGCGCGATCTGGGCGGTGCGCAGGATCATGAGCTCGCGAAGCTTGCGCGGGGTGCGGCTCTCGTGGCGGATCGAGTCCGCGAACTCGGTCCAGGCCGCGGTGAGCTTCGGGTGGTTGCCGAGCGCGCGGTAGAGGTTCACCGGCTCGCCCCAGAGCTCCTCGAGCCGTTTTTTCAGGCCGGGCTCGAAGTCGGCCATCGGTACGCGTTGCATGGCCGTGCATAATAGCCGAATGGACGCCCGCGAACGCGCGCGAACCTTCGAGCTGGTGCGCGCGCCGGCCGAGTTCATCGACGACCCCTACCCTTGGTACGCGGCGCTGCGCGAGCACGACCCGGTGCACGCGCTCGAGGGCGGCGGCGTGTTCCTCGCGCGCTACGAGGACGCGCTCGCCGCCTACCGCGACCCGCGCGCGAGCTCGGACAAGAAGGAGGAGTTCCGCCCCAAGCTGGGCGCTTCGCCCCTGTACGAGCACCACACCACGAGCCTGGTCTTCAACGACCCGCCGCTGCACACGCGCGTGCGGCGCATCATCATGGGCGCGCTCAACCAGCGCGCGATCGCGCGCATGGAGGCCGACGTGGTGAAGCTGGTCGAGCGGCTGCTCGGCGAGATGGCCGAGGCGCGCGAAGTCGACTTCATCGACGCCTTCGCCTCGAAAATCCCGATCGAGGTGATCGGCAACCTGCTCGACATCCCGCGCGAGGCGCGCGGGCCGCTTCGCGGCTGGTCGATCGCGATCCTCTCAGGGCTCGAGCCGACCCTCAGCCCCGCGATGCACGAGGCCGGCAACCGCGCGGTGGCCGAGTTCGTCGCCTTCCTCAAGGACCTGATCGCCGAGCGGAGAAAACATCCCGGCGACTACGAGGCGGACGTGCTCACGCGCCTGATCCAGGGCGAGAAGGACGGCGAGCGATTGAGCGAGACCGAGCTCTACCACCAGTGCATCTTCATGCTCAACGCCGGCCACGAGACCACCACCAACTTGATCGGCAACGGCACCTGGCTCCTGCTCACCCACCCCTTCGAGCACGCGCGCCTGCGCGACGATCCGGCGCTGGTGCCGAGCGCGGTCGAGGAGATGCTGCGCTACGAAGGCCCGATCCAGCTCAACAACCGGCGCCTCACCGCGCCGATGGCGCTCGGCGGCAAAGAGCTGCCGGCGGGCACCTCGATCACCATCGGCATCGGCGCGGCGAACCGCGACCCGGCCCAGTTCGCCGAGCCCGACAAATTCGACGTCGGCCGCAAGCCCAACCGCCACCTCGCCTTCGGCCAGGGCGACCACGCCTGCGCCGGCATGAACGTCGCGCGCATGGAAGCCCGCGTCGCCTTCTCCCGCCTCATCCCCCGCTTCCCGAACCTGCAACTCGCCGGCGAACCCCAACGCGACCGCCGCATCCGCTTCCGCGGCTTCAAGAATCTTCCGGTGCGCATTTAAACGTGGTCTGACCCCGATTTCCTCCCAAAAAACGGGGTCAGACCACGTTTTCCGTCAACCAAGACCACCGCAGTCACGTTGGTCCGACATGCCTCGTCGATTGCGAATTTCGGTTCCCGACGTCGCCACGCACGTCATCCAGCGCGGCAACAACCGCAATTCCTGCTTTTTCAGAGACAGCGACTACCTCTACTACCTGGTGCAACTCCGGGCGCTTGCCAGGGATATCGGCTGTTCGGTGCACGCGTACTGCCTGATGACGAACCACGTGCACCTGCTGCTTACGCCGGGATCGCCGCAGGCCTGCACCACCTTGATGAAGCATCTGAGCCAGCGGCACGCGCAGTACGTCAACCGGACCTACGAGCGGACCGGCTCACTTTGGGACGGCCGATTCAGGTCTTGTCTGACAGAGTCGCGGCGCTACGTGTTGGCGTGTTACCGATACATCGAGTTGAATCCCGTGCGCGCGGGAATCGTCGATTCGCCCGGTAGCTACCCCTGGTCGAGCTACGCCGCGAATGCTCAAGGCGTCCCATCCGGGTTGATTGCCCCGCACCCGGAATACCTCGCGCTCGGTACGCAGCCTTCTTCGCGCTACACGGCCTACGCACAGTTGTTCGACGACGTGCTCGAACCCTCGCTCGTCGAAAATATCCGGGAGTCCACCAACGGCGGCTACGCGCTGGGCAGCGACGAATTCCGATCAGGGATTTCCCGTTCGCTTGGACGCAGAGTCGTACGCGGCCGCCCCGGGCGGCCTCGCGCATCGGAAAAGGTGGTCTGACCCCGATTTGGAGGGGCGCCGGTTTACAATCCGGAGTCCCATGAAAGCCGAAACCCGAACCGAAGACGTTCATATCGTCGCCTTCGAGGCGATGCCCTCGCCGCGCGAGCTGCACGCGAAGGCGCCGATCACGCAGCGGGCGGCGAAGACGGTGACCACGGCGCGCAAGGTGCTGCAGGACATTCTCGAGCGCCGCGACCCGCGCCTGTTCGTGGTGGTCGGCCCCTGCTCGATCCACGACCCGAAGGCGGGCCTCGAGTACGCCGAGCGGCTGCACGCGCTCGCCGCCGAGGTCGCGGACGCCTTCTATCTCGTGATGCGGGTGTACTTCGAGAAGCCGCGCACGGTGAGCGGCTGGAAGGGCTACATCAACGACCCCTACCTCGACGGCTCGTTCCACATCGAGGAAGGCATGCAGCGCGCGCGCGGGTTCCTGCTCGCGCTCGCCGACCGCGGGCTGCCCGCCGCCACCGAGGCGCTCGACCCGGTAGCGCCGCAGTACCTCGGCGACCTGATCTCCTGGTACGCCGTCGGCGCGCGCACGAGCGAGTCGCAGACCCACCGCGAGATGGCGAGCGGCCTCTCGGCCCCGGTCGGCTTCAAGAACGCCACCGACGGCGACACCGCGATCGCGATCAACGCGATCCGCTCGGCGCGCCAGCGCCACAACTTCCTCGGCATCGACCCCGACGGCAAATCGGCGATCGTGCGCACCGGCGGCAACCCCTACGGCCACGTCGTGCTGCGCGGCGGCGCCGCGAGCCCGAACTACGACACCGCTCACGTCGCATTGGTCGAGCAGGCGCTCGCGGACGCGAAAGTCGCGCCCAACATCGTGGTCGACTGCTCGCACGCCAACTCCTTCAAGAAGCCCGAGCTGCAGCCGCTCGTCTTCAATGACTGCATGCACCAGATCGTCGAGGGCAACCGCTCGATCGTCGGCCTGATGCTGGAGAGCAACCTGGTTGCCGGCAGCCAGCCGATCCCGAAGGACAAATCGAAATTGATCTACGGCTGCTCGGTGACCGACGCCTGCATCGGCTGGGACACCACCGAAGCCCTGCTGCGCGAATCCGCCGCGGCGATGAAGAAGGCGCTCCGCGCCCGTGCCAAATAGGTAGAGTACCCCGCATGACACCTCGCATCGTTCCAGTGATCCTCTCCGGCGGCAGCGGCAGCCGCCTGTGGCCGATGTCGCGAAAGCTCCTGCCGAAGCAGTTCCTGCCGCTGGTCACCGAGCGCACGATGCTGCAGGACACGGCGCTCCGCCTCGCCGACCTCGCCGAGTGCGGCCCGCCGATCCTGGTGGTCAACGGCGAGCACCGCTTCCTCGCCGCCGAGCAGATGGCGGCGATCGGCGTCGCGCCGCGCGCGGTGCTGCTCGAGCCCGCCGGGCGCAACACCGCGCCGGCGATCGCCGCCGCCGCCCTGTGGCTGCGTTCTGATCAGCCCGACGCCCTCATGCTGGTGCTGCCCTCGGACCACATGATCCTCGACACCGCCGCCTTTCACGAGGCGATCGGCGCCGCCTCGCTCGCCGCCGAGCACGGCCTGCTCGCCACCTTCGGCATCCGTCCCACCGGCCCGGCCACCGGCTACGGCTACATCGAGGCGGGCGAAGCGATCGCCGGCTGCCCCGGCGCGCGGCGCATCAAGCGCTTCGTCGAGAAGCCCGACACGGCGACCGCGCGCAACTTCGTCGAGCTGGGAGGGTTCTACTGGAACAGCGGCATGTTCCTCTTCGGCGCCGCGAGGTATCTCGCCGAGCTCAGGCGCCAGCGCCCGGAGATGCTCGCCGCGGTCGAGCGCGCGGTCGAGGAAAAGACAAGCGACCTCGACTTCGTGCGCCTGGACGCGGAGGCCTTCGCCGCCTGCCCTGCCGAGTCGGTCGACTACGCGGTGATGGAGCACACCACCGACGGCGCGGTGATCGAGGGCGACTTCGGCTGGAGCGATGTCGGCTCGTGGTCCTCGCTGTGGGAGATCGGCGCCAAGGACACGGCCGGCAACGTGCTCGCGGGCGACGTCGCGGCGGCCGACGCCAGCGGCTGCTACGTGCGCGCCGACGCGCGCCACGTTTCGCTGCTCGGCGTCGACGGCCTGCTGGTGATCGAGACCGACGACGCGATCCTGATCGCGGACCGCGGGCGCGCGCAGGACGTCAAGGGCGTGGTCGAGCGGCTGGAGAAGGAAGACCGCCGCGAGCACGTCTCGCATTCGCGCGTGTACCGTCCCTGGGGCTACTACGAGTCGATCGACACGGGCGAGCGCTTCCAGGTCAAGCGCCTGATGGTCAAGCCCGGCCACGCGATCTCGCTGCAGCTGCACAACCACCGCGCCGAGCACTGGGTCGTCGTCTCCGGCCGCGCCCGCGTCACTCGGGGCGAGGACGAGATCGTGCTGGAAGAGAACCAGTCCACCTTCATCCCCCAGGGCACCAAGCACCGGCTCGAGAACGCGGGCGAGGCGCCGCTCTTCATCGTCGAGGTCCAGTCCGGCGACTACCTCGGCGAAGACGACATCGTGCGCTTCGACGACCGCTACAACCGCTCGTGAGCGCCGGGACCGGAAAAATCGGGGTCAGACCACGTTTTCCAAGGAAAACGTGGTCTG
>Ga0315556_1001337_pt1 | contig 14924 bp, 16 predicted proteins | sample SalMarSW160310MG_FD_202112 | JGI IMG/M metagenome (GOLD analysis project Ga0315556, IMG submission 202112) | Salt marsh sediment microbial communities from the Plum Island Ecosystem LTER, Massachusetts, United States - Salt Marsh Sediment SW1603-10 ...
ATTACGGCATAACCGGCTGTAACAAATTTATATACACCGCAACCTTTTTTCAATAGATTAAGTCTAAACTTTTATTGATAGATACCTGAATTTATTATCAAAGTAACCATAGAGGTAAAAAATGAAAGAACTGTTATTTTCACTTGGGCTTTTGATGTTTGTTTTTTTGTCAACATCAAATACCTTCGCGGGAGAAAAGACAAAAACCTACGACATTAAGAATTTCACGGGTGTTTCGGTTGGCAGCGGAATGCACGTAATTGTTACGCAATCAGATAATTATTCAATTTCAATCACCGGAGATGAAAGAGATTTTAAGGACCTGGTGGTAGAAAAAAGACACAACTCGCTTGAAATTTACTACGATAGGAGTGGCTGGGGCTGGTTCGGTCATCACAGGAGAGGTGATGTCGAAATAAAAATTACTATGCCCGAATTAACCACAATTGATTTGAGCGGCGGTGCAGAAGGAAATATTTCAATGAATGTTGATGGAAAGTCTTTTAGTGCAGAGACATCCGGTGGTGCTGATTTAAGAGGAACATTAACCTGTGGAAATCTAAATGTTGAAACTTCCGGTGGCAGCAGGATCGAGCTTTCGGGTAAAGGGAAAAATCTTAGTGCAGACGGTTCCGGTGGAAGTAAAATTAAATTGAAAAATTTTGCTGTCAAAAATGTTAATGCGGATCTTTCTGGTGGCTCAACTGTCTGGGTAAATATGGATGGCACATTGAATTCCGATCAAAGCGGCGGATCAAGATTATATTATTACGGGAATGTTTCTCTTGGTAATACAAGTTTCAGCGGTGGTGCAGGAGTTTCAAGAGGAGATTAGTAACATACTATAGTAGAGACACTCTATATCGTGTCTCTACATTATTCTTTCGGCAATGGTAATTTGTGTTGTCTTAAAAAACTAAGTTTATCCCAGTATCCTCTCTGAAAGATTATTTTTTCATTTTCTATTTTAAAAAACCCACATCCTCTTAAACCGAGCGGGTCTTTCCATTCTAGAATTCCCCAGTTTCCGTCCTCGAAAATGTTTTCAATAATACAAACCATTTCAGCGCGGGCAAATTCATTTTCAAACATTTTCCTGATAGCATTTTTCCCTTTTAACGGTTCGGTGTTAACCTGGTGATTTATAGCCTCTTCGGCGTAAAAGGATGAGAGTTTTTCAACGTCGCGGCTGTTAAATGCATCTACCCATTTTTCTATTAATACTTTCGGGGACATTAAGCTTTTGAGTTTGATAAAATTAAATTCTTCACCGATTCAACCCACATATCGGAATCGTTAAGACTTTCAACAAGTTGAACTTCCTCCCCGCCATTCTCCACAAAAAGCTGCTGATATTCGTGTCCTATTTCAATTGTGGTTTCAAGACAATCGGCTACAAAGGCCGGACTGAAAACCAGTAATTTCCTGGCTCCCTTTTTTGCTTTTTCAATTACAGTTTTATCAGCGAAAGGTTTCAGCCATTTGTCGTCGAGCCGCGATTGAAAACAAACAGTATATTTTTCTTTCGGAATATTTAATCTTTCGGCAAGCGTCCTGGTTGTAGCATAACAGGTTGCTTTGTAACAGAATTTATTATCCTCAGTGATTTCATTTTCGCAGTTATGATCCGAACAGGGCTTGCCGTCATCATAAACTTTGTCCACCTGTCTCTCTGGCAGCCCGTGAAAACTAAACAGCACGTGATCGAAATCATCAATTTTATATTTATTAGCGTTTGCAATGAAACAATTTATATAGCCTTCGTCATCAAAAAACTGGCTGATTATTTTTATGTCGGGGATTACCCACCACTTCCTGATTATTTTCATCGCTTTATCAATTGCTGAACCATTTGTTGCTGAAGCATACTGTGGAAACAAAGGCAGAATAATTATCCTGTGATAATTTTTCTTCCTCATCTTTTCAAGAACGGATTCCATAGAAGGACTTTGATATCTCATCGCCAGTTCAATAACATAATCATCACCAATTACTTTTTGCAATTTGTTTTTGAGATTTTCGCTATAATAGAGAAGCGGGGAGCCGTTTTCTGTCCAGAGCTGCTGATAAATTTTAGCTGATTTCGGCGCCCGGAATGGCGCTATTATCAAGTTTACAAGCAATGTCCTCGCAAGCCACGATATATCGATTACCCTTTCATCGCTTAAAAATTCTCTTAAATATTTTCTTACATCGGGTACAGAAGGACTGTCCGGCGTACCAAGCTGAATAAGTAAAACACCTGTTTTTGCTTTCATTTTTACTTCATTTTCAATTTTGGGAAAAGAATTATATAAAGATAAGAATTTCTGTTAAGATTATTTACTTATAGACAACCAAAGAAATTTTTTTCTATTTACATTGTGCTTTTGAGTCATTAACTTTAAGTAAAATTAACACTTAACAAAATGAGATTTTTATGAAAGAGCACGTTGTAAAAGTTATAAAGGTTGAAAAGGTTACTCACGATGTAAGAAGATTTACGGTATCAAAACCGGATGGATACAGCTTTATTCCGGGACAGGCTACCGAAGCATCGATAAACAAAAAATTTCTGAAAAACGAGAAGCGTCCTTTCACTTTTACGGGGTTAAATGACTGGCCACTGCTTGAATTTACAATTAAAGTGTACACTGATCATCATGGTGTTACAGAAGAACTAGGAAAAATTGAAGAAGGTGATGAATTGATCATACGTGATGTCTGGGGAGCAATAAATTATAAAGGACCTGGAATATTTATTGCCGGCGGTGCAGGCGCTACTCCTTTTATTGCAATATTCAGGCAGCTACAAAAAGACAATAAACTCGATGGCAACAAATTGTTTTTTTCAAACAAAACGGAAAAAGATATAATTCTTAAAGATGAATTTGAAAAAATGCTGGGCAACAGTTTTTACAATACCTTAACGGAAGAAAAAAACGAAAAATATGGTTACGGAAGAATTGACGGGGAATTTCTAAAAAAGAACATAGAGAAGTTTGATCAGAATTTTTATGTCTGCGGGCCCGACAAATTTATTAAAGATATTTTGGAGTCACTGAAAAAACTTGGCGCAAAACCGGAAGCCCTTGTTTTTGAAAAATAATATTAATTCGGCAGGGTATAACGGTACTCGTTTTTTACCATTTCAAGCAGGTTGCCGTTTTCTACAATGTATTCTATATAGTCGCCTTCGCTTCCTTTCCAGTCAATTGCAAACTCTATTCCGTCTTGACCCTGGAAAGCTGCGAGCACTTCAAACATCTCTGGTTTTACGTAACCGTTATCACCTACTCTCCACGTTCCACCCGGATCATATTCACCATAATTGTCTTTGATTAACAAGTTACCGGAGCTGACAAAGACAAAAGAAAATAATGCTGTGTCACCGGATAACTCATAATTAACCGCATATAAACTCCCTCTGTTATCAATTTGAGCAATAGGAAACGAATTTTTTATTTTCTTGCCCCTTTGAGATTCGAGAGAATCAAGAATACTTTTATCAAGTGTCTTTTTCTTCGGTTTTACGTTTTTAATATATTTTCTTCCTTTTAAAAAATTGTCTGTCATTAAAATATTCACATTTTTGTAATCAACCTTATGGTCGCTTGTTTCGAATAAATATCCGCTGCAGTTTACAAAATTACCATATACCTGTTGAAAATCTTTGCCTTCATCACCCACTTTTTTATTCTTATAGGTTACAGGGATTATTTTTCCTTCTTCAGAAATTGTATGAGTGTAAAGTTTTGGATCGGGAAGTGTGTCACTTATCGCAAGAATATCTTTACCGTTAGTATTGCTAAATGCAAAGACGATGCTGTATTCATCAAAATTAACCTGAGCAAGTTGTTGATTTGATTGATTAGTTTTTAAGGCATTTCCTTTCCGATCAAATCGGGAAATGTTTTTAACCTTTCCTGGTTTTAACTCCTTCATGCATCCCTGTATTGTGAAAGAAATTAAAAGACTGAATATTAATAAGGTATAACTATTTTTCATGATCGTGCTATTTATAAGAAAAAAATATAAAGAAACCTAATAAATATCTTCATAATCACATAGAGCTTTTAAAAAAGCCCGGAATAAATTGCTACCGGGTTATTCTTCTCTAAATTACCTTTTGATCCCACCATCGGTAAGTCGATATAAGACAGTCCGTTACCTAATCCAACATATAACGAAATATTATTTAAAACAATGAAATAAAATTAATTCGGTTAATTTCAGCATAAAACTTTATATATATTATGAAAGGTAAATTCGTTAATCATATAATTAAAACCGGGAACAGATATGATATTTAGAAAAAACCCCAAAGCAACAACCCTGCTTGTGATGATAATTCTTTCAGTTTTAATTAGTGGTTGCAGTGATGGAAATAAAGATAAGGGCAGCCCTGAATATATAAGTCAGATAAAACAATGGCGGACACAAAGAATTGAGGGCCTTAAAAAAGCAAATGGCTGGTTAAATCTTGCCGGTTTGTTCTGGCTTAAACAGGGTGAGAATACTTTTGGTACAAACCCGGGTAACGATATTGTTTTTCCAAAGGGGAAGGCGCCCGGTACAATTGGCATGTTCATTTTGAAGGACAGCACTGTGACCTTTAAAGTTGCGCCTGGTGTTAATGTAACTTCCGGGGGAAAAAAGGTAAAGGAAATGCAATTGATGGATGACATGTCGGGCAACCCAACAATACTTGATCTGGGATTTTTGAGATGGTTTGTAATTAAACGTGGCGATAAGTATGGAATCAGGTTAAGAAATCTGGATGCCGATCTTGTAAAAGAATTTAACGGAACCGAAGTTTACCCGATTGATGAAGACTGGAAATTTAATGCCACATTTGTAAAGTACGATCCACCTAAAATTATTTCGATTCCCACTATTGTCGGAACTGTTGAAGAAGATACCTGTCCCGGTGCTTTATTATTTGATAAGGACGGAAAATCATACAGTCTTGATGCTATTCAGGAAGGCGATCAATTTTTTATAATTTTTGCCGATCTTACAAACGGGGAGGAAACTTATGGAGCCGGAAGGTTTCTATATACGGCGCAACTGGATTCAAACGGAAGGGTGGTCCTAGATTTTAACAAAGCATATAATCCGCCGTGTGCTTTTACTCCCTATGCTACATGCCCTCTTCCGCCAAAACAGAATTATTTAAATATGAAGGTAACGGCAGGCGAAAAGAAATACGAGCACTATTAGAAATTACTGATTGAGGACATTGGATGTGAGATTTAAGGAAATGAAATTCACAATATATTTACTATTGATATTTTCTTTCTTTATTCAGGCACAGCAAAAAGAATATTCCCCGCTAACCCAGCTTTTTGAAAATAACGGACTGGAGATTTATTTTATTTATTACAGCGAGGGTAACGGAATTAAAAATAACGGTGTTGTGGTCTACCTGAAAAATAGAAATAATTACGCCGTGTCATATGAATTTAAGCTGATTTTCCGGGCAGGAAAAATGGATAAATCCACATTAGTTTCGGGAAAGATGAAACCCCTTGAAAGCCGGACAGGCAGTAACGATGGATTGTATTTTATTCCTTATAAAGATAAAAAATCCATAACAGAGGTGGGAATTTCAGGGTGTAGAGTAGATCGGATTTAAGTAGGGCACGCATATGCATGTCTCTATCAGCATTTTATTTTTTCAATTTATCTTTAAAGAGCTTTTCAAATTTTTCAAGCTTTGGCGCAATTACATAAACGCAGTATCCCTGGTTGGGGTTATTGTTATAATAATCCTGATGATAATTTTCTGCTTTGTAAAAAACTTTAAACGGAGAAATTTCTGTTACTATCGGTTTATCGTATAGTTTTTCCTCGTTAATCTTTTTCTTTGCAAATTCTGCCAGCTCTTTCTGTTTTTCATCGTGGTAAAAAATTACTGAACGGTATTGTGTGCCGGTATCTGCGCCCTGCCTGTTTAATGAGGTCGGATCGTGCGTTCTGAAAAAGACAATTAGTAATTCTTTGTAACTAATTTCGTTTGGATCATAAACAATTTGAGTAACCTCTGCGTGACCCGTTTTGCCGGTGCAGACGGCTTCATATGTCGGGTTTGGAGCCGTTCCCCCGGAATACCCGGAAGTAACTGATTTCACGCCCTTCAACCTTTCAAAAACTGCCTCCGTGCACCAGAAACAACCCTCGCCGAATGTTGCTGTATCAAGTTTAGTGCTTTGATCGCTCATATTTACATTCTCGTCATTAGTGATTTTGTTTGTTTTGGGTCTGCAACCGACACTTAATACCATTGCAGTAGTTATTAAGATAGTTAATAATTGTTTCATCTTTTCATCTGTTCTTTTGTTATTTTATAAAATAACATACTTAATAATTATCACAAATTTGTGTCAAAAATTTAACATAAAATAAATGGAAGAAACTATAAAACAAGAGGCTGTTAACTTTCTACGCGGAAATGAGATATATAATCTCAGCATTATTGGGTTCATCGAAGAAAATTCCCTGGAAAGAATCATCCGAGTGGGAAATTCATTTTTGGTTCAGGGAACCGGGGAAGAAAAATGGACTTATTTTTACGGTGATAATGAAGATGAGTTTTCCGAGCTTGCTAAAAGTTTAAGGCAAGGTGACCAGTATTTTGGCGCGCTGGACGAGAAGATGGTACCGGTATTGAAGGGGAAACGGGAAATAGAATGGCACATAAAAGCTCTACAGTTTCATTTTCCGGATGACGTAAAAATTCCGGGTAACAAGGTTGAAACGAAGCGGCTTACTACTACGGATTCGGATTATATTATTTCACAGTCAGTTTATAAGAATATCCTGACGGTGGAATACCTGAACGAAAGGATCAAAAAATCCGTAAGCGCCGGCATTTGCGTAGACGGAAAACTTGTAGCCTGGGGACTGACACATGATGACGGATCGCTTGGAACAATGCATGTGCTGGAAGACTACAGGAGGAGGGGGTATGCCAAGGAAATTTCAATTTCACTGATAAACCAGTGCAGTGCAATCGGGAAGATTCCGTTTCTACAGTGCGAGAATAAGAATATCCCAGCTCAAAATCTTGTTAAATCTATCGGGTATGTTCAGGACAGGAATGTATCCTGGCTGAAATTAAAATAATTTCTCCCTTTATATAGAACCCCAGGTGCATTTGACATTGGTAAGTTTTCCGTGTATTTTTATTATGAGCATATGCTCAAAACTAAATATATGGGCAGACCAAAAAAATATCGCAAAATAAAGTGTAACCCGGGCGCAATGTATTTTAAACCCCGCGGCATTCCTATGAATTACCTTGAAGAAGTTATCCTGGAAGCAGACGAAGTAGAGGCGATTAGGCTTGGAGATCTTAAAGGATTATCACAGGAAGAAGCTGCGGAAAAAATGAAAATTTCCAGACCCACATTCGGCAGGATTATCAACCGGGCCAGGATAAAAATTGCTGACGGAATATTGAACGGCAAAGCACTGCGCATTTCAGAAGAACTTGCAAATAAACTGAATGATACACTTTTGTTTTCCTGTAAGAGCTGCGGATACAAAACCAGGGTAAAGAGAAATAATATATTAAATGCCTGTCCTAAATGTTCTACAAATTAATCGGGGAAAAAAAATGAAAATAGCAGTAGCAAGTAATGATTTAAAACACGTAACCGGACATCTTGGAAGGTGCAAATCTTTTATTATTTATGAAATAGCCAACGGCAAAGTAATTGATAAAGAAGTTCGTCAGAATACATTTACACACCATGCACAACGCAAACATCATCATGGTGGAGGCAATGTCCAGGGAAATGGTCATGGCGGCGGTCATCACCACAGCCATACCGCGCTGGTTGATAATTTAAAGGACTGCAAGACTTTAATATTTCAGAGCGCTGGTCAGCCTTTGATTCAGTCTCTGAAGGAGGGAGATATTATTCCGTTTTTAACAAATGAAAGAATGGCTGATGAAGCCGTTGAAAAGTATTTAAATGGTGAGCTGATAGAAAGTAGTGAAAACGCTTGTTCCAGCCACCACTGATAAGAGAGGATAAATTTCGACTAAATAAAACCCGCCACAGATTTCAAAGGCGGGTTTTATCTAAACAAAACAAATTAATAAGAAAGATCGCTCACTTCAATTATTTCTGCTTCTTTGTCGTGCTCTCTAAGAAACTGAATAAGTTCACTGTTAAAATATTTCTGATGCTTGCTTTCATATTCCTTAAGCCACTGTTCAAGCTCAGAATGAGAAAGTGAACTTTTGACATAATTTAGTTTTTCCTGGTCGTCAAAAATTCTGTAGTAATACAATTTTTTATCCTCCATTTTACCCCCGGACTATTTTATGATAGAATTTTTTCTGCATGTAATATATCAGTAAATAAACCGTCTTTAATGGACGCTGCGTTTTTTCTTGCATTGGCAAGCGAAGTGAGTACATAACGGTTTGCAATAAAAATTTTTTTAGGTTCAAGTTCAGACTGATCGAGCAAAAGGTAGCCGATTATTAAATAAGTGTATAATTCTACAAGGTCTTTAGCTGCAACATCCTGAAAGGCTGTGTCTTTCTTTTCAATTATATATTTCAAGCAGTCTTTAAATATTTCTCTTATTTCTTTTAAATGATTAACAAGAGGGGCGCCACCGCCTTTATAATTCTTTTTTTCATACTCGTCAAACTTTTCTGCAAGGATATCATTAATAACTCCTCCGTTGGCTGCAACTATCTGAAGTTGTGATGTTCCTTCATATATATTTGTTATTCTTGCATCACGAGCAAGACGTTCTACTTTGAATTCTTTCATATAACCGGTTCCGCCGTGGATTTGTAAAGCATCATAAGTAATTTTATTTGCGGTTTCTGTTAAAGTGTATTTTGAAATTGGTGTAAGCAGGTTTGCTTCCTTGATTACTTTTTTTAGATTAATATTGTCTTCACTAAATGTTTTTCCCTCACTCTTAAGTTTATCAATTTTTTCTTCAAGTCTTTCTTTAACATCTACTGAATGTGCAGCGTGATAAAACAAAGCACGGTTTGCCTCAAGCATTACGCGCATATCGATCAGCATATTTGCAATAACAGGAATATTATAAATTGATTTACCAAATTGTTCTCGCGCTTTTGCATATTTTAATGCTTCATCAAAAGCTGCCTGTGAAATTCCCAATGCCTGTGCCGAGACCCCCATTCTTGCTCGGAACATAAGGTCCAGAACATATTTTATTAATCCGAATTTTCTCTGTCCAACAAGCTCTGCCGGAGTATCGTTAAACTGTAATTCACAGGTTGGTGAACCATGAATGCCAAGTTTATGCTCAATTCTTCTAACAATAACAGTTTTATCACTCTTGCAGACAAACATGCTGAGCCCGCGCCCGTCCTTTGTTCCGGGTTCAGATCTTGCAAGAACCAAAAGCACATCACCGTTGCCGTTAGTGATAAATCTTTTTACTCCTTTTAAAAACCATTGGCCTTTTTCATCCTGATAAGCCTGCAGCTTTACTGCTTGGAGGTCCGAACCAGCATCAGGTTCAGTCAACGCCATTGCGCCGGTAAATTCACCAGTACAGAATCCGGGAATGTATTTTTGTCGTTGGTCCTCATTGCCGAATTTTTTAATTGTATCACCAATATCCTGCAGACCGAAAATATTCATTAAAGATGCGTCAGCGCGGGAAACCATTTCTATTGCCATCATATAAAAGGTAAACGGAAAATTTAAGCCGCCGTATTTTCTTGGAAAAATCATTCCACGAAGATCTGCCTGAGTAAGCTGCTTCAAATTTTCCTGCGTACCTATTGCGTAATAAACTTTTCCATCTTTCAATATAGCGCCGTCTTCATCGACTCCGGCTGCTCGATCTGCTATATAATTTCCTGAAATATCTCCCACTATCTCCAGCACTTTGCGGTAATTTTCAATAGCGTCTTCGTAGTTAATCGGAGCATAATCAAATTCTTTAGCCTGTTCATAATCTTCTTCAGCAATGTCAACAACACTTTTGAGATCAAGGTTGTTGAAGATAAACTGCAGATCGCTGTTGTCGTTGAAAAAATTAGGCATCGTTTTTCCTATTTCAATTTATGTTTGTAAGCTTCAATGAACTGTGGAATCACAGATGTTGCATCACCAACAACCCCGTAATGAGCAATATCAAAAATCGGGGCCTCGGGATCAGAATTAATTGCAATGATCTTGCTTGAGTCCTGCATTCCTGCTCTGTGCTGAATGGCTCCGGAGATTCCGATAGCGATGTAAAGTTTCGGACGTACAGTAACACCCGTCTGACCGACCTGTCTGTCAGGGGTAACAAACCCAGCATCAACAGCTGCACGGCTGCCGGCAACTTCTGCGCCTATTGTATGAGCAAGCTCTTCAACCATACGGAAATTTTCTTTTGTACCAAGTCCATAACCACCCGCAACAATAATGGGTGCGGCTTTTAAGTTTACTTTATTTTCTTCGCGGTGTTGCTTTATTATTTGAACAAGATCGTCAATTGGTTCCGGTTTATATTCAATTTTTGTGATTTTTTCTTTCTTGGGTTTGTCGAGAGGACAAAGTTCCATTACACCTTCGCGCACGGTCGCCATCTGGGTTGGTACATCGGGGGTAATGATTGTAGCAATAATATTACCGCCAAAAGCAGGACGAATCTGGAGTAAAAGCTTTGAATGATTCTCGTTTAAATATTTTACATCCGAGATTTGTAAATCAGTACAATCAGCAGTGAGCCCGCTTTTTGTGTGTGAAGCCACACGGGGCGCAAGGTCTCTTCCGATAATTGAAGCTCCAAATAAAACTATTCTCGGGATATTTTCTTTTACAAGGTTTTGCAAAATACGTGCATAGGGAATGGTTCTGAAATCCTTAAGTGATGGATTATCAATCACAACCGCTTCATCCGCCCCGTATTTAAAAGTTTGTTTTGCAATTTCATCTGTACCGGAACCAATTACAATAGCTTTTAAAATCCCGCCCATAGTTTCAGCAAGCTTGTTTCCTTTGCAAAGAAGTTCGAAACTTACATCAGCAGGTTTGCCGCCACGTTGTTCAATAAATACCCAGACTTCATTTTTAAATTCCATTTTTCTTCCTTTTAACCGAAAATGTGATCGCTCATTAGCTGGTCGATTAATTCTCCGAGTCCTGCTTTTGTAGCCTCAATTTTTTTATGTCCACCACTCGCAAGTACAACAGATTCAACTTTAAATACTTTAGTTGGAGAGCCTTTCAGTCCGCATCTGTTAACATCGATATTTAAATCGTCGGTGGTTAGCGTATTTATATAAAGTTTACGTTCTTTGTATTCGTGGACGAGTTTATCAACATATAAGAGTGAATTTTCCTCTGTGAGCTTTTCAAGTTCAATCAGAGATTTGGCACCTTTGTATGCCATCACTCTTTTTGCGCTGAAAGGTCGCGGAGTTACTACATCTTTTAAAACTGTCAGCAGTACAGGTAACTTGCTTTCAACTATTTCGTATCCGCCGTCTATTTTTCTCTTTATTTGAATCTTATCTTTTTTTAAATCAACAATTTCTTCGGTGTAGGTTATTTGAGGAATGTTTAACTTTTCTGCTGTCTGTGGACCAACCTGAGCTGTGTCTCCGTCAATTGCCTGGCGGCCCGCAAAAATAAAATGAAAATTACCAATTTGTTTTATGGCTTCGCTCAAAACATATGATGTAGCAAGTGTATCTGCTCCGGCAAATTTTCTGTCGCTTATGAGATACACATCATCTGCGCCCATAAAAAGACATTCCCGCAGAATATCCGATGCACGCGGCGGTCCCATAGTTATAGCTGTAACTTTTCCACCATAACGCTCTTTTATCTGGAGGGCAAGCTCTAGAGAAACCTTATCTTCAACATTAAAAATAGCCGGTAATTTTGAGCGGTTTACGGTTCCATCATCTTTCATCACCTTGCCGGAAATGTTTGCTGTATCAGGAACCTGTTTAACAAGCACGATTGAATTGTACATATTTCCCCATAATTTTTATGGACAGGGAGGAAGGATAGAATATTCCCTAAGTCCTGAAAATCGCTCAAAAAATATTCCATTTTTGGAGCTTTGTTAAATAAGCCAAAATGTAGAGAAATTAAGCAAGAATCTGGATATTCTTTCATTACGGAGAATAGGCTTAATTGATGATTCTTACTAGTGGGAAGTAATTAAAATGAAGAGGCTGCCTTAAAGCTATCAGGCAGCCTAAATTATTTTTAATTTATCCCGAACGAAAGAGAAACAGTCACATTTCTTGGAAGTCCCGGCTCAAGATAAACCGGAACACCTCCGACAATATCGGGATTTACAAATGCCGAACCGACATACTTTGTATCTGCAATATTATTTATAGAAAGAAATCCGCGCATATTAATATGTTCGCCTAATTCTATTTCCTTGTTCAAGCCTATTGCAGCGTTGAAAATATTGTATGAGGGAACTTCGATTGTGTTTGCGTCATTAACAAAATAACTACCTGTTCCGTTTACACCGAAACTGACAAATAACCCCTTTAACGCTTCCGGTGCTATTGTTAACCCAACATTATAAAACAAAGACGGTATTCCCGCGGTTTTATTGTTCGCGTAATCCGCAAATTTGCCCGGTACTCCGTAATGCGCCGAATCAACTTTGTATTCGTCATATTTATTATCAGATAAAGTCAAGGCAGCATCAAGAGAAATTCCATAATCAAACTGAAAAGTTGAGCTCAGCTCAGCACCAATTCTGTGCGACTTGCCAGCTGTAAAATAAAATCTCCCACCTCTGTAAGGAATTATATCGTTTATAAGTTTTATATAATAGAGTGACAATTCATAATTAATAAATCTAAAAGCACTTTTATGTTCGAATGAAATTATTTGCTTTGTTCCGACTTCAATAGTAGTTGAGTTAATAGGTTCCAAAAGTGGGCTCAATAAATAAACTGTGTCCTGTCCGTATGTTCCGGCGGGATCAGTTTCATTTCCTGCCGGTACTTCAACTCCACCGCCAAGATTGGCATATAAACTGTGCACCGGTGAAAAGCGATAAGTTATTCCGGCCTTAGGAGTAAATCTTGTAAATGATCTTTGTTGCTTGCCAAATTGTGGTGCTAAAAAATCTTCGGAATAGTATGTTACATTATCATATCTTCCGCCAACTATCACGCTGACTTTTTCATTGAAATTAATTTCATTCTGAACAAAAGCACCAAAATTATTTGCTCCTTCGCGTTTATTATTTTTTAAAGTATTTCCTCTTCCGTTTGTAGCAGAAAGAGAATAAAATAAAATTGCACCGTCCTGGTATGCTTCATCAAGTCCGGCTATTAAGGTGTTTTTTACATCGCTGGAAAAGTGCGATAAATTTTTATAAACAACATTTCCACCGAAATGATATCTTGTAAAATCTCTGAAGGTTCCTCTTTCCGATCTTTGCAGATATTTGGGATTTACATAAACCATCCCAGAGATTTCGTTCGATTCATTAAAACCGTGATCAAGTGAAACGCCTATTCTTCCCAGCCGGTTAAATCTTCTCTCATCGCGCCCCAGATATGTTCCGTTTGCCAGTTTCGGATCTGCATTATATTCGGCCAATGTTAAAGGTCCGGGAATGTGAAAAATGTTTGATGAACCGACGAGATAAACACCAAGATTTGTTCTGTCTCCAATCATCGATGTTATTCCCATATTCAAAACAGTTCTCGAGCTTGAGGAATGAGTTCGCCAGCCGTCAAATGTATTGTTGGAGAGGCTCATAAATATTTTTCCGTTTCCTATATTACTGGCTGTCTGTAGTGAATATCTTTTATATCCGAAAGTCCCAAGGCTGCCATCAAGCCGGATAAAAGGTTTTTTAAAATTTGGAATAGATGAAAGGTTTATAACTCCGCCCGCCGCGTTTCCCCATAGTGCAGATGCGTTTGAACGTATTACCTCAATGTACCCGGCATTAGCCGGGTCGATGTTATCGAAGGAAGTTCTGCCATCCGGTTCTGTCTCCGGGAAACCATCCAGCATAACTCTAATGCCCCGGCTTGTGCCTGAATTTGATCTGTCGCCAGCACCCCTTGCACCAAATCCACGTATAATAATTCTTATATCCTGATTACCCGAACGGGATTGAGCAAGTACACCGGGAATACTGTTTAATATTTCGTCGAGTCCATAACCACGAATAAGATCAAGTTTCTTTGCGGAAATAATTGAAACAGCGTAGGGAACCTCCATTATTTTTTCGGGGTAGCGTGTTGCGCTTACTGTAACCTGGTCGAGCTCGTATTTTAATGTGTCTGTTTGTGCATTAATTAATAAACATGATGATAAAAAAATCATCAGCAATAGAATTCTTTGCATTAAAATCTCCTGCTAAATTTTTGTATAATTTTCGAATTCATAAAACCGAATTGAATATATTCGGGAGAATAAACAACGAATAGAGCAATAAAATTATTCTTAGACAGGAATTAATACAGGTGGAGGGGTCGGAATTTCCAGGGTTTCTGAAGATAGTTTTAATATTTTACAACCATGAAATTTCCTTTCCAAAATATAATCAGGAATAAATAAGGGGCCGGTTAAAACTCCATCTTCTAAAACATTTTTTAAGAGGTTTTTGTTTGCGGAGTTTTTATCGTGCTCATCGGCATTTCCCTTTTTAGTGAAAGCCAAATTCAAGTCATCTTCATCCGTATCGGCAAAGCAATAAAAATAAACACTGTCGTTTTTATTTTCATGCTTGATTATATCGTACATTTTCCCACGGAAAGAAAACTCTTGCTCGTCAAAGAATTTCAAATCCGCTTTACCATTTCTTAAATCTTTGTTCGCAAAGACAATCAATGTTTGCAAACGGTTATAATCGTTTGATGAAATTTTCTCCCTTGCGCTTTCTTTTAAATTCGACTGAAGTACAAGGAAGATCAGCAAAGAACCCGTCGTGTTAAACAGGAAGGA
>Ga0315556_1001338_pt1 | contig 14922 bp, 9 predicted proteins | sample SalMarSW160310MG_FD_202112 | JGI IMG/M metagenome (GOLD analysis project Ga0315556, IMG submission 202112) | Salt marsh sediment microbial communities from the Plum Island Ecosystem LTER, Massachusetts, United States - Salt Marsh Sediment SW1603-10 ...
ACTATTCGTTCTGAGCGCACCGGCGCTTTCCAGATCAACGATAGGCCGAATTGAGCCCATTGCGGTAACACGCCGTAGAGCATCGGCCCTCTTTTGACGCGCTCACCGCTTAATGTTTACACATTTTAGGTTGTTGTTGTCGATATTGCTCTCATAGATAGCAGGATCGATGACAATGAAACCGTTCCCACGATCACTTTCGACAACGCTGGGCCTGTTTGTCCCGGTGGCGGGGTTCCTTGGACTCGCGGCCCTGTTGCAGCTTAACAACATGGGCCTCGTCGTGGAGGCCCTCTTGAGCTTTGCCGTGGCGGGGCTGACGGTTGCGCTCGCCTACCTCATCTGGCTCGCCCAACGCCAGGACGACCGCTTGGCAAGGCAGACGCAAGTGGACGGCCTCACAGGCCTTGCCCATCGCAGCGCCTTCATCGACCGCCTTGCCGCCGTGACGACGCAGACCGACACCGCCGCAGCAGGCCTTGCTGTCATATTTATCGACATCCGGCGCTTTTCGGAGATCAACCAGCTGTTCGGCATGGAAGCAGCCGACCATGTGCTGCGCGTCATCGCCAACCGCTTGAAGATGATCGGCGGGACCGCGAGCAGCCACGCCCGCATCGGCGGCGACCAGTTCGCGCTGGTGTTTGAAGGCGTGAACCTGGAAAGCGAGGCTATCGCCCACGCCACAGGCATCCTCGATGCCATGCGCCGGCCGATCGCCTGGCAGGATAGCCATCTGCGGGTCGCGGCCAATATCGGCGTGGCGCTTGCCCCGCTTCACGGACGCGATTGCGGCATCTTGATGAAGCATGCGGACTTGGCCCTGCAGCACGCCAGAGACGTGGGCGCCAACCAGATCGCGATGTTCTCCAATTCATCCGACAAGCACTATCAAGCGCGCGTCGCCCTCGAGCGCCTGGTCATGGATGCGGCAGACGACAAGGGCTTTTCCCTTCACTACCAGCCGGTCATCGACATGAAGACTTCCCGCATCGCCGGCTTCGAGGCCCTGTTGCGGCTTTCAGCCCCGGATGGCCGCAACGTGTCGCCAGCCGGCTTCGTGCCGATCCTCGAACAGATGGGCAGGATCGACGACATCGGTCGCTGGGTCATCGAGCGGGCCTGCACTTTTGCCAGCCATTGGCCAGACGGCATCAAGGTGGCGGTCAATCTGTCGCCGCTGCAGTTCGGCTCCGGCAAGCTACCCGATGACGTGGTCAGAATTCTCCAGATAACCGGTTGCCCGGCGCGTCGGCTCGAGCTCGAGGTGACGGAGAACCTGGTGCTTGATGACTCCCACCATGTGAAGGACCAGCTTGAGCGGTTGCAGCGCCTGGGCGTCGCCATCGTGCTTGACGACTTTGGCACCGGCTATTCCAGCCTCAGCTATCTCTGCCAGTTCGCCTTCGACAAGATCAAGATCGATCAGGGGTTCATTCGCGGCGCCGGACAATCGCCACGCGCGCTTGGCATCTTGCGCACCATAGCCGCGCTTGCCCGGCGCTACGACATCGAGGTGACCGCCGAAGGCGTCGAGACCGCGATCCAGGTTGAACTGTTGCGCGCCCTCAGATGCCAATTCGCGCAAGGCTACCTGTTCAGCCGACCGGTGCCGGAAACCGAGGTTCCCGACCTCATCCTGCGCGACTATGCCAACGACATTGCCATTCAACCGAGCAACCCGCGGCGCCAGCGCCCGCGGCTGGTCGTGGTGGGCAACTAGAGCATGCTGTGCGAAAAGTGGAAACCACTTTTCGGATAACATCATGCTCAACATATTGGAATCGATCAGCTTTTATGCAATTGGGTGATTCTACCCAATTGCATGCTGATCTCGTGACGATCTAGCCCCACCACCGGCGCCGCGACGGCATTAAGCCTCCAGCCGATCCCAGTACCATTTGGCCAGCTTTTCCCACACGACATCCTTTTCCATGGCATCCTCGATGCCGTGGTTGAGGTCGGGGTTGTCGTTGACTTCGATCACGAAGACACCGTCCGGCGTCTGCTTCAGGTCGACGCCGTAGAGCCCTTCGCCCATGAAGCGCGCCGCCTTGACGGCGGTTTCCACCACAACGGGCGGCGCCTCGGAGAGCAGGACGGTGGTAAATCGCCCTTCGTCGGGGGCCTTGCCGGCCTCGTGGCGTACAATCTGCCAGTGGCGCTTCACCATGTGATACTGGCAGGCGAACAACGGCTCGCCATCCAGCACCCCGATGCGCCAGTCGAACGCTGTGGGCAGGAACGCCTGGGCAATCACCAGATCGGACTCATCCAGCAGGCTCTTCAGCCGTGCCTTCAGGGCATCGCCATCGTCACACTTGAAGACGCCGCGGGAAAAGGCCCCGTCGGGTATCTTGAGGACCACCGGCCAGCCGAGCCTTTCGCCCAAGCCCTCGGCGTCCTTCATCCCCTGCACCACCACGGTCTGCGGTGTCGCAACGCCCGCCGCGCCAAGGCGCTCGGCCAGATACACCTTGTTGGTGCAGCGGATCATCGACTGCGGATCGTCGATGACCGGCATGCCTTCCTGCTGCGCCCGGCGGGCAAAGCGGTAGGTGAAATTGTCGATCTTGGTGGTGGCGCGAATGAACAGCGCATCGTATTCGGCCAGGCGGTCAAGGTCGCCCTTGTTGATGGGCTCGACCTCGATGCTCGTGCGCGCCGCAATGCGCGCGAAATGCTTGAGGCTCGCCTGGGTAGACGGCGCCAGTTCCTCCTCCGGATCGATCAGCACGGCAAGAGTGTACTTGGCCTGCACGCGGGTCTTGGCATCGCGCCAGGTGCCACGGGTATGCTCGGTCATGGCGGCAAGGAAAAAGGCACGCTCATCGCCAGCCAGCGCATGCATCCCCACGCCCGAGATGCGGTCGATGGTTCGCCGTCCGTCGCCGTTGCCACTGACGCGCAGGATGGGTACGCGAAACCAGTCGAACAGCAACCGCGCAAAAGGGGCAAGGGCGGGAGGTTGCACCTGCCCGAAGCACACCAGAAGCTTCATCGGCCCCGGCGACAGAGCATCGGCGGCCTTGGCGAGGCAACGATTGAGCGCTTCCTGCAATTCCGGCAAGGCCCGTTCATATAGCGTCTTGCGCGATAGTTCGGCGATGGTCTCGACACTGGGGATGACGCGGTGACCGCGAGCCTCGGCCAGAAGCGAGCAATAATAGCCCGCCCCCTGATAGCCGTAACTGCGGGCCAGATTGATGATGTTGGGCTTGGAATTACCGAAAAGCTGGGGCCGCGACAGGTAGTCCCTGGTCGTCATGACCTTGTGGGGCGTGTCGGCGTTGGAAACGTCACGCTCGTGATCGACCAGAATGAGCCAACTCATAGGGCAGAATTTGCCTCCACAACAATGGCCGCCCTGAGGCGCGAGCGCCCATAGGCAGCGATGCTTTCAAACTCGTCCATGGGGATTGCGAGGCCGGCCTTGCCCAGCGGCACTTCATGCTCATCGGGATCCACGAACGGATCGTGGGCGAATATATAGTGTTGATCGTGATCGTATACCACGATCCAGTGCGGCACCCGTTCGCGGTACATACGGTAGGTGGAAATGAGCACGATGGCCACCGCGCCGCGGTCGAGCGCGGCGATGAGATCATCGATGCCAAGCGCCGTCTCGATGACCGGGATGCCGGCCGCCTCGATCTGCGCCTGGTAGTCGGCCTGCACTTCGGCCATGATCTCGCGCTTGGCATCGTTGCGCATGCCTTCGGTGAAATAGGGGCCCGGCTGGTTCACATGCAGCGCCACCTTGCGGCCGCGCCGCGCCACCGCCAGCGTCACCCCCAGGGGATCGCACCCGCCGGGCGCCGAGATCAGATAGATGCTGGTCGCTTCGCGCCATAGTCGGAATTCCAGCCGCCGGCTGAACGGCTCGGTCTTGCCTGTTGCCGCCAGCGCCATCATGACGGCGGCCGGTCCGCAGGTGAAATCGCTGGTCTGGGCATAATATGGCACGTTGCGCGCCGTCGACGGGGCATGGCCGATCAGCGACTTCTCCAGCCGCAGCGCATCGGCATTGTCCCCGTAATAGCCAAGGCAGCGGGCGAACAGCTTGTAGCCGCGCTTTTCATAAAGCGCGATGGCCGGCTGGTTGTCGGGCCTGACCTCAAGCCGCATGAACAGTTCGCCATGCCGGCGCGCCGCATCTTCGGCGGCCTCGATGAGGGCCCGGCCCAGACCCGTGCCGCGCGCAGCCTCGGTCGTCGCAATGGAATAGAGCCGGGCAACCGATGTGGTACGCCGGTAGAGGTTGAGGGCATAACCGGCAATGCCGCCACCCGCAGCTTGCGCCACCAGGACGTCGGCGGAGGCCGAGTTGATGAAACGCAAAAAGCTGCGCCGGCTGATCCGGTCGGTCTCGAAGACCGAATTTTCCAGCGCCACCAGCGCCTCGACGTCGGCCGGGGCAGCAGCGCGGATCAGCGGTTGTGAAGCAGCACCGCCCATCTATAACCTCGTCAATCCGCGAACGGATCCTTCATCAAGATAGTGTCGTCGCGCTCCGGGCTGGTCGACAGGAGCGCTACGGGACACTCTATCAACTCCTCGATCTGGCGCACGTATTTCACCGCCTGGGCCGGCAGTTCCGCCCACGACCGCGCGCCGGCCGTCGAATCCTGCCAGCCCTCGAACGTCTGATAGATCGCCTCGACGCGACTTTGCGCATTCTGGCCGGCCGGCAAGCGCGCAATCTCCTCGCCGTCGAGGCGGTAGCCAGTGCACACCTTGATCTCGTCCAGTCCGTCCAGCACATCGAGCTTGGTCAAGGCGATGCCGGCGATGCCTGAGGTCTTGATGGCCTGGCGCACCATCACCGCGTCGAACCAGCCGCAGCGCCGCTTGCGCCCGGTCACGGTGCCGAACTCGCGGCCACGTTCGCCGATGCGCTCGCCGATGGCGGTGTCCTGTTCGGTGGGGAACGGTCCCGAGCCGACACGCGTGGTATAGGCCTTGGCGATACCCAGCACATAACCGACCGCGCCCGGCCCCATGCCGGTCCCGGTTGCCGCCTGGGCGGCCACGGTGTTGGACGACGTCACATAAGGGTAGGTGCCGTGATCGATGTCGAGCATGATGCCCTGGGCGCCCTCGAACAGGATGCGCCGCCCGGCCCGGCGGGCCGTATCGAGGAGTTCCCACACGCAATCCATGTAAGTGAGGATGCGCGGCCCGATCTCCACCAGTTGCGCGCACAATTCGCCCGATTGCACCTCGGGCTCGCCGAGGCCGCGGCGAATGGCATTGTGATGGGTGAGAAGACGATCGATCTTGGCGCCGAGAGTCTGCTTGTTCTGCAGATCGGAAACCCGGATGGCGCGGCGGCCGACCTTGTCTTCATAGGCCGGACCGATGCCGCGCCCGGTGGTGCCGATCTTGCCGGCCCCGGCGGCTGCCTCGCGCATGCCGTCGAGCTCGCGGTGCAGCGGCAGGATGAGGGTGGCATTTTCCGCGATGCGCAGGTTGTCGCGGGAAATCGAAACACCTTGCGCGGCAAGCTTGTCGATCTCGCCCGCCAGCGCCCAGGGATCGATGACCACGCCGTTGCCGATGACCGCCAGCTTGCCCGGCCTGACGATGCCTGAAGGCAGCAACGACAGCTTGTAGGTGATCCCGTCGATGACCAGCGTATGGCCGGCATTGTGGCCGCCCTGGAAGCGAACCACCACATCGGCGCGCGCCGACAGCCAGTCGACGATCTTGCCCTTGCCCTCGTCGCCCCACTGGGCGCCGACCACTACCACATTGGCCATATATGAAGAGCCCTCATCGCCAGAATCAAACGAAACGGCCCCGGGGCACGCGCATGCCGGGGCCGTTGCGAGTGTTTACATGATCGCTCACCGGTTGGAAAGAAAAACGCCGCGCCGCTTCAATCGATCGGCGGCAGCACCATGTCCTTGGGCCAGGTGACGCGGTAGCCGAAGTTGATGGTTTCTTCCGCGCCGACCTTGAGGGTCCGCTTCCAGGCCATGATGCCGCGTTGCTTGTCGACGTTGCGCTCATCCGGCGCCGTCATGCCCGACAGCATTTCCACCTTGACGTCCTGGTGGATGGAATATGGCATGCGATCGATCAGCCGCACCGCGATAGCCCGGTCATGCAGGTTCTTGATGCTGGTCGAATAGGCCCGCTCGGCAACGTTGTCGGTGGATATGATGCCGGTTTCCCCCGCCTTGCGGATGGTCTCGGCGCGTTTCACCCTCACCCGGTCATCGACGCCGAACCCGAGGTCGTGCTCCTCGCCCGGATTGAGCAACGGCAGCCGCCCACGCCCCAGGAAGACGCCGTCGCGATAGATCATCACGCGGCCCGGCAGCGTCGGCGCATCGCCCTTGAGGGTGAACTTGGCCGACAGGTAGGTCTTCGGATCGAGGCGCGGCACGGCAATCGCTTCCAGCGCCGCCGGCAGGTCGACGGTCGAAATGCGCACGCCTTTTGCCTCGCCGGTATCGTCGATGGTCTGCCGCCCGGAGATCTGATAGAGCGCCTGGAAGCCGGCAGTCTCCACCTGCGCCTCGGCCTCGCGGGCCTGGTTGCCGGTCTTGGCCTGGGCCGCGGCAAGCGATTCGGCTTGCATCGCCGGAGCCGTCGGCACGGCCTTTTGTCGGACCGCACCCATCTGCACCTGCGGCACGGGCGGGCGCGGGCCGAGGGGCTCGGGCTGCAGCTTCGGTGCCTCGGTGGCCCCGCTTATCCGCGCCGTCGACAGGCTCAACACCACGCCGGGCCAGCTTTCCGTTGTCCGCTGCCGGACTTCGGCGCGGCTGACGAGGTTCAATGTCGGCGCCCGATTGCTGTTGCCGGTATCGAGGCGGGCATCGTAGACAGGTGACCACCCCGCGTCCCTGACCCCGTAACGCAAGGAAAAGCGCGCCTCGCCCGGCCCCTTGGCGGTCACCGCGATGGTCGCCACCGTGCGATAGGTCGGTTGCGGCGACAACAGCTGCTCCTGGCGCCGCAGATCCGCGATCTCCTTGCCGATCGCGCGTTGCCGGGTCTGGGCCGCCACCACCGTGTCGGTCATCGCCTTGAGGCGGGTCGCGGCAAGATCGAGGATCTGCGCGATGTCACCGGCGCTCATCGCGGTGCCGCCGCCGATCTTTCTCGGGCGCAGGGCATCACCCCCCAGCGCGCCCAGCAGATCCTTTTGAAAGTTCTGGTCGGCAATGCTGCGATCGAGCTTGCGCTGCTCGGCCTCCAGGGCAGTGATCTGCGCCTCTATCGCCTTGCGCTGCGCGGCCGTGTCGCCGCTTTTCACCACCTCGTTGCTGATATCGACCGCGCCGATGACCAGATCCGCCGCCGAAGTCGCCTCCACCCGCACAGCGCCCGCGTCGATACCGCCCGGCAGATCCTTGACGATGAGACGGTGCTGGCCGGCTGGCAGGGCAAGGCTGATGACCCGCGTCACCTCCGCGCCGTGCGGAAACACGGTGACCGCGTCGACCCTCGATGCGACATTGAAGTCATCGGCAAGGACGGGCGAAAGGCAGGTTGTCGCCAAAAGCCCGACAAGAACAAGGCGTAGCATTGGCATCGTCTCCGTTATGATCCATCCGCATCCCCCAGCCGCCGCATTACAGCATGCAGGCTATAGCAAATTCACCGCAATGCATCAAAATCGCAACGGCTTGGCCTGGCGCACGTGCGGCAGGTCGTCAACCGCCTTGAGAACTTTTGGAGCAATCGCCTCGTCGATCTCGATGAGCGCGATGGCATCGCCGCCGCGGGCCTGGCGGCCGAGGTGGAAGGTGGCGATGTTGACCCCGGCATTGCCCAGCGTCGTGCCCAGCGCGCCGATGAAGCCCGGCTTGTCGTCGTTGGTGACGTAAAGCATGTGGGGCCCGAGCTCGGCCTCCAGGTTGATGCCCTTGATCTGGATGATGCGCGGCCGGCCATCGGAAAAGACCGTGCCGGCCACCGAACGCTCCTGGCGCTCGGTCTTCACCGTGAGGCGCACGTAGGATTCATAGGTGCCGCGCGGCGTCTGGCGGATCTCATCGACCTTGATGCCGCGCTCGCGCGCCACGACGGGAGCGGAAACCATGTTGACGTCGCCGAGCAGCGGCCGCAACAGGCCGGCCAGCAGCGCCGAGGTGAGCGCGCGGGTATTCATTTCCGCCACTTCGCCGGCATATTCGATGACCAGACCGGAAATCGCCGTCTCGGTGAGCTGGCCGGCGAACGAGCCGATCTGGTCGACCAGCGTGATGAAGGGTTTCAGGCGTGGCGCCTCGTCGGCCGAGATGGAGGGCATGTTGAGCGCGTTGGTGACGGCGCCGGTGGTGAGATAGTCCGCCATCTGCTCGGCAACCTGCAGGGCGACGTTTTCCTGGGCCTCCGAGGTCGATGCCCCAAGATGCGGGGTGCAGACCACGTTCTCATGGGCAAACAACGGATTTTCGCTCGCCGGTTCCACCTCGAACACATCGAGCGCCGCGCCCGCCACGTGGCCGCTGTCGAGGGCTTCAAGCAGCGCTGCCTCGACCACCAGCCCGCCGCGCGCGCAGTTGATGACCCTGACGCCCGGCTTCATGTGGGCAAGGGCTGCGGCATCGATGATGTTGCGGGTCTTGTCGGTGAGCGGGGTGTGCACGGAAACCACATCCGCGCGCGCCACAAGCTGGTCGAAATCGACCTTTTCCACCCCGATCTCGACGGCCCGCTCCGGTGTCAGGTAGGGATCGTAGGCGATCACCTTCATCTGCAGTCCCAGAGCCCGGTCGGCGACGATGGAACCGATATTGCCGCAGCCGATGAGCCCCAGCGTCTTGTGGAACAGCTCCACCCCCATGAAGCGGTTCTTCTCCCACTTGCCCGCCTTGGTCGACTGGTTGGCGAGCGGGATCTGGCGGGCCAGCGCCATCATCATGGCAATGGCGTGCTCGGCCGTGGTGACGGCATTGCCCAAAGGCGTGTTCATGACGATGATGCCGCGCTGGGTGGCGGCGGCCACGTCGATGTTGTCGACACCGATCCCCGCTCGGCCGATGACCTTCAGGCGCGGGGCGGCGGCGATGACCTTGGCCGTGACCTTGCTCGCCGAGCGAATGGCAAGGCCGTCGACATCAGCCACGGCGGCGGCGAAGGCCTCCTTGTCCTTGCCAAGATCGGGACGATAGTCGACCTCGATGCCGCGCGCCTTGAACACATCGACGGCGGCGGGGCTGAGCTTGTCGGAAATGAGAACGCGGGGTGCCATGGGGCTCTCCTCAAAGATGACTTGAAAAACGGCTGTCAAGCGATTCAAACGGCTGCGGAAAAGGCCCACTCCAGCCACGGGATCAGCGCCTCGAGATCGCTTTTCTCGACGGTGGCGCCGCACCAGATGCGCAGGCCCGCAGGGGCATCGCGATAGGAGCCGATGTCGTAGGCGACACCCTCGGCCTCCAGCATCTTTGCCATCTTCTTGGGCACCGCCGACGCCGCCTCCGCCCCCAGGCGCTCCACTGCATCGGCCGACAGTTTCAGGCACACCGAGGTATTGGAGCGGGTCGCAGGATCGATTGCCAGGTTCTCGATCCACTCAGTGCGCGCCACCCAGTCGTGGATCACCGCCGCATTGGCGTCGGCGCGGGCGATGAGCCCATCGAGGCCGCCCTGGCGCCTGGCCCATTCCAGCGCCACGATATAATCCTCCACGCACAGCATGGAGGGCGTGTTGATGGTCTCGCCCTCGAAGATGGCGGCGTTCAGCTTGCCGGCCTTGGTGAGCCGAAAAAGCTTTGGCATGGGCCATTGAGGGGTATGGGCCTCCAGCCGCTCCACCGCTCGCGGTGATAAGATCAACATGCCGTGCGCCGCCTCACCGCCCAAGACCTTCTGCCAGGAAAAGGTCACCACATCGAGCTTTTGAAAGTCGAGCCGCTGGGCAAAGGCCGCCGAGGTGGCATCGCAGATGGTGAGGCCGGAGCGATCGGCGGCGATCCAGTCGCCGTCCGGCACACGGACGCCCGAGGTGGTGCCGTTCCAGGTGAACACCACGTCGCGGTTAAAGTCGACGGAAGCGAGATCGGGCAACAAGCCGTAGTCGGCGCGGATGGTGCGGGTGTCGGTGAGCTTCAGTTGCTTCATCACGTCGGTGACCCAGCCCTCCCCAAAGCTCTCCCAGGCCACGAGGTCGACCCCGCGGGAGCCCAGCAGGTGCCACAGGGCGAGTTCCACCGCGCCGGTATCGGAGGCCGGCACGATGGCGATGAGGTGGCCCGAGGGCACCCGCAGCACCTCGCGGGTGAGCGCGATGGCCCGCTTTAGGCGGGTCTTGCCCTCGCTTGAGCGATGCGAGCGGCCGATGAGGGTGTTTGAGAGGAGGTCTGGCGACCAGCCGGGGATCTTGGCGCAAGGGCCTGAGGAGAAGTACGCACGCGCCGGCCTGGCGGCCGGTTGAGAGATGGTCATGTTATTCATCCTTACAGATGATTGCCCCTCGTTGGGGAGGGGTGTCCCGCCACGAGCGCTAGCCGAGACCCGCTGACGGGTCAAGCGCAATTCGCTTTTGGATGCCAAAAGGTCGCATTCCGACGTTGCGGGAAGGGAAAACAGGGAAAGGGGGGGCAGTTCTGTCGCTCCGCCGCCACCCGTCTCGTGTCATCCTCGGGCTCGACCGCGGACCCAGGAGCCAAACGCTGAAGCCTTGCCGTGTGCTCTGTATCCTCGGGTCAAGCCCGAGGATGACACAGTGGGGGGATGGATGGGGGAGCCGCAGCCGCCTCAGACGGCCTCGTGCTCGATGACGTCCACCAGTTCGCTGACCAGCCGGCGGACCAGCTTTTCGTCATCGCCTTCCGCCATGACCCGGATTAGCGGTTCGGTACCCGACGGGCGGATGACCAGCCGGCCGTGGCCGTTGAGGCGCGCTTCGGCGGCCGCGATGGCCTCTTTCACCGGCGCCTGCTCCAACGGCTTGCCGGAACGGAAACGGGCGTTCTGCAACACCTGCGGCAGCGGCGTGAAGATCTTGCAGGCCTCGCTCACCGGCTTGCCTGAAGCGGTCACCACCGCCAGCACCTGCAAGGCCGCGATCAGGCCGTCCCCGGTGGTGGAGAAATCCGACAGAACGATATGGCCGGACTGTTCGCCGCCGATATTGAAGCCATGGGTGCGCATGTGCTCGACCACATAGCGATCGCCTACCCGGGTGCGTTCGAGCGTCAGGCCGAGCTTGGCCAGATGCCGTTCCAGCCCCAGGTTGCTCATCACCGTAGCAACGATGCCGCGGCCCTTGAGACGGCCCGCCTCGGCCCACGAATTGGCAATGAGCCCCATCACCTGATCGCCGTCGATCAGTTCGCCATGCTCATCGGCGAGGATCACCCGGTCGGCATCGCCGTCAAGGGCGATGCCGATGTCGGCACGCATTTCGCGCACTTTCTCGCACATGCGCTGCGGAGCGGTCGATCCACATTTTTCGTTGATGTTGAAGCCGTTGGGGTCGGTGCCGATGGCGATCACCTCAGCCCCCAGTTCCCATAATGCCGCCGGCGCCACGCGGTAGGCGGCGCCGTTGGCGCAATCGATCACGATCCTCATGCCTTCGAGCCGCAGATCCTTGGGAAAGGTGCGCTTGGCGAATTCGATGTAGCGCGCCTGGGCATCCTCGATACGCTTGGCGCGCCCCAGCGCGACGGGCTCGGCAAGGGTGATGTTCGCCGGATTGTCGATGAGCTTTTCTATTTCGGCTTCGCGCTCGTCGGAGAGCTTGTAGCCGTCGGGGCCGAACAGCTTGATGCCGTTGTCATCGAAGGGGTTGTGCGAGGCTGAGATCATCACCCCGAGATCGGCCCTCAGCGAACGGGTGAGCATGGCAATCGCCGGGGTCGGCAGCGGGCCGAACAGGAAAACATCCATGCCCACCGACAGGAAACCCGCCGACAGCGCCTGTTCGATCATGTAGCCGGAAAGCCGCGTATCCTTGCCGATCACCACCCGGTGGCGGTGATCGCCGGTGATAAAGAAGCTGCCCGCCGCCATGCCGACCTTCAACGCCGTTTCGGCGTTCATGGGCCAACCGTTGGCGCGCCCACGGATACCGTCCGTTCCAAAATACTTGTTACCCGGCATGGATTCCCACTGCCCTTGTCGTCGCAAGAAGATACTTCACACCCCGCATCACAGAATAGTCCTTACCATACGCAAGTAAACGATGGATCAAGAAGTTACCTCGCGACTATGTGCCGCCGCGCGAAATACCTTCAGTGCCGCCACCGTCTCGGCGACATCGTGGACCCGAACGATATCGACGCCCTGCATGGCCAGATAAACCGCCGCCGCCAGCGAGCCCGGCACCCGGCGGCCAGCCATCTTTTCCCCGCTGATCGCCCCGATGAAGGCCTTGCGCGAGGCCCCCATCAGCAAGGGCACACCGAGCCCGTGGAAAAGTGTCAGGCGTCCCAGCAATTCCAGATTGTGGGTAAATGTCTTGCCGAAGCCGATGCCCGGATCGGCGATGAGCCGTTCAGCCCCCAGGCCTTGCGCCTCGCAGGCCTCGATCCGCGCCTCCAGGTAATCGAAGACGTCCAGCGCCACGTCGTCATATTGGGGGTTGTGCTGCATGGTGCGCGGCTCGCCCAGGGTATGCATGAGGACGGCGGGAAGGTCGAGATCGCGCACCGTTGCAATGCTGGCCGGATCGTGGCCCAGCGCGGTGATGTCGTTGACCAACCCGGCGCCTGCCCTGGCGGCGGCGGTCATCACCTGAGGCCGCCGCGTATCGCAGGAAACTGCAAACCCCTCGCCCGCCAGCGCCTGGAGGACCGGCACGACCCGTACCAGTTCTTCCTCAGCCGGTGTTGGCTCCGAACCGGGCCGGGTGGATTCACCGCCGATGTCGAGAATGGCCGCACCGGCAGCCGCCTGCGCCTGCCCGCGCTCGATGGCGCTGGCCGCATCGGGGGTCTCGCCGCCGTCGGAAAAGCTGTCGGGCGTCACGTTGACAATGCCCATGACATGGGTAAGGCCGCTCTTGAGGCCGAACGGCAATGAGCGCGGCGCCATGATCTTTTCAAGTCGTTCGGCGATCTCGCCATCCCGCGATGCCCGGAGGTCGGAAAAGCTGTGCCAGGAACGCGAAACCGTCGTCTCCTGGCGAAACAGCAGTTCGATGCGATTGAAGGCCACCGGTCCCGCCGCGATATAGCCAGCATCGCCAGTCGCTACCGCTTCAGCGGCATCGCTGCCCCACAACAGACCTGCCGGCCGCAGGTAGGCCTGCCCATCGCTCATCGATCAACCAATCGTCGCTCAAGTGATGCCGCGCCGTATCTCAACCCTGCGGCTGTGGCTCCATGTCTTCGGTGCCCTGCCCGCCGCGCTTGGGCTTGTTGGTCACCGGCACCGAGGAGGCCTTCTTTTCCTGCGGACCGCCACTGGCATCGTCGCCACGCACCGGCGGCTTGCCCTTCAGCAGATCGCGGATCTCGTCGCCCGACAGGGTCTCGTATTCGAGCAGCCCTTGCGCCAGCGTCTCGAGATCCTTCTTCTTCCTGATGAGGATCTTGCGCGCCGTGGCATAGGCATCCTCGATCAGCCGACGGATTTCAGCGTCGATCTTCTGGGCGGTGGCCTCCGACACGTTCTGGTGGCGCGCCACCGAATGGCCGAGGAACACCTCCTCCTGGTTATCGCCATAGGCGACCAGACCCAGTTCCTTGGAATAGCCCCAACGGGTGACCATGGCGCGGGCGAGCTTGGTCGCCTGGTCGATATCGGACTGGGCGCCGGAGGTGACGTTGTCGTCGCCGAAAGTAAGCTGTTCGGCCACCCGGCCGCCCATCATGATGGCGAGTCGCGACGTCATCTGCTTGTACTTCATGGAATAGCGGTCGCCCTCGGGCAACTGCATCACCATGCCCAGCGCCCGGCCGCGCGGAATGATCGTCGCCTTGTGGACGGGATCGGACGCCGGCACGCTGAGAGCGAGGATGGCGTGGCCTGCCTCGTGATAGGCGGTGTTGCGCTTTTCCTCCTCCGACATGGCCATGGAACGCCGCTCGGCGCCCATCATCACCTTGTCCTTGGCATCTTCCATGTCACGCTGGGTGACCATGCGGCGCGACCGCCGGGCCGCCAGAAGGGCTGCCTCGTTGACCAGATTGGCCAGATCGGCGCCGGAAAAGCCGGGCGTTCCGCGGGCAATCACCTTGGGATCGATATCGGGTGCCAGCGGCACATTGCGCATGTGCACGCGCAAGATCTTCTCGCGCCCCGTCACATCCGGGTTGGGCACCACGATCTGGCGGTCGAAACGACCGGGGCGCAACAGCGCCGGGTCGAGCACGTCGGGCCGGTTGGTGGCGGCGATCAGGATGACGCCTTCATTGGCCTCAAAACCGTCCATCTCCACCAGCAACTGGTTCAACGTCTGCTCGCGCTCGTCATTGCCGCCGCCGAGGCCAGCGCCGCGATGCCGCCCGACCGCGTCGATTTCGTCGATGAAGATGATGCAAGGGGCGTTCTTCTTGGCCTGGTCGAACATGTCGCGCACCCTGGAGGCGCCGACGCCGACGAACATTTCGACAAAATCCGAACCGGAAATCGTGAAGAACGGCACATTGGCCTCACCCGCGATGGCCCGCGCCAGCAGCGTCTTGCCGGTGCCGGGAGGCCCGACCAGCAGCGCGCCCTTGGGTATCTTGCCGCCGAGGCGCTGGAACTTGTGCGGATCCTTGAGGAACTCGACGATCTCCTGAAGATCCTCCTTGGCCTCCTCGACGCCGGCCACGTCCTCGAAGGTGACGCGGCCCTGGCGTTCGGTGAGAAGCTTGGCCTTCGACTTACCAAACCCCATGGCCTTGCCGGAGGACGACTGCATCTGGCGCATGAAGAAGATCCACACGCCCACCATCAACAGGATCGGGAACCACGACAGCAGCATGCTCGGCAACAGGCTGTCCTGGGTGGCCGGCCGCGCAC
>Ga0315556_1001339_pt1 | contig 14921 bp, 9 predicted proteins | sample SalMarSW160310MG_FD_202112 | JGI IMG/M metagenome (GOLD analysis project Ga0315556, IMG submission 202112) | Salt marsh sediment microbial communities from the Plum Island Ecosystem LTER, Massachusetts, United States - Salt Marsh Sediment SW1603-10 ...
AGGTGGCCACGGAGATGGGCACCGACTGGGTCACGGCGGCGATGAACCTGGTCGAGAGCGACAGCTCGCGGGTGGGCACGCTGTTCTTCCTGATGAGCGAGGACAACGTGAAGCTCCAGCTGCGGCAACCGTGGATCAAGATCGGTACGGACGCGGGCGGGATGGATCCGGACACCGCGAAGGCACGCGGTGACCTGGCGCACCCGCGGGCCTACGGCACCTATCCGAAGATCCTCGGGAAGTACGTACGCGAGGAGCACGTCCTCCCGCTCGAGGACGCGATCCGCAAGATGACGTCCGCGGTGGCGACGCGGCTGTCGATCCCCGATCGGGGCGTGCTCCGCCCGGGCCTCCGTGCGGACATCGTGGTCTTCGACCCCAACACGATCGACGACCGTGCGACGTACGAGGACCCGCACCAGCTCTCGGTGGGCGTGAAGCACGTGTTCGTGAACGGGGTCGAGGTCGTCCGCGACGGGCGCGCGACGGGGGCGAAGCCCGGGCGGGTGGTCTGGGGTCCGGGCCTGCGCCGGTAGGGAGCGCCGGCGGGCCACCCCCCGTCGCGCCTTGCAGGATCCGGCGCCTCGACGCTCTCGGTGGCTCGCGGATTCCTGCGGCACCACACTAACGCAGAAAACCCTTCAGCGCCGGAGCCGCCTCGGCGGCCCGCCCCGCGAAGGTGAAGCGTCCCTCGGACAGCATCTCGCCGGAGGCGTGCAGGAGGCCCGACAACACGCTCCAGGCGAGCGTCCCCCCGAGGCTCACGCGAGCCGCGCCGGCCTCGGCGATGTCGTCGAGAGCCACGCCGGCGAGCGCGGGAAGCAGGAGCACGTTCACGGGTCGGCCGACCGAGGCGCATACCGTGCGAACCGCCTCCAGCGAGGCGAGGCCCGGGGCGTAGAGAACGTCCGCGCCCGCCGCCTCGAACGCTTGCAGGCGCCCGATCACCGCGTCGAGGTCGGTCTCGCCGTGGAGCAGCGCTTCGGCGCGCGCGGTCAGCACGATGGGCGTGGGCGCGCCCCGCACCGCCTCGACCGCTGCGGCCACCCGCTCCACCGCGAGGTCGAAGTCGAACAGCGGCCGCGACGGATCGCCGCTCGAGTCTTCGATCGAGGCCCCCGCGACGCCGATCCCGCACGCGAGTGAGAACGTTTCCGCGACGGTTCCCGGTGCGGCGCCGAAGCCGTTCTCGAGGTCGGCGGAGACGGGGAGGTCCGTCGCTTCCACGATGGTGCGGGCGTGCGCGAGGGCCTCGTCGCGGCCGACTCCATAGTCGTGCCGCCCGCGGGTGAAGGCGAAGCCGGAGCTCGTCGTGGCGAGCGCCTCGAAGCCCAGCCCGGCGAGCACGCGTGCCGACCCCTCGTCCCAGGGATTGGGGATGATGAAGGGGTCGCCGGGCCGGTGCAGAGCGCGGAACGTTCGGACCTTGGCGTCGAGGGTGGGCATGCGTCCTTTCCTTTCCCCTGATGTCCCGATGGCCAGAGAGGGATGGGGCCGAACGGCCCGAAGCGCCACCCCCCTCCGGTCCACCGCTGGCTCCCGGGGCTCCGACGCCCCAAACTTCACAGGCTGGACCGCATGCAATTTCCCGGCCCGGACCGCCGGGTCCATCAGGAGACGGCTTTCGTGCGTACCCCTCGCTTTCGACTCGCCCTCGCCCTCACGATCCTCGCGGCCTCCGCCCCCGGCGTCGGCGCGCAGACGTCCGACCTCTACGCGGACATGCACTGGCGCTCCATCGGCCCGACCCGCGCGGGGCGCACGCGCGCGCTCGACGGGGTGCCCAGCCAGCCCAACGTCTTCTATATCGGCTTCGACAACGGCGGCATGTGGCGCTCCACCGACTACGGCTCCACCTGGGAGCCGCTCTTCGACGACCAACCCACCGGCTCCATCGGCGCCATCGCCGTAGCGCCATCCAACCCGGACATCATCTACGTGGGGAGCGGCGCCGGCATCATCCGGCCGGACCTGTCCACGGGCGACGGCATGTACAAGTCGACCGACGCCGGCAGGACGTGGACGCACCTGGGACTCCGTGACAGCCAGATGATCGCCGACGTGGCCGTCGACCCGAACGACCCGAATCGGCTCTTCGTCGCCGTGCTCGGGCATCCGTACGGCCCGAACGAGGAGCGGGGGATCTTCCGCTCCACCGACGGGGGCCGGACGTTCGAGAAGGTCCTCTACCGCGACGCATACACCAGCGGCAACGACGTCGTCCTTGACCCCTCGGATCCGAACACGGTCTATGCCACGCTGTGGCAGCAACAGCAGGGCTTCCGCGAGAGCTCGGAGTTCGGCGGCTCGGGCAACGGCATCTTCAAGTCGACGGACGGCGGCACGACGTGGAGGCCCCTCACGGAGGGCCTGCCCAGCGTGATCGAGGCCAACCTCGCCATCGCCCCCAGCAATCCCCGGCTCCTGTATGCCATGGTGGCGGGCACGCCCCAGGCGGCCGCGGGCGCCGGTCCCGGACGCGACGGCGGCACCACGGGGATCGTGGGCTTCTACAAGTCCACGGACGCCGGAGAGCACTGGACACCGGTCGACGTTCCGGAGGGCCCGGTGGGCGCCGCGACGCCGCACGTGGACACGCGGCCCCTCGCCCGTATCGGCGGCGGCGACCTGCCGACCATCACGGTGGATCCCAAGGACGAGAACGTGGTGTACAGCGCGACGGTGGTGATGTGGCGCAGCGAGGACGGCGGCGTGCACTGGTCGGCGGTGCGCGGTGCGTACGGCGGGGACGACTACCAGAAGATCTGGATCAACCCGAACGACCCCGGGATCGTCCTCGCGGTGTCCGACCAGGGCGCGGTGGTCTCGGCCAACCGGGGCGTGTCGTGGAGCAACTGGTACACGCAGCCCACGGGGGCGATGTACCACGTGACGGCGGACAACGACTTCCCGTACCGTGTGTGCGCCGGCCAGCAGGATTCGGGCTCGGCGTGCGTACAGAGCCGCTCGAACGACGGGATGATCACGTTCCACGACTGGCATCCGGTCAACATCCAGGAGTACGGCATCGCCGCGCCCGACCCCCGCGACCCGGACATGGTCTACGGGAGCAGCCGCGCGGACGTCTCGCTCTACAACCGGAAGACGGGTCAGACCACGAACGTCGGGCCGGACATGGGCCCGAGGGGCGGGCCGTTCAACCGGGACGTGCGCACGATGCCGATCCTCTGGTCGCCGGTGGATCCCGACCTGCTGTTCTACACGTCGAACGTCGTGTGGAAGACCCACGACCGCGGCGCGTCGTGGACGCGCATCAGCCCGGACCTGGCGCGCCCGACGTGGGAAGTCCCGACCAGCGCGGGGAAGTACGCCGTGAGCGTCGAGCCGAGCCCGCAGGGCACGATCACCGCGCTGTCGGCCTCGCCGCTGGACGTGGGCGTGCTGTGGGCCGGCACGGACGACGGCAACATCCAGGTGACGATGGACGGGGGGAGTAACTGGTCGAACGTGACGCCGCCGCAGATCAAGCCGTGGACGCGGATCTTCAATATCGAGGCGGGCCACTTCGACGAGGGCACCGCGTACGCCGCTGCCAACACGATGCGCATCGACGACATGAACCCGCACTTCTGGCGCACGCACGACGGCGGCAGGACGTGGACGGAGATCAACACCGGGATCGCTCCGGGCGCGGTGGCCAACTCCATCCGCGAGGATCCGAGGAAGCCCGGCCTGCTGTACGCCGCGACCGAGACGCAGGTGTGGGTCTCGTTCGACGACGGCGACCACTGGCACTCGCTTCGGCTGGACATGCCGGCGGTGTCGGTGCGGGACATCCAGGTGAAGGACGACAGCACCTGCCTGTGCTCCGACCTCATCGCCGGCACGCACGGCCGCGGCTTCTGGATCCTCGACGACGTGACGCCGCTCCGCCAGATGACGGAGGTGCGGGCGGCGACGGACGCCTATCTGTTCGAGCCGGCCACGGCGGTGCGCGTGCGCTTCGGGATGAACGACGCGACGGAGTGGCCGCCGGAGCTGCCGCACCAGGAGAACCCGCCCCAGGGCGGCATCATCGACTACTGGCTGGCGGCCGAGGTGTCGGGTCCGGTCACGCTGGACATCCTGGACGCGAACGGCAACGTCGTCCGCTCGTACTCGAGCGACGATCCGGTGCTGGTGCCCGATCCGGCGCTCGATCCCGAAGGATACGATCGGATCTGTCAGCAAGATCCCACCGCGCCCAACTGCAGGGTTCCCCTCTACTGGCCGGCGCCGCAGATGGTGCTGTCCACCCGGAGGGGGATGCACCGCTTCACGTGGGAGCTGCGCTTCGACCCCATCGGCGAGGAGCCCCGCGCTGCGAGCGGGACGGGCGCCGTGCCCCACCACACCTACCCGACGGTGGAGGCGCCGTGGGCGCCGCCCGGGGAGTACACGGTGCGCCTCGGGGTGGGTGGGAAGACCTACACGCAGCCGCTGTCGCTGAGGCTCGATCCCCGAGTGCAGACGGCCGCGGCCGACCTGGCGCGGCTGGCGACGCTCTCCCGCGAGATGTACGACGGGGCGGTGGCCGCGCACACCGCCTGGGAGGAGGCCCGCGCGCTCGTGGCGCGCCTCGATGCGGCCGGCGGCGCCAGCGCCGTGGCGCTCAAGGAGCGGGTCGAGGCGCTGGCTCCCGCGCCGCGCCCGCGCACGTTTGGCTTCTTCCGCGGGGGCGCACCCTCCGGGCCGTCCACCCTGAACGGCGCGAGCGACGCCCTGATGAGCGCGGCCATGGCCATGCAGGAGGCGGACGTCGCGCCCACCGCGAGGCAGATTGCGGCCTGCGACCAGGCGCGCGCGCAGTACCGCGACGTCATGGCGCAGTGGAGCGCGCTCCAGGCTTCGGCGCGCGACGCGCTCGATGCGGAGGATTCCGCGGCCGGGCCGCGGGCCGTACGCCCGCGCTGAGGAGGGGCGTACGGCTCACGACGCGATGGCGATCCGCTGCCACGCCCTGACGAAGCGCTACAAGGACGTGGTCGCGGTCGCCGGCATCGACCTCGAGGTCCGGGCGGGCGAGTGCTTCGGCCTGCTCGGACCCAACGGCGCCGGGAAGACGACCACCGTGGAGATGGTGGAGGGCCTGCTCGAGCCCGACGGAGGGGACGTCGAGGTCCTCGGCCTCCGGTGGGAGCGCGACGAGCGGGCGCTCAGGCAGCGGCTGGGCGTCGCCCTCCAGGAGACGCGGCTCGCCGAGCGCCTGCAGGTGGTCGAGGTGATCCGGCTGTTCCGCAGCTTCTACTGCGCCGGCCACGACGTGGAAGAGATCCTCGACGTGGTGGCGCTCGGCGAGAAGCGGCACGCGTGGGTGGAGAAGCTCTCCGGCGGACAGAGACAACGCCTCGCGGTCGCGTGCGCCCTGGTCGGAGATCCCGACATCCTCTTCCTGGACGAGCCGACGACGGGGCTGGATCCCCAGTCGCGCCGCCAGCTGTGGGGCGTCATCGAGGCGTTCAAGGGCCGGGGAGGGACCGTGGTGCTCACCACCCACTACATGGAGGAGGCGGAGCGCCTCTGTGACCGGGTGGCCGTGATGGACCACGGGAAGGTCATCGCCCTCGGCACGCCGAGGGAGCTGATCGCGTCGCTCGGAGCGGATCACGTCGTCGAGTTCAGGCTGGGAGAAGACGACCCACCCCTGCCCGACGGCGTCCTCGCCGCCCTCCCCGCCGTGGAGTCCGCGCGGCGCGATGGGGCGGTGTACTCGCTCACGGTGTCCGAGCCGCACCGCGCCCTCCCCGCGCTCATGACGGAGCTGCAGCGCCGGGATGCCACGCTGACGGAGCTCGTCACGCACAACGCCACCCTCGAGGATCTCTTCCTGAGCCTCACGGGTCGGCTCCTGAGGGACGCCTGATGGAGTATGTGCGCCCTCTGGTTCAGCTTACGCTTGCGCGCTTCCGCGAGCAGCTCCGCCAGCCCGAGGTGCTCTTCTGGGTCTTCGCGTTTCCGCTCCTCCTGGCGGTCGCCCTCGGGCTCGCCTTCCGCAACCGGCCTCCGGACACCGTGCGCGTCGCGGTGGAGGCGGGCCCCGGTGCGGACTCGCTGGCCGCGGCGCTGGAGAACGCGTCGGGCTTCGCGGTCTCGGTGCTGCCGGCCGGGACCGCGGCGGAGCGCCTGCGGACGGGCGCCGTCGCGGTGGTGGTCGTACCCGGCCGGTCCCTCGCGTACCGGTTCGACCCGACCCGCTCGGAGAGCCGCCTTGCCCGACTGGCCACGGATGACGCGCTCCAGCGCGCGCTGGGACGCCACGACGTGCGCGCCACCACGGACGAGGTCGTGACCGATCGGGGCGCCCGCTACATCGACTTCCTCATCCCCGGACTCCTCGGCCTCAACCTCATGGGCACGGGGATGTGGGGGTTGGGCTACGCGGTGGTGGACGCGCGTCGTCGAAAGCTGATGAAGCGCCTCATGGCGTCTCCCATGCGTCGCAGCCAGTACCTCCTGTCCTTCATCGCCGCGCGCCTGGTGCTCCTGGTCCCCGAGGTGGCGATCCTGGTCGGCTTCGGCGCCCTGGCGTTCGGGGTGCCGGTGCGCGGCTCGCCACTGAGCCTGGCGCTGGTCGCCCTGGTGGGCGCCCTCTGCTTCGCGGGACTCGGGCTCCTTACGGCCAGCCGCGTCCAGACGGTGGAGGCGGTGTCCGGGCTGATGAATCTCGTCATGCTGCCGATGTGGGTCCTTTCCGGCGTCTTCTTCTCCTCGGCCAACTTCCCGGCCTCGATGCAGCCGTTCATCCGTGCGCTCCCCCTCACCGCGCTCAACGACGCGCTGCGGGGCGTGATGCTCGAGGGCGCGTCGCTCGCAGCGCTGGCAGGGCCCGTGGGGATCTGCCTCGCGTGGGGCGTCGTGTCCTTCGCGTTGGCGCTCAGGATTTTCCGCTGGCTCTAGCAGGCCGGGCCGGGGTGGAGGGGGCGAAGCTTGAAGAACGCCACCTCTTGACCCCATACTGACGGCCGACTCGCCTCCTGCCCCCGGGGACCATGGATACCTTTCGGCGCCTGATCCACGAGATCCACCGCCGTTCGCTCTGGCAGGTCGTATCCATCTACCTGGTAGGGTCCTGGGGCGCGCTCCAGGTGGTGGACCAGGTCACCGAGAGCGCCGGCCTCCCGGACTGGGTGCCGCCGGTCGCGCTGCTCCTTCTGGTCGTCGGCTTGCCCATCGTCGGGGCGACGGCATTCGTCCAGGAGGGAATGTCCGGAGCCGGAAAGGTCGTGCCGGACGCCCCCGCCGAGCCGGCGCCGAGCCTGGCGCCGGGCACGGGCTCCCTCGATCGGCCGACCACGCGACCCCGGGGGATGCGCCGTGTGCTGACGTGGCGGAACGCCATCGGCGGAGGCATCGCGGCGGCCCTCCTGCTGGGCGTCATGGTCGGCGGCTACTTCGCGATGCGCGTCGCGGGCATCGGCCCGGTCGCGTCCCTCGCAGCGCAGGGCGTTATCGGCGCCGGGGAGCCGGTGATCCTCTCCGAATTCGACAACACCTCGACCGACGCGTCGCTGGGAGGGGTGGTGACGGAGGCGCTCCGCGTGGACCTGGCGTCTTCGAGCGCGCTGGCGCTGGTGCCGCCCAACCGGATCCGCGAGGTGCTGGAACGGATGCAGCGCGATCCCTCGGAGCCGCTCACCGCCCAGGTGGCCGGGGAGGTCGCCGTGCGCGACGGCATCAAGGCCGTGATCGAGGGCGAGGTCGGGTCCGCGGGCTCCGGCTACATCCTCGTCGCGACGCTACGCTCGCCCGACTCGGGAGTCGCGCTGGCGACGTTCCGCCGCACGGCCAAGGGGCCCGACGAAGTGATCGATGCCATCGACGGGCTGTCCCAGGACATCCGGGAGAAGGCCGGCGAGTCGCTGAGGAGCATCAAGGCCGAGGCGCCTCTGGAGGCCGTGACCACGGCGTCGCTCGATGCGCTGCGGAAGTACTCCGAGGCGGAGGCGCTCGCGGACCGGGGGGACTACCGGAGGGCCAGGACGCTGCTCAAGGAGGCGGTACAAGCCGACCCGGGCTTCGCCATGGCGTGGCGCAAGCTGGCGGTGGTGCTCCAGAGCGCCGGCGGCGAGCCCGGCGAGGAGCAGGAGGCCGCGACGAAGGCGTTCGAGCTCCGGGACCGCCTCACCGAGCGGGAGCGTCTTCAGACCGTCGCGTACTACCACAACGTCGTGACGGGGGACCTGCCCGCGCAGATCGAGGCCTACGAGGGGATCCTGGAGGAGTGGCCCGACGACGCCAACGCGCTGAACAACCTGTCGATCGCCTACGGCTCGCGAACGCGGTGGGAAGACGGCATCGCGCTCCTTCGAAGGGCCGTGTCGGGACCGGGTGAGTCCGGACCGGCCTGGACCAACCTGGTGGCGGGCCTCGCCGGCATCGGCGACGTGGTGGGGGCGCGCGCGGCTCTCGATTCCATGGAGGCACGCTACCCCAAGCGCGAAACGTGGAACCTCTTCGACCGCTGGATGGTGGCCCTGGCTGCGGGGGACCTCGCAGAGGCACATCAACTGGGTGAGCGCATGGCGCAGCTTCCGGAAGCTCCCTCGGCATGGCGTTCGAGCGGTACCGGCCTCATGGCCACCGCGGATGCGGCCGGGGGAAAGCTGTCGGAGGCGCGGGAGCATCTTCGGGCCGAGGTGGCGCGTAGCCGCGTCGAGGGGCGGTTCGGGGACGCGCTCAACCGCGGCCTCGACCTCGTGGACCTGGAGGCGATGGTCCTTCCCGACCCGGCCCCGGCTCGGAGCACGCTCCGGGAAGTGCTGGCTTCCGGAGACCTCGAGAAGGTCCCCCCGGTGGCGAGGCCGTTCGACCGAGTGGTCCACACCCTCGGGGGGCTGTCCATGGTGGACGAAGCCCGCGGCGTTCTGGCTGCGTGGGCCCGGGACGGCGGTGCGGCCGCGGGCACCGCGCTCTCGGAGGCGCGCACGTACGTGGACGCCGTGGCGTCGCCCGACGCGGGGGCCGCCCTCGACGCGCTGGAGCGGCTGCGCACCGAGCTCGGGTGCCCGCGTTGCTTCCAGTGGCAGATGGCCGGGCTCGGCATGGAAGCCGGCCGCTTGGACCGCGCGGCCGAGCTCTACGAGGAGAGCGTTGCCGTCGACGGTGGGACGTCCGCGTGGTTCGGACTCGTGCGTGTCATGGGCCAGGAACGCCTCGGGCAGGTGTACGAGGCGCTCGGCGACAGCGTGAAGGCCGCCGAGCACTACCGGAGCTTCGCCGAAGCCTGGGCCGGTGCCGACGCGTCCTTCGAACCCCGGGTGCGCGTGGCTCGGGAGAAGGGGTCCGCGCCCGAAGGTTGAGGGGCCTCGGACCCGCGCCCTTCCGGTGGATAGCGGCGTGGCGCGGCGCTACTTTGAGGTGCTGCTGGCCCAGCCGAGGCTCGAAGACATGGTCACGCTGTTCCTGTGCTGCTCCCTCCTGAGCGGGGCGCAGGTCGCGCCCACTTCCTCTCACGACACCCTTCCTCCGGCGCTCCAGCAGGTGCCGCCCGCCGCGAGCGAGCGCGACACCCTGCAGTTCTACGAGCTCATGGCCGTCACGGTCACGGTCAACCGCACGAGCATCCCGATCCGGACGAACCCCGGTGCCACCACACTGGTAGACGAGCGCAACCTCGACGCCATGACGCGCACCGTCGCCGTGGACGAGGCGCTGCGCCTGGTACCCGGCGTGAAGGTGGACAATCAGGCCGACGGCGAACGCGTGCACATGTCGATCCGCGGCCAGGGCATCCTCAGCGAGCGGGGCCTGCGGGGGATCAAGGTGCTCGAGGACGGACTCCCCCTCAACGACCCCAGCGGGTTCGCGTCGGACCTGTACGACGTGGACTGGGCCGACGTCGACCGCATCGAGGTCCTGCGCGGCCAGGGTGCGTCCCTCTACGGCGGAGGGGCCACGGCGGGCGTGCTCAACATCGTCACGACGCCTTTTCCGCGCGACGGCGAGACCGCCACGTCGACCGGCGAGATGCGCGTCGGCTCCCACGGGTTCTGGAAGGCCGCGGCGAGGAGCGCCGGTCGGACCGGGGACCTGGGCTACGCGGTGTCGGCGAGTCGCGCCTACGGCGACGGCTATCGCGTCCACACGGCGTTCAACGCCACGAACGCGCGCGCCAGGGCCGAGTGGCCCGTGACGGACCACCTCACGCTGACGCCCATCGTCGCCTGGACGTCGTTCTTCAACCAGAACGCCGAGGGGCTCAACCTGACCTGGCTCGCCGAGAACCGGCGTCAGGCCAACCCGGACGCCGGCGTGTTCAACGAGCTGCAGAGGACGCGCCGCTTCACCGGCGGACTCACGGGCCGCTGGGAGGCGAGCCCTGCCACCACGCTCGACTTCAACGGATACGTGCGTGACACGCGGTACCTGGAGCCCGTGCCGTCCTCGGTCCAGCATCGCAGCCTGGCCGCGCCGGGGGGCACCGTCCAGCTCACGAGCCGGGTCGCACAGAAGAGCCTGATCCACACGCTTGGCGTCGGCGCCGACGTGCAGTGGCAGAGGATCGGAGAGTACCGCGTCCCCAACCTCGGCGGGGCCGTGGAGGGCACGCAGATCCTCTCGGATCAGACCATCCACCAGAGCGGGCTCGGGGTCTTCGCCTTCGATCGTGTGGAGTTGAGCCCCGAGTGGGCGGCGCTGTTCAACGTGCGCTACGACCGCATCACGAATCGTCTGACCGACAACCTGGCCGGCGGGGGCGTCGACCTGTCCGGGGACGCGAACTTCCATCGTGCCACGGTGCGGGCGGGGCTCACATGGAGCCCGACGACCACGTTCAGCGTCTACGGCAACTGGGGGCAGGGCTTTCTTCCGCCCGCCACCGAGGAGCTCGCCAACAACCCCGCCGCGCTGGGCGGGTTCAACGCCGGCCTGGAGCCGGCGACGTCCCGGGGCGAGGAGGTGGGCGTGCGAGGGCTGCGGGGTCACCGCTTCCTGTACGACCTGACCCTCTTCCACCTGGAGACCCGGGGCGACTTCGACCGGTACCGGGTGGAGAACCGTCCGCTCGAGACCTTCTACAGGAACGGGGGGAACAGCCGGCGCTTCGGCGCGGAGCTGTACACGAACGTCAATCTCGTCGACCCGGTCTGGCTGCAGGTGGCCTACACCTGGTCGCATTTCGTCTACCGGAAGTCCACCAGCTTCTACGGGGACATCGAGGGGAACTGGCTGCCCAACAGCCCACAGCATCAGCTTCTCACGGAGCTGGCCTGGCACGCCAGGCCGGATCTCACGCTGGGGGTCGGGAGCGACACGTACAGCCGATGGTACGTGGACGCGAGCAACGAGGCGTCCGTGGATGGCTACACCCTCTGGAACGCGCGCGTGGCCTGGAGCTTCGACACCCGTGGGACGACCGGGGAGTTCGTCCTCCAGGGGCGCAACCTCACGGGCGTGAAGTACATCGCTTTCACCGAGCCCGATCCGGACGGCAACTCGTACCAGCCCGGGCCGGAGCGCGAGTTGTTCGCGGGGGTGCGACTGACGCTCCGCTGAGGGTGGGGGGTGACGATCGAGGCTACCTGCGTTTCGCCACGTAGATGTCGGCCTCGATCATCACCCCACCCCGGTAGAAATGGTGGACGAAGTAGAGGTTGCCTTCGGCGTCGAGCGTGGGCTCCCCGGCGAAGCGCGAAACGATCAGCTCCGGCTCCTGCCACTGGCCCCCGTCCCGCCGTGAACGGAACACGCCGGGCGTTCCCTCGAAGGTGCGGGTGAGCCAGAGCTCCTGCGCGTCGGGCGTGACGTAGGGCAGGGCTTCGTTGGCCGACGTGTTCGCCGCCGCGACGTTCACGGGGTCGGTCCACGCCCCCGCGACCCGCGCCAGCATCCAGATGTCCTGGCCGCCGGCGCCGCCCGCGCGGTCCGATCCGTAGTAGAGCTCCTCTCCCGCGATGTGGAGCTCGCCCACGTCGTACTCGGGCGGGAAGGGGGCAGGTGCCCAGCCCGTCCATCGGCCTCCGACACGCTCGGCCCGGAACCACTGGATGCCCGCGTAGCCCTCGCGCACCGTGCAGAAGAGGATCTCGCCGTCGGCGACATATTCGCATCCGTTGAGGGCGAGCACGTCCGGCGCCTGGAGCCACACCAGCTCCGGCTCCTGCCACGAGCCTCCGTCGAGACGCGACACCCAGATGCCGTTCACCGGGTTGCGGATCTGGACGGAAGGGTCCTGCCGGACGTCGGCGGCGAAGAAGAAGTAGAGCTCGCCTCCGTCGGCCGGAACGAAGGGGGAGTCCTCCGCGCCGGCGGTGCTGATGATCGGCACCGGCAACGGTTCCTCGAATTCCGCGGAGTGCAGGATTGGAGGATACTCGTCGTTCTCGGGCGTGCCCTTCACGACGTCGCTCGGGATGGCTGCGAGGCGGTCCACGTGCGGATAGTCCCCGGAGGGCCCGCCGGCGTCCGTTGGATCCCCGCAGGAGGCGGCGAAGAGGATCAGGGGGAGAAGAGCAGGGAATCGCATGGCCCTGGTCCGTGAGGCTGTGGAAGAGAATCGTGGGGCCCGCCACCCCTTCCCCACGGTGGCATCGGCGATGCGCCCCGGCAACAGCGTTTCGCGGCGACCGGGAAGCCTACCGTTCGGCGCCCGGCGACATATCTTTCGGACAAGGGGGGCATTCGATGGTCGCGTTCGGGAGCAGCGGTGGCTCTCGGCCCGCCTTGCCGACGAGCCACGAGGCGAGAGGCCTGCGGGGCACGGCGTTCGGACCGGTTCCGTCCCGCCGGTTCGGGTGCAGCCTGGGGATCAACAACGTCCCGCCGAAGGTCTGCACCTACTCGTGTGTGTACTGCCAGGTGGGCCGCGCCGTCCAGGTCCACAGCGACCGGCGCGCCTTCTTCGGCGCGAGCGCGGTGACCGCCGCCGTGCGCCGCCGCGTGGAGGCGGCGCTGCGCGCCGCCCAGCCCATCGACTTTCTGACCTTCGTTCCAGACGGCGAGCCCACGCTGGACGTCGGCCTCGAGCGGTCGATCCACGTGCTGCGCGACCTCGGCGTCCCCATCGCGGTGCTGACGAACGGGTCTCTTCTCACCCACTCCGACGTGCGCGCGGCGCTCTCGGAGGCCGACCACGTCTCCCTCAAGGTGGACACGGTCCGGGAGGGGACGTGGCGCAGGATCAACCGGCCCCACCGGCGTCTGGAGTTGGCCGCGATCCTCGACGGGATGGTCGCGTTCGCGGCGAGCTTCGAGGGGTCCCTGTCCACGGAGACGATGCTCGTGACCGGGCTCAACGACGGAGAGGACGAGGTGCGCGCGACAGCCGCCTTCGTGGCTGACCTGAACCCGGAGACGGCGTACGTGACGGTCCCCACGCGCCCGCCCGCCGAGTCGTGGGCGGTTTCCCCCGACGAGGGGGCGCTCGCACGGGCCCACGAGATCTTCTGCCGCTTCCATCCACGGGTCGAGCTGCTCCTGGGCTACGAGGGGGAGGCGTTCGTCTCGACCGGCGACCCGGTGGAAGATCTGCTGTGCATCACGGCCGTGCACCCGATGCGCGAGGCAGCGGTCCGTCGCCTCCTGGATCGCGGGGGAGCGGCGTGGGGCGTGGTGGAGGAGTTGGTGGCCAGCGGCGCGCTTGTGGAGGTGCGATACGGTCCCCGCCGATACTTCGTGCGGGCCCTGCCTGGCGGGGGCGGACGTGTCGCGCAGGTCCCACCGGACTCCCCGCGCTCCCACGACTACGGAGCTCGATACTCCGCGACGAGGCTCGCCGAGACAGGGCCCGGGGTCCAGGGAGCCTCTGGAGTGGCGGGCTAGTATCCCTCCCGGTCGACGTCGACTCTGCCGCGCATCCCCCGGTAGATGAACACCGTGTAGGCGGCGACCAAGGCCATGCCGGGGATCCACCAGAACAACGCCACGCGCATCCCATGAGCCGGGCCCATCGCATTGTGCACCGTGAGCGATGCGGCGACGTCGTTGGAAGCCGGCAACACCATGGGGTACAGTCCGAATGCCACGGACAGGAGCATACCCGCCAGAAAGACGACGGACCCGAGGAACGCCCCCGCGTCCCGCCCCCGCCGACGCATCCATAGACTCAGGCCGAGGCCGATCAGGGCCAAGGCCGGAAACGCGTATCCCAGAGGCTCGTCGTGAAGGCGCTCGGGCACGTGGGGTTGGACCCGGAAGGTGAGGACCGTCACCAACGCGACCGCCACGACCAGGATCGGCCAGGTCCACGCGGCCGTCTTCACCGCCCGGTCCCGGACGGGAGCGTCGGTCTTCATCGCCACCCAGAGCGCGCCGTGGTGCGCGAGGGCCAACATGCTGGTGACGCCCGCGCTCACGGTGAACCAGTCCAGGATCCCCAGGCGGTCGCCCCGGGTGGTGAAGTTGGTCCAGAGCGGTGAGAAGAAGTACCCCTCCGCGTCCAGCGGAACTCCCCGTACGACGTTGCCGAGGGCGGCACCCAGGAAGACCGTGAGGAGCAGGCTGGCGACGAAGAACACCACGTCCCAGAAGGGTCGCCAGACGCGGTCCTCGAGGTGGTTCCGGAACTCGATGGCCACCGCTCTGAGGATCAGAAGCCAGAGGACGGCCATGAGCGGAAGGTAGAATCCGCTGAAGCTCGAGGCGTACAACTTCGGGAACGCCAGCACCAGCGACCCTCCCGCGGTCAGGAGCCACACCTCGTTGGCGTCCCACACCGGCCCGATACTCTTGAGGACGGTACGCCTCTCCCGGTCCGTGCGTGCCACGGCGGGATAGATGGCGCCGGCCCCCAGGTCGAAGCCGTCGAGGACCACGTACGTCGTGAGAAGGGCGGCTACGAGCCAGAACCAGACGGTGCCCACGGTCTCACGCCTCCTGGCTTCGGAGGATGGGCGCAGGGGCCGGCCCGTGGCCGATCTCGCGCTGCACCAGGAACAGGAAGAGGATGCCCAGGACCAGATACAGCCCCATGAATCCGAGGA